>NBJMR02800__coassemble_9332_pt1 | contig 2971 bp, 3 predicted proteins | sample NBJMR02800__metabat2_low_PE_045 | metagenome-assembled genome bin NBJMR02800 | reverse complement strand
GCCCGGCTGGAAATCCTCTCCGACGGCAGCGCCATCGTGACCTTGAGCCGCTTGATTCAGCCGTTTTGAAAAACGGGTATCCGGGGCCGGATTCTTCCGGCCCGGGGTGTTTGCCCCGCCGCCTTCCCCTGCCGCCGCCCTCCCCCTTCGGGGGGATTTTTTTCTGGCATTGTGCGGCGGGTTATGCTATAATAATTGTGTACGCCCGAAGGGCGATGTGCGGCACAGTATGGCGGGAGGAGCGAAGGAACAGCATGGGGATTTTTAACAAATTGCAGTCGAAAACCGGCGAAGTGCGGGCCCGGGAAAAAATCCGTCCGCTGGTGGAAAGCCGGATGATGCGGGACATCCTGCTCGAAATCGGCCAGCGCGGCAGCGAAAGCCTGGACCCCCAGTCGGTGCCGATGAAGCAGCGCGCCCGTGCCGCCCAGCTGGCCAGCGAATGCGGCCTGGCCGGCCTGCGCCAGAGCGTGGTGGATGAAGTGCGGCTGGATGCCGCTTCGATCACGTTAGTCTGCAACGGTGAGGAAACCACCTTCCGCTATGGCGACTATAACTATGAAGATATTGAGGATACCGATTGCCTGCCCGCCGTGGCGCAGTATCTGGTGCAGCATATGCGCGGGTATTACAACATCACCCGCACCACCTGCGCCGTGGCCAAACCGCACGGCCGCGGCGTGGAACAGCGCACCCGCGAGGTCTTTGTCCGCCGCCACCATGAGGACACCCCCTTTGACCCCGGCCCGGTGCAGAAGCAGAGGCTTTTCTAAAAAACAAAAGTGTTCCGGCGGCCAAGCCGCCGGAACACTTTTGTTTTATTGGTTTCTTTTTTGATTTACTCTTTTTCCACGCTCGAATTAAACTTGTCAAGCGCGAGTGCGGCGATGACGCCGACGACAAGGCAGACAATATTGACCGCCGCCGCACCGACCGAAACCGCAAAGCTGCCGAACGGCACAATCATGATGGTGGCTGCGATCACAATGCCGATGATGGCGTGGAACGCATAGGGGTAGAACCGGTCAAACAGCGCATCGACAGCCTTGGCCAGGCAGATCACCGTGACAACCGCGCCGATGCCGGCCGGCACAATGACCGAGAAGTTCAGGTTGCCCAGGCCGTCCACAAACGGGGTGTACAGCCCGAGCGGCATCAGCAGGGTCGAGAAGCTCATGCCCGGCGCAATCACGGAAAGGGCCAGGCAGAACCCGCAGAACAGATACCAGCCAAAGTTCGGCGCGATCGAAACGCTGAACAGGTTCAGCGAGATGAGCAGCGCGAGGATAAAGACAAACGCAACGCCCATCGATACCCAGCTGCCCTTGGGGCGGCCCTGCTCGCCCGCTTCGCGGAAAAGCGAGGGCAGCATGCCGACGATCAGCCCGATGAAGAGACAGACCGAAGGATCGGGGTAAGTTTCAAGGAAAAAGGCGAGGATTTTGGCCACGCCCAGGAACCCCACCCCCATGCCGACAATGACCGGCAGCAGCTTGGGCACATGGGTTTTGAAGTTGCGCAGCGGGTTGCTGAGCAGTTCCATAACGGGTTTATAAATGCCGAACACAACGCAGAGCACGCCGCCCGAAATGCCGGGCAGCACCGCGCCAACGCCGATCAGCACGCCCTGCAACACACGCAGGACCAGGCGCATCACGCCGGGGTTTTGATCTTTCATCGCAGAAGTCCTTTCATTGAGCGGGAATTGCTTTCAGACGGCCCCTTGAAGGTTTCACAACGAACGGAAACCTTCGCCCTGTGGCACACAAAGCGCCGCTGCAATTACAGCTCAATCTTCCCAAACATCTCGAAATCGTCAGCATCGTCAATGCGGGTGGTGCGGGCCGGGGCCTGCGGGCGGGCTTCGGGGTCACGCGGGGTGTCGGCAAATTCACGCGCCGGCACGCCGGAAGCGCGCGGACCGCCCTTGCCGTAACGCCCGCCGCCTTTGCCGTAACGGCCGCCATCCCGGCCGCCGCGCCCATCGCGCCGCGGGCCGCGGCCGCCTTCCCGGCGCGGGCCGCGCCCGCCCTTGCCATACCGCCCGTGCGGGCGGCGGCCGGCGCTTTCGCGGTCAGGCAGGTTGGAAGCGTCGGGGTCGGTCGAATAGATCACCACACGGCGGTCGTTGCCTTCGCCCTTGCTTTCGCTGCGCACGCCTTCAATCGCCGAAACAGCGGTGTGGATGATATGCCGCTCATAGGGGTTCATCGGCTCCATTTCATAATAGCAGCCGGTGCGGATGACCCGCTCGGCAATGCGGCGGGCCAGCGCCTGGAGGTCGTCCTCCCGCTTGTTGCGGTAACCGCCGACATCAATGCCAAGCTTGACATAGGGGCCTTCCATCCGGTTGACCACAAGCGAGGCCAGGTAGGAAAGGCTTTCCATTGTTTCGCCGCGGCGGCCGATCAGCACGCCCATATGTTCGCCGCTGACCTTGAGAATCGTGGCTTCGCCCTTCTTGACAGCGGTGAAGGTGAAGTTTTTCGCCCCCATCAGCTCAAAGATCGGGGTCAGGTACTCAACCGCAGCCTGCAGCTGCGGGTCGTCCGCAATGACAAGCGGGGTTTCGGCTTCCGGGGCGGGTTCCCCGGTTTCCGGTGCAGCCGGGGCTTCCACGGCTTCCGGGGCGGCCGGGGCGGCCGGGGCGGCCGTGGTTTCCGGGGCCGGCTGGGCCGCGGGCGCCTGCGGGGCGGCGGGGGCGGCCGGGGCAGCCGGGGCTTCCGGTTCGGCCACCTTCACCCGCACTTTGGCGGGGATGCTGCGGAACAGCTTGCGGGCAGGGAATTCCAGCACTTCATAGCTGACGCCGAGATCATCCCGGTCTACGCCGAGCGCGCGGCAGGCTGCTTCGAGGGCCTCCTCAACGGTTTTGGCGGTCATTTCAATTTCGCGCATCATGAACACATCCTCTCTATGACATACCCCTCAGGGGGCATTTTTCGTGATGGGGATCCCTTTTGCTTGTCTG
>NBJMR02800__coassemble_2659_pt1 | contig 12186 bp, 9 predicted proteins | sample NBJMR02800__metabat2_low_PE_045 | metagenome-assembled genome bin NBJMR02800 | reverse complement strand
TTTGACCGGCGTTTGGATGGGTATGAAGCGCATCAGCTGACCTGCATCGATTCCGCCTGCATCTTTTACCCGTTTACCGCGGGCTGCCTGCCGGCGCAGCCGGGCGCCAGCATCCTGGACCTGGGGTGCGGCACCGGGCTGGAACTTTCCTACTATTTCAAGCGCAACCCAACCGCCCGTGTGACCGGCATCGACCTGGCGCAGGGCATGCTGGCCGAACTGAAAAGAAAGTTTGCCGACCGCCATCTGGAACTGATTCTGGGTTCTTACTTTGACATTCCACTGGGCCATGCACAGTATGATGCGGCGGTGTCGGTGGAATCGCTGCACCACTTTACGAGGGAGGAAAAAACCCGCCTGTACCAAAAGCTGTGCGCCTCACTGAAAGAGGGCGGGTACTTCATCCTCACGGATTATTTCTCCGCCGGGGAGGAAGAAGAGCGCCTGCACCGCGAGGAGCTGGCCAGGCTGAAAGCGCTGCAGGGCATTACGGACGATACATTTTACCATTATGATACCCCCCTGACCGTTCCGCATGAAACCGAGGCCCTGCTGGCGGGAGGTTTTTCCACGGTGGAAATCCTTGGGCAATGGGGGGCCACCTGCACGATCAAAGCCGCGAAGTAAACGCCACCGTGCGCGGTTTTCCCCTGTAAACAAAGGAGCCATATATGACACCACAACAGCTTTGGCTTGACTTTCTGCGCTTTTTGCTGCGGCATGATTTCTGGGTGCGCCTGGGCGTAACCGCCGTGCTGGCGTTGGCCGCGGTATTTGGCACCCGGCTGTACCGCAAGCTGATCGGGGCGGTGCTCGGCCGGCTGCGCAAGCACATGCCGGCCTGGCTTGGCATTGTGCTGAACGGCTTTTCCGAACCGATGGTGCTGATGCTGCGGTGCGGGCTGCTTTACCTGGCCGTGGTGGCCTGCCCGCTGCCGCTTACAACGGCCGAAGTGCTGCGGCTGGTGCAGCCGTTTTTCGGGGCGGCGCTTTTGCTGCTTTTGGCCTGGGGCTTCTGGCGCAGCGAAGCGCTCTGCGGGCTGCTGCTGGGCAGCGCGCAGAGCAAGCTGGACCATGAAGACGACAAAACGATCGTCCGCTTTTTTGAGAAAATTTACCGTGCCGTCATTTTGGGGGTAGCCGCGCTGGCCGTGCTCGAAAACTTCGGTATCCCGGTTGCCGGCCTGCTGGCCGGCGCCGGCGTCGCCGGCCTGGCTGTCTCCCTTGCCGCGCAGAGCACCCTTTCCAGCCTGATTGCCGGCATCACGCTGGTTATCGAGCGGCCGTTCCGCATTGGGGATTACGTCACCCTTGGTACGCTGGAGGGCACGGTGCAGCAGATCAGCTTGCGCTCAACCCAGCTGCGCACGCCGGACAACTGCCTGATTACCGTCGAAAACTCGAAAGTCTGCGCCGAGTATATCCAGAACGCGACCGAGCGTGACAGCCGGCTGTGGAACTTTGTGATCGGGGTGACTTACGACACCACCCGCGCCCAGCTGGAAGCGCTCTGCGCCGGGCTGGCCGAACTGTGCAGGGCCGACCCCGCCGTGCGGCCCGAGACCGTCCATGTCGCGGTGGCCGCCTTCAACGCTTCGAGCATTGACATCGATGTGCGGCTGTACTGCACGGCGCTTGGCCTAGCCGAATTCCGTGAGATGAAGACGCGGCTCAACCTGCAGATCATGGGCTTGATGGAGCGTGAAGGCTGCGGGTTTGCCTTCCCCTCGACCAGCGTCTACCTCGAAAAAACCCCGCAGGAGGCAGGCCATGCCGAACATCCTGCTCGTTGAGGATGACGACGCGCTCTCTGAGGGTATCGCGCTGGCGCTGCGCGCCCAAGGCACTGTGCGCCGCTGCCCCACCCTGGCAGAAGCCCGCGAGGCGCTGGGGCGCGCCGGGTTTGACCTGATGATTCTGGACATCAACCTGCCCGACGGCAGCGGGCTTGCCCTGCTGCGTGAGCGCCCGGCCGGCTTCCGCACGCCGGTGCTGGTGCTGACCGCAAACGACCTGGAAATCGACATCGTCAACGGGCTCGAGGCCGGGGCCGACGACTATGTGACCAAACCGTTCAGCCTGGCCGTGCTGCGCGCCCGGGTAACGGCGCTGCTGCGCCGGTGCGAGGGAAAGCCGGCCGGCGAAATCTACGAAACCGGCGGCCTGCGGCTGGATTTTACGGCCGGCCGGTTTGAGAAAAACGGCACACCGATTGAACTGAGCCGCCGCGAACAGGCGCTTCTGCGCCTGCTTGTCGCAAACGCCGGCAACACCCTGCCCCGCGCGCTGCTGCTTGACCGGGTGTGGGGGGATGATTTTGTCGAGGAAAACGCCCTTTCGGTCGCGGTCAAGCGGCTGCGGGACAAGCTCGAGGACGACCCGGCCCGGCCTGTGCGGCTGCGCACCGTCTACGGCATCGGCTACCGGTGGGAGGCCGCGCCGTGAGCCCGCTCTGGTTTGCGGCCGGGCTGGCGGCGGGGCTTGTTCTGGGCGGGCTGATCGTTCGGGCCCTGCTGCGGCGGCGTGAAAAACGCCGGCTGGCCCGGCTGACCGCGATGCTGGACGCCGCGATTGCCGGGGATTTCCGCGAAAGCGATTTTACCGAGAGCATGGAGAGCGCCATCGAAAGCCGGTTGGCCCAATACCTGACTGCCAACGCCAAAGCGAGCGGCGCGCTGGCGCAGGAGCGGGACAAGCTGCACCGGTGGATCGGCGATATCGCACACCAGACCCGCACCCCGATCGCGAACCTGCTGCTCTACGCCGAACTGCTGTGCGAGCGGCTGCAAACGCCCCAAGGCGCGCCCAGCGCCGACCCGGACGAGCCGCTGCGGCTGGCCCGCCGGCTGCACGCCCAAACCGAAAAACTGCAATGGCTGATGGAAGCGCTGCTCAAGCTTTCACGGCTGGAAACCGGCGTGCTGGCCGTGCGCCCGGCGGCGGGCCCGGTCTGGCCGGCTGTGGCCAAGGCGCTGGATGGCGTGCGCCCGGCTGCCGCAGCCAAAAACCTGCGCCTGACCGCCGAACCAAGCCCCGCACAGGCCGTGCTGGACCCCAAGTGGACGGCCGAGGCGGTCGGCAATTTACTGGACAACGCCGTCAAGTACACCCCGCCGGGCGGCACAGTATCGGTGCGGGTGACCGCGTACGAACTGTTCTGCCGCATCGATGTGACCGATACCGGCCCCGGCATCCCGGAGGAGGAGCAGCCCCGCATCTTCGGCCGGTTTTACCGCGCGCCGAATGCCCGCGAGGCCGAGGGCGTCGGCATCGGGCTGTATCTGACCCGGCAGATCGCAGCCGCACAGGGCGGGTATCTCAAGCTGCAAAGCACCCCTGGGGCCGGCAGCACCTTCTCGCTCTTTTTGCCGCGGCCGCAGCCAAATCTTACGCCGGCGAAAGATTTGCCGCCAAAAGAAACCGGCGGCTGAAAGACTCTTGAAAGATCCCTCTGCTAGAATGGAGACAATCCCTTCGGCGGAGGGAGTTTTGTTTGCAAGAGTTGAGAGTAATGTTCTTATCAGGAGGCTCCTATGTCCATTCTATCCACCCACCAATTAACCAAGGTCTACGGCGCGGGCGCGACGGCGGTGCGGGCGCTGGACGGCGTGAGCCTGGCGGTCGAAACCGGCGAGTTTGTCGCGGTGGTCGGCACGTCGGGCAGCGGCAAATCGACGCTGCTGCACCTGCTCGGCGGGCTTGACCGGCCCACCGCCGGCGAGGTCCTTGTGGACGGGCAGCCGATCTTCGCCCTCAAACCCGAGGCGCTGACCATCTTCCGCCGGCGCAAGATCGGCTTCGTCTTTCAAAGCTACAACCTCGTGCCGGTGCTGACGGTGCGGGAAAACATCGCCCTGCCGCTTGAGCTCGACGGCCGCCGGCCCGACGCGCGCTACTGGAACGAGGTTGTCGAGGTACTGGGCCTTGGCGATAAGCTTGACCGGCGGCCGAACGAGCTTTCGGGCGGGCAGCAGCAGCGGGTGGCGATCGCCCGGGCGCTGGCCGCCAAGCCGGCGATTGTGCTGGCCGACGAGCCGACCGGCAACCTTGACAGCCGCACAAGCCAGGATGTGATGGCGCTGCTGAAGGTCAGCGCTCAGCGGTTTGGCCAGACGATTGTGATGATTACCCACAATGAGGAGATCGCCCAGACAGCCGACCGGCTGCTGCGCATCGAGGACGGGCGGCTGCTGACGCGGGAGGTGGCGCGATGATCCGGGTGGATAACCGCCGGGCCGTGCGCCGCCTGGCGCTGCGCAGCCTGCGGGCCGCGCGCAGCCGCAACCTGATTGCCGTGGCCGCGATTGCGCTGACCACCGCGCTGTTCTGCGCGCTCTTTACCATCGCGCTGACCCTGCTGCATACGGTGGAGGAAGAGACCTTCCGCCAGGTGGGCACCGACGCGCACGGCGGGCTGAAAAACATGACCGAAGCTCAGATGCAGGAGCTGACCGCCGACGACCGCATCGTCGAGAGCGGCGGCCGGCTGATGCTGGGCGCGGCGGCCGGCGAAGCCTTCCGCAAAGACTACGGCGAGGTCAGCTATATGGACGCGACCTACGCCGCGATGAGCTTCTGCACCCCGACCACCGGCGCGCTGCCGGCCGAGGGCAGCCCCGATACCCCCGGCCTTGCCTGCGATACCCGGATGCTCGAGCTGCTCGGCGTCGAACCGACCGTCGGCGCGCCGGTCACCCTGACCTTTGAACTCGGCACCAACACCGGCACGCCGGTGCTCGTCACCGAGACCTTCACCCTCACCGGCTGGTGGGAATACGACCCGGCCGTCAGCGCCAGCCAGGCGATTGTGCCGCGCGACTACGCCGAATCGCTGCTGGCAAACTACACCCGCCAGGGCCCGACCGATGTGACCGGGCTGTGGTCGGTCAGCCTGAACCTGCGCTCGGCCGCGCGGATCGAGGCCGATCTGCGGGCGATCCTCGCCGACCACGGCTACCAGTGCGACGACCCGGCCGGCGAGAACTATATCGGCATCGGGGTCAACTGGGGGTATCTGAGCACGAGTTTTGCCGAGAGCTTTGACCCGATCACCGCCTTCGCCGTGCTCTTTCTGCTCGCCGTCATGGTGCTGACCGGGTATCTCGTCATCTACAACATCTTCCAGATCTCGGTTGCGAACGACATCCGTCACTACGGCCTGCTCAAGACGATCGGCACTACGCCGCGGCAGATCCGCGCGCTGGTGCGTTGGCAGGCGCTGGCCCTCTCGGTCGGCGGCATCCCGGTCGGCCTGGCGCTCGGGTATGCGCTCGGCGCGGCGCTGGCCCCGAGCATCCAGGCGATTCTTTCCTATGACCGCATTACGATCAGTCGCAGCCCCTGGATTTTTCTGCTCGCGGCGGCCTTCTCGCTCGGGACGGTGCTGCTCTCCTGTGCGCGGCCGGGGCGGCTGGCCGGGCGGGTCTCCCCGATTGAGGCGCTGCGCTACACCGACGCCGAAGCCCCGCGCCGCAAGCGCGCCGCCCACAGCCCCCGCGAACCGCGCCCGGTGTACCGCGCCGCGCACAAGGCCAAAGCGCCCCGCCGCGGGCCGGCCGGCATGGCGGCGGCCAACCTGCGCCGCACCCCGCGCAAAACCGCGCTCGCCGTCGCCTCGCTGGCGCTGGCGGTCGGGCTTTTGCAGATCACCTGCGCGCTGGCGCTGGGGTTTGACCTGGACAAATATCTTGCCAACTATGTGCTGACCGATTTTGTCCTGGCCGACACCAGCTACTTTAAGCATGCCGGCGGCGGGGGCGATCTGACCGAAGCCGACATTGCGGCGGTCGAGGCCACCGGCCTGGCCGAAGAGATCGGGGTAACCACCTGCTGGTACAGCGCCGAGTGCTTCGTGCCCGAGGCGATGCTGCGGGATTTCCTCGGCAATTTTGTAGCCGCGGAAACCTTAGACGCAACGATCGCCGCGGCCGCGCGGGACGAAAACGGCGGGGTCGAATACCGTGCCAGTCTCTACGGCTTTGACGCGACGGCGCTTGGCCGGGTCGAGCTGCTCGAAGGCGATCTGTCCGCCCTGGCCGAGCCCGGCCGCCGGGCTGTCGCCGCGGTGTACGAGCTCGAGGACGACGGAACCCTGAACACCGACGACAACTTTGCCAGGGTCGGGGACGTCCTCACGCTGCGGTATGTCTCGGAATGGGAGAGCTACAACGCTGCGACCGGCCAGAAGGTTGAGGACCCCGACGCGCTTGACCCGTCGCTCGTCAGCCAGCGGCCGGCAGCCTGGCAGGATATCGAGTACGAGGTTGTGGCCTGCATCGCGGTGCCCCATCCGATGAGCTTTCGCTCCTACAGCGGGCCGCAGTTTGCGCTGAATGCTTCTACCTTGCGCGCCGACTGCGGCGGCGAGCCGCTTATGCTCAACGCCTGCTTTGACGCGGCCGAGGGGCAGCAGGCCGCGCTGGGCGAGTTCCTTGCCGCTTACACGGCCAATGGGAACCCCGTGCTCGACTACGAAAGCCGCGACCAGTATGCAAGCGAGTTCGCCCAGGTACGCGGGATGTTTTTGCTGCTGGGCGGGGCGCTTTCGGCGGTGGTGGCGCTGGTCGGGGTGCTGAACTTTGCCAACGCGATGCTGACCTCGATTCTCTCCCGCCGGCGGGAGTTCGCGGTGCTGCAGGCCGTCGGCATGACCGACGCCCAGCTCAACGGGATGCTCATTGCCGAAGGGCTGCTCTACGCCGCGCTGGCCGGGGGACTCTCGCTGGTTTTATGCCTTTTGGGCGGGGCTGCGGTTGAAACGCTGGCCGGCGACGCGCTGTGGTTTTTCACCTACCGGTTCAGCCTGCTGCCGCTCGGCGTCACGCTGCCGTTTTTTGCGGCGCTCGGCGCGGCTTTGCCGCCCATCGCCCTGCACGCCGCGCGCAAACAGACGCTGGTCGAAAGGCTGCGGGTGGAGTAAAGCGAAAACGCAGAGATTGTAGGGGCGGGCATTGCCCGCCCGCGGGTGTTTGCGATTGCCCGGAACGCGGCGGGCTGCCGTAAGCCCCCACGGATTGGGAAATCCGCTTGCCAAACCATACCCGGCCGCTCTGCCGCAAGGGTTTGCGGGCGGCCAATGGCCGCCCCTACGGTTGATGTTCAGGCTGCGCCAAACCCAGTTTTCCCCAAAAACCTCACATAAAAGCCCCCAGCCTGCCGGCTTTTCATTCTCCGGCGGGCTGGGGGGCCTTATTCTTATTCGATTTTATCCGATTTTTCCGCTTATTCCGGCAGGTAAATATGATGCGGCAGGCCTTCGACGTAGATCGGGGTCAGTTCGGCCTGGATCAGCGGCATCGCGTAGGCGATGAACTCCGGCATCATGTCGGTGTGGTCGGCGTTGATCCACTCAAGCGGGACCTTCTTTTCGAGGTTCGCGACCTCGCTGATCGGGTGCAGCTCGGTTGTGGACTGGTAGGGCGCGTTCGAAAGCCGCTTGATCGCGACCATCTCGCCGGTGTGGCCTTCAAACGCGGCCTTGGCCGCCGCGCCGCCGACCTGGTAGGCCTCGGTGATATCGGTGCGGGAGGTGATGTGCCCGGCACAGCGCTGCAGCGTCGAAAGTTCGATCGCGCGGGTTTTGGTATCGAGCCGCCGGGCGACGGTGTTTGCAAGGAACCGCGCCGTGCCGGTCAGGCTCTTGTGGCCGAACGCATCGACGGCATGGACGTCGTCGGCCAGTTCGCAGACATAGCGCCCATCCTCAAGCTTGACGCCTTCGGACACCGCGATGACGATGCTCGGCTTTTTGGCCTGCATGCGGGCAACCTTTTGCACAAACCGGTCAACATTGAACGGGATTTCGGGCAGGCAGATCATATCGACGCCCTCGCAGTCCTCGGCGCGGGCCAGGGCGGCTGCGGCGGTCAGCCAGCCGGCGTTGCGGCCCATGATTTCGACAATCGTCACATACTTGGTGCCGTAGACCGTTGCGTCGCGGATGAGCTCCTTCATGACGACGCCGATGTACTTGGCCGCGCTGCCGTAGCCGGGGGTGTGGTCGGTGACCATGAGGTCGTTGTCAATGGTCTTGGGCACGCCCATAAACCGGATGTCGCTGCCGACATGCTGGCCGTAATCCGACAATTTGCCGATGGTATCCATGCTGTCATTGCCGCCGATGTAGAAGAAATAGCCGATGTCAAGCTCTTTGAGGATGGCAAACAGCTTTTCATAGACAGCCTCGCCTTCGGGGGTGTGCCAATCGGGCAGCTTGTAGCGGCAGGAGCCCAGATAGCTGGAAGGCGTGCGCTTGAGCAGCTCAATATCCATCGCGCAGGTCAGCTTTTCATCCAGCAGGCAGATCCGGCGTTCCAGCAGACCGGCCACGCCGTGCATCATGCCGTATACCTTGGGCGCGCCGCGGCGTTTGCAGCTTTCATACACGCCGGCCAGGCTTGCATTGATGACCGATGTCGGGCCGCCAGACTGGCCCACAATCGCATTTTTTGCCATAAGTACCCTCCTGAAAGATGGCCGGCCCGACGCTGTGCCGTCGGTTTGGTCACATATTCCCGCCCGGGCCGCGCTTATTTTGTCAGTTTCAGTGTACCATGTTTCACCGGTGTTTGCCATTGCAGGAGTTGACAAAACTTCCCGCCCTTTTTGTACAAACAGCATTCCGCCCAGCGGAACCCGCTGCCGCCGGCTTTGAGCGAGCCGGCCGGGGTGTTCCGCTGAGCGGAATTTCTTTGTGCAATTTTCAGGATCTTGGCAAAATTCGCCTTGCAAAAATTGCGGCTTTCCGGGGGCGTTTTGCGCCGGCGCGCCGGGCGGGCACGCCGAAATCCGGCGCTGGAGCGTTTTGGCCGGCAGGCACGCCGTGCAAGAAAGGCAAACTGCGGCTATATTTCCAGGCCGTCCAGCGCTTCCAGCAGCCAGGCCGTGTAGCGCGCGGCGCCGGCGGTGTTGAGATGGTTGTTGGAATCATAAAACCATTCGGCTTCCATGATGGCGGCCGGGTAATCCACCAGCACCGGCAGGCCGAGCGCTTCCCGCGCGGCGGCGGCATAGGCGAGGTTGTCGGCCTCGCCGCTTTGGATGCACAGCGCGTTGAGCGGCGCGTGGGTGAAGAGCACCGTCACACCGCGGTCGGCCATCTTTTCGGCAAAACGGCGGATCGAGTGCACGGCCGTTTCATCCAGGATGCCGGCGTTCAGCGTGACGGGGTCCTGGGTGTTGTAGCCGTGCTCAAGGATGTTTTCCCGCACAAGCGTGACATCGCCCAGCGGCCCAAAATCATCGCTGTGCGGCGTTTCACCGGGTGGGTAGCTGTAGCTTGTCCAGCGCAGGTTTGCCGGCGGCCAGGGCGACCAGTTTGCCGGCCAGCGGCTGGCCAGGTACTGCCCGGCGCTCGCCGCCGCCCCCAGGTAGAGCGTGGGCGGCACGCAGGCCCAGGCGTCAGGGTCGGTGCCGCAGGCCTGCCAGAGCACCTGGTAATCCACCCCGGCGCCGCGCAGCAGCAGGTGCTCGAGCATAAGGATCACGGTGTCGCCTGGCTCGGCATAGCGGGTGAGCATGTTGAGGTACATCTCTACCCCAAGGTAGGCCGTGACCCCGACGCAGTAGGTCGGCCGGGCGGTGGCTTCGGCGATGGCGGCGCAGTTTACGCCGTATTCGCTGGCCGAGCCGCCGGCGATCAGGATGCGGTTGCCCTGGCCGCGGGTGTCGCGCAGCAGGTCGAGCTTATAGTGCAGGGTGTAGAGCAGGCTCTGCTGGCTGGTTTCGGGCACAAAGCCGATAAAGCCGATCAGCAGCGCAAACGGCAGCGCGAGCGCGCAGAGAAACGCTGCGAGCCGCCCAAGATACCGCCGCACCGCGCGCGGCGCAGCGGCGGAAGTTGTGGGGTTGGTCATAGGCGTTGGGTATTCTTATCAAAATTGAAAATAGATGAAATCCGCCGTGGCCCCGAACGGGCGGGTGCAGGCGGCGGCGAGGGCCGCAAGGCTTAAACCGTAATAGACGGCCAGCCGGGCGATGCGCGGGGCGCGGGCCAGCGCGGCAAAGGGGGCCTGCCGGCGGGCGGCGTACCAGTCCCAGCCAAGCAGCACGGCGCTGAGCAGGGCAGCCGCCGCGAGCGCCGCGCCGTCCATGCCGGCGGCCGCCGCATAGGCCCCCAGCCGCAGCGGGTTGAGCCCGCGCGCCCAGTTCGTAAGCAGATAGCCGAGGTCGGCCGGCGAATTGGCCCGGAAGACCGCCCACCCGGCGCTGACGACGCAGAAGGTCAGCAGGCAGCGCGCCGCCGCAAACAACTTGCCGGCCAGCGGGCGGCGGGCGGCAATCCTTGCCTGCAATGCGTCGGCCCTGGGCAGCGTGACGGTTTCCAGGCAGAGCCACAGCCCGTGGTAGAGCCCCCAGAGCACAAAGGTCCAGCTGGCGCCGTGCCACAGCCCGCTGCACAGAAAGGTCAGCAGAAGGTTGGCCAGGTGGCGCGGCCGGCTGCAGCGGCTGCCGCCGAGCGGAATGTAGACATACTCCGAAAACCAGCGGCTCAAACTGATGTGCCAGCGGCGCCAGAATTCCTTGACGCTGCGGGCGGTATACGGGCTTTGGAAGTTTTCGCTCAGTTCGATGCCGAACAGCCGCGCGCTGCCGATTGCGATGTTCGAATACCCGGCGAAATCGCCGTAGATCTGGATTGTGAAAAGCAGCGTCGCGAGCAGCAGCGTCCAGCCGCCCTGGTTCGAGAGGTTGTCATAGACATTGTCAACCCAGACGCCGAGGGTATCGGCCACGGCAAGCTTTTGGAACAGCCCGATGCAGATGCGCTGCAGCCCGGCCGTCCAGTTTTCCAGCCGGAGCGGATGCGGCGCGGTAAGCTGGGGCAGCAGCGCGTCGGCGCGATGGATCGGCCCCGAGACGAGCGGCGGGAAAAAGCCCAAAAACAGCGCAAAATGCCCCGGATGCCGCACCGCCGCCAGCTTGCCGCGGTAGACATCGACGAGATAGCCGACGGCCTGGAAGGTGAAAAAGCTGATGCCGACCGGCAGCGCCAGGCTGAACGCCGGCGCTTCGCCCGCCCCGCCGCCCAGGCGCAGCAGCGCGGCGATGTTTTCGGCCGCGAAGTTCCAGTATTTATAGAACAGCAGCGGCGCCAAACAGCCGAGCACGCCGGCGGCCAGCAGCGGTTTGCGCGCCGCGCCCCGCGCCAGGCCCAGGCCCAGCCCGGCCAGGTAGGAGACGCCGGTCACCGCAAAGAGCACCCAGCCCATGCCCCAGCTGAAGTAAAAAGCGTAGCTGCCCACAAGCAGCCCCGCCCACCGCCAGCGGGCCGGCAGCCGGTAATAGACCGCGACTGCCGCGGCCAGGAAAACCGCATAGGGCAGCGAGGTGAAGGCCATGGCTCAGGCCCCGCGCGGCGCGGGGCTGCGGCGGTACAACTGCCAGACCAGCACAGCCGCCCCGGCCGAAAGCAGCACGATCAGCGCTTCGGTCGGCCACAGCGGCAGCGCGCCGGTCTGGTAGAAGCCGGCCGGCAGGTTGGCCACGGCGTGCAGCGCAATGGAAAGCGGGTAACCCCAGCGCGGCAGCCGCCGTGTCACCACCATCCAGATCAGCATCGAGAGCGAAAGGTGCAGCACAATGGCGGCGCAGCGCTCAAACCCGGCGGCAAGCCAATCGGTTGCAGGCAGGGCGGCCATTTCGGCCAGCTGCTGCTGCGCCTGGGCCAGCGTGTCGCCCTCATAGCCGGCAAGCAGGCTGTCGGCCCGGCCGGCGTTGACCATCGTCATGACGATCAGGTTGTTGACAAGGCCCATGCCGGTGATGAGGATGGCCTCAAACCCGCCGTGGCCGATGCCGTAGGCAAAGCCGATGGCGGGGGCGGCGTCCTTTTTGCAGAGGCTGCGCAGGCCGAGCAGCCGGGCGGTTTCCTCAAACACGCCGGCGGCCAGACCGCCGTACACGGCGTACAGCAGCGGGTTTGCCCGCAGCGCTTCGCCAAACAGGCCGAAGACAAGGCTGTGGAAGATCTGTTCGAGCAGATACGCCCCGATGATGAAGCAGAAGATGCCGATTACGATGGCATGGCCGGCGCCTTTGTGCCGGCGGCAGACCAGCGTGCCGAGCACGCAGGGCACCCCCAGCACCACCAGCATGCTGAACAGCGCACACAGGTAGGAAGCGGCGGAAAAAACGGTGGTTGTCATGGCGGACACCTCAGTTTCAGATAGACTTGAGAGTTTAGAG
>NBJMR02800__coassemble_2050_pt1 | contig 17843 bp, 12 predicted proteins | sample NBJMR02800__metabat2_low_PE_045 | metagenome-assembled genome bin NBJMR02800 | reverse complement strand
TTCCAGGATCTGGTTCCCCTGCTTGAGCAGGTCATCCAGTCCGGCCGCAAGCTGCTCATCATCGCGGAGGATGTCGAGGGCGACGCGCTGTCCAACCTCATCATCAACCGCCTGCGCGGCGGCCTGAATGTCGTCGCCGTCAAGGCCCCCGGTTTTGGCGATCGCCGCAAGGAGATGCTGACCGATATCGCGATCCTGACCGGCGCGACGGTTATCAGCAGCGATCTGGGCTATGAGCTCAAGGATGCTTCGCTGTCGATGCTCGGCACCGCCAACCAGGTCAAGGTCACCAAGGATCTGACCACCATCGTCGGCGGTCACGGCGACAAGCAGGCTATCGCCGACCGTGTTGCCCAGATCCGCAGCCAGATCACCACCGCCACCTCCGACTTCGACCGTGAAAAACTGCAGGAACGCCTGGCCAAGCTGGCCGGCGGCGTCGCCGTCATCAAGGTCGGCGCTTCCACTGAGGTCGAGATGAAGGACAAGAAGCTCCGCATCGAGGACGCCCTCAACGCGACCAAGGCCGCTGTGGAGGAAGGCATCGTCGCCGGTGGCGGTACCGCTACCCTGAATGCGATTCCGGCTGTTGACAAGCTTGTCTCCGAACTCGAAGGCGATGAGCGCACCGGCGCGAAGATCGTCCGCAAGGCGCTGGAAGCACCGCTGCGCCAGATCGCCGCGAACGCGGGTCTTGAAGGCAGCGTCATCATCAACGACATTCTGCAGGCCGGCAAGCCGAACTACGGCTATGACGCCCAGAAGGAAACCTATGTCGATGATATGATCGAAGCCGGCATCGTTGACCCGACCAAGGTCACCCGCTCGGCGCTCGAGAACGCGGCCAGCGTCGCTTCGATGGTGCTGACCACCGAGAGCCTCGTGGCTGATCTGCCCGAACCGCCGGCCCCCGCGGCCCCCGCGGGCGGCGACATGGGCGGCATGTACTAATCCGACCCATCCCCACAATGACAAGGGCGGGTAAGCCCATCGGCTGACCCGTTTTGCCCCGGCTCAGGTGCAGCAAGCTGCCTGGGCCGGGGCTTTTTGCGCTGGGGGGATCTGAATTTCGCTTGCAAATTCCCACCCGAACTGTTATGCTGATAGCGCCCGACCAGGCCGAAAGGGGAGACAAGCGATGAAAAAATGGGTTTCGCTGGCGGCAATGCTCGGCATTATGGCGCTGATCTTTTTCCTTTCGGCGCAGCCGGGGGAAAGTTCCGGCGCGCTGAGCGAATCAGTGGCCGACAGTATGCAGCACAGCGGCGCAGCCGACCTTTTACTGCCGGCCTGGTTCAGCGCCAACGTCTATGCCAATGTGCGCAAATGGGCGCATGTGTATATCTATGCGGCGCTCGGCGCGGCGGCCGGCGTGACGGCCAGCTTCTGGCTGCCGGGCTGGACGCGGCCTCGCCAGGCCGGGCTTGCGGCGGCGGTCTGTTTTGCGTTCGCGGCTTCGGATGAATGCCACCAGTTCTTTGTGCCGGGCCGCGCGATGCTTTTCTCGGATATCGGGGTGGATGCGCTCGGTTTTGTGCCGGGCATCCTCGCAGCGCTGCTTGTGCTGTACCTGCTGCAAAGGCGCAGAAAGAACCAATAAGTATACGAAGTGACGGCTGCCCTGTAAAAAGGGCGGCCTCTTTTGTTTGAAGGTATGAAATGAAGGCGTGCGGCCGATACTATCCCCAAAAGGAGGGGAATCGGCATGCGGTTGCGGCGGCTGGCAGCGCTGTGCTCGGCGTTTGTGGTGCTTTCCTGCGGGGTGCTGTGCCGTGTTTACTGGATCAGCACTGACACGGCTTATGCGGCCAGCGCCGGCGGGCAGAGCGTCAGCGAGACGGCGCTGCCGCGGGAGCGCGGCAACTTTTATGACTGCAAGTGCCGCCCGCTCACCGGGACTCTCCGCCGCTGGTACGCGCTGTGTATCCCCGGCGATTCGAGCTACGCGACACTGTTTCCCTATGTGCCGTTTGCCGACCAGAACGAACTTTACGCGCGGCGCAACAGCATGACGCCATTTTTGATTGAGGTTGACCGCGACCTGCGGGCCAACGGTGTTTACACGGTTTCGGCGGCGCAGCGGTATCTGCCCAATCCGATTGCCCGGCATATGATCGGGTATCTGGACGGGGAAGGCGTTGGGGTATCCGGGTTGGAACTTGCGTATGAGGATCTTCTCGCCGCATCAGGTGATAACCTGGCTATCACCTGTACAACGACGGCTCAGGGGTCACTGATGACCGGTACCGAACCGCAGATCAGCACCCAAGACCCTGGCACGGCGCAGGGCGTGCAGCTTACCCTCGATGCCGACATCCAACGCGCCTGCGAGGCTGTCGCAGCCCGCAGCCTGCCGCGGGGGTGTATCCTTGTCATGGAGGTGGGGACCGGCCATCTGTTCGCCAGCGTCAGTATGCCGGAGTTTGATCCCAACAACATTGCACCGAGCATCGAGGCCGACGATACCTCCCTCATCAACCGCCCGCTGGCTGCTTTCAGCGCCGGCTCGGTTTTCAAGGTGGTGTTGGCGCTCGCGGCCTATCGTGCCGGCTACACCTGGTTTACCCATGACTGTGCCGGCAGCGTTGAGGTGGGGGACCAGACCTTCCGCTGCGCCGAAGGCCGGGCCCACGGCCTTGTCAACCTGCGCGGCGCGCTGGAAGAAAGCTGCAACTGCTATTTCATTGAACTCGGCCGCGTGCTGGGCGGGCAGCGGATTTTGCAGGCCGCGCAGGATTTCGGTTTTGGCACGGCGGCCGCGCTGGCCCCGGGGCTGCGCAGCGCCGAAGGCGAATTGCCGGACCCCGAGACCCTGACCGATTCAAACGGCGGCCAGCTTGCGATGTTCGCCTTCGGCCAGGGCGCGCTGACCGTCACCCCGCTGCAGATCGCCGCGATGATGAACGCGATCGCCGGCGACGGAACCTGGTATCCGCCGCAGATTGTGGCCGGCGTCATCGAGCAGGAGAACCTCGCCCTGCAAACCCCGTTTGCGGCGGCCGACCCCGTGCGGGTCTGCGATGCCGATACCGCCCGCATCCTGCGCAGCATGCTCATCGACGTCGTGGCCGAGGGCATCGGCCGGCAGGCGGCCCCGCAGGCCGGCGGCGCGGGCGGTAAAACAGGCACCGCCCAGACCGGCCAATATACCGAAGCGGGCGAGGAACTGCTCAACTACTGGTTCAGCGGTTTCTGGCCAGCCGAAAACCCGCGGTATACCATCACCGTCTTGCAGGACGCCGTGCTTGAACCCGAAGTTTCCAGCGCCGCCATCTTTGCCGAGGTGGCAAATAACCTGCTCGCGCTTGAGGGCGGGGCCGAGCTGCAGAACCAGCCCCGGCCGGGTATGACCATCCAAACCGGCGAAACCGCAGAAAACGGTTGACAATCGTCGGATTCCGGCGTATACTAGCTGTGGATTTAAGAAAACGGCGATGAAAGGGTTTATGCCCGCGCGCCCGGCTTTAAGAGAGGGAACCCCCCGGCTGCAAGGTTCCCGCCGCGGCAACGGTGCAGCGCCACCCCCGAGCCCCCGGCCAAAACCGGGCGTAGCGCGGCGTTAACGCGGCAAAGCGGCAGGGGGAGAACCCTGCAACTTGGGTGGTACCACGGAAGCCTCACAGCCTTCGTCCCTTGGCGGACGGAGGCTGTTTTTATTTGCCTGCCGGGGGCTGGCATCGCCGCCGAAACTGTCATTTTGGAATGGGAGAATCAGAATCATGCAATGGACAGGACTCAATGAACTTCGCGAAAAGTACCTGCACTTTTTTGAAACCAAGGACCATCTGCGGCTCGGCAGCTTCCCGCTGGTGCCGAAAGACGACCCCAGCCTGTTGCTGATCAACAGCGGCATGGCCCCGATGAAAAAGTGGTTCCTCGGCCAGGAGGAACCGCCCCGCCACCGCGTGACCACCTGCCAGAAGTGCATCCGCACGCCGGATATCGAGCGCGTCGGCATCACGGCCCGCCACGGTACTTTCTTTGAGATGCTCGGCAACTTCAGCTTCCAGGATTATTTCAAAGAAGAGGTCATCCCCTGGGCTTGGGAGTTCCTGACCGAAACCCTTGAGATTCCGGCCGAAAAGCTTTATATCTCGGTCTACCTTGACGACGACGAAGCCTATGATATCTGGACCAAGAAGGTCGGCATCCCCGAAGATCACATGGTTCGCTTCGGCAAGGAGGACAACTTCTGGGAGCACGGCTCCGGCCCCTGCGGCCCCTGCTCCGAGATTTACTACGACCGCGGCCCCGAGCACGGCTGTGGCAAGCCGGACTGCCGCGTTGGCTGCGACTGTGACCGGTATATGGAGATCTGGAACCTTGTGTTCAGCCAGTATGATTCGGACGGCAACGGCCACTATGAGCGTCTGCCCAAGCCGAACATCGATACCGGCATGGGCCTTGAGCGCCTGGCCTGCGTGATGCAGGACGTTGGCAACCTGTTTGAGGTTGATACCGTCGCCTCGGTGCTGCACCATGTCGAGCGAATCTCGGGCAAGAAGTACGGCGCGAACGAGAAGGACGATATCTCGATCCGCGTCATCACCGACCACATCCGTTCCACAGTCTTTATGGTGTCGGACGGCATTCTGCCTTCGAATGAAGGCCGCGGTTATGTGCTGCGCCGTCTGCTGCGCCGTGCGGCCCGCCATGGCCGGATGCTCGGCATCGATCACCCTTTCCTGACCGAGCTCGTCGATACCGTCATCGAATCGAGCGAAGCCGGCTACCCTGAACTGCGCGAGCATGAAGCCTATATCAAGAAGGTTGTAGGTACTGAGGAAGAGCGCTTCTCCCGCACGATCGACGCCGGCATCAGCATCCTCAACGCAATGATCGACAAGGTCCAGACCGAGCAGATCAAAGGAGAAGGGAAGAAGGTCCTTTCTGGCGCCGATGTCTTTAAGCTCAACGATACCTTCGGCTTCCCGCTTGACCTGACGCGCGAAATTGCGGCCGAAGCCGGTGTTGAGGTGGATGAGGAAGCCTTCCATGCCGAGATGACAAAACAGCGTGAGCGCGCGCGTGCCGAGCGCCTTGCCAAGGATATCTCGGGCTGGGCGGCTGATCTGTTTGGCGAACTGGAAGCCGAACCGACTGCGTTTGACGGATACACCACGCTGGAAGAAACCGCCCGCGTTGTTGCTATTTCGGATGGGGAAGAGATGGTGGAAGCGGTTGCCACCGACAGCGCCGACCCGCGTGAGGGCGTTCTGGTCGTGCTGGATCGCACCCCGTTTTACGCCGAAATGGGCGGTCAGGTTGCCGATACCGGTCTGCTTATCTGTGACGGTGCGAAACTTGCGGTTGAAATGGTCAAAAAGACTCCGAAGGGCTACTATGTCCACACCTGCAAACTGCTGAACGGTTCGCTCAAGGTGGGCGACACGGTTACCGCCAGTGTGGATGCTGGCCGCCGCGGCGCAATCTGCCGCAACCACACTGCCACCCATCTGATGCAGAAAGCGCTGCGCGATGTGCTGGGCGACCATGTACACCAGGCCGGCAGCTACCAGGATGACCACATCACCCGTTTCGATTTCACCCACTTCAGCGCGGTCACACCCGAAGAACTGGCCAAGGTGGAACGCCTTGTCAATGAAAAAATCTACGCTTCGCTGCCGGTCGTCGTCAACAACCTGCCGATCGAGGAGGCCAAAAAAATGGGCGCCATGGCGCTTTTCGGTGAGAAGTACGGCAATGTCGTCCGTGTTGTGGATGCCGGAGGCTGGAGCGTCGAGTTCTGCGGCGGCACCCATGTGCAAAACACCGCCCAGATCGGTTGCTTCAAGATTTTGTCCGAGAGCAGCGTCGCGGCCGGCATCCGCCGCATCGAAGCGACCACCGGCTTTGGCGTGCTCGCCCTGCTGGATGAGCGCAACGCCGAACTGACCCGCACCGCGGCGGCCCTCAAGGCGAACAATCTCAAGGACGTGCCGGCCCGCGCCGAGGTGATGGCAGCTGAGCTCAAGGAACTCAACAAACAGCTTGAAGCCGCCAAGGCGGAGCTTGCTGCCAATGAGGTCAACCGCCTGTTTGAGAAGGCTCTTGATGTGGATGGCGTGCGGGTTGTCACCATGTATCTCAAAGACACGACGCCTGACACGCTGCGCGGCATGATGGACAAACTCCGCGACGCAGCCCCTGATGCGGTCGGCGCGCTGATCGGTACCAGCGGGGAAAAGACCACGCTGGCAGTCGGCGTTGGCAAGCAGGCGCTGACCAAGGGCCTCAAGGCCGGCGTGCTGGTCAAGCAGATTGCGGCGGTGGCCGGCGGCAACGGCGGCGGCAAGCCGGATTTTGCGATGGCCGGCATCCGCAATCTGGACAAGGTGGACGCTGCGCTGCGGGCTGTGGCTGCAATTGTCAAATCCGAACTGGAAAAGAACGGCTGAGTCTGCTATAATAAAATCAGTGGCTTTTGTTCGCGGTTTCCCGTGTGCTTGGCGCCGGGCCGCATCTGAATTGATTGGCAAGGAGGTAGACCCCATGCAAGACTGTCTGTTTTGCAAGATTGCGGCGGGTGAAATCCCGTCCAACAAGCTGTACGAAGATGACACGCTTCTGGCATTTTATGATATCGACCCCCAGGCGCCGGTTCATTTTCTTGTCATTCCAAAGCAGCATATTGCATCGGCAGCCGCTTTGACCGAGCAGGATGCCGCGCTGCTTGGGCATGTTTTTGCCGTCATTGCAAAACTGTGCGCCGAGTTGGGTGTGGCGGAAAACGGCTACCGCGTGGTGACCAATGTCGGGGCGGACGGCGGCCAGAGCGTGCCGCACCTGCACTTCCATGTACTGGCAAAGCGGAGCCTTGCCTGGCCGCCGGGCTGATCGCCGCCCGGATGGCCCACCGCGTTTGAACACAAGCTAAGTAAGGAGAGAACAACAAATGGCTGAAACCTATACCCTGCATGTGGCCGGCCTGACCCGTGAGCTGCCGATCTGCAAGGTCAATGACCATATGGATATTGCGGCCTTTATCATGTTCAGCGATGTGGAGCTGACCGTTGCCTGCGCAGCCGAACTGCTGAAAAAAGTGCCTGAATTTGATGTAATCCTGACCGCTGAAGCCAAGGGAATTCCGCTGGCCTATGAAATGTCCCGCCAGAGCGGCAAACAGTGGCTGCCGGCCCGCAAAGGCGCCAAGCTCTATATGCAGGACCCCGTTGTGATCGAGGATGAATCCATCACCACTGCCGGCAAGCAGGTGCTGGTTATGGATCGTAAGGACATTGAATATATGAACGGTAAGCGCATCCTGATTGTCGATGATGTGATCTCGACCGGCGGCAGCCTGCACGCGCTTGAAACCCTGGCAGCCAAGAGCACCGGCACCATTGTGGGGTGCTGCGCGGCGCTGGCTGAGGGCGACGCGGCCAACCGTACCGATATCACCTTCCTGGCGCCGTTGCCGCTGTTCCTGCACTAAAACGATGAAACGCAAGCTGGCTGGTTTTGGTCTCGCTTTTGCTGTGGCAGAGCTGGCCCTGGCGTACCTGCCGCCGTTGGCCGTGATGCTGACGGCGGCTTTTGCCATTCTGGCGGCGGCGGTACGGGCGGCGCGGTGCCGCCGCTGGCCGGCGTATCTGCCTGTCTGGCTTGGTCTTGCGTGCGGGCTTGCCTGGTTCCTGGTTTATCAGGCGGCTGTGGTGGCCCCGCGTCTTAAGTTGGCCGGACAGACTGTACAGGCTGTGGCTGTGGTGCAGACAGATGCCGAGCCGGCTTTTGAAGAGGGGATGCTGCGCGGCACATTGCAGCTGGTATCGCTGGATGGCAAACCGGCAAACCTGCGGGTTTACTGCATGAACTTCCCCGGTGTTGCGCCGGGGGAGCGGTTCAGCGCAACCTTTGCGCTGGATGAACAGCCGAAAAACGCATACCGTATGGCCCAATATGCGCGCGGGAACTACTTGCGTGCCGAATACCTGGAAGGGTATGCGCCCGGTACGCCCAGCGATGCCCCTGCTTTTTGGCTTTACAGGCTGCGCCAGACTCTATCCCGCAGGCTGCGGCTGTATCTGCCGCGGGACCTGGGCGGCATCGAAGCCGCAATGCTGCTTGGCGACTGCACCCAACTTGCCCAAAGTGTGGAAAACCGGTTCCGTATGGCCGGGGTGTCGCATTTGCTCTCGATTTCCGGGCTGCATTTTTCGATGCTCTGCGGTCTGTTTCTTCTGGGACCCGGGGCGCAGCGCCGGCGGTATTGCCGACCGTTTCTGGCTGCGCAGGCGGCGGTGTTGCTGTTTTACATGGCACTGACGGGATTTCCCGTTTCGGTCGTGCGCGCCGGGGTTATTTACCTTGTCGCACTGCTCGGCTATGCGCTTGTACAGCCGTCGGACCTTTTGACCTCGCTTGGCATTGCGGCGCTGGCCATTGGGTTTCAAAACGGGTATGCGCCCTGTGACCTTGGCTGCCAGCTTTCGTTCTGCGGCGTCATCGGGGTACAGCTTGGTGCGGCGCTTGGCCGCTGGCAGCGGTCCAAACTGCTGCCGGAGGATGCCCGGCGAGATGCCCGGGGCCAAAGCAGGCCGCTGACCTTGCCACAGCGCGTTTTGGATTTGCTGCTTATGTTGGCGGAAGGTGTGGAGACGGCGCTGCTTGCGTCCTGCGCTACACTGCCCTCGCTGCTTGCACACGGGCTGACGGCCAGCGGCGTGTCGGTGCTGGCAAACCTGCTGGTGGTCTGGATGCTGAGTCCGGCGCTGGTGCTTGGCCTGCTTGTACTCGCTTTCTCGGCGTTGCCCTGGCTGTATCCCTGCATGCGTATGGCAAGCCTGCTTCTCTCTGTCTGGCTCCGCTGGATGGACAGTCTCATCGGCTGGTGTGCAGAGCTGCCCGTAGCCAGTGTCTATCTGCCGCGCCGGTACACGCTGCTTGTAATTGCGATACTTGCCGCGTTGGCCTATCTCTTTTGGGTGCGCCGCCGAATGGTCTTTTACCTGCCGGCGGGGGTGTTTTGCCTGGCGGTGGCTGTCGGGCTGGGGGCGGCCGGCCAGCGAAATGTAGTGCGCGCCGTTCTGGTTGGTACGGCAGGCAACGCCTGCACCGTTGTAACCCAAAACGGACAGGCGCTGGTCTTTTTCCGGGGCGGGGCTTCCAACCTGCAGGCGGTGGAGGAATATTTTGCCGAAAATGGCGAACCTGATTGGGTCGCGACAGTGGATCTGCGGCAGGACCCGACCGTTCTGGCATTCCCGAGCGAAACCTGCTATGCCCTGGATGCACTGCCTCCCGGCAGCGCAACGCTGACGCTGCCGGGAGGTTGGACGCTGGACTGTGTGCGCACCGGCGGGGGCAACCTGGCGGTGCTTGATGTGGCAGGGTATCACATTGCGTTTGGAGCGGGCCGCGTTGCGCTGGCGGAACCGGTAGAGGTTGACCTGTTCTGCGCAGGCGGGACCGTACCGGCGGATATACAGCCGCGAGTGATTGTATCCAATGCGGCCGGGGTAACGGCGGAAAAACTCGCAGCCGCAGCGCCGGCTGATGCAAAGCTTTATACCGGCGAAACACCGGCGGTTGTGATCCGCCCTGGCCGCAGCGTAATTTTTGAGGAGGTGGAACCCCTTGCTGTACAGTGAATCCGAACTGAAAAAGAGACTGAAAGCCGGCTGCCCGGTGTTCTATTTCTATGCCGGCGATGAGGCGCTGGTGCGCAGTGCGGCAGCCAAGGTGGAAAAGGCGCTTTCCGCCGATGACCCGGAGACCACAACCCTCAACGGCCCAACCCCAAGCGTGGAAGAAATTGTGCTTGCCGCCGGAACCATCTCCTTTTTTGGCGGCAAGCGGCTTGTGCTGATGCCGCTCGTGCGCCCTTCGGCCTATTCAGATAAAGATCTCAAAGAATTCTGCGACACGCTGGCCGATACCGAAAACGCTGTATTTGTGCTGACCAGTGTGATGGAAGAAAAATACGGCAAGCTGCGCCCCGGCAAGCGGGAACAGAAGCTGATTGCAGCCTGTGAAAAGATCGGTTATTGTGTGCAGATTGCTAAGCCGAACCGCGGCCAACTGCAAAACATGGCCCGCGATTGGGCGGGGGAGAGCGGGGCTGCCTTTGCCCCCGGGGCCGAGGCCATGCTGCTGGACCGCTGCGGGGAAGATCAGTTCCTGCTCCACAGCGAGATTGACAAACTTGCTGCCCTTGCCAATTACGGAACCATCACGCCGGAAATGATTGGGCAGCTGGGCACGGTGACGTTGGATGCCGATACCTTTGATATGGTTAAACTTGTGGCGTCCGGCCGAACCAAGCAGGCGCTCGAAAAGCTCAAAACCCTGCTGGCGTTGCAAAATGATCCGATTCTCATTACCGGTGCGCTGATTTCGAATTATCTTGATGTGTACCGCGCTTTTCTCGCGCGCAAAAGCCGGCGGCCCCTCGGTGATATGGCCAAGGACTTTGGATATACCGGTAACTGGAACTATCGGCTAGGCAACGCCGAAAAGACGGCCCAACGGTTTGACCACAAGCGTTTGATCCGCAGCCTGGAAATTTTGCAGCAGCTTGATCTGGATCTTAAAGGCAGCCGGCTGCCATCTGATTTGTTGATGCAGAAAGCCCTGTGTGAACTGGGGCTCTGCGGGAGGCGGTCATGAAACTTGGAATTTCCCGCGCGTTGGTGGTGGAAGGCCGGTACGATGCAGCCCGGCTCGCCAATCTGGTGGAGGGAACGATCCTCACGACCGATGGCTTTGCCATCTTCCGTGACCATGCCCGCCAGGAGCTGTTCCGCCGCACAGCCCGTGCCCAGGGGCTCGTGATTCTGACCGATTCGGATGCGGCCGGCTTTCGGATCCGGCATTTTGTCGCCGACCTTGTGGGAGCTGCCTATGTGTGCCATGCGTTCATCCCGGCGCTGCCCGGCAAGGAGCCGCGCAAAGCTCAGCCCGGAAGGGAAGGATTGCTTGGGGTGGAAGGCGTGCCCGACGCACAGATTGTGAAGGTGCTGCAAACTGCGCTGGCCAGCGCACCGGAATGGGCCGCCCCGCCGCCCGCCCGCCCGATTACCTACACCGATCTGTATGAATGGGGGCTTTCCGGCGGGGCATACAGCGCGGAAAAGCGGCGCGCATTTCTTTGCAAGCTTGGTCTGCCGCCCCGGTTGAGCAAACGCGAACTGGTGCAGGTGCTCAACACATTGTATACATATGAAGCGCTGCTGGCAGAACTGCAGCCGAAACCCTGATACAGCAAAACGCCCCCTCCCTGTGCACGGATGCCGCAGGGCAGAGGGCGTTTTGCTTGTGCATTCATCGCAGGGTGCCGTTCAGGACCTGTTCATAATACCAGGGCTTCGGTGCATGGAAAGTTCGGCCGGCCAGTGCGGCAAAGCGCGGGGACTCGATTCTGGAAGGAAAGCGCAGCTCCCAGGCACATAAAGCCTGGTATTTTAGCCGCAGTTCCCGGTTGGCGGCATGGTTGCCATATTTGCTGTCGCCCAGGATCGGGCAGCCGATGCTGGCCAGATGCGCCCGGATCTGGTGGGTGCGCCCGGTGACAAGTTCTACCTTGAGCAGCGCCAGCCGCCCGCTGACGGCGATCGTCTCATATTTTGTCGTGATCGGCTTTGCATCGGCGGGCGGGCGGCCGGTTCCATCCAGTACCCGCACCAGGCCGCGCGCGGCATCCTTGCGCAGATATCCGTTCAGAGTTGCCTGCGGCGGTTGGGGGCGTCCGAAAGTTACGCAGAGATAGTATTTGCGCAGTGTACGGCTTCGGATCATTTCGCCAAGGAATGCTTCGGTTTCGGCGTCCTTGGCCAGCAGCAACAACCCGCTGGTACCGGTATCCAACCGGTGGCAAAGGGCAGGGTAGGCATCATCCGCAGCCGGGCGGCCCTGGTTGTACAGCGCGCGCAGCACCCGGTTGCGCAGGGTGTCAGGAACATTCCCTTCCACCGGGATACCGGCCGGTTTGTTGACAATCAAGAGTCCCTCGTCTTCGTAGAGGATTTCGGCGTCGGCCCGCGCCTGCAGATAGACAGGCCCGCCGGGCACAGCCACGCCAAGCTGTGCATCAGTGAGGAACAAGCGGATCTGGTCGCCGTTTTGCACCCGGGTGGAGAGAGGCTGCTTCTTGCCGTTGAGCTTGATCTTGTTTTCTCGCAGCGCTTTGTTAAGGCGCCCGATCCCCAGGGTAGGGAACTGCTGCATCAGGTAGTTATCCAGACGGATCGGCAGCAGGGTTTGTACGGTCCATTCGCGCATCTTATTCTGTCTCCAATTCCTGCCCCCACAAAACGGTGGCATCCTCAATGTCCAGCGTCACCATCAGCCAGCCGGGGTCGCTGTCATCCAGCTGCAAGATCCGGTAGCTTTTCCCGTTGGCGGAAAGTGTCGCCGCGCCTTCCAGTTTCTTGCGGGTGAACGGCGCATCGGCAAAGCAGATGGTGCGCCGGTCTCCATCCAGCACGCCGTGGTTCCAGAGTGCGTCGGTATAATCTGCCAGCCGCAGCGGATAGTCCTTATCATAGCGGATGCAGCTGCTGTCGAGAGCGATTTCGGCCATGCCGGGCGCGATGACATACCAGCTGCCGCTCACCCCGTCAATCCGCCCGCACCAGGCGCCGCTTTGGCTGACAGGCTCCACCGCCTGCAAAAATGCGCCCTCGTCGGCAAACAGATAAAGCGTGTCTTCCCGCAGGGTGCCGGCAGCCAACTCATCCGTGTAGGTCTGTCGCTGGGCGGCCAGGGCCTCGGCATCATACCGTGCGGCAAACGGATCGTTGGTTGTCATGTCATGATCGGCCGCGTACAGCGCCAGGTGCAGCGCGTCGTTTTGCAACCCATCCATGGAAGCGATTGTGCGGTACCGCCCGGTCGCCTCATCCCAAAAATTGCTTGTCAGTTCGGAGGGGTAAGTCTCCTGCTGCTGGGCTGCCGCAAACGCTGTGCGGCGCTGCCACAGCCCCGGCGTTAAGTCCAAAAGCTGAAGTGCCGCCAGACCGGTTACAAGCGCTGCGGGCAGCCATTGCTTGCCGCGAATGCGGCAAAGGCCGACAAAAGCTGCCAGCATCATAAGATAATAAACCGGCCAAAACAGCCGCCCGCTGGAGCGGAATACCGAACACAGCTGGATCAGCTGTCCCGGCAACGGCAGTGTGGCAAGTGTGACGCCATTGGCGGTGATTGTGTGGCTTACGGCAAAAACCGTCAACATCGCGCAGATACCGCAAAGTGCGGCGTGACGGCGCAGCAGGCGCGATGGGTGCAGCCGCCTCTCGGCCGCTGCTGCCGCGGCCCCCACGGCCAGCGCCAGCAGTACCCCCAACCCAAGGTAGGCGAAGGCGTCATAGTTGCCGCCAACCTGGTTCTGTTTGGGCAAAAACAGGCTCCAGTCCACGCTGCCCACGCCGGCAGGGTTCCACAGGCTGTTGAGGTTGAGGCCGAAGTAGCCGTACAGCGCATCGCTGCCGCCGCCAGCCCCGGATTGAAATAACCCCAACGCCCAGCCCGCCGCCACGGTGGCTGCCAGATTGCTGCCCAGGAAGAGCGCCGGCCCGGCAAACTTGTGCTGCCGCCAGGCATGGCGCAAAAGGGTCGCCAGCGTAATGGCAAAGGTCATTGGCACAAAATATGGGTGCAGCGTGATGCCCAGCACATTCAGCGCAAACAACCCACGGTATGCATACCGCTGTTGCCGGTCGCTCAAAACATAGTAATACAGCGTGCCAAGCAGCAAAAATTGGGCTGCCAGCGAAGTATGCCGCAGCACCCGTTCCCACAAAACAGGGCTGAATACAAGCCACAGATCCCCCGCAAGAGGCAGCCAACGTCCCGGCGCAAACAAACCCAGCAGCCGTGCACCGATTGCCCCCTGCAAAACCAGACAGAGCAGGGTATACCAGCCAAAATATTGGAAGGTTGCGGGTAAAACAGGCTCCAGAAGCCGAAAGACCGCGGCAAAAAGAGGGATGGAATCGGTGAAGGCGACGCTGAGCCCATCCGGCCAGTTGATACTGTCGGCGATACAAAGCGGGAAAGAAAGCGGGCTTTCCCGGTAAAACAGCCATCCGGCGTAATGCTGCTGGATATCTTTTTCAATATAGCCGCCACGGCAGAACGCATCTTGGGTTACATCCAGGGGCGAAAGGCCCAGCACCAGCAAAAATGCGACCGCGCCCAATATGCCGCCGGCAGCAAACAGGAAACAGTCGCGCCGGCGTGAGGCTTTATCTTGCATCGGCATCCTCCGTTAGGGTAAGTGTTGTCTCTATTTTACCATAAAAAGAGTCCGGTGGCTATGGCTGGATTGACAACGAGGTTGGTTTGCTCTATAATAAAATCAGTTTGCCGCTGTGGCGGAACTGGCAGACGCAAGGGACTTAAAATCCCTCGCTGGCAACAGCGTACGGGTTCGATCCCCGTTGGCGGCACTGAGTCAAAAAGGAACGCGAGAACGCTTGTTTCTGCGTTCCTTTTTGCTTTTTATGTCTGCCAAGTTTTGTGACTTGGCAGACATAAACGGGAGATGTCTGCCAAGTTGTCTGCCAAAAATGCTTGAAATGGCAGACAAAGGGATCAAAATATCCCTCGTTTTAAGGGCAATTTATTGGTTTTTTTCGCATGAATTTGTGCCCTGGAAAAAAAGTATCACTTTTGTTTTCTTCTACTTTTGCCCCTGGCTGTATTTTGTGATTCGGACATGACGGAAGAAATCGTGTTTGCGGCGTTGCGTTAGCTTTCTGTATCAAGGTGCGCATAGATATTGGCGGTGGTCGAATAATTGGAATGTCCCAGCCAGGTCTGCACCTCTTTCATGGAAACATTGTTTTTTAGAAGCAAGCTGGCACAAGAGTGCCCTTACGGTATAATTACGACAAACCGGAAAAGCCCCGTAGGATCAAGGGTTTTGAGGTTTTCAGTCTGATTTTTTCATCCTTTTCCAAACCGAAAAATCATACTGAAATAAGTCGAATTGCAGGAGGTGTTTCATTAACGACAAATGAATAGCAGAAAGGAACTCAAAACCTTTTGATTCCAAACACAACAGAATATTGGATTTAAGCGAAGCCGTCACTTGTTTTAAGTGGCGGCTTTTGTTGTTTCCAGGGCTGTTATGCAGGCACATGACAACACCCAATCAGAAATGAGGTGAAGTCATTGAACCCACAAATCATCGCCGTTGCCAACCAGAAGGGCGGCGTCGGCAAAACGACCACCTGCGCCAACTTAGGCATCGGGTGGCGCAGGCCGGAAAAAAGGTGCTGCTGGTGGATGCTGACCCCCAGGCCAGCCTGACCATCAGCCTGGGCAACCCGCAGCCGGACAAGCTGCCCTTTACCCTCTCGGACGCGATGGGCCGCATCCTCATGGACGAGCCGCTGCGCCCCGGCGAGGGCATCCTGCACCACCCGGAGGGCGTGGACCTCATGCCCGCCGACATCCAGCTGTCCGGCATGGAGGTGTCGCTGGTGAACGCCATGAGCCGGGAGACCATCCTGCGGCAATATCTGGACACCGTGAAGGGGCAGTATTCACATAAGTGACGATGTGGTGATTGGGAAAAGCAATGCACTCATAACGCCTTATCAGTCCTTTGAGGGCAGCCGTACTTCGGATAGCGATGCTTTCCAGGCCACTTATGATGCCTCTGTAACGGGGTTCGACGGGCAGGATATTTTGGTAGCTGATACTGACCTCAAAGAAAATGAGTGTAGGGAAGTCAAAATCCAGTATAGTTTTGATGTTCAGTCTGGAAACTGCCAGCTCATTTACATTTCCCCGGAATTAGAGGAAAAAGTGCTTTCTGAATCTGACAGCGGGAGCGTTACTGTCCAACTTCAAACGGGGGCTAACTATATTGGAATCGTCGGTACGGACTATTCAGGTGCTATCCAGGTTGCAATAAAATAAGGACCATACATTGTATCTGCCGGGCGACGGCAAAAGAAAAAAGCCGTCGTTCAGCAGGCAATCGCCATGCCCTATACTCGACCCTACGGCGGCTTTGAACAAATCAAGGCCGCCGTTCCTTATGCCCTCTATAAAGGAGTGACGCCTATACGCTGACACGGCGGCTTTAGGAGTGAGCCGCCGTGAAGCGAATACAGCTTCGACATAATTCGGCAAGGATTTACCTGCCAAAAAAATTCTGATCGTCCGGGAACCCCCATCCGCCCTTGAACAAGCACTATCGTGGCTGGTTCAAAGGCATCATCGGACCCATTACAAAAGCGCCAGCCGCCGTACTTCGGAAGCTGGCGCTTTTCCTTGTCGTTTTTTCGGGAATTTTCCCGAACGGTGTCGCTCGCCGCCTTTGTTTCGGTTCACCCGTTAACCTGTGAATCGAAACAAAGGCACCAATGAAAGAAATCAATCTGCGGGAACTGTATCCCGATACATATAATACCGATACCTTTGTAGAAGTGGCCGACGAAGTATGGGCAGCGATCAGCTCCAGCCAGCGGGCGGAAGCTGCCTACGAGCGCCGGAAGTTCCGGCACAAGGCCCATTACTCCCTGGACTACGGCAACGGCATCGAAAAAGCGGCGCATCAAGCTGTCCCCACCCCGGAGGAGCTGCTGGAGGAAAACCAGCAGCGGGAGCTGTTGTACGCTGCGGTGATGTCCCTGCCGGAGAAGCAGGCCAAGCGCATCTACGCACGGTTTTACCTGGGCATGACCGCTGTGGAAATTGCGCACGCGGAAGGCGTCCACCCCAGCCGGGTCCGTGAGAGCATCCGGCGTGGGCTGAAGAAACTGGCACGTCTGCTGGGCACGGCCCGATAACCTGACCGCCGCATAGCGGCAAAAAGTAAGCCGGTGGGGGATTTTAATTTCTCCACCGGCTTTTCCTAATGCTTGGCCTTTATAGCGGAATGCTTTTGAATGAAAAGCTGGACTCTCCACTGATTAGACTGGTAGCCAAACTAAATAGGTGGGATGTACCCAAGTTGAATTGCTTTCGTAACAGCTTCTACTGCCGAGGAAACTCCTAATTTTTCAAATATGTGCTGCAAGTGATTGGAAACGGTTCTCTCACTCATAAAAAGCTGTTCGGCAATTTCCTTCCTCTTAATGCCATTCGCCAGCATACGTAGAACCTGCTTTTCGGTTTCCGTCAGTTCTTCTACATAGACCCCATCTTTTTCAAAGTAGGTGGAGCCATTATTTATTGCTTCCAGAATGTGTAGCAGTTCTTCTGGTTCAATATCCTTGTTGATAAAACCTTTTGCCCCCAGCTTCTTAGCTTCTTTGCGATATGCCGACGATTGCATAATTCTGTGTAAAAGCCGGAAAAGCGCAGAAAGAACGATGAAACGCATCATTCCGTATATCACAGGGAAACTATTCCTGAAAGTCAATTTCCAAAAAACGACAATAAGCCACATCAGCAAGGTGAAATATCTCGGATACGGCTTCTACCGCCACAAAGGGAAATGCCGTATGCGGGTACACCCCAAGTCAATCAAAAAGATGAAGAAACGTCTCAGAGAACTGACAGTGAGGGGAAACAAGTGGAGCAATCCGGAAAGAGAAGAGAAACTCAGGCAATATGCGACGGGGTGGATAAACTACTACCGGTATGCAGACATGAAAACACTGATGGAAACCACGGATGAATGGCTGCGCCACAGAATCCGGGCCATATACTGGAAGCAATGGAAAAGAGTGCGCACCAGGTATAAAATGCTGAGAGCACTACATCTCCCAGAGTGGAAAATACATGAAATGGCGAACTGCCGAAAAGGAGTATGGAGAGCGGCAGGAATGCTGAACTCTGCGCTCACAAAGAAAATCTTAGTGGACAAACTTGGATATCCATCCATGTCTGTCCACTATCTGAAAGTACGTGTAAACTATTGAACCGCGTAGTACCGAACGGTACGC
>NBJMR02800__coassemble_1904_pt1 | contig 20122 bp, 12 predicted proteins | sample NBJMR02800__metabat2_low_PE_045 | metagenome-assembled genome bin NBJMR02800 | reverse complement strand
ACTTTTTACTTTATGGTTCCACTTTTCGAGCCGTTCGCAAGTAAAAGGGAATATTCGTTGAAAGCAAACGAGAACGGCTTTTTGTATGGAACCACGCATGACAATCATTCAATAGCTATTTATATCGGCGATTTTGATAGAGAAATATATGGCAAACAAGCAATAAAAACAAATCTGTTTTTAGTTGAACCGGGCAATCTTAACCCTTATCCGCGCAAACGAAATGTTAAATACGACGCAATTGACTTTGTCGGCAAAAAATTGAGCCGCGTATTCATGCCACATGCGCTTACATTTATTCGAGAGGTCGGAAAACCACAGCGCATTGAATATCATAGCGACGCGGAAACTTATCATTTTACCTCGGGCAAAATTTCATATACGCTTACTGTTCAGTCTCTCACTCCGACCAGCATCGGCATTAAAGGAAGTAGCGTAACAAATGAGGATGTACGTATAAGATTGGCCTTCAACCAACCCCAGACTGGCGCTGATTTAATAAAGCACATTGAGAACATTCGTATTCTTCTTTCTTTTATGACGTTTCGAACGGTTGTCGAATTCGATAAAGTGGCATTATTGGAAAAAGACGAGAGTCATCCTGATGGTTACTGCAAAATGTGGGATGTTTTTCTAAAGCAACCTTTAGACGATAGTCGAAAAAACAATATGAAATGCATTACCTTTTTCGACTTAGGTACTGCTACTGAAAATCTGTTGGAGACCATCTATAGTAGTGTGGAAAGGCGTCCCTCATACTCTTTGGGATTTATTCCCGAATCGGATTCGGACGTCAGTCATTTTGATAATGACACAATAAGAGCAGTATGCGCTGGACTGGAATGCGAAATAGCGTGCTCTTGTTTGCAGAATGACGAAGAATCGAAACAAATAAAATTGCTTGCTGAAGAGGTAAAATCTTTTGTAAGCAAGCGTCGGAAGGCATCTTATCCTTTAATAACGGATGATAACTACTTGAGAATCAAAGGTGATGTAAGCCATTGGGGAAAAACGGCAACATCTAATATAATTGCACTATATCATTTGCATGAAACGGCAATGCAAATTGTTTGTGGAAAAATCCAACAAAGTATAACAGATAAAGATATTCACGACCTTGTACAGTATCGGAATGATATAACGCACGGAAGCTTTCGGGTAAATAATATCAAAATTGCAAATACCGCTTATGTTTTAGAATGTCTTGTGTATTGCTGTTTACTCTCCCGTATCGGTGTCGAAGAATCCAAGATTGAAGAATTGTGCCGGATGAAAATAGGAAGTTGAAGTTTGTTTCATTCATAGTGTAGACATATTAGCGAGGTGTCCACCCATGTCCATCCCCCTCTACCACGGCAGCAACACTGTCGTTGAATTCCCCGAAGTGCGGCGCACGAAGTACACCAAAGATTTTTCCTGGGGTTTCTATTGCACCAACAACTATGACCAGGCCCGCAAGTGGGCCAACCGTAATCCGCACGGCGTCGTCAACTTCTACACCTACACGCCGGACCCCGCCCTGCGCGTGCTGAAATTCGACGGCATGAGCGACGAATGGCTGGACTTTATCGGCTGCTGCCGCGCCGGGTTTGTCCATGACTACGACATCGTCGAAGGCCCGATGGCGGACGATACCATCTGGAACTATGTCAACGACTTTTTGGCGGGCAACATCAGCCGCCAGGCGTTTTGGGAGCTGGCCCGCTTCAAACACCCCACCCATCAAGTCAGCTTCCACACCATTCGGGCGTTGGCCTGCCTGGAATTTGAAAGGAGTGAACCTCTCCATGACCGCTAAGCGAAAAGACGACGTCTACTACGTTTGCAGCCTTATCGAATTCATCGCCCGCCAAACCAAAAACCATCGCGGTACGGTGGCGGCGCGCATCGGGCACGACGGTATCGCCCGCCTGCTGGACGCCGCCGAGGTCAACCACTGCCTGAGCTTTGAGCAGGTGGCGGATGAGGTGATAGAAGCTTACGGTATCACCCCCGGCGACTTTGACACCGTCGCCGGCTGCGAATACACGGTGCCCGGCTACCTGGACATCGGCCGCGTCTACCAGACCCTGGTGCTGGACACCATGCAGGACGATGCCGCGCAGGCCATTCTCGATGTGTTTACCTCGTTCCTCAGCGATGAGATTTCCAACTTCAATTCCAGCGTGTATTACAGCAACCCGGATTACCTGCGCTGCTCCTACCTGGAAGGCAAACTGTTGGCGTAAAGGAGTGCCCCCATGCCCGACAACGAAAAACAATTTGAGACCGATATCGAGTCTTTTCTGATTTCCCCGGCCGGCGGCTGGCAGAAGGCCACCGACGCCGGCTATCGCAGCGAAATCAGCAAAGGCATGGCGCTGGACCTGGAGACTTTGCTGCAATTTGTGCAGAGCACCCAGCCCATCACCTGGCAGCGGTTTGTGCGCCAGTGCAAGGTGGAACCGCAGCGCAAATTTTATAAAGCCTTTCAGGACGCGGTGGACGCCGATGGCCTGATTGCGGTGCTGCGCCACGGGTTCCGTTATCGCGGCATGGAATTCCGCGTCTGCTATTTCAAGCCGGAATCCACCCTGAACGCCACCGCGAACCGCAACTACCAGCAAAACATCTGCCAGTGCGTCCGCCAGTGGCATTACACCCACGAAAACAACAACAGCGTGGATATGATGCTGGCGGTCAACGGTATCCCGGTGGTGGCGTTGGAGCTGAAAAACCAGTTGACCGGCCAAAGTATCGACGACGCCAAAATGCAATGGATGAACAGCCGCGACCCGCGCGAAGATTGCTTCCGCCTGAACCGCCGTGTGCTGGCGTTTTTTGCCGTCGACCTGTACAACGCCGCCATGACCACCGAGCTGAACGGCGAAAAAACTTATTTCCTGCCGTTTGACCAGGGCAGCAACGGCCCCGGCCAGGACGGCGGCGCCGGCAACCCCGCCACCGAGGACGGCGACTATGTGACCTCGTACCTGTGGAAAGAGGTTCTGCAAAAGGACAAGCTGCTGGATATTTTGCAGAAGTTCATCAGCTTCCAAATCACGCGCGAGCACATCCGCCAGCCGGACGGCAGTATGCGGCAGGTGGTCAAGCGGCGGGTCATCTTCCCCCGGTATCACCAGTTGGACGTGGTACGCAAGCTGATTGCTGATGTTAAAGAGAACGGACCTGGCCATAACTACTTGATTCAGCACAGCGCCGGGTCCGGCAAGTCCAACAGCATCGCCTGGACAGCCTACCGCCTGGCCAGCCTGCACAACGAGGACAACGAGCCGATTTTCACCTCGGTCTTTATCATCACCGACCGCACAGTGCTGGACGCCCAGTTGCAGAACACTGTCAGCGGCTTTGACCACACGCTGGGCAGCGTGGTCAACATCGACGAAAAGAAGAACTCGGCGGACTTGTTGCAGGCCATCCGGGACGGCCGCCGCATCATCATTACCACGCTGCAAAAGTTCCCGGTCATCTACAAAGAAGTGGGTGATACCACCGGTAAATCCTTTGCCGTCATCGTGGACGAAGCGCATTCCTCCCAGACCGGCACCAGCGCCATGAAGCTGAAAGCCGCCCTGGCCGATACCTCTGACGCGCTGAAGGAGTACGCCGAACTGGAAGGCATTGCTGAAGACGAAGAGGATGCCCGCCAGGATAAGCTGGTGCAGGAGATGGTCGCCCAGGGCCAGCACAAAAACTTGAGCTTCTTTGCCTTTACCGCCACCCCAAAGGACAAAACGCTGGAGATTTTCGGCGTGCCGATGGCCAACGGCAAGTTCCGCCCGTATCATATCTACTCGATGCGGCAGGCCATTGAAGAAGGGTTCATCCTGGATGTTCTGGCCAACTATACCACCTACAAGACCTGCTACCGCATTGCCAAAAACACGCCGGACAACCCCGAAGTGCCCACCGCACAGGCCATCAAGCTGATTCGCCGCTACTCAGAGCTGCACCCCTACAATTTGCAGCAGAAAGCGGCCATCATCGTGGAGACCTACCGCGACATCACCCGCCACAAAATCGGCGGGCGCGGCAAAATGATGGTGGTCACGGCGTCCCGCCTGGCGGCGGTGCGCTATGTACAGGAGATTCGGCGCTATATTGCCGCCAACCATTATGACGACCTGGAAGTGATGGTCGCCTTTACCGCTTCGGTAGTTGACCCGGACGACCCGCAGGGCATCGAATACACCGAAAGCGGCATGAACGTCGACAGCAACGGCAACCATGTGGCCGTCACGCAGACGCAGAACGTCTTCCACGATGAGGGCAACATCCTGGTGGTGGCCGAAAAATTCCAGACCGGTTTTGATGAACCGCTGCTCCACACCATGATTGTGGATAAAAAGCTGCGCGATGTAAAAGCGGTGCAGACCCTCAGCCGCCTGAACCGCACCTGCCCCGGCAAAAACGACACCTATATCCTCGACTTCGTGAACACGGCCGAGGAAATCCAGGCGGCGTTCCAGCCATATTACCAGGAAACGGTCCTGTCGGAAGAAATCAATGTGGACCAAATCTACAAAGTGCAGGAAGAACTCCGCAGCTATAAGGTTTATTCCAACGCCGATGTGGAGCTGGTCGCGGGCATCTACTTTGACCCCAATACCAAAAAGACCGACAGCATCCAGGCGCGGGTGACCAACGCCCTGAAGCCTGCGGCAGAAACCTACAACAAACTAACCGCCGACCAGCGGTACGAGTTCCGCCGTACCATCCGCAAGTTTGTCAAATGGTACAACTACATCAGCCAAATCGTGCGCATCTTCGACAAAGACCTGCACAAAGAATTTGTGCTGTGCTCGTATCTGGTGCATCTGCTGCCCAGCGACCCCAAACAGATTTGGAAGTTGGGCGACCGTGTACGCCTGGAGTATTACCGGCTGGAAAAAACGTATGAAGGTTCGATTGAACTGGAAGAACACCCCAGCGAACTGAAGACCGGCACGAAGAAAGGCGCCGGCGGCGACCGGGAACGCAAAAGCCCATTGGAAGAAATCATCGAAAAAGTCAACGAGTATTACAAGGGCGAGTTCACCGAAGGCGATAAAGTCATGATGGAGAACCTGCGCCGGAAGCTGAATGCAGACCCGAAATTGAAAAAATCCGCCCAGCAGGACGGACAGCAAATCTTCGAAAACAATGTATTCCCCAAAATCTTCGGGGAAACGGCACAGACTTCCTATATGGAGAATTATCAGGCCTATCAATCGCTGTTTACTGATGCCGCCAAATACCGTGCCATGATGACGGCTATGGCCGAAGTCCTGTACAACGATTTGCGTAAAGAGTAATACGCCATGTACACATACTCCGTTTCTTCCAGAGCCAAGACTGTGCCGCAGCCTCACGGCGGGTATCTGCCTTTGCAGTCGTTTACTTCCCGCGTCATGCAGGACGACTTCGCCCTAAAGGAAGGCGAAAACGTCCCCGCCGGTATCATCGGCCAGACGGTCGATTACATGAGCCGTTTTATCTCCAGCCCAGTAACGGCAAAAGACGCCTTTCTCGTTTCGTTGCTCGGCACCGCCCTGGCCGGGAGACCGCAGCGCGGCGAAGAACTCGTTGCCCAAATCAACGGGTTGGACGACGTTTCGCTGTGCGCCGCTTGCAAGTTGGCCAGCTATGACTCATATGCTCGTTCCTCTCAAGCCGTTCCTCCGACTATATCCGAGCCGGAGCCAAACCATAGTACACTTTTCAACATCCGGCTGATGGTGACCCGTATGGTGCGCTTTTTCGCAGAATACGGACCTGTAACAGCCGACGGATTTACGATGGAAGGAGGTTATACCGATATCGTCAGTTGCGGTGATGGTGATTTTTTGACCAGAGATACTTTATGGGACATCAAAACGTCAAAGAATCCACCCAAACCAAAAGATACCTTGCAAGTCCTGATGTATTACATCATGGGCAAACATTCCTGGAACGAATGCTTTCGGACCATTCAAAACGTTGGTATCGCGAACCCACGACTGAACCAAATCTGGTTGCTGAATGCCGGCATGATACCTGCCGCTGTCATTCAGCAGGTTGAAAAAGATGTGATTGGTTACTGACACACGGATTGCCAAATGGAGGGCTATTTACCATGAAGAATGAATTGTGCATTTCCCGCACGACCGGCGACAAAGCCATGGAACGTCAAGTGGAACTGTCCAGAGGGAATCGTTTTGAAGAACCAGTTTCCCTGACCATGTACGACGCAGAAACGGAAAACGAAGTTGGTTTTATCCACGGCACAATCTATTTTGCGGATGTTTTGTCTGAATTTTGCCCGGAAGTCATCCGGCGCGTACAAAACGACCCCCTGACCGACGAGATGACCTGCTCAGTTTTGGAACGAGAGTATACCTCGCCAACGGACCGCAATGTCCTTACGCTGGCCGAGCCTATCGCCATCGCCAGTTACATTTCGCAAGAAGACGTCCTGGAGGCTCTTCAGGAATTCGTGGAAAGCTATTACGGGTATACTCTTCACGCTATCTACTCGTACAAGTTCCCGGACGAAAAGTTGCCCCGATACCAGTCTGACGGGCGCCAATACGTATTCTATCCTGGAGAAGACATAACCAATGTTGAGGGGCTTTTCCTCTACGAGTATGAGGTGTAAGCCGTTCGGGTTACGGGTTGCCCCTGCTTAAAGAGTGCAAAGTCCTACGCCGTATAACAAATCCCCCTATTTTGTTTGACAGTACAGCCTGTATCAATGGCAAGCAAATATAAAACCTCCGGTTTCTTGTCGCATATATAGTTGGACCTTTCCGTTTGCACTGTGTCTGTTTTTTGAAAGATATCGCGGATATAGTTGGCTCCAAATCATCAAAAGAAGCCCTTTTTGTCGCATATATAGTTGGACCACAACAATTTTGACATCCCCGCGCCGGCTTTTGCCCGGCGCGGGGATGTTTGCTGTTTGGGGCGCCGCCAGCTTTCGCGCCTTTCCGCACAAAGAAGAGCGTATACTGACAAAGGTACGGCGAACCGCCCGCCGCAAGGCCCTGCCCTGTCAAAAACGGCCGCAGGCAAAGCCCCGGCGGTTCCGCCATGCGAACACCGCAAAACGGCAGGTATATTTACCCAAGAAAGGACGAAGGAAGATGCAAACCCCCTTGCGCAAAAAGTTCGACGCGGTGCTGCTGGCCGCCGCGCTGTTCATCGGCCTGTGCCCGCTGCCGGGCCGGGCGGCCGCCACCCCCGGCGGCGCCCGGGTGGCCGATGCCGACACCCGCAACAGCTACATGGAAAACCTCGGCGGGGCCGATTCCACCCTGCTGGACGGCCGGATCTGGTCAGACAAATCGGTTTCGACCGAATCGCTGACCTTTACCGGCGACGCCGGCAGCATCACGGTGGAAAACGACGCGGATTTTCTTGTGACATACTCGGCGCTGGCAACCTCCACCCAGCTCATCCAGGAAACAACCGCCCCGGTTGACATCGTCTTCATCCTTGATTTTTCGGCCAGCATGGCCTGGGGCCAGTATGAAAACGGCGCCGGCACCGTCACCGACCAGGCCGGCTCCCGGGTGCAGGCGATGGTGGACGCTGTCAACAACGCCATCGGCGCCCTTGTCGCGGCCGACCCGCGCAGCCGTGTCGGCATTGTCTGCTTCAACCGCGGCGCCCAGACCATGCTGGACCTGACCGCCGTCACCCCGCGCCCGGACGGCGATTACCTGGAGATCACCCGCTGGAACGCAACCCCCGGCGCCGACGACGGCAACCGCGGCAACGTGCAGGTCACCTGCAACATCAACAGCACCACGCTGCCGCTGGATTCCTACACCAACATCCACGCCGGCCTGTTTGCCGGCATGCAGATGCTGGCCCGCGCCACCGACCTGACGGTGGAGATCAACGGCGAGGATGTGACCCGTGTGCCGAACGTCATCCTGATGTCTGACGGCGCGCCGACAACCTTTTCAGCCGCCAGCGGCGGCGGTTGGTGGCAGGGCATCACCAACACGCCGATCGGCACCGGCGACAATTCCAACCCCCACAGCGGCAACGGCTTCCTGCCGCTTGTCACGGCCGGCTACCTCAAGCAGGCAATCACCGACCATTATTACCCGAACCCCGCCGAAGGGCAGGCCGCCCGGGTGTATACCATCGGGTTTATGACAAGCCAGCAGAGCGCCGGCATGTCTGCCATGGCCGACCTTGTGCTGAACCCGGCCGCCCACTGGAACGCGCAGAACGCCTACACCGCCACCGGCGTGCCCCAGGTGGATGCGGTCAACACTGCCTGGCAGGATTACCATGCCGGCGGCACGCCGGATGTGCAGTATACCACAAGCCAGGGCCCGCAGAATTATACGGTGGACCAGGCGCCCGGCGGCGCGCCGGCCAGCGTGCGGTACAACGACGCCTACTACCCGGCCGATGACGCCGACGACCTCTGGAACGCATTCAACCAGATCATCAACAGCATCACCAGCGCGGCCAAAGGCCCGACCGAAGTCACCGATAACGACCCCGTCCACAGCGGGTATATCCTGTACAACGACCCGCTCGGCCCGTATATGGAGCTCAAATCCCTGCAGGCCGTGATCTGGGCCGGGGTGGAGTTCCGGCTGGAGGACGGCTTTGCCCCCGCCGCCGAACCCCAGCCCGACGGCACGACCCGGTGGGTGTACACCGGCCACCTGGAAACGGCCGACGGCGGCAAAACCTTCGACAGCCCGGTGTACGGCCGCGGCAACATTGACGATATCCTCATCACCCTGATCGGCGAAGCCGACGGTACCCAGCGGCTGCGGGTGGCGGTGCCGGCTTCGGCCATCCCGATCCGGGTGAACACCGTGACGCTGAACGCCGAGCAGGAGCCTATCGACAATGTGTCGAACAACGCCTACCCGCTGCGCGTGTGCTACACCGTCGGCCTGCAGGCGGACGCGCAAAACCCCGACGGCACGCTGAACACCGCCGCCGGCGGCGTCAGCGAAAGCTATCTGGCGGCCCATACCGTGGATGGGCAGGTGCTGTTTTACTCCAACCTCTACACCGGCCAGGTGCAGGGGCAGGATACCGTCGGCGAGGCGACGGTGCAGTTCTCCCCGGCCGATTCCAACCCCTTCTACTTCATCCAGCAGGACACCCCGCTCTACCTGGACCCGGCCTGCACCATCCGCGCCGACGACCCGACCTTTGATACCGCCCGCGACTACTACTTCCAGGATGCATACTATGCGGGCTTTGGCGAAGCGGTGGAGGCGCGCACCTATGTCATCCGCCGCCAGGGCCAAAACCTGGCCGATTCGGTCGCCCGGGATGCCGGCGGCTGGTATATTGAGAAGGATGCGGCCCGCCTTGGCAACCTGACCGACCTGATCCGGCTGAAAGGGGACGGCAACCGCACCGACACCGCCGCCGCGGCCATCTACCCGACCTTTGTGGGGGAGGACGCGCACACCGGGTGGTTTTTGGGCTACCTGGGCAACAACGGGCGGCTTGCGCTGGCGGCACCGGCCAGCCTGACCATCGCCAAGGCGGCCACCGCCGCCGAAGGCCTGACCCCGCCGGCCATTGCGGCCTTCCCGTTTACCCTGCGCGTGCCGGCCAAGGCCAACCAGACGGTTGAAGCCACCCGCCGCTTTGCCGATGGCAGCACCGCCGGCCAGACGCTGCGGCTGGATGCGGCCGGTGAAGCGCAGTTTTCGCTTCCGGCAGGCGAAGCGCTGACGATACCGGCCATGCAGGGCCTTGCCTTTACCGTGACCGAAACCGGCCAGCCCGCCGGCTTTACACTTGAAACGGCGGCGGCCGACCCGGCCGACATCGGCCGGTATGACCCGGGCGCCGCGGCCTTTGCCGGCACGGTTGGCACGGCGGATGCCACGGTTACCTTCACCAACCGCTACACGGCCGTTTTCCCGGCCGGCGATACGGTTGAAATCCCGGTGGTCAAGCAGCTGGCCGGTTTCCGCACCGACTGGCAGGCGGGGGAGCGCTATACCTTTGCAATTGCCCCGAGCGAGCGGGCCGGCAACAACCCGAATGCTGCGCTGCTGCTGACCAATACGGAGCTGACGCTGGACGGCGGCAGCCCTTCGGGTGTGTTCACGCTGGACCTTGCGCCGCTCACCGCCGCGCGGAACGCCCTGGCCGCCGCGCCCGAACCCCCCGCGCCCGCGCCCGCCACACCCGAAACCGCGCCGTTGCAGCCCGCCACACCCGAAACCGCGCCGTTGCAGCCCGCCGCAGCCGAACCGACGGCCACCGGCGAAACCGCGCGCGCCCGCTGCAACCCGCCGCTTGACGCAGCCGCCCGGCTGGCCGCCATCCCCGGAGAATACTATTACACAATCACCGAAACGGGCGGCGTGGGCCCCGGCGATATTACCTTCGACCGCAGCCGGTATGAAGCCTGCGTCACGGTGACCGACGACGGCGCCGGCCGCCTGGCGGCAGCGCTGACAAGCCTTGTGCGGGTGGCCGGGCCGGACGGCGGCGCGCTGGCGGACCCGGAGCCTGCGGCGCAGGCCGTGTTTGTCAACACAACCGCCGCCCTGCCGACCCCAACGCCGGAACCGACCCTGAACCCCGAACCCACCCCGGAGCCGACCGAAACCCCTGAGCCGACGCTTGCCCCGACGCCGGAGCCCGGCGCCCCGACGGCAACGCCCGGCCCCGTTCGGCCGACAGCCGCCCCCACGCCGGCCACGGTCACAAACAGCGGCCCGACAGCCAGCCCCGCGCCGGCCACGGGCCAGGGGGCCATCCCGCCGACCGGCGACGCGCTGCCCGCTTTGCCGCTGGCCCTGCTGGCCGCCGCAAGCGCGGCCGCCCTGGCCCTGCTTGTGTACCGCCGCAGCCGCCGCTGAGGGAAAATGTGGGCGCGCCCCTTGCAAAATACGCAGGAAGGTGTATAATGTCAAGCGTATGCAGAGTAGGGGCCCGCGCGTACAGTGCCTGACCAACGGGGAGTTGTGGCAGGACGAAGTGGCCGGCCTGGCCGGCCCGCGGTGCGTGCCCCGCATCCCACTGCTGCGCGCGGAAGCCAATGCGCCGACCCTGGGGAACACTGCGCCCCGGGGCCGGCGTTTTTTGCAGGGCAAAGCCCTTCCGCACGCGGCCCAGCCGCTTGAGGAGGGCACGCTTATGAATCGTCCGTTCCGTCTTTTTTCCGAATCCGCCGCGCCGGCCGCCCGGCTGCGGGTGCAGGCCGTGCAGGAACTGCACCGCCCGCAAACCCTGGCCACCGCCGCCATGCTTGCGGCGCTGCACCTGGTGCTCAACCAGTTCACCATCCCGGTTTCCCAGCTGCTGGAAGTCGGGTTTGACTTTCTTGCCGTTGCGGCCACCGGCTACCTGTGCGGGCCGTGGGTGGCCGGGCTTTCCGGCATTGTCACCGACCTGCTCGGCTATATCCTGCGGCCCAACGGCCCTTACTTCCCGGGCTGGACCCTCAGCGCCGTCCTGGTCGGGATGCTGTACGGTTTCTGGCTGTACCGCCGCCCCGTCACGCTCGGGCGGGTGGTTCTGTGCAAGCTCAACATGGTGCTGCTCTTCAACTTCCTGCTCACGCCGCTCTGGCTTTCGATCTGCTACGGGCAGAGCTTTGTCGTGCTCAGCAGCCTGCGCCTGGTCAAAAACGTCATCAAGTTCCCCATTGACATCGCGCTGCTGATGCTGGTGCTCAAAACCTGTGAACGCTACCGCAGCGCGAAGGCGGCGAGGTAAACGCAGTCAGGGTAAACAAGATACACCAATGGAAAAATCCCCTGCCAGGCGATTGACCTGGCAGGGGATTTCAGCCTGTCGAAAAAGGTCACCATCCGGTGGCCTTTTTTGACATGCCGGGGTTCCCGATACGCCGATATATGTATATTTTTGCAGAAAGGGGGGGCGGGTGCTGCGGGCGGAGAAAGGGCCTTTTTATCGACTTTATAGGGATTATCGGGGCTGTTTTATGGATCTTCCATACTTTTTTTATTCATTTTACACATTTCCCCGGTATACTGGCAGCGCAAAGGCCAGACAAACAGAAAGGTGGAGAACCTTCCCTATGAGACTTCCGTTCAAAGACAGAAAAACGCCCGCCGAGACCCCGGCGGATGCTTCCCGCACCGCCGCATCCGTTGAAGAGGGCGCCGACGCCCCCGAAACCCCGGACGAGACGGACGATTCCTTCGAGCAGGCCCTCGCGCTCGAAAACCCCGAACCCGCGCCCGCCCGTGTGCGCAGATCCCGCAAAAAGCGGATCATCCTCGCGGCGGTCATCGTCGTGGCGGCGGTCGGCGCGGCGGCGGTCTGGCGGCTGCGCAGCGCGGCGACGCCGGCCAGCGCCGAGTATCAGTATATCCGCACCGTCACCCTGAGCCTTGGCAGCCTGGACGATTCTGTCACCGTGACCGGCACCGTGGCCGCCGGGCAGGAAGCCGACGTCACGGTGGCGGAAAACGCCCGTACCTATCCGATCGCCACGATCGAGGTGGCGGTGGGCGACGCGGTTGAGCAGGGGGATGTGATCGCCACCCTGGATACCACCGACCTCCTGCAGCAGATCGAGCAGGCCGAGCAGACCTATGCCGACGACCTTGCTTCGGCCCAGACCACCTATGACCGCGCGGTTTCAAGCTATGAAGTCGCGGTTGTGCAGCATGAAAACAACCTCATCGACCTGCAGGAGGCCATCGACACGGCGGAGGAAACCTATGCCGACGCCGAGGAAGCCCTCTCCACCGCGCAGGATAGCTACAATGCGGCCGAATCGGAGTACAACGCGCTGAACACCGCCTACAACGAGGTCAGCAGCCAGATCAGCAGCTTTACCGAGGCCTACCAGGCGGCGGCCGACGCGCTGAACACGGCGGTCAGCGACCTGAACAATGCGAATATTTCGGGCGATACGGCGGCGATTGAAACGGCCACCGCCGCGGTGGCGCAGGCCCAGACTGCGGCGGACGAAGCCTACCAGGCGCTGACCGACGCCCAGAACAACTGCGCGGTTGTCGAGCGCGGGCTCTACGGCTTTACCGCGATCGAGCAGGCGCTTTCGACAGCCCAGCAGAGCCTTTCCACCGCAGACCAGGCGCTGACCCAGGCCGAAACCGCGCTGGAAACCGCCGAAACCCAGCGCCAGACGGCCTACGACAACTACGACAACGAGAAAAATTCCACCACCCTGACCACCCAGGCCCAGAATGTGGAGGATGCGCTGACCCGGCTGGAGCAGGCCCAGCGCACAAGCAGCGAGCTGACCACCCTGCAGGAAACGCTGGCCGACTGCACGCTGACCGCCACCATGTCCGGCACCGTGACCTCGCTCAACGCCACGGTCGGGGCGACGGCGTCCGACACCGTCGCCACCATCCAGGACACCGATGCGCTGGTGGTGGAGGTGACCGTTTCGGCCGATGATGTGGCCGATCTGACCACCGGCATGACCTGCCGGATCACCTCCGACGCGACCGGCGATACCGAGATTGCCGGCACCCTGACCCAGATCGACCCGGTTGCCAACGAACAGGGCACGTTTGGGGCCGAAGTGCAGGTTACCGGCGACGCCAGCGGCCTGCTGGTCGGCATCCAGGCCGAGGTGGAGATCATCAAGAGCGAGGTCGGGGATGTCTTTACCGTTCCGATCGACGCGGTCGGCACCAGTGAGGACGGCAGCTCCTATGTGCTGCGCCGCACCGGCGGCGAAGGCACCGAGATGACCTTTGAGGAAGTGACGGTCACGACCGGCGAACAGAACGATTACTATGTGGTGATCTCCTCCGATTCGCTCGGCGAAGGGGACGAGATCCGCGCCAGCGCCGACCTCACCCAGGGGATTGTGACATCCTCTGAGGAGGAAGAGGCGATGGCGGATATGACAATGCCCGGCATGGGCGGCGATATGGGCGGCATGCCGGCTGGCGGCGGCGAGATGCCGTCCGGCGGGCCTTCGGGCGGTATGCCCGGCGGCATGTAAGGGGGCGGTTTGATGCGCAACACCGCAGCCTTTGCGGCCGGCGTGGCCCGGCGGCTTGGCGCCGTGCCTGCCGCGCCCGGGCCGCGCCCGCTGATCGAGATGCGCGGCATCCGGAAAAGTTATTACATCGGCCAGCCCAACGAACTCGAAATCCTGCACGGCATCGACCTGGCAGTCTACCCCGGCGAGTTTGTCGCGATTGTGGGGGAATCGGGCAGCGGCAAAAGCACCCTGATGAACATCATCGGGGTGCTGGACAAGCCCACCTGCGGCGTGTACAACCTGGACGGCCTGGACATCCACACCGCGCCCGACCAGGCGCTGGCCGCCATCCGCAACCGCAAGATCGGCTTTGTCTTTCAGACATACAACCTGATCGGCCGGCAGAGCGCGCTGAAAAACGTGGAACTGCCGATGCTCTACGCCGGCGTGCCGGGGGCCGAACGCGCCCGCCGCGCCAAGGAATGGCTCGCGCGGGTCGGCATGGCCGAACGCATGTACCACCAGCCCAACGAGCTTTCGGGCGGGCAGAAACAGCGGGTGGCCATTGCCCGCGCCATGGTCAACCGCCCGGCCCTGCTGCTGGCCGACGAACCGACCGGCGCGCTGGATTCCGCCACCAGCCGGGTGGTGATGGATCTGTTCCACGAACTGCACGCCAACTACCACACCACCATCCTGCTGATTACCCACAACCCCGCCCTGGCCGAAGAGTGCGAGCGGGTGCTGACGCTGCGGGACGGCCGGATCACCGGCGAGCAGAAAGGGGGTGGCCGGCGTGGGCAGCCTGGTTGAAAACATCGGCATGGCGCTGGCCAGCCTGCGGGCCAACAAGCTGCGCAGCCTGCTCACCATGCTTGGCATCATCATCGGCATTGCGGCGGTCATCGCGATTGAGACGATCGGCGGCAGCCTGTCCGGTTCGGTGACGGACAGTATGTCCGGCATGGGGGTTTCCAACATCACGGTCAGCCTGACCCAAAAGACAGACACCGCCAACACCGCCGCCGGCGTCACGCTGCGACGGTTTATGGACAGCACCCCTTCGGAGGATGACCTGATGACCGACGAGATGGTGGCGGAATTCTGCGCGGCCTTCCCCGACAGCGTCGATCATATCGAGCTGACCCAGGATGTCGGCAGCGGCACGATTGCCAAAGCCGACGACCCCGACACCACGATCACCGCCACCGTGACCGGCGCGAACACCGACATGCTTGAAGCGCTGGAAGCCGACACCCCGCTGCTGGCCGGCCGCTGGCTGGACGATGAGACCGACGCGGACCGGATGCTCTGCGTGGTATCCGAAAAATTTGTGGACCAGGCGCTGGGGCAGAATGTCTCCAACGCCGACGCCCTCGGCGCCCGGGTGACGCTGACGGTGGACGGCATGCCGCAGAGCTTTTACATCACCGGCGTCTACACCTATGTCGAGGATGAGTACGCAAGCCTTGCAGGGGAAACCGATGACGACGAGATCGTCACCACCCTGTACATCCCGCTTGCGGTGGCGCAGCAGCTGGCCGGGGCGGGCGCCGGTTACCAGAGCCTGACCGTTGTGGCGTCCGCCGACATGGATGTGACAAGCTTTGTCGATACGGTGGGGGACTACTTTGCAAGCTACTACACCCGCAACGATACCTGGACGGTCAGCGCTTCCAGCGTTTCCAGCCTGATTGAAAGCATGACCGAAATCCTTTCCACCATCTCGCTGGGCATATCGGCCATTGCGGCCATCTCGCTGCTGGTCGGCGGTATCGGGGTGATGAACATCATGACCGTCTCGGTCACCGAGCGCACCCGGGAGATCGGTACCCGCAAAGCCCTCGGCGCGCCGGCCTCGGCCATACGGCTGCAGTTCATCACCGAGAGCATCGTGCTCTGCCTGATCGGCGGCGTGGCGGGGGTGGCGCTCGGCGTGGCGCTCGGCGCGGCGCTCAGCGGGGCGATCGGGTTCGCGGCCCGGCCGAGCGTGACGGCCATCGCGGTGGCGGTCGGCTTCAGCATGGCGATCGGGGTGTTCTTCGGCTACTACCCCGCCAACAAAGCCGCCAAGCTCGACCCGATCGAAGCGCTGCGGTATGAGTAATTTTGCTTGACAATCCCCCGCCCGCCGCTTATAATGAAAGAACACGCGATGACGGAGAAAGTAGGCACACAGGCCCGGTTCAGAGAGGGCGGTCACCGGCTGCAAGCCGCCCCGAACGGCCGTGCGCCGAAGTTCCCTCCCGAGCGGCCCGCGGGAAAGGCCAGGCTTGCGCCCTGCGCCCGGTAGTGCGGGACGGCCCCTGCGCCGTTATCGCAGCATCGAGCGCCGCCGGCATTTGCAAGCCCGGCGGAACACGGGTGGTACCGCGGAGCTTTCAAAGGAAATTTTTCCGGCTTCGTCCCTTGATTCCATCAGGGGGCGGGGCCGTTTTGTTTTGCCTCGCCCACACAACAGCAAAAGGAAGGTGCGACGTATGGAAGAAAAAATCAACGCACTGCGCGCGCAGCTTGAAGCCGACCGCGCCGCCGTGCGCAGCCAGGAGGAACTTTCCGCCTTCTGGCAGAAGTATCTGAGCAAAAACGGCGAAGTGACCGGCCTGACCAAGAGCCTGCGCGATGTGCCCAAAGAAGACCGCCCCGCGGCCGGCAAACTCATCAACGCCTGCAAAACCTGGGCCGAGGGCGTGTATGAAGCCCTCGCCGCCGAGATTGCGGCCGCCGAGCTCAAGGCCCGCAACGAGGCCGAGGCCGTCGATATCACGCTGCCCGGCGCCCGCCGCGCGGCCGGCGGCCTGCACCCGATCACCCTCGTCAAGAACGAGATCATCGACGTGTTCGCCGGCATGGGCTTTGAAATCTTCGACGGCCCCGAAATTGAGGACGACGACCACAACTTCACCCGGCTCAACGTGCCCAAAAACCACCCGGCCCGCGATATGCAGGATACCTTCTATGTGGCCGAGGACATCGTGCTGCGCACCCACACGAGCGGCGGCCAGATCCGGGTCATGGACCTTGAAAAGCCGCCGATCAAAGTGCTCTCGCCCGGGCGGGTGTTCCGCTCGGATTCTGACGCGACCCACTCCCCGATGTTCCACCAGATGGAAGGCCTTGTCGTGGACCGCGACATCACCCTGTGCGACTTGCAGGGTATGCTCGACAAGTTTGTGCAGGCCCTCTTCGGCGCGGGGGTGCGCACCCGGCTGCGGCCTTCCTACTTCCCCTTCACCGAGCCGAGCGTCGAAGTCGATGTCTCCTGCTTTGAGTGCGGCGGCAAGGGCTGCAGCCTGTGCAAGCACACCGGCTGGATCGAAGTGCTTGGCGGCGGCATGGTTCACCACAACGTGCTGCGCAACTGCGGCATCGACCCGGAACTCTACTCCGGCTTTGCGTTCGGCATCGGGCTTGAGCGCATCGCGATGCTCAAGTACGGCATCAACAACATCGGCCTGATGTTCCAGAACGACCTGCGCTTCCTGCGCCAGTTCCAGCAGTAACAGGGGAGGGGAAACACCATGAAAGTACCGTTCAGTTGGCTCAAACGTTACGTCGATATCGATGTAACCCCGCAGCAGCTTGAAGAAAAGCTCTTCTCCTGCGGGTTCGAGGTCGAGGAACGCATCGACCTCGGGGCCGAAATCAGCAAGGTTGTCGTCGGCGTCGTGACCGAGGCCGTCCCCCAGGAGGGCACCCACCTGCACATCTGCAAGGTGGACTGCGGCAGCTACGGCCACGATATCCAGATCTCGACCGGCGCGCCGAACGTCTATGTCGGCATGCACACCCCGGCCGCGCTCGACGGCGCAACGCTACCCGGCGGCATCAGGATCAAGGCCAAGGCGCTGCGCGGCGTCGAATCCAACGGCATGCTCTGCTCGGGCGAGGAGCTCGGCCTCAACGACGACCTCTTCCCCGGCGCGGAGGAATACGGCCTGCTTGACCTGCCCAAGGATACCGTCCCCGGCGCCGACATCCGCGAGGTGGTCGGCCTCAACGAGACGATCTTCGATATCTCGATCACCGCCAACCGCGCCGACTGCCAGAGCATCCTCGGCATCGCGCGGGAGGTCGCGGCCGTGCTCGGCAAGCCGCTCAAGATGCCCGCCACCGACTACACCTGCACCGAGACGACCGACCCGCGCCTTTCGATCACCGTCGAAGCGCCCGACCTCTGCCCGCGCTACATCGGGCACTATGTGCGCAACATCACGCCGGGCAAGGCCCCGCAGTGGATGCGGCGCGACCTGGCGCTGTGCGGGCTGCGCGGCATCTCGAACGTGGTCGATATCACCAACTACGTCATGCTCGAAATCGGCCAGCCGATGCACGCCTTTGATATGGCGACGCTCGAAAGCTGCCGCATCATCGTCCGCCGCGCCAAGGACGGCGAGACGATCACGACGCTCGACGGCAAGGACTTCACGCTGACCCCGCAGAACCTTGTCATCTGCGATGGCGAAAAGCCGGTCGCGCTGGCCGGCGTCATGGGCGGGCTGAACAGCGAGATCACGCCCGAAACCACCCAGCTGCTGTTTGAATCGGCCAAGTTCGCGCGGGATAACGTCCGCAAGACGGCCCGCAGCCTCGGCCAGAACACCGACGCTTCGGCCCATTACGAGAAAGGCATCTCGGAGTATACGACCGAGCTCGGCATGGCCCGCGCGCTGCACCTGATCCAGGAGCTTGGCTGCGGCGAGGTCACGGCCAGCCACTTTGACGTCAGCGCCGGCGCTTCCCGCGACGGCAAGCGGTTCGGCGCCCGCATCAGCAAGATCAACGCGATCCTCGGCATCGAGGTGCCGGCCGAAACCGTGCTCGACATCCTGCGCCGGCTCAGCTTTGAGGTCGAACTCCAGCCCGACGGCGACACGATGCAGGTCATCGCCCCGCGCTGGCGCGAGGACATCGAGATTGGCGAGCCCGACCTGGCGGAGGAGATTATCCGCGAATACGGCTACAGCCATATTGTGCCGACCTTCCTCAAAAATGCGACGGTCACCACCGGCGGCCTCAACCCCGAACAGCAGCGCCAGGCCCAGGCCAAGCGGGCGATCGGGGCGCAAGGCTTCTATGAGGCGATCACCCTCGGCTTCTACTCGGACGCTGAGCTCGACGCGCTGCACATCGCGCCCGACGCAAAGGAGCGCAACGTCGTGCGTATCCTCAACCCGATCTCGTCCAACCTGACGATCATGCGGCCGCTGCTTGCGCCGTCGCTGCTCAACGCGGTGGTCGAAAACCTCAAAAACGGCAACGCGGCCGGCCGCCTGTTCGAGCTTGCGAACGTCTATATCCCGAAACAGCAGCCGGTCACCGAGCGCCCCGAGGAGCGGATGCACCTCGGCCTGGCGGCGTTCGGCGAAACCGAGGACTTCTTCGCCCTCAAAGGCGCGATCGAGGCGCTGGGCGAGAGCTTCGGCATCGAATTCGGCTTCACCCGCGCGGCCGATGTGCCCTGGCTGCACCCCGGCATCGCGGCCTACCTGACCTGCGAAGGGGAGACGGTCGGCGTGTTCGGCAAGCTCGCGAACGACGTGACGGCCGAGCTCAAGCTGCCCAAGGACAGCCGCGACAACCAGAAGATCTTCCTGGCCGAAATCGACTGGCCGGCCCTGATGGCCCACCGCCGCGCCGCGCTGCGCTACACCCCGCTGCCGGCCTACCCGGCCGTCGCGCGCGACCTGGCCCTCGTCGCCGACGAGGCGACCCCCTGCGGCGATATCGTGGCCGAGATGCGCCGCGCCTGCAAGCAGCTCGCCGATGTGCAGCTCTTTGATATCTACCGCAGCGAGGCGATCGGCGCGGGCAAGAAGAGCATGGCCTTCACGCTGCATTTCGCCGCCCAGGACGCCCCCCTCGCCCCCGATGAAGTCGACCGCTTTGTCAAAAAGATCCTCGGCAACCTCAAGTACCGCATGGGGATTGAGATGCGGTAACGGCGTTTTGGAATATTTGATAGAATGAAAATGCCCCTGCCTTCCCGGATGCGGAAGGCAGGGGCGGTTTTGGTTGTGTGGTAAAAAGGCGGGAAACGCCCATGCAGGGGCGGATGCTCGCATCCGCCCGGGATGTTTGCGGCGGGGTTCATTCCCAAAAATCCCCGGTACCCCCTCGATTTTTGGGAAATGACTCGATTTTGCGCGATGCAGCGCTGAAAGTTAATTCCCAAAAATCAAATTATTTTTGGGAATTAACAAAAGCTCTCATTTA
>NBJMR02800__coassemble_1894_pt1 | contig 20296 bp, 12 predicted proteins | sample NBJMR02800__metabat2_low_PE_045 | metagenome-assembled genome bin NBJMR02800 | reverse complement strand
GCTTCTGCGACAGTTCGATCGGGAAGCAGTCGCGGCTTACCGCCACGATGCCCAGCTTCACTTGCGGGATGTTTGCAGATTTCATAGTGCATTCCTCCGTTTTTGTGGGTTTACAGGTCGTTCGCGATGTCGATATTCACACCCGTCAGGACGGCAGCCGCGCCCTGACCGGCTTCGGCGGAATCGGGATGGGCCAGCAGCCATTTGTTGCATGCCCACAGCCAGGCATCGTCGCCGCCGCGCGGCGCCAGCGCAGGTTTGGCCGTGTTGGTGCCGGCCGGCAGCGCCACCATCACCCGGAACCCCTTGGCGGGGTCGGTATGGCAGGGGGCGTAATGCAGCGTTGTGGCATAGACTTCGACAAGGACGCCGGCCGGCACCCGGAAGGCCTTGACCTTGCCGGTGTCGAGCTTGCCGCCTTCGATATCGTCTTCGCGGGCCAGCAGAAGGATAAAATCCTCGGTGCCAAGGTTGAATTCGCTGTCACGGTGGTATTCCAGGCAGTTGAGCTTGGTGTTGTGGCCGTTGCACCAGCCGAACTGAACCGGCATGCCGCCATACAGGGACACGCCCAGCGCGCTGGCTTCGGGCAGGCTTTGCAGCGCCTTTTCTTCCGGCACATAGTCGGTGGCTTCGGGCAGGGGGGTGTGGGCGTTGAGCGCTGCCACCAGGGCGGCGCATTCGGTTTCATAGCCGGTCACAACCCGCCCGTAAGGGGCGAATTCCGACGCGGTAACAGGATAGATGGTCATGGCGGGTTCCTCCGTTTCAAATAGTGGGCGCTGGTTTACTGTGCCAGTTCCTTGAACAGTGGTTTGAGGGTGGGGTAAATCTTCTTGAATTTCTGGTACCGCTCTTCATAGCGGGCGGTGATGGCCGGGTCGGGCTCAATGGTGCGGCTCACATGCACAAGCGCGTCGGTGGCTTCCTGCACGGTGGCGTACCGGCCGCAGCAGACCATTGCCAGCAGCGCGCCGCCATAACCCGGGCCCTGCTCCGTAACCAGGATATCCAGCGGGATGCCCAGCACGTTGGCCATAATGTTGCACCACAGCGGGCTCTTTGCGCCGCCGCCGCAGATGTTGGAACGAGGGATCTCCACCCCGAGGCTCCGGGCTACCTCATAGCAGTCCCGGATAGCGAAGCTGACGCCTTCCAGCACGGCCTGGGTGATATCGGCGCGGGCAGTGTCCATGCTCAGGCCCACAAAGGTGCCGCGGGCATCGGTATCATTGATGGGGCTGCGCTCGCCCATCAGGTAGGGCAGGAAGAAGACATTGTTGCGGCCCAGGCGCTCCTCGTCAATGGGGGCCTGCTCGGCGTTATAGTCGGCGGCAGTCACCTTGAGGATGTCGTCCATCCACCACTTGTTGCAGGAAGCCGCCGAAAGCATGCAGCCCATCAGGTGCCAGCCGCCATCCGCATGGGCAAAGGCGTGCAGGCCGTTGGTATCGTCCACGCCGAACTTTTTGCTGCTGATAAAGATGGTGCCGGAGGTTCCCAGGCTGATGTTGCAGCGGCCGTCCCCGACCGTGCCGGTGCCCACCGCCGCAGCGGCGTTGTCGCCGGCGCCGGCGCAGACCTTCACCGTTTCCGGCAGGCCCAGGGCGCGGGCCACTTCCGGCTGCAGGGTTCCCACCTGCTCCCAGCTTTCATACAGGTTCGCCAGCCAGGCAGGGTCCACGCCGCAGATCCGGCACATTTCCTCGCTCCAGCATTTGTGCTCCACATCCAGCAGCAGCATGCCCGAAGCGTCGGAATAATCGGTTGCATGGACGCCGGTCATCTTGTACACCAGATAATCTTTGGGCAGCATGATCTTGCGGATTTTTGCGTAAAGATCAGGCTCGTTTTCCTTCATCCACAGGACTTTGGGCGCGGTGAAGCCGGCGAACGCGATGTTGCCGGTGCAGCGGCTGAGGGTTGCGCGGCCGATCTCGTTGTTGAGGTAGTCTGTCTCTTTGGCGGTGCGGCCGTCGTTCCAAAGGATGGCCGGGCGCAGGACAGCGTCGCCGGCATCCAGGGCGACCAGGCCATGCATCTGCCCGCCAATGCCGATGCCTTCCACCTGGGCGGGGTCAAACCCCTGCAGCAGCATGGGGATGCCTTCCAGGCAGGCTTTCCACCAATCCGCGGGGTCCTGTTCGCTCCAGCCGGTGTGGGGCATGCTCAGGGGATATTCCCGGGTTACCTGATTGCAGACCTTACCTTCCTCATCCACCAACAGGAATTTGCAGGCCGAGGTGCCAAGGTCAACGCCGATATACAACATGCAGATACCGCCTTTCGCTGTTCTTTTGTAAAGAACATTTATATAAGTGTTTTCTATATCATACTGTCTTGCGCGGGAAACGTCAATATGCAAATTGCACAAAATTCAGTCGATTTTTGCGTCATTACCGACAAAGAGTTTGGAATTCGTTGACTTTTCCCGCCCGGAAGGCTATAGTGGTAGTATATACTTCTTTGGACCACTTTTATTAAGTTTCTTGAGGTTTGTATGGAAAAGTTAAATCAAACCGCCACCGAACGGCGAAGGATCACCCGGAACCGGCTGTATCGTTATCTGTACGATGCGCCGCAGGGGCATTCCAAGCAGGAGATGGCGGATGACCTGGGGCTGAGCATGCCGACCGTGCACCAGAACCTGGCCGAACTGCTGCAGGCTGAACTTGTGCGCGCCAACGGGGTGCGCGGTTCCACCGGCGGCCGCCGGGCCACCCAGATTGCGGTGGCCGAAAACGCCCGGTTTGCCCTGGGCATCTCGGTATCGGGGGACCATTTCCGCATCCTGGCCGCCAACCTGCGGCTGGAGGAGATCGCCTACCGGCGTTCAGACCACCCCCGCACCGAAAGCCTGGCCGAGCTTGGCCGGCTGCTTGCCGCCGAGATCGAGCATTTTTTGACCGACTTCGGCCTGAACCGGGAAAAACTTCTGGGGGTTGGCATTGCGCTGCCCGCCATCCTGAACGCCGACCGCACCCGGCTGCTGACGGCCCCCACCCTGCACCTGCATGATGCGGACCTGCAGCCGCTGGCCAGCGCCATCCCCTACCCGGTGCAGGTGGACAACGACGCCACCAGCGGCGGTTACGCCGAATGGTTCGCCCAGAAGGAGAAAAGCAGCATGGCCTACCTTTCGCTGGAAGGCGGCGTGGGCGGCGCCGTGCTGCTGAACGGCACCCCTTACACCGGGGCCAACGGCCGCAGCGGTGAGTTCGGGCATATCTGCGTACAGCCCGGGGGGCTGCCCTGCCAGTGCGGCCAGCAGGGTTGTTTGGAGGCTTACTGTTCCTCTGCACGGATTTCCACCGACCTGGGGATCACGGTAGAGCAGTTTTTCACCGGCCTGGCCGCCGGCAACCTGGCCTACCGCACGCTGTGGGCCGATTACCTGCAGCACCTTTCGGTGGGGTTGGCCACCATCCGGATGACGCTGGACTGCAACATTGTGCTGGGGGGGTACCTGGCCCAATACCTGCCGCCCTACCTGCCTGAGCTGCGCCGGCTGACCGCCGGCCACGACCCGTTTGACAAAGGCGGCGCGCATTATGTACGGCTGTGCCATTATCCCAAACACGCGGTGTCGCTGGGGGTGGCGTTGCATTTTATCACACAGTTTATCGAGGCTTTGTAACGCAGACCGGGGCGCCCAGCAGGCGGCCCGCTTCAGGAGGGAAACGCCATGATCGAGAAGCTCAACGGCACCACCGAAACGGTGGACTTTATGGTAAGCACCACCGTGCGGATGTACCACAACAACACGCCAGAGAATTTTCCGACCCACTGGCATCTGCCGGGGGAGATCATCTGCCCGATTGAAAACAGTTACCAGACAAACATTGCCGGCCAGGACCTGACCCTGCTGCCCCATGACGTGCTGATCATTGCTTCCGGCGAACTGCACACCATCACGGCGCCGCCCACCGGGGAGAGATACATCCTCAACTTCAGCACCCCTTTTTTTGAGCAGTTTCAGGAATTTTCCCGCTTTTTCTCCACCCTGCACCCTTTCAAGCTGCTGCGCCACGCCGACGCCCCTGACCTGACCGACCAGCTGTTCGACCAGCTGGCCCAGATGGAAACCGAGTACTTCGGCCAGAACGACTTTCACGATTGCGAGATTGCCTCCCAGATGCTGCACTTTTTTGCGCTGATCGGGCGGCATTACCACCGGCTGGCCCAGCAGGTGCTTGCCACCCCCAAACAGCAGGAGCAGCAGGAGCGCTTTACCGAGCTGTGCAACTATATCAGTTCCCACTGCACCGAAAGCCTTTCCCTGGAAGACCTGGCAAACGAAGCGGGGTTCAGCAAATACCACTTTGCCCGGCTTTTCAAGGAGATGACCGGCACCACCTGCCACAACTTCGTGCTGGGGCGGAGGATCATCTACGCCAAGAACCTGTTGATGGACTTTTCCCTGCCCATCACCGAAGTTGCGATGCGGGCCGGGTTCAATTCTCTGGCCACCTTCAACCGGATCTTCAAAGCCCAGATCGGCTGCACCCCCAGTGAGTTCCGCAAACTGGGCAGCAGCGTCTCTCTTTCCTGAAAAAACGGCCCTGTTTGTGCAGGCCAACCCGCAAACGGCAGCGCGGCGGCGCCCGGTGCTTTGGCACCGCGGTGCCGCCGCGCTGTTTGCTGTGGGTTGCCCGACACGCCGTTACGGGTAAATCGTGCGGCCGTGGGCGTCAGGAATACCGGTTTTGCGGTAGAAATAGGTGTTGATCACATCCCGCCATTCGCAGGCATGTTCTTTTTGGTGGGCAAAGCGGGCTTCCAGCCGGGCGTAGACCACAGGGTCCAGATACGGCTTGAGCGCAACCACCTGCTCATAGAAGCGGGCCGCATCCTCAGCGCCTTCGAAGTGGGTGTCATAGATATGCTGCAGCACCGTCTTGCCGCTGTGCAGCACATACTGATAGGGCAGGTGATGGAAGAAGAGCACCACGTCGTCGGGGCAGGTATCCAGGTTGGCATACATATCGGCCAGCTCGGGCGCATACTGGTGGCAGTAATCGCTGCCGGTAGGGGTACGGTCAATGCCGATCCCGTCAAAGGAGGCCCGGTGGTAGCAGCCCCAGCGGCTGTATTCATAGCCGTCCACATTGGGGCCGTAGTGGTAGTTCGGGTTGACCATCCAGCCCACGCCCAGCGGGGCGGTGTACTTTTCATAGGTGGGCCAGGACTGCATCAGGATCCGGTGCAGGGTGGTTTCCACCGGTTCGTTGTTGCCAAAGGTCAGGCGCAGCCATTCATCGGCAATAACCGACGGGTCCAGGCCGGGGTCATAGCTGAGCCGGCCAAAGCCGTACAGGTTGGCGGCGGCCAGGTCATGGCCTGTCCAGTTTTCATCGTTACCGGTGTTGGTCACGGCGGCTATGCCGTTGCCGGCGCCGCGGATCAGCGCGGCCACGGTGCTGTCCTGCGGGCGGGTCTTCATATCAAAGTCCAGAATCTGGCGGAACCAGGGCATCAGGTAGCAGACATGGCGCTGCTGGCCTGTGTATTCCTGGGCGATCTGGAATTCCACCATAATGTGGGTGTGCTGCAGGCCGCCGATCAGCGGGGACACCGGTTCCCGCACCTGGAAGTCCATCGGGCCGTTCTTGATCTGCAGCGTGACGTTTTCGCGGAACTGACCGTCCAGCGGCATAAAGGCGTTGTAGCCGGCGCAGGCGCGGTCGGTTTTGGAATCCCGCCAATCCTGCTGGCAGTTGTAGACAAAGCAGCGCCAGATGATGTGCCCGCCGACAGGGGCCACCGCGTCAGCCAGCATGTTGGCGCCGTCTGCCTGGGTACGGCCATAGGTGAAGGGGCCGGGGCGGCCTTCGCTGTCCGCCTTGACCAGGAACCCGCCCAGGCCGGGCAGGTTGGCCCAGACATCGGCGGCCTTTTCTTTCCACCAGGCAGCCACGGCCGGGTCGCAGGGGTCGCAGGTATCCATGCCGCCCAGTTCAATCGGGGCCGCAAAGTTGATGCTGAGATACAGCTTGACGCCGTAGCCGCCCAGGATCTGCTGGTAACGGCGCAGCGGCTCGAAATAGCGGTCGGTAATCAGCCAGCTGGCGGCGTTTTTGACGTTGACATTGTTGATGACGATGCCGTTGATGCCCACCGAAGCCAGCATACGGGCATAGTCATGCAGGCGGTCTTCCTCCACCAGCACCTGGTTGTCCTTGAAAAAGAAAGAGTCGCCGGAGTAGCCGCGTTCAATGCTGCCGTCCATGTTGTCCCAATGGTTCAGCATGCGCAGTACATTGGCGGGGGCGGCGGTCTGGTCCAGCTGCAGTTCCTGCCAGGGGCAGCCGGCGGTTTGCAGGGCGCGCAGAAGGGCAAACACACCGTACAGCACCCCGACCTCGCTGCCGCCGGCAACGGTGCAGCGGCCCCGGGCGGCCGTCAGGCGGTAGCCTTCGGCGTGCAGGGCCGGGTCCACCGCCAGGGTAATATCCGCCTGTTCTGCGGTTTCCGCCAGCCGGGCGCCGTACAAACCGGCCAGCCCGGTGGCCAGTTCGGCCTTGGCGTTGGCCAGGATCTCGCCGCCCGCAGGCGCACAGACGGTCAGTTGGTCACAAGCGGCGCCGGAAATTGCCGGGTAGGCCAACCAGCATTTGGTATAAGCCATTCTTGATTACCTCCTTTTTTGGGTACACGGTTTAATCGGTATGCAGCAGGTTCAGCAGGCGGCGGGCGGCCTCGGCCCCATCGCCGGGGGCGTTGGCTGCGCCGAAGCTGAACCGCAGGGTACACAGGGCGTCCTCGGCTGCCTGGCCCCCCAGGGCCAGCAGCACATGGGACGGATGGGTGCGGCCGGTATTGTCACAGGCCGCGCCGGGGGATACGCAGACCCCCGCCAGATCCAGCCGGTAGGTCATGTTCTGGCTGTCCTGGCCGGGCAGGCCCACGCTGACCAGGCCGGGCAGGCCATCGGCCGTGCTGTGAAAGCGGGCGGCCGGCCACCCCTGCCGCAGGGTGCGGCAGAAATCAGCTGCCAACGCCCGTTTGGCCGCGGCGTTTTGGGCCCGGTGTTCACAGGCATCCTGCAGCGCCGCAGCCAGGCCCACAATCAGGGCCACCGGTTCGGTGCCGGGGCGCAGCCCCCCTTGCTGGTTGCCGCCGCCAAGCAGCGGGCGCAGCTGGCCGGGCTGGCGGGCATACAGAAAACCGATGCCCTGGGGCCCGCCGAATTTGTGGGCCGCCGCCGTAAGCAGCGCAATGTTGTCCAGCGGCAGTTCAATCTGCCCCGCCGCCTGCACCGCATCCACATGCAGCGGCACGCCTTGGGCGGCGCACCGGGCGGCCAGGGCGGGGAGATCCTGGATGGTGCCAACCTCGTTGTTGGCATATTGCAGGCTGACCAGCCGGGGCCGGCGTGCCAGGGCTTCATCCAGGGCGGCGGGGTCCACCCGGCCGGCGTGGTCCACCAGCAGGGTGCGCACCGGCACCCCCAGCGCCGCACAGGCCCCGCTGACCGAATGGTGTTCGATCGCGGTGGTCACCACCTCCCGGCTGCCGGGGCCCGGGCGCGCAGCGCCGCTGTAAACAGCCCAGGTGTTGCCTTCACTGCCGCCGGAGGTGAAAAAGATCTGATGCGGGGCGCACCCCAGGCAGCCGGCCACCTGCCGTCTGGCCTGTTCCACCGCACGCCGGGCTTCCTGCCCGCTGCGGTAGAGCGCCGCCGGGTTTGCAAAGCGGTCCCGCAGCCAGGGCTGCATAGCCTGCCAGGCCAAAGGGGACAGCGGGGTGGTAGCGGCATGGTCGGCGTAGATGATCGGCTCCATAAACAATCCTCAGGGAATCAAAATAAAAGATCAGAAAAAGGTAAAGCTGTCAAAGTCAAACTGGGTGCCGGGCAGGAACAGGAAGGTCACCTGCCGCCGGCCCGTGACCGGCGCAAAGGTAAAGCTCTGTTCGCCCCATTCGGGCTGGGGCCCAAATTCCACCACACGGCGCTCGGTGGGCAGGGCGGCGCCCTCCCCTTCAAAGAGCAGGTGGACGGTGTTGGCCGGCAGCGGGCTGCGGCCGCGCAGCCGAACGCCCCGGCAGCCTTCTTCCCCAAAGTCCATGCGGCGGAACACCAGCGACACATTGTTGCCGATGCCCAGCACCTGCGCGCCGGCCCGGGTAAAACTGTCGCCGTTGATCGCATCGCAGGCGCCGGCGGCCAGGGTGTCCCAGGCACGGGAATGGGGATAGAACTGAAAGCCTTTGATATGCACCTTGGTGTTCAGCTCGACGGCAAAGCTTCCAATACCGGTGAGCCGCTTGCTCAGCCGGAAGGTTTCGGGCTGGTAGACGTTCCACATTTTGGGTTTGTGATAGATCCGCTCGCCGATCATCTCACTGCCCATGACATAGGGTTCGCCGTCCCAGAAACGGATCGGGGTGGGTTCGCCGTCCAGGCTGAAGATGGGCAGTTCCACCTCGTCGGAGCCGTCCGGGCCGAAGTCGATGTCGTTGTACAGCACCCAGCTGCGGCCGGTGCGGGAGGTGGAAATGCCGCGTTCGTTGCCGTTGCCAATGTCGCCGTGGCTGGCTTCATACCGGCCGGCGGCCACGAACTGGTAAGGGTTCATGTGCAGCTGGCCCAGGCCATGGACCTTCAGATCCAGCTGAGAGATAAGCTGCGGGACACGGCGGCCGTTGCAGGCCATGGCCCGCACGCGCAGCGGGCCGTCGCCCAGCGCTTCCACGGTCGCGGTATCGCCCTGCACCGTAATCTTGGCGTTGGTGGCGGTGTCGCCCCGGTCGTCGGTGATCTTCCACTGGATGGCTTCGCCTGCGGTAGCCCCGTCAGGGTAGCGCCGGGCTGTCACCACGGCTTTGCGGTGGAAGGGGGTCAGGCGGGTGCGGTCAGCGTGGAGTTCCAGCTTGCGCAGCGGCACCTTTACCGGGTCGGCGGCCGCGGGCAGCGGCGGCAGACGTCGGCGGGCCGGCCCCTGGTAGGGGTCAGTGTGCAGGGTTATGGTGGCGGGGTGCAGGCCGGGGGCGGTGGCTTCCACCGTCATCTCCCCTTCCCGGCCGTCGCCGGCCACCACCGCCAGGAGCTGCCCGGAAAAGAGCCGGCGGCTGCTGGTCTGGTATTCATCCGGGTCGGTGCTGTCGCCGTTATCCAGCGCCACCAGCACCCCGGCCCCCTGCACCCGCAGGGTCACACGGTCATTGGCGTTGGCCACCGGAACGCCTTCGGCGTCCAGGGCACGCACCGTCAGGAATGCGAGTTCCGCCCCGCTGCCCGAAAGCCGGGTGCGGTCAGCCTGTATCTGCAGGGCCGCGGCGTCGCCAAAACTGCGGATTTCTGTTTCCGCCACCGGGCGGCCGTCGGCATTATAGGCCACCGCGCGCACCACGCCGGGGCGGTAGGCAGCCTGCCAGGCCGCCGTGCGGCCCTTGTCCGGGTCCGGGGTTTGCCGGCCCAGGCTTTGGCCGTCCACAAACAATTCCACGCTGTGAGCGTTGGTGCAGGCGCACAGGTCAATCGTCTGGCCCGGGTTCCAGTCCCAGTAAGGGAACAGGTGCACCATCGGCTGGGTATCCGGGTCCAACCAGGCAGCCTGGCAGACATAATAGGCGTCCTTGGGGAAGCCTGCGGTGTCGATCATGCCGAAGTAGCTGCTGCGGGTGTGGTAGGGGGTTGGTTCGCCGATGAAATCCGCCCCGCTCCACAGGTATTGGCCCAGCGTATAAGGGCTGTGGCGCTCGGTTGTCAGGCACAGGTCCAGGCTTTCCGCGCCCCAGCTTGTGCGGCTGTTCCCCAGGGAAGAGCACTGTTCGTCATCATCCGAAAGCGTTGATTGCGCCAGCGGGAAGTGATAGATCCCCCTGCTTTGTACCAGGGAACCCGTCTCGCTGCCATACAGCAGCCAGTCCGGGTGGGCGGCGTGGTGTTCATCATACAGCCGCTCCCCATAGTTGTAGCCCACCACCTTGATAATATCGGCGCAGGCCTGGGTGTTCTCCCACGGCATATAGTTGGAGGCGAAGGTGGGCGTGCCGTTGCCGGCCGGATCGTGTTCGGCCACCTCTGCCAGCAGAAGGCGCATGGTGTCAGCCCCTTCGGGGCCGGCGTGGGTATCATAGATTTCGTTGCCGATGCTGTAGAAGAGCAGGCTGGCGCGGTTGCGGTCCCGTCGCACCCAGGCAGCCACGTCCCGGGCCTGCCATGCATCAAAAAAGCGGGCATAATCAAAGGGGTTTTTGGGACTGCGCCAGCAATCAAAGATTTCATCGTTGATCAAAAAGCCCATCGTGTCCGCCAGTTCCATCAAGCCGGGGGCCGGCGCCGTGTGCCCCGTGCGGATGGAGTTTACCCCCATCGCTTTCAGGGTGCGCAGCTGGCGGGCGGCTGCGTCCGGTTCAAAGGCCGCGCCCAGGCAGCCAAGGTCATGATGCAGGCAGACTCCGCGCAGATAAACCTGCCGGTGGTTGAGCCAAAGCCCTGTTTCCGGTGAAAGTTCGATGGTGCGGCAGCCAAAGCTTGTTTCCAGGCTGTCGGGGGCTGCGCCGGTGAGCACTGCCTCCAGCCGGTAGCGGAAGGGGGCGTCCAGATCCCAAAGCCTGGGGTTTTGCAGGCTGAACGTTGCACTGGCCAGCAGGATCTCGCTTTCCTGCCCGGTGCGCCAGGCCTGGCCCCCCGCCCCGGGCTGCCAGCACGCCGCCGACAGGCGGCGGGTTTCCAGCAAAGCGCCCTCGGGGTCATACAACCGCAGTTCCATTTCACCTTCGGCCGCAGCGCCGGCACACAGGCCCACCTCGGCGGATACCTGCACCTGCCATGCGCCGCCCTCGCCTTCCCGCGCGGCGACATACAGGCCGTCCGGCATCAGGTGTTGGGCCGGCATACGCCACAGTTCCACATCCCGGTAGATGCCGGCGCCGGAATACCAGCGTGAATTGGGGTGGCGCAGTTCGCAGCGCACAAGAACTTCGTTTTCACCCGGCTGCAAAAGGCCGGTGATGTCGAACCAGAAAGAGGTATAGCCGTTTTTCCATTGCCCGGCTTCCCGCCCGTTGATAAAGACGGCGGTGTCCATATACGCGCCGCCGAACCAGAGCGCGACGCGCTCGCCCGCGGCGGGGGTGCAGGCAAACTGTTTGCGATAGTAAAGCGTGCCGTCCCGGTAAAGGTCGTCCGCGTGGCGTATTTGCCAGTCATGCGGCAGGTCGACCGGGATGAACTCCGCCTGCGGCGGCTGCGGGCCGCCCGGGGCTGCGGCGGCAAACAGCCAGCCGCCGCTGAAATCGGTGCGGATCATGGGTTTCCTTTCTGCCCAAAAAAGGCAGTATCGGGTTCATCGTTTGGCTTTCCGCTGCTTTCCCATGGAAAGACAGACGGAGGCAGACCCCCGCGGCGGGCGGTGGGTCTGCCTCCGGTAAGCCATCTTTCTCAGCTTTTTCGGAGGCAGAGCCTACCAATACTTGCTGGTTATAGATACTTGCTGTTGGGTTTGGGGCTGATTAGCCAGCCTTGGCCTCCTGATAGTTGGTGTTGTACAGGTCGATCAGGCTCTGCAGGTTCTGCGCCTCGACCGCAGCAACATACTGGTCCCAGGTCTCGTCGATGTTCTGCTGGTTCATCGCGAAGTTGATGGTCCAGGTGTTGATAGTATCGGTCAGCGGGGTGCCCCACAGGTTGGCCTGCTCCATATCCATCTCGTCAAAGGCGATGACGGGATCGATCGGGCGCAGTTCGCGGTACTCAGCCATACGATCGTAGAAGTCCTGCAGGTCGGGGCTGAAGTTGGAAGTCAGCAGTTCGGTGGTGCCGCCGTACATGTAGTTGCCGCAGGCGAAGCCGAGCTCTTCACGCATATCGACCTGATCGTCGGAGGTCTGCGCGATGGACAGGCCGCCGCAGTAGTAGCCGGGGGTCAGGCTGTAGGTGCCGTCTTCAGAAACGGTGTAGGTCTCGCCTTCAACGCCCCACTTGGTGAGGGTCTGGCCTTCCTCAGAGTACCACAGCCAGTCGACGAAGCGCATCATCTTGATGAACTCTTCTTCGCCCAGCTCGTCGAGGGCACGGGAGGAGATGCAGACGCCGCACTCAAGGCGCAGGTTCTCGGTCTGGTAGTTGTTGACGCCGGTGGGCATAACGATGCGGTACAGCTCGAAGTTGCCTTCGCCCAGCTGCTCAGTGATGCCCTCTTCCTGGGCAACATACTGCGCACGGTTGGTGGTGATGAGGGCGGTCTCGCCGCGGTAGAACTTGTTCATCGCGGTGTCGTCGTCCTGGGTCCAGGTCTCGGGGTCAAGCACCTTGCTGGCGACGAGGTCCTGAATGATGGAGTAAGCGGTCTTGAAGTTCTCGCTGGTAGCGCCGGAGATGAAGGAATCGCTGTCCGGGTCATAGACGAGGCTGTAGTTGGCGGTGATGCCCCAGCCGGTGTGCAGGTTGTAGGAGTTGCCCAGCAGGTTCAGCAGGCAGCCGCCCTGGCCGTAGCCGGAGGTCTGGCCGCACCACATGTCGGACCAGATGTAGTCGTCAGCGCCGACCATGCCCTGCTCGACCATGTAGTCCTTGACGCCCTTCAGAACGTCGGCGAACTCTTCCCAGGTCCAATCGCTTTCGAGCTCGGTGACGTCATAACCGGCGGCGTCGAAGATGTCCTTGCGGACCAGCAGCGTGTAGTCCTGCAGGGCGGTCTCCTTCAGACCGGCCAGACGATAGTACTTGCCGTCGGCCTGGCGCAGGGTGTCGATGTCATCCGCCATGTTGTAGGTCTCGGCAAAGTTGGTGTAGTTGGGCATGTACTGGACCCAGTCAGAGACGGGGATGATGCCGCCGCCGGTGACGTAGGCCGCTTCGCTGTAGATCTTGGGGATGATGTACGGAGAGTCGCCGGAGGAGATGGCCAGCGTGACCTTGTCGGTGTAGTTGGAGTTGTCGACGATGGTCAGGTCGAGGTCGACGTTGGTGGCGTCCTTGATGGCCTTGAAGATGCCCTCAGTCTGCCAGGTCTCCTTCATCGGGTAGGCGGGGTTGTCGTTGAACATCATGGTATAAGTGACGGGCTCGTCAGACCAGAAGTGCTCGCCGTACTCATAGTCCAGATCTTCGTCCGCAACGGCCGCCTCGGTGGTCGCCGCCGCGTCGCCGCCTTCGCTGGTCGCGGCAGGCTCGCTGCTGCCGGTGCCGCCGCAGGCAGCCAGGGACAGAACCATCCCGGTCGCAAGCAGCATGGAAAGCAATTTTTTCATTTTGTTACCTCCATTGTGTTGGTGTCGGGCCGGCGCGCCCTCGCACGCCGGCATGGGTTTATGCGGTTCCTTCAACTGCCAAAAGGCAGTATCAAGACAGAATAGGGTGGTTTGTGCGCCGTATCAGCCCTTGACGCCGCCGAGCATCATGCCCTGGACGAAGTACTTCTGGATGAACGGATACACGCAGATGATGGGCGCCGCGGTCAGCACCATGGCGCAGGACTTGATGTTGGAGGAGATCTGCATCGCCTCGCCGGCATCCGCCGCCGCCGTACCGCTGGAGCTGTCGATCAGCTGGCGCAGGTAGTAAGCGACAGGCCATTTGTCCTGGGTGTCGAGGTATAGGAACGCGTCGAACCAGTTGTTCCAGTACTGCACGACGTAGAACAGCGCCATCGTTGCCATAATCGGCTTGGAAAGCGGCAGCGCCACGCGCCAGAACGCGCCCCAGTGGCTCAGGCCGTCGATCTCGCCGGCTTCTTCGAGCTCACGGGGAACCGTGGTGAAGAAGGAACGCATGAGGATGACGTAGTAGGTGGAGATCATGCCGGGCAGGATGAAGGCGGCAACGGTGTCGCGCAGGCCCAGGCTGGTCATGAGGATGTAGTTGGGGATCATGCCGCCGCCGAAGTACATCGTGAAGATGATGAACTTGTTGATGATCTTGCCGCCCCACAGCTCCGGCTTGGAGAGGGGGTAGGCCAGCAGGGCGGAGAAGAACAGCGCGCAGACCGTAGCAATGACAGAGTAGACGATGGTGTTGCCATAGTACGGGATGAAGCGGCCGTCATTGATAACGAAAGCGTAGGTTTCCACGCTGAAGTCCTTGGGGATCAGCCCGACTTCACCGGCGACGATGGCCTCGGTGGAGGAGAAGGACTGCGCCACGAGGTACAGGAACGGATAGAGCATGGCCGCGCAGATCAGGATCATCAGGATCGTGTTGAACACATTGAACACACGATAAGCCATGGATTCCTTGATCTTCATGGGCTGGTCCATCGTATTGACTGAAGTTTTTGCCATGGTTCGTACCTCCTCTCGATTACCACAGGCCGCTGCCGGTCAGGGCCGAAGAAACCTTGTTCGCGGCGGTCAGCAGCACCAGGTTGATGATGCCCTGGAACAGGCCGACGGCAGTCGCGTAGCTGTAGTTGCCGGAGCCAAGGCCCATGCGGTAGACGTAGGTGGCGATGATATCGGCCGTCTTGTAGGTGGTCGGGGTATACAGCAGGAAGACCTTTTCAAAGATCGCCGAGCCGCACAGGCTGCCGATATTCAGAACGAGCAGGGTGGACAGCGTGGGCATGATCGCCGGGATGGTGACATGCAGGCACTGCTGGAACTTGTTGGCGCCGTCCAGACCGGCGGCCTCGTACAGTTCGGGGTTGATACCCGTCATGGCGGCCAGGTAGAGGATGGTGCCCCAGCCGATGCCCTGCCAGACGCCGCTGATAACGAAGATCGGCGGGAAGTACTGCGGCAGAGAGATGAAGGTGGTGGCCTCGCCGCCCATCGCTTCGATCAGGTGGTTGATGGGGCCGTTGGTAGACAGCAGTTCGCGGATCATACCGGCGACGATAACCATCGAGATGAAGTGGGGCAGGTAGGAGATGGTCTGAACGACCTTCTTGAACTTGGTGCTGCGGATCTCGTTGAGCAGCAGCGCGAAGATCAGGGTCAGCGGGAAACTGACGATCAGATATTCAAAGTTCAAAAGCAGCGTGTTGCGGAAGGAACGCCAGAAGTTCTGGTCCGCGATGAACTGGTTGAAGTATTTCAGCCCGCTCCATTCATCGCCTAAAATGCTGCTGCCTGCGCGGTAGCGGCGGAAAGCGATGATGTTGCCTGCCATGGGAACATAGCGGAAGATGATGTAGTACAAGATCGGGATCAGCAGCATCGCATAATACTGCCAGTACTTTTTGATGTGCTTGACCACGCCGCCCTTCTTGGGTTGGATGGCGATGTCAGCCGCCTTCTCTTTTTTGGACATGTCTCTCTCCTTTCTGGTTGTGGTTCTCCGGGGCCTTTGCGGCCCGCACCGCGGCAGACGGTCCGCCGCGAGCCGGCAGTCAGTCGTCCATCACCACCTTTTCGACCTGGCGCAGCGCCAGGCGCAGCGGCGCCTGTCCGGCCAACGTGATGCTTCGGGCGTCCGGCTGGCTGCCGCCCACCCACAGGGTGTAATCACCCGGAAGAACTTCACAAACGCCCTCTTCGTTGCACAGGGCCAGGGCTTCCAGCGGAAGGTGCAGGGTCACCCGGCGTTCCTCACCGGGGGCCAGGTCCACCTTGGCCAGGCCCTTCAGCTGGGCGTTGGGGGTGCCGGGGCGTTCGGCTTTGACATAGACCTGCACCGTCTCAATGCCGGCGCGGCTGCCTTCGTTGCGCACCGTCACGCTCAGATCCACGCCGTCAGGGCCGGCGGTCTGTGCGCTGAGCGCGGCGTCCTTGAACGCAAACCGGGTATAGGAAAGCCCGTAACCAAAGGGATACAGAGCCTCTTTTTCCATGTAGCGGTAGGTGCGGCCCTTCATGGCGTAATCGGTGAAAGACGGCAGGTCTTCATCCGAATGGTAGAAGGTGACAGGCAGCTTACCCTGGGGGTTCACCTCACCAAACAGGGCGCGGGCCACGGCCAGGCCGCCCTGGGCGCCGGGGTACCAGGCCTGCAGCACGGCGGCGGCCTCCTGGTCGGCGGTGTTCAGCGCCAGCGCGCTGCCGCTGAGCACCACCACAATCACCGGTTTGCCGCTGTCCAGGCAGGCGCGCAGCACCTCTTCCTGATGGCCGGGCAGCGCCAGGCTGGGCTTATCGCCGCTGGCGAACTGGTTGCCCTGGTCGCCTTCCTCGCCTTCCAGGCCGGCATCCAGGCCCAGGCAGCAGATCACGACATCGCTTTCGGCGCACATGCCCTTGACTTCGCTGATGAGTTCGCCTTCCTGCGAGAGGGAATGGATTTTATCGGCGTAGAGGTGGCAGCCCTGAGAATAGCGGATTTCGACCTTGTCGCCCAGATATTCATGCAGGCCGTCCAGCACGGTGAAGTAGCGGCTGGCGGTGCCTTCGTAGTTGCCAACCAGCGCCTTGCGGTTGTCGGCGTTGGGGCCCACGACCGCGATGGTCTTCAGCGCGTTGGCGTCAAGCGGCAGGATATTGTCCTTGTTTTTCAGCAGAACCAGGATTTTTTCCGCCACCCGCAGGTTCAGTTCCTGCATGGCGGGGCTGTCCACCTGGGTGTGGTCGATCCGGTTATAGGGCACCTTGTCCTCCGGGTCAAACATGCCGAGTTTGAAGCGGGTGGTGAACAGCCGGACCACGCTTTCGTCAATGGTCTTTTCGTCCACCTTGCCTTCGGCCACCGCCTGCTCCAGATAAACAAACAGGTTGCCGCAGTTCAGATCGCAGCCGTTGTTGACCGCCAGCGCGACCGAATCGACCGGGCCTTCGGTGACCATATGGCCTTCGTGGAAGTCTTTGATGGCCCAGCAGTCCGAAGTGACGTGGCCGTCAAAGTGCCACTTCCCGCGGAGAATGTCCCGCAGCAGCGTTTTGCTGCCGCAGCAGGGTTCGCCGTTGGTCCGGTTGTAGGCGCCCATCACCGCTTCCACGCCGGCTTCCTCCACCAGCGCTTTGAAGGCAGGCAGGTAGGTTTCCCACAGGTCCTGCTTGGAGACAACGGCATTGAAATAATGGCGCTGGTCTTCCGGGCCGGAGTGCACGGCAAAATGCTTGGCGCAGGCGGCCACCTTCAGGTAATCGGGGTCGTCGCCCTGCATGCCTTCCACAAAGCCGACGCCCAAACGCCCGGTCAGGTAGGGGTCTTCGCCGTAGGTTTCATGGCCGCGCCCCCAGCGGGGGTCACGGAAAATGTTGATGTTGGGGGCCCAGACGGTCAGCCCCTTGAAGATATCCCGGTCGCCGTAGCTGCGGCACAGGTTGTACTTGCCGCGGGCTTCGGTTGCCACCGCGTCGCCCACCGTGCGCATCATGTCAGGGTCAAAGGCGGCCGCCATGCCCACGGCCTGGGGAAACACGGTGGCGGTGCCGGCGCGGCCCATGCCGTGGATGCCTTCGCTCCACCAGTTGTAGGCGGGGATGCCCAGGCGGGGGATGGCCGGCGCCCAGCTCAGCATCTGGCTGACCTTCTCCTTCAGGGTCATCTGCGCCACCAGTTCCTGGGCGCGCTTGCGGTATTCCGCCGTCTTGTCTGGTTTGATAGCCATGATATCCTCCTTGCGGTACTTTTCGGGGTGTGGTATCGAGCAGGCGGGTCGTTCAGCGAACCCAGCCAAAGCCCAAAATCGTAAATGTTTTATCGGCGTCCTGCGGCGCCATGCGGATTTCGATGCAGTGGGGCGCGGGTTCCGGCTGCTGGAACAGCACGGTCGGGTGGCAGTGGGTCCAGCCAGCCTCCCGCGGGTCATACAGGCGGGGTTCACCGCCATCCACCGTGACAAGGGCGGCGCCGAACGCCGGCGAACCCGAATCTTTCAGCACCATCTGCAGCGCGCGGCAGGTCAGGCGCAGCACAAAGGGCGCGTCGCCTTCCGCCTTCTGCCAGTTGTAGGGGAACTGGGGGGTGTTGGCGGTATCCGCATCCAGCGGCACCGCCTGCAGGTCGGTATCGGTGCCGGTAAAACTGCCCGGCTCCACCGTGACGCCCTGCGGCAGGCAGCTGCGGTCAAAGGCGCGCAGGTCGGCAAAATCAAAGCCATAATAGGCGGGCGCTTCCCGGGTCGGCTGCATCGGCTGCTGGCGGTCCACCCGGTCCAGCAGATACAGCAGGCAATCCGCCATCACGCGGTGGCCGTTGTTGCTGGGGTGAAACACATCGTAAAAATACTGCCGCCGGGTGATCACCGGCCGGCTGCCGTCAGCCGGGGCAAACTGCGGGCTGACGGCCTCCAGCACATCCACCATCGGCAGTTCATGGCGCCAGCCGATCGGCGCCAGCCGCTGTTTCAGGTTCCAATCATCGGCAAACACCGAGAACAACAGGATCACAGCGGGTTCACCGGGTTCGTTCCAGATGCGGCGGACCAGGCTTTCGTAACAAAGGCCCTTGGTCTCATCGCCTTCATCGTTGACGGCAAATTCCACCACCACAAGATCCGGGTGGACTTTGCCGTCCCGGGTGATATCCCGGTCATAGCGGATCAGCCCGAGCTGGGAGGGGGTGCCCCCCACGCCGGCCTTGCTGTAATGCAGGTTGGCGGGCTCGGCGGCGTAGCGATCACGGATGCCCTCAAAGGCACGGCGGGCGTAGCACATGGCCTGGCTGGGCACAGCGCCCGCCCCCTGGGTGATGGAACCGCCGAGAAACGCGATGGTGACCGGGCGGCCGGCACGCAGGTCGGCCAGGACCCGCTTGAGACGGGCGTTGTTGCCGGTGCTCAGGCAGGAACGGGCGATCATCTCACGGTAGGCCGGGGTATCAAACCCGACAGGCGGGTCGGGGTCCACTTCGGGGACGGTATAACCATCCTGGACATAGAGTTTGACGGTGGCGCTGACCACATCGTCCGCATGGGGCATTTCAAACAGGAATTCACCGGGGTTGGCGTCCCCCTGCGCGCCCGCGGGGGCCTGCAGCGGCATCACCCGCTCAACGCCGTCGGCCGGGATCGACATGCCCTGGCGGCTGCCGGCGCTGCCGCGCTCGCCTTCAAAGCCGAGGGTGAAGTCCACCGTCATGGCGGGGTCGGCCGCGGTGACGCTGACGCCCACACTGTGGACAAGCTGCCGGAAACCGGCGGCGGTGCGCAGCAGATCCAGCACAGCCTGGTCCTGGATGCCGCCCACCATTTTGGCGAAGGTAACCAGACGGTCGCCATTGATATAGATCGGGTGGTGGCCCCGCCCGTCGTTGCTGGGCAGGCCGCCGACCGGCTTATCCAGCAGCACATAAAAACCGGGCCGCTTTTCAGTCGGGTCCCGCGGTGCGATGCGCTCCGTCGCCATGCAGCAATCGTCCTCTTTCCTTGCCATTTTCAAATCTCAATGGCTTTTTGCGTTTCTATCATACAACTTTCTACCCCCCCCCGCTTATCAAATATTGCTTTATGTTTGCTTAATTATTGCTTGTTTTTATCCAAGCCCTTAGTTCTTTTTGTACAAATTGACGAAGGCAATTTTTGTGTACACACCCCCTTCCGGCAGGTGGGTGACAGGGAATGCATTCTATTACATTTTTGTTTCATTTTATGCACTTTCTGCTCATTTGCAGTTTTTTTCTCCTATAATATAGGCTTCAGGGCTGCGGCTGTTTTATCCAGAATGTTGCAGCCGGAACGCTGCCAACGCCGCGCAAAGCAATTAATGATTGGTTTGTGCGCCTGCAAACTGCTATAGTGGCAGCAAGGGCCGTTTTGCCAATCAGGCGGCGGCGCAGGGAAAAAAATTGTACAAAACCACCAAATTGTCAACTGAAGGAGGCTGCAGTATGCAGGGCGCTTTTGAAACAGGGGTCTACCCCAATCGCTTCGCCGCATTCGGACATGGGGAAGCGCAGGTCCGCCAGCGGCTGGACGAAGTGTTCCAACAGATGTTCTATGGGCCGGAGGATGTGCGCCTGTACCACCCCGCGGGGGAGGATATGGGCTATCTGGAGGATACCGGCAACCATGACGTGCGCACCGAAGGGATGAGCTACGGCATGATGTTCTGTGTCCAGCTGAACCGCCGGGCCGAATTTGACCGGCTGTGGCGCTGGGCCCTGACCCATATGTATATGACCGAAGGGGAGAACGCCGGTTACTTTGCCTGGTCCTGCCGGCCGGACGGGCAGAAGAACGCCTGGGGCCCCGCGCCCGACGGCGAAGAATACTTTGCCATGGCGCTGTTCTTTGCCGCGCACCGCTGGGGCAGCGGCGCCGGCCACACCGGGTACCTGGCCGGGCAGAGCGCCTACTACCTGCTGAAAGCCGCCGCCTGGGAGCAGCGCTGCGCCGGCGCCGCGCACAAAGACTGGGTTGCGCTGGCCGGCGCTGTGATCGCCCGGCTGAACGCGGCCAAAAACAGCGACGGCGAATACCCGTTCATCCTGTCCGAAGAGACCGGCGCCGGGCTGGAATATGACGCGCTGGGC
>NBJMR02800__coassemble_1848_pt1 | contig 21334 bp, 17 predicted proteins | sample NBJMR02800__metabat2_low_PE_045 | metagenome-assembled genome bin NBJMR02800 | reverse complement strand
CCTGTCGGTGTCTCCGTCGTCGGCGCATGTCCGCCGACGGAGACGGATTTTGACTTTTTTGACAGTCTGGGCCGCCCGCCAACGGACGGCGGAAATGCGCCAGAAAGATTATTTAGAGATATATCAATTTTTACCCATCATTTGTTATAATAAGGAAGATACAAACCATACACAGGCGTTCCGTTTCAGGCGGCATCCCTGTAACGCTTACTGCGAGGTGAAAAGGATGAAGAAGAAGGATCGGCAGGCGGGCCGACACACCCGGCGACGCCGGGTACAGGATGGCCGGTATTCCAGCCGGCGCACATACCCCGTGAGGGTATCGCACGTTAGAGCGCCTGGCTTTTGCGGCGGGATACCGGCGGGCATGCATAACCCCTGACCGGCAGGAGCAGGCATATGCTTTGGATGTACATCGCGATGCTGGAAACAGCAGAGCAAAAGGAAAAAATCACCTATATTTATGAAAACTACGCAGACCTGATGTATTGTGAAGCCCTCAAGGTGGTGGGGGAGCATTACCTGGCCGAAGATGTCGTGCACGAAACCTTCCTGCACCTGATACGCATTCTGGATGATGTGGAAGTGGCGGATACCAAAAAGCTGAAGCGGTTCCTGACGATTATCACCCACAGCAAAGGGGTGGATATTGTGCGGAAGCTGAACAGGATGAAGCCGGCGCGCGATGAAGAGCTGCTGAACTGGTCAACCCCAACCCGGCAGGAACCGGAGGAAGTTGTGCTGCATGCCATTGAGTTTGAAGCGCTGGTTTCCTTTGTGAGCCGGATGGACGACAAATACAAAGCGCCGCTGAACCTGCGCCGGATGGGATACTCTATCCAGGAAATTGCGCGGATTCTGGAAATTACGCCGCAGAATGTCAAAGTGCGGCTGTACCGGGCCCGGCAGATGATTTTGAAAGAATTGGAGACCGATGATGAACCAGCAGGACGGTAATGAGATCCGCATGTCTGCGGATGCCTTGATCGCGCTGGTGATGGCCGAAGCCGAGGCGCGGGAAATGGCGGCGATGCCCGGGCCGGAAGCGATGGGCGCGGCGTTTCAGCCATCGCAGCGGTTTAAGAAAAAGATGAGGCGGCTGCTGCGGCAGGCCCGGTGGAAAAAGCAAAAGCGGGAAGCGCTGCGTGCGGCCAGGCGGATGTTTGTGGTGGTTACAACGGTGGTGACGGTTTTCACCTGTATGCTGATGCCGGCCCGCGCCGTCCGCGAAGCAGTGGTTTCCACCGTCATGAACTGGCAGGAACAGTTTGTGGAGGTGGTGTTTGAGCATGAGGAGGAGAACGACGTATTATGCTTACCGTTACGAGTGATATTAACATATATACCAGAAGGCTTTGTAGTTACAGAAGAAAATATCGTTGATGGAACGCGCTTTTATGCAGAATACCAAAAAGCCAAGAAAGATTGGTTTGTTGTCCGCATCTTGCCAGTAGAGAGAGATCAAGCTGTAGCACTAGACAACGAATACACGAGCTATTATCAGATGAGGTTTGATGATACAGATGCAATCTGGGGAATTATGAAAGATGAGAGTAATGAACTGGTTTGGCAGGATAACGGATGGTCGTTCCATATAAGTTCAAATTTTGGATTGCAGGAAATCATGAAGATAGCCGATGGAATCGAATTCTATACTGAGGGGAGTTAAGAACTTTGTGCCAAAATAATTATGTGGTGTAACCTTTTTAGGGTGCTGTACGAATATATAAAATGAGGTTCCTCTATGAAAGGTGTGTCTAAAATGAAAAAAATATTGCGGAGCATCTTAGCCGTTGCGCTCTTGCTCGGAATTGTAAGTACGACAGCATTTGCAGTTCAACCTCGGTGGGAAAACGTAGCTTCGATTAGCCCAAGTATGTCAGCGTCTGACGGAAGTTATACGAGTGCAATTATTGCGCTTGAAGGGACCACCAAAATTGAGTGCACGCTGACACTTTATGAAAGAGGCTTTTGGGGAAACTATAAGCAGGTAGATCAAACAAGTGAAACCTATTATGGGCCTCGCCATGAGTTCATCGGTTACTACGACATCAAATCCGGTACAACCTACAAGCTGAACACCACTGCCACCGTAACCTGCAACGGCGTAACAGAAACCGTTACCTACGATTTCGAAAAACGCTGCTAACTTCATCTGAATCCAAAACCAACACGGGAACCTCTGCCCCAGCCGCGCCGGCTCTGCCGGCGCGGCTGTCATTTTTGCGCCCGCCGAAAAAACGCCTCCCCGGTACAGACCTGGGGAGGCGCTTTTTGCGGTACGGCGTTACCACTCGGCAATCAGCGGGCGGGGGATGTACCACCATTTTTCAAAGTCAAGCTGGCGGCGGCTGGCTATAATATTGAGGTCGGTCGGGTGGGGCCAGCGCGTCCAGGCTTTGTAAGCGGCAAGAATCCTGTCAAACAGCGCATCGTCAAAGGTTTCGCAGAAAGCGCGGCACATCGGCACGAAGTTTTCCGGCTTGTCGGGCGCCATCTCCACATATTGTTCAAGCCGGCGGTTGCAGGGGAACAGGATTTCGTTTTCCTGCAGGATGAGCCGGTACAGGCAGTAGACCATCTCGCTTGCCATGCGGATTTTCATATAATGTTCGACCCGCAGCGTTTTCCAGTAATAACCGTAACAAAGCATGAGATCCGAATAGAACGAAAGCATTTTCTCCGCCTTTTCGGATTGCTGGAATTCGGCAATCCGGGCAATGAGCGGCGCAATTTCCGGATCGTCCGAAAACAGCACCTGCGCTTTATAAAAGGAAGAGCGGGTCGGTTCGCTGCCCTTTTCCGCCGCAAGGCGCAGAAAGTCCTTGGTGATGTATTTGACATCAAAATAGCCTTCGGGGTAGGTGCACTGGCCGGTGATCATCTCGGTGCTTGTGCTGGTCGCCACCCGGCGGTCAAATTCCTCCTGCGAGACAACCGCCATGCCGTCCAGGTCGGAATCTGGCCGCTCAATCCCTTTGGCGACCGAACCGCCGAAGATCAGCGCGATCACGCCGGGCTGGCGGCGGTAATGTTCCGCCATGATGCGCAGCGATTCCTTGTGGTGCTCGTACATGGGAAAACCTCCTGCTGTTGTGTTTTTCCCAGTATAGCAAGGGGCCCGGGCTGCGTCAAGGGGTCACAGCGCGCCGTCAAAATACTCCTGCGCAACGGTTGCCAGCAGCTCGGCGGTGCCGGTCACCCCAAACAGGCTGCTGTCTACCTGCAGGTGGGTGTATTCCGGGTCGCTGGGCAGGCGCCGGGCATACTTTTTGCAGTAGCGGTCCCGCGCGCGGTCCACCCGCTCAATCATCCGCTTGGCTTCGGTGGGGGACATATCCAGCGTATTGACGCAGTTCAGGTACCGCTTGGCCTTTGGCGCATAGATAAAGACCCGCAGGCAGTTTTGGTTTTGCAGGATGGAATCGGCACAGCGCCCGACAAAAATTGCGGAGCCCCTGGCCGCCAGCCGCTGGATGATCTGGGTCTGGGTATCAAAGATCTGCTGCTGGGTTTCGGCGCTGCCGGCGCCAAGCGGGAAGGCCATGTGCCCAAACCGGGTGTGGATGGCTTCCTCCTGCTCGCTGGCCTGGGCCAGCGGGATGCCCAGCTGTTTGGCGGTTTCCTCCACAATGTCGCGGTCATAGTATTCGATGCCGAGCATTTCGGCCAGTTTGACGGCGATCGGCCGGCCCAGGCTGCCGAACTGCCGGTTGATGGTGATGTAGCAGTTTGCCATTGCAAATCCCCCTTTTGTCTGGTTCAGGTTGCGCGCTTCGGCAGCGCATCAAGCACTTCTGCCAGCGCTTGCAGGAAGGCGGCGTTCTCTGCCGGCGTGCCGACGGTCACCCGGTTGAACCGGGCGTTCGGGGTGCCGATCAGGATGCGGCGCCCGGCCAGCGCGCCGGACACGGCCGCGGCGTCGCGCCCGGTGTCAAAATACAGGAAGTTGGCCGCGGGTTCGGCCACCGTGCAGCCCAGTGCGCGCAGCCCGCTGTACAGCCGCTGCCGCTCGATTGTGTTGGCGGCCCGGACCTTTTCCACATAGGCCTGGTCATCCAGCGCAACGGTGGCGGCCAGCGTGGCGATGCGGCTGACGTTCCAGGCCTGGCAGGCTTTCATGAGTTGGTCAATCAGGGCCGGGTCGGCCACGGCATAGCCGATCCGCAGCCCGGCCAGGCCGTATATTTTTGAAAAGGTCCGCAGCACGATCAGCGGTTTGCCGTACCCCTGCTGTACAAGCCGGATCAGGCTGTAATGCCCGGGCGTATCGACATATTCAAAGTACGCTTCATCGACAACGGCCAGCACATGGTCGGGCAGGCTCCGCACAAAGGTTTCAACTTCGGCTGCCGGCAGGCAGGTGCCGGTTGGGTTGTTCGGGTTGACCAGGATTACCATCTTGGTTTTGTCGGTTACGGCGGCGCGCAGCGCGGCAAGGTCAAACCGGTAGTCGGCGGTCAGCGGCACCTCCACCCGCACGCCGCCGTTGTCGCTGACCATATCGGGGAACGCCTCATAGGTCGGCGAACAGTACAGGACCTCATCGCCATAGTTGATAAAAACCTCGCCCAGCATATCGATCACCGCGCTCGACCCCGCGCCGATCAGGATATGGTCGGCGGTCAGCCCGTGGAGATCGGCGACCTTTTTGCGGATGTCGTATGCATAAAAATCCTGGTACATCGAATTGTCGGCCACGCTGGCCCGCAGCGCCTGCTGCACGGTATCCGACATGCCGTAGGCGTTTTCATTGAGGTTCATGCGGACCATGTCCCGCGGGGTGGAAGTTTTCTGCCGGGCGCTGCGTTTGCTGGCCGGTTTTTCCCGGATGCTCCGGCGCAGAAGAGTTTCTACTTGCATCATATTCCCTCTTTTCTGGTTGTGTTGGGGGCGGGGTCCCCCGGCTGTACAATTGCCGAGCAGGCTTCGCCGCGCAGGTAATGCGCAAAGTTATCGACCGCCATCTCAATCGCCCGCAGCCGGGAAGCCCGGGTCAGCCAGGCAATGTGGCCGGTCACGGTCAGGTTGGGCGCCTGCAGCAGCGGGGTGCCGTGGCGGGGCGGCTCCTCGGTCAGCACGTCAAGCCCGGCGGCCCGCAGCTTGCCGGTGCGCAGCGCTGCGGCCAGCGCCGCTTCCTCAACAAGCGCGCCGCGCGCGGTGTTGATCAGGATCGCGCCATCCTTCATTTTGGCGAACGCCGCCGCATTCAGGATGTGTTCGGTTTCCGGTGTGTGCGGCAGGTGCAGCGAGACAATGTCGCTCAGGGAGAGCAGTTCGTCCAGGCTTTCCACCTGGGTGATGAAATCGTACCGCGGGTCCTGTTTGCGGTGGGCGCTGAAGCCCAGCACCCGCACCCCGAAGCCGGCAACCATCCTGGCAAAGGCAAAGCCGATTTCACCCAGGCCGACCACCCCGACCGTTTTGCCGTACAATTCCAGCTGCGGCACAACGGCCTTGCAGAATTCGCCGGCGTTGGCGGGGTCCGCCCAGTCAAAGACGCGCAGCCGCGCGTTTTGCACCGAAATATGGTGGCAAACCTCCATCAGCAGTGCAAAAGCGTACTCGGCAATGGTTTGGGCGCCGTACACCGTGTTGGTCACGGTCAGGCCGTGGGCGCGGGCCAGGCCGGTGTCAAAGGGTTCCCACCCATGGCCAAGCGTTGCGATGTAGCGCAGCCTGGGGTGGCGTGCAAGGAAATCGGCGTTTACAAGGTCCGGCCCGATCCAAACGCCGAACAGTGCGTCGGCGTCGGCGGCCAGCGCCCCGATTTCGGCCGCAGAAGGATAGGCGGGCGGCGTCAGGATCGTCACTTCATCCACCCCGGGCAGCGCGGCGAGCGCCTGCCAGCGGGCGGTCAGCTCCTGCGGGGTGAGGTCGGGCTGGGCGATGGGTTCCTGAATGACAACGGCTTTCATAGCAGCACACGGCTCCTTTCGGTTGGGATGACGGCCGGGGCTTTGCGGGCAAGCGCGCGGCTATACCGCCAGAACATCCACCCCGCCGCAAAATTCAGCAAAAGCTGGGTGACCACGGCGGTCAGCCAGATGCCTTCCAGCCCCAGCAGCCGCGGCAGCACAAGCAGGGCCGCGGGGGTCAGCACAAGCGGGTCAAAGTAGATCATGAACAGCGCATAGCGGGTTTTGCCAACCGCGAAGAAGAAACCGTTGGTCACCCGCACCAGCCCGGTGAAAAGCAGCTGCCATGCCGTTACCCGCACCGCATGCACGCTGAGTTCGGCGGCCTGGCCGCTGTACCCGTACAGCGCGGGGTAAAAGCCGGCGGTTGCCATTGTGAAGGCAAACAGCGCCGCGCTGACGGCGACCGCCGTGCCGATGCCTTTGTTGCGCAGCCGGCGCAGGGTGTTCCAGTCGCCGGCGCCGTTTGCATAGCTGGCCAGCGGCTGGATGCCGTCGGCCACGCCGATCAGCAGGATGCGGTAACTGCCGACCGTTGCGGTGATCAGCGCATAGGCGCTGACCGCCAGGTCGCTGCCGGTGCGCAGGCAGGCAATGTTGTGGTAAAGGATCAAAAGCGAAGGCGTCAGCGAGATGCCAAACGGCGACAGCGCGTTGCGCAGCATCCGGGGCCAAAGCCGGAAATTCGGCCGCAGCTGGGCCGGGCGCAGCGGGTTGCACCGGTCGGTGAGGAGCACGGCCAGGCCGGCCAGGACCGTGAAAAGCTGGGCACAGACCGAAGCGGCCGCGGCGCCTGCCACCCCCCAGTGCAGCAGGGCAAGGAAACAGAAATCCAGCGCAAGGTTTGCAACCAGCCCGCCGACCATGATGCCCATGGCGGTGACGGCGTGGTTGTCGTTGCGCAGGAGCGGGGACAGCCCGCAGGAAACCACCTGTACCGCCCCGCCGGCCAGCATGATGCGGCCATAGGTCAGCGCATAGCGGAGCAGTTCGCCCTCGGCGCCCATCAGGCGCAGCAGCGGTTGGAGCAGCGCCAGCGCCACGGCGGTGCACAGCACCCCTGCCGCCAGCAATGCCAGCAGTACGTTGCCGCGCACCCGGTTCGACACCGCGCGGTGCCCCGCGCCCTGCTGGGTGGCCATGATAACCGCGCCGCCGCAGCCCACCCCGGCGCCGACCGCCGTGATGACCGCAATGATCGGCCAGGTTACATTGATGGCGGCCAGCGCCGTGCCGCCGACAAAGTTGCTGACAAACAACCCGTCTACCAGAGAGTAGGCGCTCTGCAAAAACATGGTCACCATTGAGGAGAGCACATACCGCCCAAACAGCCGGTCAATCCCGTCCGGCGCGCTGCGCGGGTGGGGCAGCGTGACCCGGCTCATGCGACGAGCGAGGCCGGCTGCGCGGCAACGGCCTGCTCCATCAGGGCATCGCGCTCCTCCTGGCTCAGTTCGGCCAGGATCGCATTGATCTGCTCCACCAGTTCGGTATCGCCTTTCTGGCAGGCGATGCCAAGGTCGGTTTCCTCATTGCTGACCTGGAAGCCCTCGCCGTCGGCAAACTGGACGATCTGCAGCGTCGGGTTGGTGGTCAGCAGCGACATGGCCGAAGGATTGTCACAGGCAAAGCCGTCGATTGTGCCGGCGTTGACCGCGGCCACCATCGAAGCGAAGTTCTCCAGCGCTGCGCCCTTGGTCGCCCCGGGCACCTGATCCAGCACGTCGTACCAGACCGTGTTCATTGACGAGGTCAGGGTTGCGCCGGCCAGATCTTCGAGGCTCTGGGCTGAAGCGTAGGGGCTGTCCTGGCTGACAACGAGCACAATATCGGCGTTGTAATACGGGTCGGAAAAATCAACGCTCTGGGCGCGCTCACTTGTGATGCTCATGCCGGCGATTGCGCAGTCCACCATATCCGAGGAGATGGAAAGGATCAGCCCGTCCCAGTCAACCTGGGTGATCGAAAGTTCCATGCCGAGCTCTTCGGCAATATGTTTGGCGATCAGCACGTCGTAGCCGTTCATATAAGAACCGTTGGTTGTGAGCACCGCGCCGTTGGAATCATCCTCCTGCAGCCAGTCAAACGGGGCGTAATCGGCGGACATGGCCACCCGCAGCACGTTTTCGGAATCGGCGCCGGCGGTTTCGGCCGAAGCCGAAGCGCCGCTCTGGGCGCTGCAGCCCCCCAGCATGGTAACAGACGTTGCGGCCGCCAGCAGGCCGGCCAGGGTCTTGTTCAGGCGTTTCATAGGGATCTCTCCTTTTTTTGGTGTGCGGCGCAGCGTTCAGCTGGCCATGAAGCGTGTCAGGAACAGTTTTGTGCGTTCCTGGGTCGGTGCGTTGAACAGCTGTGCGGGCGGGCCTTCCTCCACCACATAGCCGTGGTCCATGAAGATCGTCCGGGTGGAAACATCCCGCGCAAAAGCCATTTCATGGGTGACGATGATCATGGTCAGCCCCTCCTGCGCAAGCGCCCGCATGACCTGCAGCACCTCGCCGACCATCTCAGGGTCAAGGGCTGAGGTTGGTTCGTCAAACAGGATCGCTTCAGGCTCCATGGCAAGCGCCCGCGCGATCGCCACCCGCTGCTTCATCCCGCCGGAAAGCTGGTGCGGCTTGGCCTTGATATAGGGCGCCATGCCGACTTTGGCCAGGTAACGCAGTGAAATCTCCCGCGCTTCCTCCGCGGGCAGGTGTTTGACAAGCCGTGCGCCGGCCATGCAGTTTTCCAGCACCGTCATATTGTTGAAAAGGTTGAAGCTCTGGAACACCATGCCGACCTTGGCCCTGAACGCGTTGAGCGCGGCGGCGCCGTGGGGAACGGCTTCGCCATGGTAGAGCACATCGCCCGAAGTGGGCGTTTCAAGCCGGTTGATGCAGCGCAGCAGGGTGGACTTGCCCGACCCCGAAGCCCCGATGACCGTGACGACATCCCCGGCATGTACATCAAACGAGATGTCTTCCAGCACCAGATGGTCGCCAAAGCGTTTTTTCAGGTTGCGCACCCCGATGACAGGGGCCGCCGTGTGTGTTTGTGCGGACATTTCCTTCACCTCTCATTTGGTTGGGCTAGTGATTCGGGCGAAAGCACTTCATAGCTGCTGCTGCCGGCCAGCCCGTTTTCCAGCAGGCGCAGCAGGAAGTTGAAGACCAGCGTCAGGGTCAGGTAGATCGCGGCGGTGATGGTGTAGGCTTCAAACATACGGAAGTAGGTGCCGGCCACGACGTTGGTGGTATAAAACAGCTCGGTTACCGAGATGACGTTGAGCACCGAGGTATCCTTGATGTTGGCCACAAAGGTGTTGCCGATCTGCGGCGCAATGATGCGGAAGGTCTGCGGCAGGATCACATGGGCCATCATGGTCATGTAGCGCATGCCCAGCGCCTGCGCGCCTTCAACCTGGCCGGGGTCGATCGAACGGATGCCGCCGCGGACTGTCTCGGCCATATAGGCGCCGCTGTTGAGCGTGATAATCAGGATTGCGGCCTGAAACGCCGGGATATTGACCCCGAACATCTGGGCGATGCCGTAATAGATGACCATCGCCTGCACAATCATCGGGGTACCGCGAAAAACCGTCACATACACGCGGCAGACCGCCTTCGGGACGGCCAGCAGCAGGTTTTGCAGCGCGCCGCGGTCCTTCTGGTAATCGATGGACTGGATCATTCCCACCACGAACCCGACGCAGCAGCCCAGCAGCGTGCCGGACAGCGAGGTGGTCAGTGTGGTGACCAACCCCTGCAGGTAGGAGTTGTGGTATTGCTGGACCAAAAAGACAATCCAGCCGAAGAAGCTTGTCGGCATGGTACCCCCTCACTTTCTTGCGGGGCGCGGCAAAAGCCGGAACAGCCGGGAAGCGCCGCGCCGAAATAACGGAAAACACAAAAGGCGCCGGAAATCTCGTTCCAGCGCCTTTGCCTTCTTCCGCCGCCCGGGCAGTGCCCGCCCGCCGGGCACCTTGCGGGAATGAAAAAACGGCGCCGGGGTGTTTCCCCCGGCGCCGTTGCCTTCGTTTCCCGCGGGGCTGTTCACCCCGGCGGATGTTGTCTGTATGATAGCACAGTTTCGCCAAAAGTCAAGCGAAATGCCGGCTGGTGCATGGCATTTTGGTGAAATGTATAAATTTCCAATGGGTTGGAGGAAAGATTTGGATAAAAAAGGCGGGCGTGTAGAAAAAGACGATCCGCTGTGGTATACTCAAACCCAAAAGGGGGCGTTTGTATGGGCAAACAGGCAATCACAGCAGGCGCGGCGCAGGTACGGGCCTACCGGCTGGCGGCGCATCACCTGGCCCGGCCGCTGCCGGCCGGGGCGTTCGCGCAGGCGGCCGGGGTGTGCGGGGTGCAGAACTCCCCGCCCGGCGCGTTTGAAACTGCGCTGTGGAACCGTGTGCGGCCCTGCGCGCCGGCCGGGATGCAGGCGGCGCTGTATGAGGAAAAGACGCTGCTGCAGGCCTGGAGTTACCGCGGCGCGCCGGTTGTGTTTCCAACGCAGGAGAGCGATATCTTCCTCGCCCCGCTGCGTGCCGAACCCGGCGAGGAACCCTGGATCTACACCCGTGGCATTACCCTTGCACTCGATGCGCTGGGGCTGACCTTTGGGGAGCTGCTGCCGCTTGTTGCGGCGGCGGTGCGCGGCCTTGGCGACCGGGAGGTCGAGAGCAAAGAGGCGCTTGACCAGATTCTGGCCGATGCCATCGCCCCGGCGCTGCCGGCGGAAAAGCGGGCGATCTGGGCGCAGCCCTCGCCCTACGGGCGGCCTGACCGGCAGACGCTGGGCGGGGCGGCGGTTTCCTTTCTGCTGCGGCCCTGCGCGTTCGGCGGGGAAATCGTGTTCGGCCGACGCGCCGGCCAAAGCCCGACCTTTGCGACCTACCGGCACTGGCTCGGGCGGGGTTTCGCCCCGCGGCCGGACGCCGCCCGGCGGCTTGCGCGCAAGTTCCTTCATGCCTACGGCCCCGCGACGGTGCGGGACTTTGCGGCCTGGCTCGGCAGCAGCCCGGCCCAGGCGAAGCGGCTGTGGGGGTTGGCCGGGGAGAAGGTTCGGATTTCGGTGGATGGGCGCGCCGGCGAGATGCTCCCCGAGGATCTGCCTGCGCTGCAGCGCGCAGAATTCGGCCCGCGGCGGTGGATTCTGCTCGGCCCGCACGACCCCTATCTCGACGCGCGCGACCACGCGACGCTGCTGCCGGATGCGGCCAAACAGCGGCTGGTCTGGCGCACCGTCGCAAACCCCGGGGCAATCCTCTGCGACGGACGGATCGTCGGCATCTGGAAGGTCAAAACCGCCGCGCAGGGCCTGGATGTCACCGTGCAGCCCTTCGAACCTTTGCCGCCCGCCGCCCTGCAAACCCTGCAAGCCGAGGCCGAAGCGTACGCAGCCTTCCGCCAAAAAACGCTGCGGGGGTGGAAGGTGGAAGAACCCTGACCCTGCCCGATACAGAAACTCCCCCGCCCCAAGGCGATGCAGAGCCTAGGGGTGGGGGAGCTGCCTTTTTCTTCACCCATACGGCTTCCCTAGGCTTTGCAGCCAGAGGGCTTCGCCGAGGGCGAAGAGGAGGGCGGGCAGGGCGAGGCAGGTTAGGGCGGCGGCGAGGATCGGCCCGCTTAAGACCGCCATCCCGTCGCCGGCCATGACGGCGACGGGGGAAACGCTTGCGAGAGCGGGCGGCAGCAGGCTATCGAGGGCGAAGAGGGCGAGGGAGAGGCCGACGCCGGTCAGCAGCGCGCCGACCGTTGTGGAGGCCCGCACGGTGACTGTAAAGAGCAGTGCTGAGAAGAAAAGGCTGCCCGCCAGCCGGATCATCCAGGCAGCCAGCACCGCGCCCCAGAGCGGCATTCCCTGCGGCGCGCCGGCCAGCGCCGGCAGGTTCGCGGCTTCGGCCCCGGGCAGCGGAAAATCGTACCGCCGCCACAAAAAGAGCGCTTCCGACAGCCAGACCGCCGCGTGCAGCACGGCCGTGACCGCGCAGGCCAGCCCGGCCTTTGTCCAGTAGAGCCGGCTCGTCGCGCCGGGCAGGGTCTGGTAAAGGCGGAAAAGCCCCGTCTCCCGCTCGGCAGCGAACAGTCCGGACAAGGCCAGCACCAGCAGCGCGGCGAGCAGCGCCGGCTGGTAGCGCGGGCCGACCGTCTCGAACCCAAGCAGCCGGTTGTAGCCGGCGTCGGGGATGTAGGCGGCGGAAAGGCCGCTCTCGGCGCGGGCTTTGAGCCTGTTGCTCAGCCGGCCAAGGCGAACGAGCACCGGCTTCTCCTGCAAGCCCGCCTGCGCGAGCGCGGTATCGACATTGTCCCCGCCGGCGGAGGCGGCGGCTTCGAGCGCGCGCAGATCCTCATAGGCGTCGAGGATCTGCGCGTGTTTTTCCGCCGTGTACGGCCCCTGCAAAGTGGTCAGCCAGGCCTGGTAGCGGGCTTCTTCCTCGTTGGTCAGGGTTGTGAAGGTGGAGGATGCGAAAACCTGCGCCGCCGCCAGCAGCAGCGTCACGGCGACCGCGCCCCGGGTGCGCAGCAGTTTGCGCAGCTCAAAGCCGAAGAGGGTCGGCCGCCGTTTGTGCCGGCGCAGCCCCGGGCGGCGCAGCGCCGGCAGACGGAAACTGCGCCCGCCGTGGGCCAGGCGGCCGAGCGCCGCCAGCGCCGCGAGGCTGCCGGCAACCAGAACGCCGTACAGCGTCGTATACGGTACAAGCAGCGGGCCGAAGGAGAAAAGCAGGTAATCCCCAAACAGCAGCTCCGGCCGCAGCCAGGCCGCGGGGGTCAGGTATTTGAGCAGCCGCAGCGGGCTGGATTCCGGGATCAGGGCGTAAAGCCCCCAGCCCAGCGCCGCAGCCGCCGCGCAGGCCCCGTAGGCCAGCGCGCCCGAACACGCGCTGCAAAACACCGAGAACACCGCCAGCGCCACCAAGGCCCCCAGCAGCCGGCAGAACGGCGCGGTCAGGAGCAGTTTGCCCACCGTCATCCGGCCGGGCGCGCGGTAAAAAGCCGGCAGCGACTGCACGCAGCGCGAAAGGTCCCCAAACCCGAGCAAAAGCCCGCCGCACACCGCCTGCGCGGCCTGGCTGAACGCCCAGAACAGCAAAAGCAGGCCGGCGGTCAGCACGAGCTTGGCCAGGTAGGTTCGCCCCAGTCCGCAGCGGGCGGCCCGCACAACCGGCGCGCCGCTGTACGGCCGATCCTGCGCAAAGACCGCCATCGCGAGCAGAAAGGCAAAGAGCAGCAGCAATCCGTCGGTGACGCCATCCCCGAGCGCAATCTCGGCCCCGTAGGGCGCGGCGTAGGGGATGGACAGGCCGTCCAGCGCCGCATACTGCGCGGCGGTGCGCTGCGCGATGCGGACATCCAGCCCGCCGCTGCGGGCAAAGATGCTCTGACCGAGCTGGTTGGCCCGCTCGGCGATTTGTTGCAGGTAATCCGGGTAAGCAAGCGCCCGCTCGGCCTGGGCAAGCCCTTCCTGCAGGATGACCCGCTCCTGCGCGATGCTCGCGCCAAACCGCAGCGCGCCGGCTTCGCGCAGGGCGGGCAGGTCGTCTGCCGTGTAGCCGCGGTCGGCCAGCATCCGCAGCGCCGTATCCCGCACCGTCTGGTTCGGGGCCTGTTGCAGCATCAGCAGCGCGATCGAGACATCCAGCGCATCCTGCCGGGCCGTGAGGTCGGCCGCGGCCTCGGCCGGCGTGGCGCCGGGGCAGGCGGTAAAGACGGCCTGCTTTTGCAGGAGGTTGACGCCGTTTGCATCCGGGGCCAGCGCCCGGCCGAACGGGTAGAGCGCGGCCACCAGCAGCAACAGCGCGCCGAACAGCAGGAAGGTTGTATTCTGGCGCAGCTTGCGCGCTTCGGCCCACAGTACCGTCCTCATAGCGCCGCCCCACCCTTCTCGCTGTCGTGAAAGTGGTAGAGGTAGACGTCCTCGAGGGTGGGGGCGACGGCGTGGGGGTGGGCGGCGTCGGGCGATTCGAGCAGATACCGCGCCCGGTAGCCGGCCCCCGTCGGCTGGAAGTTCACGACCCGCCCGGCCGCCGCGACGGCGGCGAAGGCTTCGCGGTCGAGCTCTTCCTCCACAACGCAGCCGGCGATCGACTGGCAGAGCCGGGCGACCGGGCCGGCGTCGATCAGACGGCCTTTTTGCAGCAGCAGAACTTCGCGGGCGATCGGCTCGATATCCGGCACGACGTGGGTGGCAAAGATCACGATCTTATCCTCGCTGATGCGGGTGATAAGGTTGCGCAGCACGATCCGCTGGCGCGGGTCAAGCCCGGCGGTCGGCTCGTCTAAAATCAGGATGGCCGGGTCGTTGAGCAGCGCCTGGGCCAGCAGCAGCCGCTGCTTCATGCCGCCGGAATAGCCGCCCACCCGCGCCCCGCCCTGGTCGGCCAGCTCGACGCTTTCAAGCGCGCGGCGCGCAGCCTCGGCCGCCGGTTTGCGGGCCATGCCTTTGAGGGCGGCGATGTATTCAAGGTATTCCTGCCCGGTGAAAAAGTCGTACAGCGACGCCTGCTGCGGCGCCACGCCGAGCACGGCGCGGTAAGCGGCCCCCAGCGCAAACAGATCCCGCCCGCCGTAGAGCGCCCGGCCTTTGGTCGGGCGCAGCGCGCTGCTTAAAATGTTCATCAGGGTGCTTTTGCCCGCGCCGTTCGGCCCGAGCAGCCCGTAGATGCCCGGGGTAAAGGTGTAGCTGAAATCGATCAGCGCCCGGGTTTTGCCATACCGCTTGCTCAGATGCTCCGCCGTGAGCGCGGGGGTTCGATCGTTTCGCAGGTTTTGCATGGCGGCCCCCTTTTACAGCAGATACGCGCCGATCTCGATCAGTTCGGGGTTCCCGGCAAAATAGTCGCTTTTCAGCACACGGTAATAGGTGGGCAACGCGTCTCCATCCTGCCGCGGGAAGAGGACGAACCAGTTTTCGGTCTCCTCGCTGATGACGTAATCCTGGAAGAAATCCGGCACGGGCTGTTCGGTTTGGGTTTCAAAGTCGAAGGAGAACAGCCGCAGGCTTTGCCCGTCGTCGGCGGGGCGGGTGTAGAACAGCTTGCCATCGTGGAGGCTAAACCCGGCCGAGAAGGCCGGCTGAGGCGGGAATTGATACTCGACCTGATTTGCAAAGTCGATCAGGATCGGGACGCCGTCGGCCGCATCAACCGCATGGGAACCGAGGGGGAAGGACTTTTCGGTGTCCCAATCAATGTCGAGGTAGGCGTACAGGCCGCAAGCGGTGCCGTCGGAACTGCCCATCTGGTTGGCACGCTTGCGATCTTCCATCATCCCCTGAATCTGCCCGGTCTCAAGATCCAGCAGGAAGCGGGTGCGTTCGAGGTTTTGCAAAAAGTTGGCGAAAAGGCCGCGGTCGATTTCCTCATAAAAAAGGCAGAGGGAATCGCCGTATTTCCCCGTGATGGCCAGGCGGGTGATTTTGCCGGCGTCATCCGGCAGCGTCAGCGGGATTGTCTCGAGCGCCCCGGTCTGGAGGTCGGCCCGCAGAATCTGATCGCCGCCGACGGCGACGGTGCTGTCGGTCTCGTCCGGCTCGGCGTTCATCTGGTAGCCGTTCGCCACAAAATAGACGCTGTCGCCCTCGTAGACAAAATGCGGTGAAATATCCCCCTCAAACGAGAAAACTTCCCGGCGGTTTTCGCCGTCGAAATCCTGCACATAGCAGGCGGCCGGGTAGTTCGTGGTGAAATAGTACAGGCGGTCGCCGTCGCTGTGCAGCCCGGTGGGGGTGCCGGCGGCGTTCTCAAACCAGGCATTGCAGCCCGCGTCGCTGTGGGTACAGTTTGCTTTGGCGCACAGCGGGTAGGTCGTGTTGGTCTGCCAATCATTGAACATCAGCAGCCCAGCGTCCCAGTCAAAGAAAAAGATGCCCTGCTCGGTGATTTCGGTCGTGGCCTGGGAGGGAACGCCGTGCGGGTCATCCGCCAGCGTGATGCCGGCCGAGGCGAGGTCGGCCGCCTCCACCACCGGCATATAGTCGATGTCATCGGTCAGGGCGGGGCCCTCGGCCGGGGGTTCGCGCCGGCAGCCGGTCAGCAGCAGCGCGGCGGCCAGCAGGATCATCCAACAACGCTTCATGGGGCATCCCTCGCCTTTCTTGAAAATTCAACCGGTTCTTACTCTTAGGGTGTCTCTGAAAAATCCCCAGCACTGTCTAATTCTACTAAAAAGCAGCGTCTGCTGCGTCACCCAACCTTGGAATACATACAGTATTCCTGCGGTTTCGTTCCTTGCATCCGCTACTTTTTAGCGAATTATTCAGCACTTTGGATTTATCAGATACACCCTAGTATACCATATCGAACCAGCGACGAAAAGCGGTTGGATTTGTAAAAGTTGCGGCTGCGATTTTCAGCCGCCCGCCGCAGAATCCTCCAAATCATAAATTGCGGCGGATTCGTTCTCATAAACCGGGGCCAGGCCCGCGGGCGGGGCGCCGGGCCAGGCTTTGGCCAGCACCAGCCAGCGCACACCGGCTTGCCGGGCCAGCGCGCGGGCTTCGCCGGTTGGCAGACCGCTGAAAAGTTCTTCATTGACCCAGCGCTTTTCGGCCAGAAAATCGGGCCCGACCCCCATGTTGGTCACGGCGTAGGTCCAGCCCTCAAGCCAGGCCTGCTGCCCGCTCAACCCGGTGTAGATGTTGCTGATCGCATCCTCGACCGCCGGGGTGGAGGAGATGCGGTTGGTGGCAAAGACATCCCGCTCGCTACTGTTGGCGGCAAGCCAGGCCATTGCGGCTTCGTCGCCGGCGGTCACGCTCTCGGCCGAAGCGGCCGGTTCCCGCAGCCCCGCGCAGGCGGCCAGCGGCGGCGCGGCCTGCCGGGCAAAGCCGAGCGCGATGCACAGGGTGGTCAGCCCGCCGAGCATTCCGGCCAGCAGAACCGGCCCGCGCAGAACCCCGCGCGGGCGCGGCGCGCCGGCCGCCAGCAGCGAAAGGCAGAGCAGCGCCAGCAGCGCAAAATAGACCTGGCTCGAACTGCTGTGGTAAAAAAGATGGTAGGCGAGCATCCCGCCGCCGGCCAGCGCGGCGGCCAGCAGCCGGGCCGGATCGGGCCGCGGCAGCGCGCGAACCGCCGCCGGCAGAAGCCCCAGACAGAGCAGGCATTGCAGCGGCAGCATACAGAACGCGTTGAGAAGCCCCAAACAGACGAGCCAGAAATATCCGGTGCCGGGCAGCATCGCGCAGAGCGCGTCGGTCAGCGGGCTCAGCGTGCGGTAGATGAAGGTGTTCCGCATCGCGAAGATCGAGAACTCCATGCTCGAAACCCCGCCGGCGTACAAAAATTGGTAGAGCGCAAAAAAGACGGCCCCCAGCCCGGCGAGCATCCCGGCTGCGGGCCCAAAGCGCACCCGGCGCAGCAGCAGGAGCAGAGCGAGCGCCGCCGCCACACCGCAGAGCAGCAGCGCGGCCTGCGGCCCCTTGGCCACGCAGAGCAGCCCGAAGCTGAGGAACAGCGCGCCCCACTGCCGCCAGCTGCCCGGTGCGCGGCGCAGCCCCGCGCGCGCCAGCGCCGCAAAGGCGCAGAACGCCCCGGCAAAAAAGGGCAGAGCGGTGGCCTGGGCGTTGACGTTGGTCAAAAGATGGGCCAGCAGCGTGTTGCCGAAGACACTCAGTCCATTGCCCAGCGCCGCTGCGCCCGATGCGCAGCCGAACCCGAACACCAGCGCGAGATACCGCCCTGTTGGCCGCCCCGGCCAGCAGCCGCGGGCCAGCGCCTGCAGCGCGGCGAGCGCGAGCGCCAGAAACACCGGCCCGGCGAAATAGAAATAGACGTCGAACAGCGCCGCGCCGCTGAGCCTGGCCAGCGCGGCCCAGAGCAGCTCGGTCAGGTAGTGGTAGGCCAGCCGCACGCCGGACACCCGCAGATCCTCGGCCGGGAAGGCGCGCTGCAAGGCGGCCGCGTTGCCGATGTTCCACAGGAAATCGCGGTCGAGCGCCGCGGCTCCGGCCCGCAGCGGGTGGGGGTTCGCCGCGCTGCAAAAGACGCCGTACCCAAGGCAGAGCCCGGCCCAAAGCGTCGTGTGCGGGCTTTCCAACCGGCGCGCGGTGTGCGCGGCCGCCCGGCGGGCCAGTGCCCGCGCACTGCCCCGGCTGCGCCGGATTGGCCGCAAAAGCCCGGCCAGCCCGACCGCCGCCGGCAGCCCCAGCGGCCAGAAGGCCCCGAGCCGGGCGGCCAGGCACTGCACGGCGGCCAGCAGCCCCGCGCCGTATATCGCTGCATACAGCCCGCGCCCGCGCCGCGGGGCCAGCCGGGCCGCCAGCGCCCGACCCGGCAGCCACAGCCAGAAAACCGCCGCCAACCAGAACCGCACCCCGGCCGCGAGGTCCGCCCCGCACAGCGCCAGAATCGCCCCATACCCGGCCAGCAGCAGCGCCGTGCAGGCCGGCCGGAAAACCCGGCGCGCTAAACAACCGGAAGGATGCATACAAACGCCTCGTCTTTCCTGTTTCAGTTCGGCCATTCGATCGGGGTGAGGGCGGCACGGTTTTGCCAGAAGTCGGTTTTTGGCACCAGGGCATACTGGAAGGGATAATAACCGATCCTTTCGCCGCTTGGCAGGGTGGATTCGACCGCTCTCTGCCCGCAGGCGACGAGCAGCGCGTCCGCCGTTTCGGCCGCGATCGTCGCGGGCTGCCGGCCTCCGCCCCAAACGCCCTCATAAGTGGCGTCAAGTTCCTGTGCCGCGCCGGTCTGCAGGTCAACGGCACAGTAGTGCAGCGCCGAGGGGCCGTCGCTGGAAACCGCGAACGAATGGGCCAACAGTTTGCCGTCAAACAGCCCGTTGCCGTGCATGTTCTGCGGGTCAAAGTCGGCGGGCAGCGCGACCGGCATTTCGCCGGTCAGCTTGCCGGTGACCAGGCTGTAGCGGCACAGGGTACCCTCGGAGGTCAAGACGACGAAGTCCTCGCCCGCAATGCCGCCAACGCTCACATACGGGTAGGAGAACAGCGCGGCGAGAGTGTGGTTCGATAGATCCAGGCAGGCGACGACGGTTTGCAGATCGGCAGCCGAATTGCTCATATCATACGCCCCCGGCGAGTAGGACAGCACAAGCTTTGTCCCCACGCCGCCAAGGATTTTCTCTTCCGCCTCGGGCAGGTCGTAGAGGGCGTACAGCGTGCCGGAAGGCGCGTGCAGGGCGCAGAGCGTGCGGGTTGTACTGGCGGCGGTGGTGGTTGTGGCGACAAAATAGAGGTTTTCATCGTCCTGCGCGTAGCCGCCGCGCGGCAGCGTTGTCACCTGGACATTCGCCGGGAAGCGGAACACCTGCCGCCGGCCGCTGCCGTCCAGGTTCGCCACCTCTATCCGGGCAAGGGCTTCTTCGCCCAGGGAACTCGCGTAACTCGGGTTGCCGCCGTGCAGGATGATGAGCGCATCCCCAACGGGGAACGCCTGGTTGACCCCGACAAGGCTCGGGAACCAGGCCGGGCAGCTCTCATCGGCATGGGCACAGTTGGGCTGGCTGCACAGCATAACCTCCTGCGCTGAGGAAAAATCAAGGTAGCAAAGGTTGGCCGCGCCGTCCTCCCGGGCGATGAACCGGTAAAAACCTTCCCCGTTGGCTTGGCCTTCCACCCCGGCCCGGTCAGGCAGCGGGCAGATATCGCCCGCCGGGGCGAAAGCGGCCGCATCGCCCAAACCCTCTGCGCCGGCCACCGCCGCAAACTCGCTCGGCGCATAGGGCAGCCAGTTGAGGGAGGAAGCTTCGGCTTCCGGCGCATCGCCGGCCGGGGCTGCGCCGGGCGGGCTGGCCGTGGCCGAAGCCGCCGGCGTGGGGGTGGGGACTGCTGCGGCCCGCTGGCCGCAGCCGGTCAGAAGCAGGCAGAGCGCCAGTGTCAACCGCCCCAAAACATGCGAATGTTTCATCAGAAACCTCCTTGCATACTCTGTGCAAAAACGCGGTGTTTATCCTGCCAGCAATATACCCTGCCGGCGTATCCGACTTGTATCCCGCCTGTATCCGAGTTGTACAAAAAGGGGCGGCGGGCAGAAATATGGGCCCGCGGGGCGGAGCGCCGTGCGGGAAAGCGGCCGCCTTGTTGAAGTCGGGGCGGTGTTTGGTATATAATCGGGACAGAAGGGGCTTTGTGTCCCACGCACAGGAGGTGACCCCGATGCGGGAAGTGGAAGTGGTGGAGCACCCGCAGATTGACGGGCTGCACTTGTTTTTTGATACGGTGCAGTACCGCACCCCGCACATCCACCGGGAGCTGGAGGTGATCTGGCTGGCTGAAGGCGCGCTGGATGTGCGGATTGAGCAGACCCAGCTGCGGGTCCAGCCCGGCGAACTTGTGCTGTTCCACCCGGGGCAGCTGCATGAATTCCGTGCCGTGGGGGCGGGGTGTACCTTCCTGTGCGCGCAGATTGCGCCGGAACTGGCGGAGCGCCCCTACCCGGCTTTTGCCCGGCTGCGGTTTGACGCGCCCTGCCCGGGCCGGGTGCTGCCCGCCGCGCGGTATCAGGCCCTGGTGGATATCCTGCTTGCCATGATGGAAAGCTACCTGACGCGGCCTGAAGGGTATGAACTCAGCTGTACCGGGCGGGCGCTGCTGCTGTTGGGCCGGCTTGTGGCCGAGGTGCCGCACCAGGTGCTTTCGGGCGGGGAGATGGCCGGCCAGCAGCGCCGCAACGACCGTGCGCTGCGCCTGATCCGGTTTGTGGACGAAAATTACACCCACAAGATCAACCTGTCTGACTTTGCGCAGGCCGAAGGGATTTCGCTCGGCTATGCTTCGCATTTTGCGCGGGAGGCGCTGGGCCAGAGTTTTCAGGATTATGTCGATACCGTGCGGTTCCATGCGGCCTGCCAGCGGATTGCGGCGGGCAAAGAGCGGCTGGTCGAAGTGTATGCGGCTTCGGGTTTTTCGGACTACCGGTATTTTTCCCGCGCATTCCAAAAGCGGTTCGGCCTCACGCCGGAAGAATACCGCCGCGCCCAGCGCCCGGTTTCGGGGGAAACCCGCATACACCACAGCGTCCATTCCCTGGAACGGTTCTATTCGCGGGAAAAAAGCCTTGCGCTGCTGGCTGAAATCTGTATTGGCCGGCCGGGCACGGAAAACTGCACAAAAGCAGAGCCGGAAAGCTGGCAAAACGCTGAAAAACAAAAAAATAGCAAATTCGTCTAATGCAGACAACCAGTTTGGCAAGGACAACACGCGGTTTATGTGGTATAGTAAAAGTAAAATAAGAATTGTGACAGCCGCAGAGCCGGAAACAGTTTTACCCGGCCTTTGCGGCGGCGCAAAAGGTTTCTATAAAAGGGGGAAAGCCCGGTGTTTGGGGGCTGGGCCCTGCGCATGGCGCCCGGCACCTGGCGCTTACCCCCTGTGACTATAAGGAGGTACCATTATGCAAAACATCCCGCAAGTGAAACTGGGCATCGTGGCGGTAAGCCGCGACTGCTTCCCGATCGAACTGTCGCAGAAGC
>NBJMR02800__coassemble_1716_pt1 | contig 25039 bp, 21 predicted proteins | sample NBJMR02800__metabat2_low_PE_045 | metagenome-assembled genome bin NBJMR02800 | reverse complement strand
ACTCGCTACCTCCACCTTGGCAAGGTGGCGCTCTACCAGATGAGCTACGGCCGCATTTTAGGAGAGTTTAGCTTGTCGGCTCTCTCCGGGCGACGGGTTATATTTTACCGCATAGAGGGCCGTTTGTCAAGCCTTTTCTCTCCATTTTTTCAAAAAAATCCGGTTATTTTTCTTTTGACGCTGTATCGTCTGTTTCGGCTGCCGGCCAGCTTGCCAGCAGTTCGCCCAGATCTATGTGGTAAACTTTATCACAGAACTGGCAGTCCACCTCTGCATGGGGGTCTTCTTCCCGCAGGCGTTCGACCTCCTTGCGGCCGAGGCTGCGCAGCATCCGGCGCACGCGGTCCTCGCTGCAGTCGCATTGGTAGGTCACAGTGTCGGAATCCAGCACCTCAGGCGCAAAGCCCGCAAGGGCAAGCTGCATCATATCCTCGGGGGTTTTGCCCTCGGCCAGCATCGCAGTGACCTGGGGCAGCGCGGCAATATTTTTTTCCAGGTGGGCAATCTCCGCTTCGGTGGCGCCGGGCAGCAGCTGCAGAATGAACCCGCCCGCGCACTGCACGCTGAGATCGGCGTTGACCAGCACGCCGAGCGCGCAAACCGTCGGCGTCTGCTCACTGATTGCAAAGTAGTTGGTGAGATCCTCGGCAATTTCGCCCGAGGCGAGCGGCACCTGGCCGATGTAAGGCTCGCGCAGGCCAAGGTCGCGGATCACATCAAGGGTGCCGTCCTTTCCGACGGCGGCGCCGACGTCGAGGTGGCCGTCGGCGCGCGGCGGCAGCTCCACGACCGGGTTCTGCACATAGCCTTTGACATGGCCGTCCCCATCGGCAACGGCAAGCAGGCGGCCCGCCGGGCCGCCGCCGTTGATCTGCAAAGTCAGCGAATCGCTGCGGCTTTTGAGCATAGCGCCCATCATGGCGGCGCCGGTCAAAAGCCGGCCCAGCGCGGCGGTGGTGACGGCGCTTGTCTTGTGCAGGCGTTCCATCTCCCGCACAATAGCGGTTGAATCAATGCCGTAAAAGACCACGCCGCCGTTTTCCGAAATGCCGCGGATCAGGTTATCGGTTTCTAACATGTGGTTTGTTCCTCCTGGGTGTACCGCTTGACGGCGGTGAAGATCCAGCGCTGGCTGTCGGGGCGCGGTTCGCCGAAGGTTTCACCGTCGGCCAGCCGCACGAGCGTAAAACCGTAGCGGTCCAGCAAGGCACGCACGGTATCCAGCGCATAGCTGTATTCAGAAAAGTTTTCCGAAACGACATCGCCTGTCTCTTTATCCCGGATCTCGATCGAGATGTCCACCCGGCCGGCAGCGGGGTCATAGCGGTTGCGCCAGCGGCAGAAAGCGTCTTCGGCATCAAGGTCGAAGGTTTCGCCGCCGAGCACCTCGGCATGTTTGTACGGCGTATTGAGATCAAAGATAAAGACGCCGTCTTTTTCCATAAAAAAGGCGGCCTTGGCAATAGCCCGCTCAAACCGGTCAACCGGGCCGATGTGGTTGAACGTATCAAAGGTTGAGACAGCCGCCTTGATCGTTCCATAGAGATCGAGCTGCAAAAGGTCCTGCTGCAGCAGCAGCACCCGCCCCGCCAGGCCAAGCTCGTCCGCCTTGTCGCGCAGTATGCTGAGCATCTCTTCCGACTGGTCAATGCCGATGACATCGTAACCGGCCTGGGCCAGCATAAGGGTCAGCTCGCCGGTACCGCAGCCAAAATCAGCCAGCAGGCCGCCATCGCCCGGCTTGGCGCCGCGGGCGGTGAGTTCGGCGCTCACATAGCGGTAGAGCGCGTCATAGTCGGCTGCGGCGTTGAGCTCGTCATAAAAGTAGGCAAACTCGTTATACGCCATCGCCGGCCTCCTGCACGGTTTCAGCCAAAGCCGCCTCGATCGCGGCGCGCAGCGCTTCGATGCCGTCGCCTTTCTCCGCGCTGGTCAGGATGACGCCGCGGCAGCCATAGGGTGCGCAGGCGGCCTCGAAGGCGGTCTGCGCGGCTTCACGCTCGCTTTTTTTGAGCTTGTCGGCCTTGGTCAGCGCCGCAAGAAACGGAATGTTGTGGTAATGCAGATACTCGAGCATCTGCAGGTCGTCGGCCGAGGGTTCGTGCCGGCAATCCAGCAGCTGGACAAGCAGTGCAAGCGGGCGGGCGGCCTCAAAATAACCGTTGATGAGCTCATCCCAGCGGGCGCGCTCAGCGGCCGAAACCCGTGCAAAGCCGTAGCCAGGCAGGTCTACAAAGTGGATCGCATCGACCCTGTAAAAATTGACGGTGGCCGTCTTGCCCGGCTTGCCCGACACCCGCGCCAGGCTTTTGCGCTGGCACAGGCGGTTGATAAGGCTTGATTTGCCGACATTGGACCGCCCGGCGAAGGCGATCTCGGGCCGGTCGGCGGCAGGCAGCTGGGCGGCCGTGCCGTAGGATGCGCGAAATTCGCAGAGTTGGTAGTTCATGGGCTGTCCTTTTCGTTTGGTGTTTGAAAATAATAAAGAATAAAACCGTGCGCAAAAAAGGCGCTTCGAGATATCTCTTTTCTTATTTATTCTTTTTCATTTTACTTTATTTCACATAACCGTCGCAGGTTCCTTGGCGGCGGCGGAATCGGCCGCAATGAGCTGGGTGGCCGGCGGGACGGTGGCGACGGCGCGCGGGGTGTTGTGGGCGGGCTGGATCAGCGCAGCCTTGAGCACCTGCGAAAGGTCCGCCACCGGCACAAACCGGATGGCCTTTTTGACTTCTTCATCCACCTCATACAGGTCGGACACATTGTCCTTCGGGATCAGCACGGTCGAGATGCCTTCGCGGTAGGCAGCCATGCTCTTTTCTTTGAGGCCGCCGATCGGCAGCACGTTGCCGTGCAGCGTGATTTCGCCGGTCATGGCAAGGTCGTGATGCACCGGCAGGCCGGACAGCGCAGAGACCAGCGCGGTGGTCAGGGTAACGCCGGCCGAAGGGCCGTCCTTCGGCACGGCTCCTTCAGGCGCGTGGATGTGGACGTCAGAATTCTTGAAGATTTCAGCGTCAATGCCGTACTGCTTCGCATGGACGCGGGCGTAGGTCACGGCAAGGTGGGCGCTCTCCTTCATGACATCGCCGAGCGAACCGGTCAGTTCGATCTTTCCTGTGCCGCCGGGGATCACACTGACCTCCACCGGCAGCATTTCGCCGCCGATGCTCGTCCAGGCCAGGCCGTTCGCAATGCCGACAGCATCGGTGCGGGAGATGAAGGTCGGCTTGACCTTTTCCGGGCCGAGCAGCGATTTGATCATCGGGGCGGTGACGCTGATCGTTTCCGCTTCGCCGGCGGCAATCTTCTGGGCGCATTTGCGCAGCACAGCGGTGATTGTGCGCTCCAAGCTGCGCACGCCGGCTTCGCGGGTGTAACTGTCGATGATGGTACCGAGCGCGCCGGCCGTCATCGTCACCTTGCCGGTCAGGCCGTTGTTCTTGAGCTGCTTGGGCAGCAGGTGGCGCTTGGCGATGTTGAGCTTTTCGACCCGGGTATAGCTCGAAAGCTCAATGACATCCATCCGGTCATAAAGCGGGCCGGGGATCGTGGAAGCATCGTTCGCTGTTGTGATAAAGAGAACCTCGCTCAGATCAAACGGGATATCGAGGAAATTATCCTTAAATGTCTTGTTCTGCTCCGGGTCAAGCACTTCAAGCAGCGCGCTGGCCGGGTCGCCGCGATAGTCGCCGGCGAGCTTATCAATCTCGTCGAGCAGGATGACCGGGTTTGACGACTTGGCCGAGAGGATTGCGTTGATGATCCGGCCCGGCATTGCGCCGATGTAGGTGCGGCGGTGGCCGCGGATCTCGGCTTCATCATGTACGCCGCCCAGGCTCATCCGGGCGAACTTGCGGTTCATGCAGGAGGCGATTGACCGGGCGATCGAAGTTTTGCCAACGCCCGGTGGGCCGATCAGGCAGATAATCTGGCCTTTGACATCGGTGTTGAGCTTGCGCACGGCAAGCAATTCCAGAATGCGGTCCTTGACCTTGCGCAGGCCGTAGTGGTCCTTATCCAGCACCTTGCGGGCATGGGCCTGGTCAAGGTCGTCCTTGGTTGTGCTGTGCCAGGGCAGCGCAAGGCAGGTATCCAAGTAGCCGCGGATCACGCTGATCTCCGCCGCATTGCCCTGCATCCGGGCCAGGCGGTCGCACTCCTTGAGCAGCTTTTCCTCGCTGTCGGGTTCAAGGTGCAGCGCCTGGATCTTCTCACGGTAGGAATCGGCCTCGGCACGGGTGTCCTCACTGTCGCCGAGTTCCTCGCTAATGATGTGCATCTGCTCGCGCAGGTAGTAGTCGCGCTGGCTTTTGTCCATCTGGATATTGACCTTATCGTCAATGTCCTTCTCAATGGAAAGGATGTCACACTCCTGGTGCAGCAGAATCAGCAGCTTTTCAAGCCGGCCGAGCAGCGTCGATTCATTCAGCACCGCCTGCTTGTCCTCATACTTGAACAGCAGGTTGGCCGGCATATACTCGCTCAAAAACAGCGGGCTGTCAGAGGAAACAATGTTGTAGACAATATCCTTTGACAGCTGCGGCGAATAGGACAGGTATTCCTCGAAACAATCTTTGAGGCTGCGCACGAGCGCCTCGGTCTGGTTGCGTTTGTCGGCCGGGATGCCGCGCACCGGGGCGGTGCGCACTTCCGCCATCAAGAATTTGCCCGAACCGTCAAGGCTCAGCAGCTTGGCACGGGTTTTGCCTTCGACCAGTACCTTGACAAGATCCTCCGACACGCGCAGCACCTGCTTGATTTCGGCAATGACGCCGAAGGCGTAGAGGTCAGCGGCGGTGGGGTCTTCGGTATCGGTTTCACGCTGGGCGACAAGGAAGATGCTGCTGTTGCCCCGCATCGCCGCTTCAATGGCGGCGATTGACTTGGCGCGGCCGACCTCGAAATGAATGATGTTGTTGGGGAAGACCACCAGCCCGCGCAGCGCAATGGCCGGCAGATGCACAACATTGTGGGTGACTTTGATCTTAACCTTCTCTGACATGGGTACTCCCTCCCTGGGGGGCCAGGCCCCCGGCGCGCTGGAAATTGGAATGAAACGCCACCGCCGGCCGGCGCGCACTGGCCGAAGGCGGGATCAGCATAGTAAGCCGGCCCGGCGCCACCCGGGCCTCCATAGTTTGGACAAGCGCACATTCGCCGTCCACCGTTGCGGCGATCGGCCGGCCGTCCAGCACATCAAGCCGGACTGACTTGGCGCGACAAAAACGCATCCAGCGGTCAAACGCCGGTGCAAGCCGGCCGTCCGGGCCAAGATGTTCCCCGCGCTTGTAAGCGCCAAGCACGCCGAGCAGCTGCAGCCGGGGCACCGGCCGCACCAGCACCAGGTCAAGCCAACCATCATCCATTTCGGCCAGCGGCGCCGCACAATAGCCGCCGCCGTAATACCGGCCGTTGCAGATGGCCGCCATCATATAGCGTTCCTCGTGGGGTTCGCCATCCACCGTAACCCGCAGCGCATGGCCAAACCGTGTGCAGGCGGCCATCCCCATGGCGAGGGTGTAGGCCATCGGCCCGCCGCAGCCGGGAATCCGGCGGAAGCGCGGCGCGTTGTAAGCGACATACGCATCAAGCCCCGCCGCGCAGATCGCCGCGCCGAAACCAAAACTTGTGTCGAGCGCGTCCAGGGTGACAGGCCTTGCCTGGAGCTGGGCATCCAGGTCAAGGAAGTCTTCCTCCCGGCCGAAGTTGCGCAGATAATCATTGCCGCTGCCGCAGGGCACGCAGCCGACGGCAAGCGAACGGTGGCCGGCTGCGGCCTGCAGCACCTCATTGAGGGTGCCGTCCCCGCCGCAGGCGTACAGGTTCACCCGTTCGCCCGATGCCGCATAGCGGGCAGCCAGCCGGCGGGCATCCCCGCGGCAGGCTGTGCGGTGGATGACAACCGCCGCCCCCTGCCGCGCGGCGGCTGCACGGACGGCGGGTTCAAGCCAAACTGAAGCATCCCGGCGGCCGGCAATGGGGTTGATGATGAAGACGTATTGCAACCGCTTCTCCCTTCCTGCCGGCGGGCGCCCGGGTTGATCTTCGACATAAAGCCCGCTTTGATACAAAAATACAATTTATATTGTAGCGGCTTTTTTTACAAATGGCAAGGGGGTAGCATAATATGGTACAAATCGCACAAAATGGAGAGAAAAGGCACTGAATTTCTGGCAGTGCAAACCCCCGCGCCGCATGGTGCGGCACGGGGGTTTTAACCGGACACGAGGAAAGGACGGGATGGGCAAAATGGCAATGGAGATTTTGCAGATTGTGGTGCTGAGCGTTGTCTCTCTAGCCGTGATGTTTGCAACGACGAGGCTGGGCGGCAAACGGCAGATTGCGCAGATGAGTCTGTTTGACTATGTCAACAGCATCACGGTCGGTTCGATCGCAGCCGAGATGGCGACCAACCTTGAAAGTTGGTACCGCCCCTTCACGGCGCTGCTTATCTACGGCGCGGTGACCTGGCTTGTCCACTGGGGCGCCTGCAAAAGTTTGTGGGTGCGGCTTGTGCTGGGCGGGCGCACGATTGTGCTGATGGACGCCGGCGTCATCCGCAGGCGGGCGCTCGGGCGGGCGGGCATCGACCTTAACGAGTTTCTGGCCCAGGCGCGTGTGGCCGGCTATCATGACCTGAACGAGGTCGAGAGCGCGCTGCTTGAGACAAACGGGCAGATCAGCTTTTTGCCCAAAAGCGAAGTCCGCCCGGCAACGGCCGGGGATCTGGGGCAGGTGGGCAAACCAACCGGTTTGTGGTATGATCTGATTTTGGACGGCCGGATCATGCGGCAAAACCTGCACGAGAGCGGCCGCGACGAGCGATGGCTGCGCGACCGGCTGCACGCCGCCGGCATCGGCCAGGCAAGCGAAGTCTTCTACGCCGCCTGCGATCAGGAGGGACATTTCTTTGCGTGCAGAGGGGAGTGACCCTTTACCCCTGATGCCGCCTGTACGCCCGCATGGCGAGGGCGGCGAGGGGCAGGCTGAAGAGGATAGCGGCAGCCGGAAAGACGACGTACTGCGGCAGCACGGTGCCGAAGAAATCATACGGTGCGGGGCAGAAGATGTTTTCAAACTTCATCATTCGGCTCGGCAGCAGGTTCAGGGCCAGCAGCGGCCAGAGCGGCGCCGAGGTCGGGTCCAGGTCAAACATCATCGGCACAAGCAGCAGCACCGTCGCCCCCACCACAACCGGGAAAGCGCTGCGCAGCGCGGCGCTGGCCAAAAGCAGCAGCGCCGTCATCAGCAGGCAGCCGCCCAGCACGCAGACAAGCCCCCACGCTGCGGCCTGGCCGAGCGTGAGCGGGTAGGCAAAGCCGATCTGCAAAAGCTGCAGCGGCGCGTCGCCGGCCTCAACGCCGTAGGTCAGCGCCATGACGGCGGCGGTGGCCGTCCCGAACAGCACATACAGCCCGAGCGTCACCCCAAGCCCGGTCGCCAGCTTGGCCGTGCCCAGCTTGCCGACGCCGTGCCGGCAGGTTCGCAAAAGCGGGTCGGTGCCGCGGGCATACTCCCCGGCAAAGAGCGGGGCGAGCAGCACGGCGGACAAAAACATCACAAGGAAACCGATCATCTCAAGATAGGTAAAAAAGCCGCTCCACCCCTGCGTAAAGCGGTATGTCCAGGGCTGTGTAACCTGGCTGTCCCAGCGCAGCAGCGCGGCGCGGGTCGCCTCGCTTGCCTGGATCGCGCCGATCCGCTCGGCCATCCAGGCTTTTCTCTGGCTGTAAAACGCCTGGCCCCAGCCGGTCGTTTCGGCGCGCAGCTCCTCGGACGAGAAGAAAAAGCCGAGCGTCTCCCACACCGGTTCATACGGCCGGGCGATCTCATTGTATTCCGCCGTCGCCTGGTAGAGCGGGGCGTCGGCCGGGATCGCTGCAAAGGCCGCGGCGGCCGTGTCAAACAGCGCGTCGTCCAGCGGCCGCCCGCTGAGCGCCGCAGCAAAAGCGCGGTCGGCCGACAGCCGCTGGCGGTTGGTCTCGACAAATTCGCCGTCGAGGTAATACCCGCCGAACAGACTGATCTGGCTGGTCACCACGAGAAACACAAGCCCGAGCGCAAGCGCCGCCCAGGTTGCGCGGCGGCGGAAGATTTTGCGGTATTCATAACCGACGAGCGTCCAAAATGTCCTCATACCTCGCTCACCTCGCTGAAATAATAGAGATACAAATCCTCGAGCGTCGGCTCTGCCGGCTGCGCCGATGGGCAGGGGCAGGCGTCGGCCAGCAGCCGCAGGGCGACCTTCTCCCCCACCGGGCAGGTATCGGCGGCCGGGTACCGCGCACAGAGGGCTTCGGCCTCGGCCGGCGGCACGGCGCAGGCCCAGACCTTGCCCCGCACGGCCTGCAAGACCGCTTCCCGCGGGCCGTTTTGCAGCAGTACGCCGCCGCGCAGCAGCAAAATTGTGCCGGCGATGTGCTCGATATCCGAAACAATGTGGGTGGAAAGGATCACGGTGCGCCGCGCGCCGAGCCGGGCGATCAGGTTGCGGAACCGCACCCGCTCCTTGGGGTCCAGGCCGGCGGTCGGCTCGTCGAGCACAAGCAGCGCCGGGTCGCCGAGCAGCGCCTGCGCGATGCCAAGCCGCTGGCGCATCCCGCCCGAAAAGGTCCGGATTTTGCCGTTTGCCGCATCGGCCAGGCCGACTTCCTCGAGCAGCGCAAGGCTCTGGCTGCGGGCGGCCGCGCGGGGCAGCCCCTTGAGCGCGGCGAGGTAGAGCAGGAAATCGAGCGCCGTGAACTCGGGGTAATAGCCGAAATCCTGCGGCAGATAGCCGAGCCGGGCGCGGTAGCCCTCGCTCGCCACATCGAGGCCGGCGAATTGGATGCTGCCCGCCGTTGGCCGCAGCACGCCGCAGATCATGCGCAGCAGCGTCGTCTTGCCGGCCCCGTTTGCGCCGAGCAGCCCGTAGACGCCGGGCCCGGCCCGCAAACTGACGCGGTCACAGGCGATCTTTGCGCCGTAGTGTTTGGTCACGCGGTCTAACACAAGTTCGTTCATCCGGCAAAACTCCTTTCGGTCGGGGCAGGGGCGGCGGCCAGCAGGCGGCGGCCCGCCCGGATGGCGAGCGCGGCCCCGCCCAGCGCGGCCAGCCACCAAAGCGCGACGGCGCGCGGCGCGTAGAGCGGCAGATCGGCCAGTTCCAGCAGCAGGCGGGCCGCCGCCACCGCGCCGCAGGCCGCCGCGCAGGCGTAGAGGCCCTCCGGCCCGCGGCGGGTTTCGAGCAGGCGCAGGCAGAGCCAGGCCGCAAGCAGATAGGGCGCGAGCAGGTAGAGCGCGGCCGGCAGCGCGCCCCACAGCCGCCCGGTCACCGCCACCGCAGCCGCCAGCGCCGGCAGCTGCGCCGCCCCCACCAGCAGCCCGCGGGCCAGCGTGCGCTGACGCGCGTCGTAGCGGCAGGCGGCCTCGAGTTCGGCCATGCCGCAGGGCCCGGCGCGGCCGAACTCCGCCACCGCGATGAGCAGCACAAGCGGCGCGAGTGCCGAGAGTGCCCAGGCTTTGTCCGCCCCCCAGCCCGGCAGCGCCCCCAGCGCCAGACAACCGAGCGCGCCGCCCACCCCGGCCAGCCAGACCCGCGGGCGGATGTACCGCAGCTGCACGGCCAGCAGCCCCCACGCCCCGCAGCGCGCCGGTGGCAGCGGCGGCAGGCCGGCCAGAAACATCGTTTTGCGCCGCGGCGGCGGGGCGGCGAAGGCCGCGCGCAGGGCGGCCTTCTTTGGGTTTTCATCGCGCAGGTGTCTCATGCAAAGTCCTCCTTTTGCAGCATCGTGCGCAGCGCGGCCAGCGCCGAGCGGATGCGCCGGTGCACCGCGAAGCGGGAAAGGCCGGTCAGTGCGGCGATCTGGGCGACCGGCAGGTCATTCGCGTAGCGCAAAAGCAGCAGCTCCTGCCAGTCGGCCGGCAGCTTTTCGATGGCCTGGCGCAGCGCGATGCGCTGTTCGGTCGGGGCGAAGGGGTCGGGCGCGGGGTCGGTTTCCCGCAGCGGCGCAGCCGGGCGGGCGCGCCGCACGGCGTCCAGGCAGAGGTTGCGGGCGATCGTGTAGAGATAAGCCAGCGCCTTGCCCTCCTCCTCATACGAGATTTGGCGGTAAAACCGCAGGAAGGTTTCCTGGGTCAGGTCCTCGGCCAGATCGGGGTCGCGCAAGCGGAAGAAGCAGTAGCGGTAGATTTTGTCGTACTGGTCGCTGAGATCCAGCCAGGCCATGCGCTTCTCCCCCCTTTCGCCGCTGTGTACACAGTATAACGCCGCAGGACGGTGCGATGTGCGGCGGACGGATAAAAAAGTCGGATTGCAGCGGACAGCCGGCCCGATGCGAGCAGCCCCCCCTGCGCACCGTGTGCATACGCAAAACCGCCCCCGCCTTATCCTCAAGGCAGGGGCGATTCTCAATTCACATTCCGTTTCAGCCGCGCAGCAGAATCATCGATTCATACGGCCGCAGGTCGAGGGTATCGGCCGGAGCGGCGTCGGGGTAGTTTGCCAGCAGCACACGGCAGCCGGCGAGAGGTTCGGGCGAAACCCAGCGGCAGGGCTTCGGGTAAAAGTTCGAGATGCAATACAGCTCCTGCCCCTGCCACCGCCGGCGGTAGGCCAGCACCTGGGGGTGGCGCTCATCGAGCGGGGCAAAGTCGCCCAGCGCGATCACATCATACTGCTTGCGCAGTGCAACGAGGGCGCGGTAATGCGCCAGGATTGAATCCGGATCGTTGAGCTGGCTTTCGGCGTTGATCGTCACATAATTCGGGTTGACGCCGATCCAGGGCGTACCGGCCGTGAAGCCGCCGTTTTCCCCGGCTGTCCACTGCATCGGGGTGCGGGCGTTATCGCGGGAGTGCACCTTCAAAATATTGTAGGCGCTTTCTTCGCTCATACCCTTGTCGCGCAGGATCTCGAAATTGTTCAGGCTCTCGACATCGCGGTACTGCGAAAGGTCCGTGAAGTTCGCGTTGGTCATGCCAAGTTCTTCACCCTGGTAGATATACGGGGTGCCGCGCATGCAGTGGATGACATTGGCAAGCATCTTGGCGCTCTGTTTCCAGTATTCGCCTTCATCGCCAAAGCGGGAGACAACCCGCGGCTGGTCATGGTTGTCCCAGAACAGGGCGTTCCATGCGTTGTGGGCGGCCATGCCCTGCTGCCAGCTGAACAGGATCTGCTTGAGCTTGCCGAAATCGGTCGGCACAAGCACCCACTTTTCGTTGCCCATAAAATCCACCTTGAGATGGTGGAAGGAAAAAACCATCGTCAGCTCATGGCTGTCGGCGCCGGCATAGCGGAAGCAGTTTTCCATGGAGGCTGAAGACATTTCCCCCACCGTGAGGAAGCCTTCCTGCCGGCCGAAGGTTTCCTCGTTGAGCTCGCGCAGGTATTCATGCACGCGGGGGCCGTCGGTGTAAAAGCGGCGGCCGTCGCCCTGGTCGTCATCGGAATAGGCGCCTTTGCTGATCAGGTTGATCACGTCAAACCGGAAGCCGCGCACCCCTTTGCCGATCCAGAACCGCAGCACATCCCGCACCTCGCGGCGCACGGCCGGGTTTTCCCAGTTGAGGTCAGCCTGTGTCTTGTCAAACAGGTGCAGATAATACTCGTCAAACTGGGGCAGATACTCCCAGGCGCTGCCGCCGAACTTGCTTTGCCAGTTGGTGGGCGGGGCGCCGTCCGGCTTGCCCTTTTTGAAGATATAGTACTCTTTGTACACAGGGTCTCCGGCCAGCGCCTTTTTGAACCACTCGTGTTCTGTCGAAGTGTGGTTAAAAACCATATCGAGCATCAGCCCGATGCCGCGCGCGGCTGCCTCGCGGGAGAGTTCCTCAAAATCCGCCATCGTACCGTAACGCGGGTCGATGTTGCGGTAATCGGCCACATCGTAGCCGTTGTCGTTCTGGGGGGAGACAAAGAACGGGGTCAGCCAGAGATAATCGACGCCGAGGTTTTTGAGATAGTCGAGCTTCCGCGTCACGCCGCGCAGCTCGCCAAAACCGTCTCCGTTGGTGTCCAGAAAGGATTTTGGATAGATCTGGTAGACGGTTGCGTGCTTGAAATCAGTCATACGTTCCTCCGTTTTCCCGCAGGCTGGCTGCGCTTAAAACTGCATGACGGCGGTCTCGCCGGCCTTGGCCTCCATGCCGGTCGTAAAGGTCGGGCTGGTATCGCCGGGATCGCTGACGACAAAGGCCGTGATGATCGGGTGCCCGGCCGCCTTGATTTTTTCAGGGTCAAAGGTGATGAGCGGGTCACCCGTGTGCACGCGCTGCCCCTCCCGGATGTGGTAGACAAAGCCGTCGCCCTTCATCTCAACGGTATCCATACCGACATGAATCAGCAGCTCAGCGCCATTGTCAAGCCGAAGGCCAACCGCATGGCGGCTTTCCTCCATCACGGTCGATACAACCGCATCCGCCGGGGCCACAACGGTGTTGGAGGTCGGGTCTATGCCGACGCCCTCGCCGAGGATGCCCTGCGAAAAGACCTCGTCCGGGACTTCCTCAATCGGCAGGATCTTGCCGGACAGCGGTGCCTTGACCGTGATGGCCTGCGCCGCCGGGGCCTCTTCGGCCTGGGGCGCCGGGGCAGCTTCTGCGGCCGGGGCGGGTTCCGCAGCGGCTGGGGCGGCCTCTTCGCCAAGGCGGTCTTCGGCTGCAAGCCGAACCTTGCCAACCGCAAGGGTGAGCACAAACGGGATCACAATAGCCGCCAGCATGGCGATCAGGAAGCTGACCCAGTACTGCGGCATGATCGAAAGGATGCCCGGCAAACCGCCGACGCCGATTGAGTAAGCCGTGACGCCGGTGCCGATCGAGATAACCGCCGCCACGCCGGAGCCGATCATTCCGCAGACAAGCGGGAAACCGTACTTGAGGTTGACGCCGAAGAGCGCCGGCTCGGTAACGCCAAGGTAGCAGGAGATGCAGGCCGGCACATTGACCTGCTGGGCGCGCTCATTCTTCTTTTGCAGCACGCTCATCGCAAGCACCGCAGAGCCCTGGGCAATGTTGGAAAGGGCGATCATCGGCCAGAGGTTTGTGCCGCCGAAGGAGTTGACCAGCTGAGAGTCGATCGCGTTGGTCATGTGGTGCAGGCCGGTCATGACCAGCGGCGCATACACCAGGCCGAAGATGGCGGCAAAGAGCCACTTGACGTTGGAGTTCAGCCCCATATTGACAACCGCTGCAATCGCATCGCCGATGCGCCAGCCGATCGGGCCGACGACGGTGTGGGCGATGATGACGGCCGGCACAAGCGAGCAGAACGGCACAACGATCATGCTGACCACTTCGGGGCAATGCTTTTTGAAGAACTTTTCAAGAAAGACAAGCACAAAGCCCGCCAGCATCGCCGCGATAACCTGGCCCTGGTAGCCGATCATCTGCACCTGGATAAAGCCAAAATCCCAAACCGGGATTTCCTCTGCCGTTGCCACCGAGAAACCGTTGAGCAGCTGGGGCGAAACCAGCGTCAACCCCAGGATGATACCCAGGATCTGGGTTGTGCCCATCTTTTTGGTGATCGACCAGACAATGCCGACTGGCAGCATGTGGAAAACCGCCTCGCCGATCAGCCAGAGGAAGCTGTACATGCCGTTCCAGAAGGTCGATACATCGGCCAGGCTCTGGGTTCCGCCGTTAAAGAAGTTGATTTCACCGATCACATTGCGGAACCCCAGGATCAAGCCGCCGCAGATCAGCGCGGGAATCAGCGGGGCAAAGATTTCGCCCAGCGTGCCCATGATGCGCTGAATCAGCGACTGATTTGTCTTGGCCGCCGCCTTGACAGCGTCCTTGCTGACGCCCTCAATACCGGCGAAAGCGGTGAATTCATTGTAAAAGTTGGCCACATCGTTGCCGATAATCACCTGGAACTGCCCGGCCTGGGTGAACGTTCCCTTTACCGAAGCCAGCCTTTCAATCTGCTTGACCTCGGCCTTGGCGGGGTCCGCCAGCACAAACCGCATACGGGTCATGCAGTGGGAGACTGCCTGGATGTTTTCTTTTCCGCCGACCAGGCGCAAAAGCGCCTGAACGTCGTCCTGGTACTTGCCCATTCACGTTTCCTCCTTGAACCAAATCCGGTGGGCGCACAGCGCTGCAGCGCCCGAATGTCTCTATGATACTCAACTTGTTTAGACAAGTCAATCGGATCTTTCCATAAAAATCATACCCAAACTTTGGTTATTTTAACGTACCTTTTTTGGTTGACAGCCGCTTGCCCGCAGTGGTATAGTTCTGTATTGGGGGAATTGTTCAAACAAGTCCCGCAAGGAGGCCCGCATGCCACAGCAAAAGTTTCTTGCTATTTACAAAACGCTCAAGTCCCGCATCGAGGCCGGCGCCTACCCGGTCGGCCAGCTGCTGCCCAGCGAAAACGTCCTGCTGGCGGAGTTTGGCTGTTCGCGCAACACCGTGCGCCGCGCCATAGCCGGTCTTGTGCGGGACGGCTATGTCCAAACCCGCCAGGGGCGCGGGGTTTCCAACATCTTCCAGCCGATTGAGCCCTCTTCCTACAAAATGGGCACCATTGAATCGTTTGCCGAAACCGCCCACCGTACCCACCAGCAGGCCAGCACCAGGGTTGTGCGGTTTGAATTGTGCACGGCCGATGCCGCGCTGGCCCGGCGCACAGGCTTTGAGCCGGGCGCCGAATTGTACTATATCCAGCGCGTTCACTGCATCAACGGCGCGGCGCAGATCTTCAACCACAACTTTTTCCGCGCCAGCTGCACGCCCGGCCTGACCCCTGAAATTGCCGCGGGTTCCATCTACCGCTATCTGGAAAATACCCTGGGCATGTCGATTGTGACAAGCAAGCGCACAATCACAGTCGAAAAAGCCACCGCGCTCGACCGCGCCTGGATCGACCTGGGGGAGTATGACTGCCTGGCGGTTATGACCAGCCAGACCTATAACAGCGAAGGCATCCTGTTTGAGCATACCGAATCCCGCCACCATCCCGCCATCTTCCGCTTTCAGGACAACGCGGTTCGCCCGGCGCGCCGCCCCGATCAGGACGGCGGCGCCTGACCCGCCCTTGCATCTGCCGCCAAAATCGCCAAAATGAAAAACTGCCAAAGACAAAGCCGTCCTTGGCAGTTTTTCTTTGGCAGTTCTTTCTTTGTGGGCGAACCCGGTTTCAAGCGGACACATCGGCGGCCTGGGGAACCGCCGGCACGGCCGCCACATGGGGCGCGGCCTTCACGCCCTTCTGCAGCGCCTTCACGGCCGCCTCATCCAAAACCACAGGCCGGTTGGCTTCCGGGCAAAGCTTTTGCAGGCACCGCGGCGAAGCCTTCTCCGGTGAAAGCCCCACCCGAGCCGCCATCCTCTGCAATTCCAGGGTCACGTTGCTTCGGGTCAGCGGGCGTCCGTTGCGGCTGTTGATAATAAGACCGGTACGGATTCCCTGCTGCCGCGCGAACGCCAGCAGGTCGCTGCGCAGCTGTGGGGAAAGCTGCACCCGCCCATAGGCGCGGGGCAGCTTCACAACCACCATGTCGGCCTGCACGGCCTCCACCGTAACGGCCTCAACGCCCTGCACCGGCATCGCCGTCTCGGCAAACAAGCGCAGCAGCAGCGCAATCCGGTCACACTTCTGGCTTTTCGCCGTTTCCAGCAGAGCGGCATACTCCTCTTTCGTCATGGCCAGGGTCGGCTGAATGGCGCACCGCGGCGGCTGCTGGCACAGTTCCGGCACACCAAGCTGATACAGGAACCGGTTGGCGGTGTCAATCCGTGCGCACACCGTGCGCGGCGCATAGCCGGCCTGCTGCATGCTCTGCATCCAGGCCTGCAGGGTGCCGCGCCGCACCACCGCGTCTTCGCCCAGAAAACGCCGCAGCTGCACCAGGTCGCCGCGGTAGCGTTTGACGCTGTTCGGGCTGGCGCCCGCCTTCAGCTCCGCTTGCAGGAATTCTTCCACCAACGGTTCGGTCAATGGTTGTTCCGTGATATAGTTCAGCATGGTCGTCACCTCCTGTGGGTGGGGATGTAGGGGTATGCCCCGCCCATTGGGCCAGGGCAACAAACAAAGGCCGCCGACCATCCGAACGGTCGACGGCCTTGCCGGGAACGATCTGTAAAGCCAAACGCGCTTAGGGCCTGGCCGGCCCGTGCGTGTATACAGATGTACGCCAGCGGGGGGAACGCGGACGCCCGCCTGCGCCGTACAAAGGGCCCGGCTTATTCGTGGTTCTGACCGTTGCGCTTGCGCAGCACCGCCAGCACGACCACAGCAGCAGCCGCCACAATCGCCACAATCACGAGCACCATCACCGGCATCGCGTCGCTGGTCTGCGGGATCAGCCCGCTGCCGGGCGTCGGGGTCGGGGCTTTGCCCCAGCTTTCATCGCCGGCAATGTCCGGGTGGCCCGGGTCATAGGGGGTCGGTTCCGGGGCGGGTTCCGCGGTCGGCGCCGGCGTCGCAGTCGGGGCCGGGCTCGCGGTGGGCGTCGGCGGGGCGTAGGTGTTCAAAAACCGCACCGCGCCGGTCTTTTCGGTCGGGTTATCGTCCCGGTTTGCAAAGATCTGGTAGGTCAGGCCGCCTTCCTCGGCGTTGGTCACCTGAATCACCACGGTGTACACCGCGTCGTCATAGGTCATGTACTCGGTTTCGCCGGCCTGCTGCAGCACGGTGTAGGTGTAATCGCCCGGCTCGGTAAAGGTGAACCCAGTAAAGCTGCCGGTCTCGTCGCCGGCGATCGCCAGCTCGGTTTCTTCGGGCATCGGGGTGCCTTCCTCGGCCGTAATGGTCACGGTAAACGCTTCATCGGTTTCGCCGTTGAGCGCCACCTCGACCGGCAGTTCCGCCGTGCAGCTGTAATCGGCCGCCCGGGCCGTGGCCGGCGCCAGCAGGGCCGCGAGCAGCACGGGAAGAACCAGCAATCCACACGGTTTCTGTATGGCTCGTTTCATTTGTCATCCTCCTTGTCGTCAGCTCATGCGGGCCAGCCGCCCAAAAATGACCACGCGGCCGTTGGTTTCGGCTTCCGCGCAGGTGGACAGGCCAATCACCTTGTCGGTCGGCTGCACACCGATGTACCGGCTTTGCACCGCAATCTCATCCACATAATGCAGCAGTTCGCTCACGTCGCCGTCTTGGGCGAGCGGATCGTAGATCATGCTGTCAAACGCATCGACCTGCACGCAGGCGAAAATTTCGATCGTATAGGTTGCGTCGGGCAGATAGAGCGTGCCGCTGGGGTGGGATTCGAAGTAATCGGTGTTGACGAACTCGACCACATCACCGAACATCGCGCCGTTGTCCATGTGATGGCCATAGACAAGGGTGTAGGCGTCCGACAGGTCGCGGGCGTTGTCGCTGTCGAGGAAGATCGAACCGGACAGCGCAAAATCGCCATAGACGTCTTTGTTGACGTATTCCATGTCGGTTTCGCCGATCACGACAGGGTAGTCGATGTGGGTATCGTCGATGGTGAGCCAACCCAGGACATCCGGGTTGATTGCCTGGAGCTCCGCCAGCGTGGGGTTGGAATCCGGGTCGCCGGCTGCGGGTTTGAACTGCAACAGGTCGCTGGAAAGAAACGCGCCGTTGAAAACCATAGCGGTATCCCACAGCGAATAGCCGCCGTACAGCAGCATGAGCAGGATCAATCCGGCGGCGAGCAGGCTGACCAGACGGTCGCCCGCGCGCGCCAGTTTGGCCGCGGTGTGCAAAGGGGGTGCCTCCTTTCGGACCTGGCAGGGCGAGAGCGCAAGGGGTTGTACCGGAACCACCGCCGCCGGCAGTGCCTGAGCGGCCCCGGCCGGCGGCGGGTTGATCCGATACAATAGGTTCAGGGTAAAGGGAAAGTGTTCGGGATTCTGTTAGGGATTAGTCCTCGTTACGCTTGCGCAGGAAGACGAAGCAGCCAGCCCCAGCGATGACGACGAGCAGAGCGTACGGAGCGATGTCCATCGCGATGCCGGTGGGGGAGACGGCGTTCTTGGTGTTGGTGAACTCCGTCATGTAGTCACCGTCGACTTTTTCGATGGTATCTTCAATGTCAGACACCTCAGTCACGCCTTCAAAAGAGTCGCCCTTGACAGTCTTGTAGGTCGTAACAAAGCCCTCAGCCGTCGTTTCTTTAATAACGATCTGATCGTTCGCAGTCAGGCCATCGATGTGGAAGGTATCACCCTCAGCCAACTTAAAGGTGGTTTCAGTTCCCTCTACAATTTCAGTAATGTCCTTACGGTCGGCAACAGCGCAATCATTGCCCTCATGGCTCATGGTTACGGCATATTTCTTATTCACATTGTCAGTAGCCGAATTGGTGATGGTGATCTTAAATTCGTAGTGCTTGGCTTCATCGGCGGGCGTAGCGAAGTCACCCGTAACCTGCTTCGTCAGATCATAGTCATAGGTCTGATCTTCACCCTCGCCATTAATCGCATAATTGTTATGGAAAGCGTCAGTCTTGGTAGCCGCCGGGACAATCACACCGCCCTCCGCAGTCGTTGTCGTAAACAGTTCATAACCAGCGATGTACAGAGTATTTTCGTTAACGCCTGTACCACGAACAACAATGACATTCAGAATCAAATTCTGCGCACCATAGTCAAGACCCGTCTCATAAGTACCAGCAGTTTCGGTAATCAGGAACTGATACTCACCAGGCTGCCCAAAGTTCGCAGCAGTCAGGTCAATGGACACAGTGTCATTCAGCCGAACGGTATGATTGTTGCCAGTCTTATTGGCTGCAATCTCAGTGTCAGAATATCCCGGCAATCCAGTGACAAGCGTATCGCCAGGCGCAGAATCAATGACACTGTTAGCGGTATCGATAACAGCACCATCTGCCCAAGGAGCTTCGCCTTCCCCTTCATAGCCATAGGTGTTAATCGTAAACTCAAACGTTTCATTCGGGAGGAAAACATTATCAGGCTTCGTAATGTCCTTATAAATGTCCACCTGCACGGTTGCTTGCGGATCATCGGTGTAATCGCCAACACCGGTAGGATCCTCCGTCGCAAACGCCGGGACAGCGGTGAGGCTGGCCAGCATCGCGGTGGCGAGGAAGGTGGTCGCGACGCGGCCAAGGTTTTTGCGTGAAAGTTTCATAGCGTTTTCTTCCTTTCTTTTAAGTAGGATTTTTTATTTGCACACCGGCGAAGCAACCGGATGTACCATTGTTGCCACCCTTACAGCCCTGACCGCCGGACGACGGTGATGACCTTGCCCTTGATTTCATCTTCGCTGACCTGGCCGAAGTAGCGGCTGTCGCGCGCGCCTTCGCGGTAATCGCACAGCACAAAGAACTCGTCTTCGGCCAGCGTCAGCGGGTAGGCAGGGCCGTTTTCATATTTCGGGGTGGTGTAGTAGATGTTGTTTTCAAGCACCGTGCTGCCGTTGACCACAAGGGTGGCCTGGTCGGTCACTTCCACCGTGTCGCCGCCGTGGGCCACGATCCGGCCGACGTATTGCTCGCCGTCCTTCTCGAACACCATGACGTCGCCGGTGGCCCAATCGTTGGCCAGGCGGTAATACAGCAGCAGGTCGCCGGCCGAGATGCGCGGGGCCATATCGTCGTTGGCCATCGGGGTGATGCCGAACGCCAGCCCGAACAGCGCCGCCAGCAACACCGCCATAGCCGCGAGTTTGGTGAAAAACGCGAAGATGTCCTCACGGTCCAGGCAGCGCCGGCGTTTGCGGCGGATGACCTCTTCCGGCGTGAGCGGTGCGGCGTCCTTGGCGTTTTTGCGGCCGCGTTTGCCGTTTGGCCTGGCCGTTTTGGTTGCCTTGGCTTTGCCCTTGGGCGGGGTTGGCGGGATGGGGGCATCCCGCCCTACGCCTTGGGGGTGGGTTTGTTGCCGGCCCGCCGGCTTACCCGCACGGGCGGGCGGTTCCGGCGATGCTGCGCGCGGGGGCGCGGGGTTTGCAGTTTGGGCGGGCGGTTCACCGGGATGGGCGCGAACCTTGCGGGTGGTGGGGTGCAGGGGCTCAGCCATGGGCATCACCGCCGCCCTTTCGGCCCATCAGGCGGGCCAGCGCCTGGTCGCGCTCATCGAGCAGCGCCTGGTAATAGGCGGCCTGCTCATCGTACACAAGCTGGTAGGTTTGCTGCAGCTGTTCAAGCTTTTTCCACACATCCGCTTCGTCTACCCCGCCAAAGATTTTTTTGCGAAACTTCATGGCGGAGAGCGCGTCCGCAATATCCTGCATGGTTCTCATAGCTTACTCCTGCCGGCGGCGCCGACGACGCACAACCACACTGCCCACCAGCGCCGCGCCAGCCACCCCAGCCGCGCCAACCATCAACCCATAAGGCGTGGTGTGGTCGGATTCCAGGCCGGTGGGGGGAACGACGGCACGGTTGTTGGTAACGGTAACATCAATCGAATTATCCGATACAGCAATCACTGTATCATCGGTATCCGAATCGGTATCGCCACCGTAAAGGGTTACGCCACTGTCGGTCACTGTCGCAGCAAAAGCGCCATCGCGATTCGCTGTCACGGTCTCGTCACCGATCACATAGCTGGTGTTGTACCCGTTTTGGTTCTGCTCACTCTCCACAAATGTAATGACATCGCCAACTTTCAGATTTCCAATCGTGATTGTGCCGCCATTGGCAAGGCCATAACCAGCCACTTCCCAGCCGTCAGTGCCCTGCCATTCAGCATTACCCGCAGAAAGCTCTACCTGATACGGCGAGTAATTGCCCTCTTGTATTATCGTGCTCTCGCCGTCACGCTCAATCGAAGTTGTGAAGTGGAACTTCTTGGTCGTATCACCCATGCCGATGTCGTCCGGGTCGGCAGAGTTGTCAACCAACTTGGTAATGACGATCGTTTTATAGGGTTTGTAAGTATTGGTAATTTCAACCTTCCCGGCGTTACCGGCTGTTACAGTTGCCGATATTCCAGTACCCACATCATTACCGGCGTAATAATAAGATGTGCCATTGCTTGTGACATCATTTGTTGGCGCATGCTCCGTAACCGTGTAGGTACCGGCGGGCAAGTCGTTTAAGGTCGCTTCACCGTCACCGTTAACGATAACCGTTGCAGTACGGTCGTTTTCAAATTCCTCCGGCAGCGTACCGGTCACATCGTCATCCGCCGTTACACTAAAGGTATATGTTTCACCGGCAACGGCTGCCGGTTCTACACCGCTTACAATTTTGTCAATTGTCAGGCTGCCGGTTTGCGGCTGATAGGCGTTGGTGAAGGTTATTTCTGTCGTATATCCTTCACGCACGATTACTTCACGGCTTGTACTAGGCATCGTTTCCGTTCCAACGGTAATTGTTGTACCTGTATAGGTATACTCCATGTTAGCCCAAGTGTAATTTGTTTCGGCAATAGCATAATTAGCAGCATCCAAGTCTAAGCTTACCTGCCAATATTGACTTTGCGCAGGCGTAGCATCTTGTGTGGGCAACGAGACGTTTTTCGTCCCCACAGTAAACGTGAAAGTATTTGCCGGAATTACGGTCGTCTCATCAATGCCATCCAAATTCTTAACAATGACGAGACGGCCCATATTTTCTTCTGTAGGCGGATATTGGTCAAAGGAAACACGATCAATTAAGTTACCAATCGTTAAATTACCACTTGCCGTTGTTCCTGACGCAAAGAAAAATCTCGTTAAATATTGGCCTTCCGGCACTTGGTATTTCGCCCCATAGTCGTGCCAACCATAGTTTATCTCATTGCCGAGCCTATCGGTATTCACATCAGATGTCAGTTTCCAAACAGTAACTGGTGTGGTTACCCGTTCTCCGTCGACCCAATATTCCATCTCTACCGTAACACTATTATTGTTTACCGTAAATTGATCTCTCGAGTCCGAAGCATTCCGGATGCCCTGTCGGGTCGCACTATCAATAATATTTTGAATTTGATCTTGCGTAGTTACATTATTTTCCGCGATCTCCGCGTCCATGATGATGACATACATGGTGTCTTCCGAATCATTCGAGAGGCCCTCAACGCCAGCCGTCCGCGGACGATGAGACGCTTGCCAATACAGCTCCAGATCTGGAATCGTCAAAACATCCTGATACAATGCACCCGCATTTTCACAGTTCAATTCCGCTAACTGATAGTCATCATCGCGTGAACCGCGTAGACCGTAATTATTATAGCTGGCTGTGTTATACTCTTGATTCGGTGATTCCGGCTCGGTATTGATGATCTCAATATCCTGACCAACCTTGTTGCCTTCGCCTGTACCAGTTGTTTTCCAAACCAGTTCTGGATACAAGTCATTGGTAAATTGCAAGTTCGAGCCCGTGACATTCGGCTGGCTAAATCCGCCATTTTGTAACTGGTCGTAATATGGCACTTGGTAAGGCTCCGAGCGCGCTAAACGGCTCGAGGCGCCCTCTACCATAACCCACAGTTCGGCGACATAGGTTTCTCTTGCACCATCACGGTAAATTTCGATGCTCGATTCTATTTCACCAGAAATCTCGGCATACTGGTCATTCGCATCCAAGCGATACCATCTATAGAAATAGTCTCGTCCATCATTCAGATCTATCGCTGTTCCGTTGTATTCAGCTCTCAAAGAACCCGTGTTTGCAATATCCGAAACAATTTCAAGGTCTTGCGTCGCTTCTTCGTCCACTTCACTGTAGTAAAGATTGAACGTCACCCGTGTATAATATGTTACGTCCTCTTCCCTCCAGCCGCCTTCAACTGTAACCTGTCTTACTTCAAAATCATGGGAAACGTCATCGGCATCTTTGTAGCTGTACGAATATATCCGCCCATTCCAGTCATATAAAGCAGTAAAGCTGGCGATTTGACCTTCTACTTCTTGGACATCACCCCACGTAACATTGCCCCATCTATCTTTGCTTGGATGCTGATACGACATTGTCGCATGATCCAGACGATAACCGGTAACTTGAAGTTTTGGATTTTCATCATTAAAGCGAAATTCGTTGCCCGTACCGATTGTCAAATCATCAATACCTGTGTTGAGTTCCGTCCCGCCAACCATGTAGCAGTTTACCGTTGCTGTAATGGAACGGCTACCGGAAGCATTCCACGTAATCGTAAACGTCGAGAACCCGCTCACCTCAAACTCCGCCACAGCCGCAGCTTCAGCAGTTGCGTCGGTCTGGGCGTTGTTGGCGGCGAGCATCATGGGGGCGACGCCAGCGGCTTCGTCGGTGGTGGCGGTATCGTCCGCAGCATTCTCGGCAGCCTGGGCTTCCATCGCCGCCTGGGCTTCCTCGCTCAGGGCGATCGAGCCGTCAGCCACGCTGGCGACCTGCTCCACCTTCGTCACGTTGCCGTCCGCGTCTTCGGCCAGGTGCTGCACGGCCAGGGTGTTCAGGTCGATGCCGGAATCGACGATCGAATCAGGCAGCTCGATGCGCACCGTGACCGGGGCGCTCGGCTCGACTTCTTCGCCGGCTGCATTCTTAAAGGAGATGTCCAGCGCGGCAAAGCCGTCGTAGGTCACACCGCTTTCGTCAAGTTCGGCTGCGATGGCGTCGGTTTCATCCGTGTTCTCGATCGCCGCAACTTCCAGGCTGACATCCTCGCCGAATGCATCGGCGGGCGCTGTGACGATGACGTTCAGCGCCTGGCCGTCCTGTTCGAGCGCCGCCGTATATTCGATACCGTCCGCCGAATTGTCAGCCGCCGGCTCCGCCGTGGCTTCCGGTTCCGCCGTCGGTTCTGCCGCAGCGGGCTCTTCGGTCGCTTCGGGCGTCGGGGCCGCGGTGCCCTCCGGGGTCGGGGTGGGCGTCGCCGTCACGGTATCATCCGGCGCGGCAGAAGGCTCCGCCGTGGGTTCCGGGGTCGCCGAAGAAGCCGGCTCTTCCGAAGGCGCCGGCGTGGATTCTTCCGGGGCCGGGGTAGGCTCCTGCGTGGCGGCAGGGGTCTCGGCCGGGGTTTCGGTCGGGTCAGCTTCTGCCGCCGGGTCAGAAGATTCGGTTTCGGTGTTCTGGCTTTCTACGGCTGCGGTGGGGGCGGGCGTTGCGGAAACATCGGCTGTCGCGAAAGCCGTAACCACCAGGCTGCAAGCCAAGCCAACCGCCATCAGCGCGCTGAGTACACGTTTTTTCATTTGCTGATTCAACTCCTCCTGCCGGGGCGCGCCCGGCTGTTTTGGGGATGGATTTGTGTAAGAATGTATAAGCTCAGGCCGAGCAGCCCCGGCTTGTGTTGGGTTCAGCCCGCCAGCCGATGTCGTCCTGCTCGATTTCAAGCATTTCGTCATACATCTGCTGCCTGAGCAGCGCCAGACGATCGTCCATGCGTTTTTGGGTTACCTTATATAAGTTGCGCAGGCTGCGGGGGTTGCCCTTTTCTTCGGGTATGCTGGCGGCCTGGCAAAGCTGCTGCATGCTGCGGAAAATGTTCACCCTGTTCAGCGGCTGGCCGCTGCGGGTGCAGAAAACCGGGCCGCGGTAGATTCCGTTCTGCGCCATATAGGCAAGCAGTTCCTTTTGCAAGACCGGCGGGCACCGGAATGCCAACGGGCTGCCGCGGTAGTTCAGCTCACCATGGCCCTGCCGTACCAATTCCGCCGTGACCTGGTCCAGACACTGGAGCGGCAGATCTACGGTGGCGAACAGTTTGACAAGCAGGTAGCTGCGGTGTTTTTCAAGGCTGCGCGCCGTGCGAAGAAGTTTGAGGTATTCGGCCCGTGTCAGGGCGGGGGGATGCTGGGCCGGTTCAGCGCCGGGCTTTGCGTGGGCGCTGATGAGATCCGGCCGCTCACACCAACGGAAATAATTGTTGGCCGCCGCGATATGTACATTGAGCGCGGTACGGCCATACGTTTGCCGCAAATGGGCTTGCCATGCGGCCAAAAGCTGCGGGGTGGGGGTACCGTTTTGCTGTGCAAAGGCCAGCAGATCCTGCAAACAGTTGCTGTATCCGTGCCGGGTACTTGGGTCCCAGCGGTTGCTTACGGTACTGCGCAGGAATTCTGAAATCGAATACCCGGGCAGGATTTCATCTTTCATGGGTGCAGCCCTCCCCCCTTTCTAAGACCATACCGCACGAGGAATGATACAGAAGCGGTGTTCTGTTTCCAAAATGAACAAAGAGGGCCCGCGTTCTTACGTTATTT
>NBJMR02800__coassemble_1699_pt1 | contig 25475 bp, 26 predicted proteins | sample NBJMR02800__metabat2_low_PE_045 | metagenome-assembled genome bin NBJMR02800 | reverse complement strand
CGTTTGTCAAGAGGTTTTTTGAGATTTTTTTCAAGCTGTTTTTCTCAGCGCCGCTGTCTCTCGCGACAGCTTAGCTATAATACCATCCCTTTCCCTTTTTGTCAACACTTTTTTCGAATTTTTTTGACATTTTTTTGAGGCGCCCTTTACCAAGCCTTTATATAGTTGCATGCATTCTGTGTCTCCTCAATATACAGTTTTCTTTGCTTCACTTTCTTCTTCACCGGCTTTACCGATTCTTTCCAATCATTTTCCTTGCGCTTTTTGAGCGAAAGCCGTATACTATATATATTGTGTACCTATGCGAGGGCGGTGAAGACCATGATGAAGATTTATCAGTCAGCAGATAAGCAGCTGCTGCGAATGCCGACAATTTCTGCCGGCAGTTGGGTCTGCCTGACCGCCCCTGACCAGGATGAGGTCCGTCAGGTGGCCGCCACGCTGGACATCGAGCCTGCCGACCTGCAAGCCGCGCTTGACCCTGAAGAATCCGCCCGCGTTTCCCTGGAGGACGGCTACACCGTCATCATCGTCGATATTCCCGTGCCGGTGCCCGACCGGGGCGAGGGCGTATACACAACCATCCCCCTGGGTATTTTGTTGAGTGATCAGATCATTACGACCGTCTGTTCAGTCGATACGCCGGTTCTTGCGGATTTTGCCGCGCTGCGGGTGCGGGATTTCAGCACCCGCAAAAAGATGCGGTTCGTTTACCAGATTCTCTACCGCGCCGCCACTGTGTACCAGCAGGAGCTGCGGCTGATTGACCGGCGCCGGCAGGAGATTGAAAAGAACCTGGCCGGTTCCAGCACCCAGGACAGCGACCTGATTGAACTGCACGCCCTGGAGTCCACCCTGGTTTACTTTGCAACAAGCTTGCGGGCCAACAGTACGGTTTTGGATCGGTTAACCCGCTACAAACGGCTGGAGCAGTACCCGGACGACATGGAACTGTTGGACGATGTGATTGTCGAGATCCGTCAGGCCATTGAGATGACGAGCATTTACCGCGACGATATTAAAGGCACGCGAGAGCTGTTCAGCGCGGTATTGGATAACCGGCTGAACAACACCATGAAATGGCTGACTTCGGTCACCCTGATTATGGCTGTGCCGACCGTTGTATCCGGCCTGTATGGCATGAACGTCAACCTGGAGGGCATGCCGTTTGCCGAAAACCCATTTGGGTTCGGCATTGTATGCGGTCTGATCCTGGCCATCTGCATCAGCGCCGCCTGGATTTTGCACAAAAAACACATGCTTTGAGCCAAGTGGGGGCCAATACCCCGCTTGGCTTATATTATAGTGCAGCGTGTCGAGAAATTCGACACGCTGCACAAGGGGCAACAGCCGCGCACTGCCGCCGCAGCGGCGTGTCGGAGGCCAACCGGGCCGCAGGCCCGGCTCTTAGGCCGGAGACCGGCTTTGCCTAACGTGGCTATTTCCCCTTGTGTATCCCTTCGACAAAATTTTACGGCAAATCGCGCACTCGTCACTTCGTTCCGCGCACACAATTTGCCGTAAAATTTCCCTGTCGGTGTCGCCGCTGTCGGCGCATGTCCGCCGACGGCGACTGTTTTAGACTTTTTTCGACAGTCCGCAGTTTATCTTATATGTAACGCGGAGGGCGTTTTGCCGTCATTTATATATAGAAGAAGGAGGTCGCGCGGATGGAAGATCACGAGATCGTGGACCTGTATTGGGCAAGAGACGAGCGTGCCTTGACCGAAACGGCCGCCAAGTTCGGCGCCTATTGCCGGAAAATCGCCCTGCGGCTGTTGGGCAGCGCCCCTGATGCTGAAGAGGTGGAAAACGATACATGGCTGGCAGCCTGGAACAGTATGCCCGAAAACCGGCCGGTCAAGCTGGCGCCATACCTGGGGCGGATCACCCGCAACCTGGCACTGGACCGGTGGGACGCCGCCCAGGCCCAGAAGCGCGGGGGCGGCCAAGCCCCGCTGATACTGGACGAACTGGCCGCCTGCCTGCCCGCCCCCGGCCGGGTGGAGGAACCGGTGGAAGCAGCCGAGCTTGCCAGAACGATCAGCAACTTTCTGCGTGCGCAGCCCGAGCCGGCGCGCGGGATGTTTTTGCGGCGGTATTGGTACGGCGATTCGATCAACGAAATTGCAGCGCGGTACGGCGCACCGGCGGGCCGCGTGCGGGTGACGCTGCACCGCACCCGTGAAAAGCTGCGCCGCACACTGGAGACACAGGGGGTGACGGTATGAACGCACGCGATTTGTTTGATGCAATCGGCTTTGTGGACGACGACCTCATTGAAGCCGCCGACCAGCCACCGGTGCACCGGGCCAATCCCTGGCAACGGCTGGCTGCGCCGCTGGCCGCATGCCTCTGCTTAGCGGCCGGGATCAGGGCCGGGCAGATGCTGGCTCCGGCCAACACGGCAGCGCCTGCGGCTATGGCGGCCGAACCGCCCGATGGGGAAAGCGTTGCGCCGGAGCTAAACAGTGAAACCGCCCCCGACATTGACGGCCAGGAATCCGCCCCCGAAAGCTACGCCCTGATGCCGGATACGCTGGAACCCAAGGCGCAGACCGCCACCCCGGAGCAAGGCCTGCCCGACGCACTGCTCCAGCTGATTCTGCCCGGCGAGAATACGGGCGGCAGCTGCTATTTTGGCTACAGTGCCGACGACCTGACCCTGCCCGACAGCCTTGCGGTCCAAGACGACCGCTTGCTGCCCGAGACGCTGCCGGTCTACCCGAGCGCGATGCTCGGGGGCAACGTGCAGGAGGAGCGGATGCGCGCCCAGCTGGCCGAGGTTCTCACCGCGCTGGGTCTGGACGCTGCCTCGGCCGAGACCGCCGCGCTGACCTACGGCAGCGAGCTTGAGCGCGGCATGACGCCGAACAGCGTGATTGGCTGGGCGATGGCCGCAAAACTCTCGCTGACCGTCGATGCCTGCGAGGCCGCCCCTTACGGCCTTGAGATCGAGGTAACCAACGACGGCTGGGTCTGGGCGCGGCCGGCCGTCGGCAACGCCGCGGATGCCGCCACCTATGTGAGCCGGGCCGAGGCCGAGGCGGCGGCCGCCGATGCCGCCGTGCGCCACGCCGGCCTGATCGGGCTGGCGGGCGGCGAACCGCAGGCGATCTGCTACCACAACGGACTCAACTACGACGGCACGGATGCTGAAGGCTGGCAGTTCCGGTTTTACGATGCATCCGGCGCAGCGACCGGCAGCGTACCGGTCGAGACCGGCGATTGGGGCCGGCTGCGGCTGGATCTTGACGCCGACGGCGCACTGATGGGCTTCAGCTGGTTTGACTACGCCTGCGGCGAGCCGGTCAACGCCCCAGTGCGCAGCCGGACCGAAGCCGAGCAAGACCTGCGCGCCGGGCGGTACGCAAGCCCCGGCGGCGGGGCCGGGCTGGCCGAGGGCGAGATCGTCGCGGCACGGCTTGTCTACGAGGCAGCGCGCGGGACGTCCTACTTTGTACCGTTCTGGTGCTTTACGATGGACGGCGGGCTGTACGAGGACTATGCCCCCGGCCTGCACGAATACTTCAACTGCTATGTGCCGGCCGTTCCGCTCGACGCCGTACCCGAACTGGCCGCCGCGTCTGAGTAATTGTCCTCGACAGCAACCCGCCGCCCCGGCGGGTTGAGAAACTCGGCACACCGCACAAGGGGCGGCAGCCGCATACCGGCGCCGCAGCGCCGTTTCGGAGGCTGGCCGCGCGCAATCGGCCTCTTTTCCGCCGGCGACGTTATTTATACTTTTTTGACAGTCTGAGGCGGCCTTGCGAAAAGGCCGCCTGTTTGTTATGATAGGCAAAAAGCAAAAAGGCAGCTTGCGGCGCCATCGGCCCAAGGGAACAAGGCGCAAGCCATGTTCCCCCGTGAAATCGCGCCGGAACGGCTGCCCGGGGAGGATGAAACAAACATGGAGGAATGGATGCGGCGGTTGGGCCGCTTTGTTCGGCAGGAAACAGTTTTATGCGTTGCACTGGGGCTGGGGGCGGTTTCCTGCCTGGCTGTGCCGCCCGATGCCGGCTACGCCGATTATGTGGACTGGGATACTTTGGCCATGCTGTTCAGCCTGATGGCCGTCATGCGCGGCTTTCAGGACGCCGGTTTGTTTGAGTGGCTCGGCGGGCGGCTGCTGCGCCGCGCGGCCAACACCCGGCAGATGCTGCTGTCGCTTGTGTTTTTTCCGTTCTTCCTGAGCATGGTCGTCACGAACGATGTTTCCCTGCTGACTTTCGTGCCGTTCGGGCTCGTGGTGTTGGGCATGGCCGGTCAGACGCGGCTGGCTGTACCGCTGGTGGCGCTGCAAACACTGGCCGCCAACCTGGGCAGCATGCTGACCCCGATGGGCAACCCGCAAAACCTGTATCTGTACGGGCGGGCCGGGGTCGGGTTTGCTGCATTTTGCAGTTGGATGCTGCCGTATGTGGCGCTTTCCGGGTTGTGCATCGCCGTACTCTGCGTGGCACAGCCCGCCGCACCGCTGGCAAACCTTGCGCTGAACACCCCGCTGCGGCGCCCACAGAACCTGCCGCTGTGCACAGCCGGCTTTGCGCTTTGCCTGCTTGGGGTGTTCGGGGTGCTGCCGCCGGTCGGGCTGGCCGCCGCAGTATTCACCTGTTTGCTCCTGGTTGACCGGCCTTTGCTGGCGCGGCTTGACTACTCACTGCTGCTGACCTTCATCGGGTTCTTTGTCTTTATCGGCAACATCGGGCGGATTGAAGCGTTCCGCACCACGCTGTCAGCACTGCTGGCAAAAGCCGTTGTACCGGTGGCCGTACTGGCCAGCCAGGTGACAAGCAACGTGCCGGCTGCCCTGCTGCTGGCCGGTTTCACCGACCAATGGCAGGCTTTGGTTATCGGATGCAATCTCGGCGGGCTCGGCACGCTGATTGCTTCCATGGCAAGCCTGATCTCTTACAAACTGATTGTGGCCGCGCTGCCCGAAGTGCGCGGGCGGTACTTCCGCTGGTTCACGGCGAGCAACATCGGGATGCTGGCGCTGCTGCTGGCCGCCTGGGCCGGGCTTACACCGGCATAAGCCGACGATTCAGGCCCGCACCTCGTTCGCCAGCGGTTCGCCGCGTGCAAACGCGCGGGCGTTCTCCATCGTCGTGATCGCAATGCTCTGCAGGGCCGTCCGGGTAAAGAAAGCCTGGTGGCTGGTTATGACAACGTTCGGAAAGCTCAGCAGCACCGGCACAACCTCATTTTGGAGCACATCGTCGGAGAAATCCTCAAACACCTGGCCGTCCTCGTCCTCATAGACGTCCAGGCCGACGCCGGCAAACTTGCGGGCGCGCAGCGCGTCAATCAGGGCGGCGGTGTCAATCAGCGCGCCGCGGCTTGTGTTGACGAGGATCGCGGTGTCCCGCATGAGGGCGATCGTGTCCTGGTTGATAAGGTGGCGGGTTTCAGCGGTCAGCGGGCAGTGCAGGCTGACAAGGTCGGCCGCACGCAGCAATTCCTCAAGCTCGACATACCGCACGATGCCCTCGAGCGCCGGGTTGCGGTACTGGTCACAGGCCAGCACCGTCATGCCGTAGCCATGGCAGATCCGGGCCATGGCGGCGCCGATCCGCCCTGTGCCGACGATACCGGCACAGGCGCCGTACAGGTTGTGGCCGAGCAGACCATCCAGGGCGAAGTTGTTGTTGCGCACCTTGATGTAGGCCTTGCAGATGCGGCGGTTTGCCGCCTGGGCCAGCGCCATGGCATGTTCGGCGACCGCCTCCGGGCTGTAGCCGGGTACCCGCAGTACCGTAATGCCCAGCCGCGCCGCAGCCCCCAGGTCAACATTGTTGTACCCGGCGCAGCGCATGAGCAGCAGCCGAATGCCGGCTTCAGCCAGCGCTTCAAGCACCGGGGCTGAGCAATCGGCATTGACAAAGGCGCAGACCGCATCCCCGCCTTTGGCAAGCGGCGCGGTGTCCGCATCCAGGTTCGCAGCCAGGAACCGGATCGTGCAATCGTAATCAGGGTCAGCCGCGAGCAGGTCAAAATAGAGATGGTCATACTCTCGCGTGCCGTAAAATATGATCTTCATACAAAAACCCTCCTTCCAACGGGTAGTATACCCGGGAAGGAGGGTTTCTTTTTGTTGCTTGTGCAACGTTTCATTTTCCGTTCCAGTCCGCAGCGTTGTCACTTGCGGCGGCGCCGCGCAAAGCGCTGACTTCAACCGGCCGCAGCGCCGCAAGCAGCGCCGTGCGCTGCTGTGCTTCCATATCGCCAAGGTCCAGCCATATCAGGCGGCGGCAGCGGTAGGGACAGCTTTCGGACGTGCGCCATAGCGGCGCGCGGGGCAGGCCGGCCAGCAGAAGGCGGTCGCCTTCACAGCAAAACAGGGACAGCGGCGCGCGGCGGCAGCAGGCAACCGGCACCGGCAGCCCAAACCGCCCGCGCACCAGCGCCCAAACCCGGCGCCTGGTAAGCTTGAGCGTCAGCTCGGTTTCAGGCGGGGCGAGCAGCGCCCAGAAAACGGCGCGGATTTCCCGCCCATGTTCCCCAAGGGCGAGCGCGGGCCAGCTGCCGCGCAGGCTATCCTGCAAGACGGCGCCTGCCAGCAACCACAATACTACCAGCATCCCGGGCTTCCAGAAAAGCCCCGCCGCAGCCAGCGCGGCAAAGGCAAGCAGCATTCCCTTGACCCGCCGCCAATGGGGCCGGCGCGGCCCAAACAGCAGCGCAGGCAGCCCGCGCCGCAGCACACGGCGCGCTTCGCCCCATTCGGCCGGCCGGATGCGAGTGCACAACCGCCGCGCCAAAACCGGCGCGTCCCGTCCGCCGTCCACCCGCAGGTGGGCTGCCAGCCAGGCGTCCAGCCGCTCGCGCTGCGCGGCCGAAAGCGCACGCCTGTCAATCACCGCCCCGGCACGCAGCAGAAACCGCACCCACGCCCACGCCCCGGTTGTTGCCTGTACGCCGGCCAGCGTAACCGGCAGCAGAATAACCCAGCTGCCCATCCGCACGGCACGGCTGCGGGCGACCGCGCTCCGCCACAGGGGTTCGGCCGCCCAGCCGGCCGACGTGCGGGCGCGCAGTTCAAGCACACCGTTTTCGGCGCGCAGCTGCATCTGCCATGTACGGCCGAACCATGCCGGCAGCCGCCGCGCCCCGAAGCTCAGCAAACAGCGGAGCAGACCGCGCCAGAGCCAGGGCCCGCTGCTCAGCACAGCAAGCGCCGCCAGCACGGTCCAGGTTTCTCCATACAGCAGCAGCCGGTCGGCCGCCACCTGCCGCACAAGCGGGTCGGGATCAGCCAGCTGGCCGGCATACCATTGGAACACCTGCCCCCAGCCCTGTTCCAGCCAGGCAAACACAAGCGCCCCGCCCCAGCAAAGCCTGAGCAGCCAAAGCGGCCAGCGCGGCAGCACGCCGTGCGCGGCCAGCCGGCCCAATGCCAGGCGGCGCCGGATGCCAAACTGCACAGCGCGGATGTTCCAGCTCAGGCATAGGGATTGTTCCGGCATAGGCAGCCTCCTTGGGCGCAGCAACAATACAAACCCCGTCGCCATCAGCGACGGCGGCGGGGAGATTGGGTAAAATCAAGCAGGGGTTCACGCTTCCTTGCGAACCCGCAGGAAAATCAGGCTTTTTCGCCGTCCTTCTCACGGATCGCCTTGTCAATGGCCTTGGCGGCTTCCTTGCCGGCGCCCATCGCGAGGATGACGGTGGCCGCGCCGGTCACGGCGTCGCCGCCGGCGTAGACAAAGGGCCGGCTGGTCAGGCCGTCGGGGCCGTTGGTAATCAGGCAGCCGTGCTTGTCGGCCTCAAGGCCCGGCGTGGTCGAGCGGATCAGCGGGTTGGGGCTGGTGCCGAGCGCCATAATCATCGTATCGACATCGAGCTCGAACTCGCTGCCTTCCTTGACAATCGGGCGGCGGCGACCGGAGGCATCCGGCTCGCCGAGCTCCATCTCGACACAGGTCATGCCGCGCACCCAGCCGTCCTCGTTGCCAAGCACTTCGACCGGGTTGGTCAGCGTCTTGAAGATGATGCCTTCCTCCTCGGCATGCTCGACCTCCTCCTTGCGGGCGGGCAGTTCGGCCATGCCGCGGCGATAGACGATGTACACAGTCTCGGCCCCGAGGCGCTTGGCGCAGCGGGCGGCGTCCATCGCGACGTTGCCGCCGCCGACAACCGCGACCGCGCGGGACTTCATGATCGGGGTGGCGCTGCCTTCCTGGTAAGCCTTCATGAGGTTGACGCGGGTCAGATACTCGTTGGCCGAGTAGACGCCCTTGAGGCTTTCGCCCGGGATACCCATGAAGCGGGGCAGGCCAGCGCCGGAGGCGACGTAGACGGCCTCGAAGCCATAGTCGTGAAAGAGTTCGTCGATGGTCAGCACCTTGCCGATGACCATGTTGCACTCGATATCAACGCCGAGCGCGCGCAGGCCGTCAACCTCCTTCTGGACGATGTCCTTGGGCAGACGGAACTCGGGGATGCCGTACATCAGCACGCCGCCGGGCACATGCAGCGCCTCGTAAATCGTGACGGCGTAGCCCATCTTGGCCAGGTCGCCGGCGACGGTCAGGCCGGAGGGGCCGGCGCCGATGACCGCGACCTTGTGGCCGTTCGGGGCCGGCTTTTCGGGCGGGGTGGCGTTATGCTCACGGTGCCAGTCGGCAACGAACCGCTCCAGCCGGCCGATGCCGACGGGTTCGCCCTTGATGCCGCGGATGCACTTGCCCTCGCACTGGGTTTCCTGCGGGCAGACACGACCGCAGACGGCCGGCAGCGCGCTGGATTTGGCGATGACCTGGTAGGCGGCTTCAAAATCGCCTTTCGCGACCTCGGCGATGAAGCCGGGGATGTCGATATCAACCGGGCAGCCCGAGCGGCAGGGGTGGTTTTTGCACTGCAGGCAGCGCTGGGCTTCGGTCACGGCCATCTCGGCGGTGTAGCCGAGCGCGACTTCCTGGAAGTTTTTGTTGCGGACGTTCGGGTCCTGGCTCGGCATCGGGCATTTTTTGGGGTCCATGTTGGGCATCTTACTCAACCTCCTTCTTAAACAGGTTGCAGGCCGCCTCGCGGGCATGGGCCTCAAACTCTTTGTACATCGTGCCGCGGTGCATGGCTTCGTCAAAATCGACCTCAAAGCCATCGAAGTCGGGGCCGTCGACGCAGGCGAATTTGGTCTTGCCGCCGACGGTCAGCCGGCAGCCGCCGCACATTCCGGTGCCGTCGACCATGATCGGGTTCATCGAGACGACGGTCTTGACGTTGTGGGGCTTGGTGGTGGCAACGACGAACTTCATCATGACGAGCGGGCCGATCGTGATGACTTCGTCAAAGGTTTCGCCGGCGTTGAGCTTTTCGGCCAGCGGCACGGTCACGACGCCCTTGCGGCCGTAGGAGCCGTCGTCGGTCATGATGATCAGCTCGTCGCAGCAGGCGCGGAACTCATCCTCAAGGATGACGAGGTCTTTGTCACGGAAGCCGACGATACCGGTTACTTTGGTGCCCTGGGCATGCAGCGCCTGGGCCACCGGCAGCGCGATCGCGCAGCCGACGCCGCCGCCGACCACGCAGACCTTTTTGAGCCCTTCGATCTCGGTCGCCTTGCCGAGCGGGCCGACAAAATCATGTACATAGCCGCCTTCGGGCAGGGTGTTGAGCTCCATCGTACCGGCGCCGACCACCTGGAAGATGATCGAGACAGTGCCCGCCTCGCGGTCATAGCCCGCGATGGTCAGCGGGATGCGCTCGCTGTCCTCCTTGGCGCGGATGATGATGAACTGGCCGGCCTGGGCCTTCTTCGCGATGAGCGGCGCTTCCAGCACCAGCTCGGTCACGGTAGGGTTCAGTTCGCGGCGTTGGATAATCTTGAACACAGTGGAATCCCTCGCTTCTGTCCTGCGAGGCGGCCGCGGCCGCAAAGCCGGGCACACCCCCGAATTTTCGTACCGGCCACAGCCAGCCGGCCCATATACAGTTTTATTGTACGGCATTTTGGGGGCGTTGTAAAGCGGAAAATTTGGCAGCCGGCGTGCGGAATCAAAGGGGCGGGGTACGAGGGCGGCGGGAATGCCCGCCGCCAATCGGTAAGCCTTGCCATACGCCGTAGGGGCGGACGCTTGCATCCGCCCGCGCAGCTTTTCGGGATGGCGGCCAGCGCGAGGGAAATCGCCGCACTCCTGCCCGCAGCAGCTGCAGTACGGCAAGCGCTGCCGTTATTTCCAGCAGACCACGCGCCTTCACCTGCGCCCGCCTTTCCGCAGCTGCCTGCGCCCCCAGGCAAGAAAGCCGCACACTGCGGTGCCGGCGAGCAGGGTGTTGGCGGCAAAGCGGTAGCCCCCAATGGTATCAAGCAGGGCGCTTATGTCGTTGGCGGCGGCCATGCCTTCGAGCGCGGCCGGCACGCACCAGAGCGCAAGGGCGCAGAACGCAAAGCTCAGCACGCTCGGCTTTGCCCGCACCACCCCGGCCAGCCCGAACCCCCAGGCAGCCAGCCCGGCCGCCAGCGGCAGGATCGATTCAAACAAAACACTGCGCATCGCGCACCTCCCGTACATTCACCTGTTATAGCTGTCATCGATCCTCCACGCCTGTTCCCACAGCAGGGCCTGATCTTCCGCCGAGAGCGGCAGGTCACGCAGGGCTTCGGCGGCAACGGGGGCCAGGCGGTCCCGGTCAACCGTGACGCAGCGGTGTACCAGGTCCCAATCGACCTGTTCTGCCACACCGGTTTCGAGCCGATGCAGGTGGTCGCGCAGGCAGACGCCTTCAATATCGGCGCAACAGAGCAAACTGAAGGAAAGCGCAAGCGCCGCGATCAGAATCCGCGCGGCCGGGATGCGCCGGAACAGCCGCACCCCGGCCAGCACACAGCCAAGCAGCAGCACCGTGATGACCCAGGCCGAGAGAATCCGCCGCGGCGTCAGGCCGTAGAGTTCGGTATATACCCCAAGCTTGACCGCCGCCAGCACCGCAAACCCAAGCCCAAACACGCCGAACGCCGCAAGCAGCACCCGCTGCCGCCCCGGCGCATCTGCCGGGCGCGCGCCGAAGAAATGCACCGTCGCGAGCACCGCAAAGTTGAGCACCAGCACCCGGCAGAGCGACCAAAAACCCTCCACCGCAAAGCCGGAAGCCACGGCCGGCGCAAGCGGCAGGCCAAGCGCCGCCGCATATTCGGCAAGCTGCACGGCAAAGAACAGCGCATACACCCCGCACAGCCCCGCCACCGCAATCTGGCCGGTCAGAGCTGGCAGCCGCGGGGCCAGGCCTAGCAATTCATACGCCTTTTGCTCGGTCACCGGCGGGGTTTGCCGCCGCAGCGCGCCGCCGGCCAGACCAAACAGCCAGGCGCTGACCGGCAAAGAAAAACAGAACCAGAAAACCTGCCTGAAAGCCTCTTCCCAAAAAGCCTGGCCGAAAGCCGGCCAGTGGAAAAAGCGTCTCCATTGATCGAGCAGCGCCGCAAAGTTGGCATCTGCGCCGCGCAATTCGCCGGCGGCCAGCAACGCAAGCCCGGCGGCCAGCAGCACACCAAACGCCAGCTCAGCCGCACGCCGCCGCATCGCTTTGGAAATGGAAGCACCGGTTTTGGCCCGCCAGCCGCCAACCGCCGCAGATACCGCGCCCCACATGATCCGCAGCCGCAGGAAAAACTGCCCGAACGGCAGCGTGATGAGCCCGGCCACGCCGTCCAGCAGGATCATCGCATTGGCCTTGCCGGCCGCCTGCATCCCGGTACGGGCCAACACCCAGTAGACGGCGGTCAGGTGCCAGGCCAGCACCTGCCAGATATCCCAGTCGCTGCCGTGCGGGTTCCAAAGCGCGAGCGCCGCGCTCTGCGCCAGCCAGCAAAAGGCCCAGAAACGCGCGTTTCGGCTGCCCGCCCGGCCAAGCGCCTGTGCAAACGCCGAAACGCCGAGCAGAAACGCCGCGGCAAAGAGCGGCCAGAACACCCGCGCGCTCCAATCGGCGTTCAGCCCCGGCAGTGAGCGCTGCACATAATAGTAGCCGTAGAGATAGCTGGCCGCAGCCGCCGCCAGAAACACCCGCCGGCGCGGCAGGCTTTGCCAGAAAGACGGGGGTTTTCCCTCCGTTTCAGGCTGTTCGGCCGGCAAAACGGGCGCACTTGTATAGAGGGGACGCCCCGCGCCCTCTTTGGGTAGCTGATTCATTGTTGTCTCCTTATAAATCCATCGTTATGCCGTACTCAGCCGTTTTCCTCCGGTTCATACTGCAAAATTTCGCCGGGCTGGCAATCCAGCGCCTGGCAAAGCGCTTCAAGGGTGGAAAACCGCACAGCCTTCGCCTTGTTATTTTTGAGGATGGACAGGTTCGCCGGCGTGATTCCGATCCTTTCGGCCAGCTCACCGGCGCCTATATGGCGCTTGGCCATCATAATGTCCAGGTTCACCCGGATGGGCATCGCAGCGCCCCCTTATCTTAAATGGTAAAATCGAGTTCGTCCTTCATGCTGACTGCCTGCTCAAACGCGTTTTTGATAACCCTGACAATCAACGCCATAAACCCGGCGCCAAGCCCCAGTGCAAAGACAAACGGCAGCCGCAGCCAAAGCCCGGCAGGCAGGCAGAGCACCGCCGCCCCAGCGCAGCACCAGCTGATCCGCCGCAGCGCTGTAACGTTGGCGCGCACAAATACTGCGCCGCGGCCGATCCGCCCAAGCAGACGGTAAAGCTGGCAGAGCGTGGCAAGCGCCAGCGCCCCGCACAGGTACCCGATGCCGAGCAGCAGCGCGCGGGGCAACGCCGGGTCAGGCCCGGCATAGTCCCGCATGGCCCAGCCGACGAGCTGCGGGCCGCAGAACAGCATAACAAGGCAGATCACCCCCATCGCGAGGGTGGAAAACTTACTGAGCGCAATGCTTTTGGCATCGTTCCAGCCAAACAAGCGTGTGTGGTTTGGCATCGCCGTTCCTCCTTCTTGTTTCGGATGCTGTCAGTATACCACACCGCACATCGTTTTGCAATATGTTTTTATCGTTTTTCGATAATTTTGCAGGCCTTTGTCTCTCCCGCGTCCCCCCAGGGCTCCTTCAAAAAGCACCTGCGCCATCTGGCTTTCGCACCCTGCCGCCGCTGTTTCCAGCAAATGTTTCGTACTTGGGATGGATGGCTCCCATGAGCCTCAGGCGCGGACGCGGTTTTTGTTTGACATTTCGCCGGTTTGCGTGTAGTATCTTAACTATACAGAATGCAACCGCCTGCCCCGGCAGGCGCCAAGAGAAAGCTGGTATGTGCATGATTTACGCCCTGATCCTGTTTGCCATCACCTATGTGCTGATGTTAACCTTCAGCAAATACCGCCCGTATATTGCGCTGGCCTCAGCAGTCGTCTTCATCCTGACCGGGATGCTGCCCTTTGACCAGATCATCGGCGCGATCGATTTCAATGTGCTGCTGATGATTGCCGGCACAATGGGGCTTGTACAGCTGTTTATTGACAGCAGGATGCCCGCCCGCCTGGCCGACATGATTATGGAAAAGGTCCCCAATGTCCAGATGGCGGCCGTTGCGCTGGCGCTGTTCGCCGGCGTGATCTCGGCCTTTGTCGATAACGTCGCCACCGTGTTGATGGTCGCGCCGATCGCGATGGAGATCTGCAAAAAGCTCAAAACCAACCCGGTTCCCTTCATCATCGGAATTGCGGTTTCCTCCAACCTGCAGGGCGCAGCCACCCTGGTCGGCGACACCACCGCCATCATGCTTGGTTCTTATGCCAATATGAGTTTTTTGGACTTCTTCTGGTACAAGGGCCGCCCCGGCATCTTCTTTGCCGTTGAGCTCGGCGCCCTCGCTTCGGCCTGCATCCTGGCATGGCTGTTCCGCAAAGAGAAGGCCCCCATCCCCCAGACCGGCGAGCGCACCGAAGTCACGGATTATGTGCCCACCGTGCTGCTTGTCGGCATGATTGCGCTGCTGATCACAGCTTCCTTCATCCCCAACAAGCCCGATGTCACCAACGGCCTGATCTGCATAACGCTGTTCGTGATCGGCATGGTATATACCTATCTGAAGACCCGGCAGGTCTCCGCGTTTACCGGCCCGATCAAATCGATCGATTTTGAAACCATCGGCCTTCTGTTCGGCCTGTTCCTTGTCATCGGCGGCATCACCAACATGGGCGTTGTCGATGCAGCAGCCAACCTGCTGGCCCAGATGGGCGGAGGCAATGTCTTTGTGATCTACACTGTCATTGTCTGGGCGTCGGTGCTCTTCTCCGCCTTTATCGATAACATCCCCTATGTCGCGACGATGCTGCCGGTCGTGACCGGCCTGGCCGGCACCCTCGGTATTGACCCGACGCTGCTCTACTTCGGGCTTTTGTCCGGCGCGACGCTCGGCGGAAACTGCACCCCGATCGGCGCTTCGGCCAACATCACCGGCATCGGCATCCTGCGCCGCGCCGGGCACGAAGTCAAAACAAGCGACTTCTGCCGCATCGGCATCCCCTTCACCCTCGCGGCCATCATCCCGGCGTATATTTATTTCTGGGTGCTGTTCCGGTAAACTTCATTCTTCCAAAAATCAAAACCACCCGTTGAACGGGTGGTTTGAACAGGCCCTATAAGGGCCTATCTCCTGTGGTCGCTCCCTAAAGGGAGCCCTGAAAAGTCTGGCAACCACACTTTTACCACGGGCCGCCCCCTACTCGGGGGCATTTTTTATGCCTTCTTTGCTTTCTCTCCTGTGAAGGGATCTACAAACTCTTTGAGGCTCAGCTGATCATTTGCTATATCATCTTGCAGCTGATTTCGAATATACTCTCTGATCGCCCCTTCATACTTGCCTACCGTATCTACGTAATATCCCCTACACCAAAAGTTCCGGTTTCCGTATTTATACTTTAGGTTTGCATGCTTATCGAAGATCATCAGGCTGCTTTTGCATCTGTATTTGCTATGTGATAAACTCTTTATGTCATCCATTGACAAGAACCTCCTGTGCTTTTGCTTGGTTGCTTGACCAGCTTTATTCTAGCACAGGAGGTTCTTTCTCTTCACTAAAGTACTTTTTATCCACCCCCAGTTGAACTGGGGGTTTTATCATGCCTATTCGGCGCCAAGCAGAACCGCCGCAGCCGGCTTGCAAACGTCGGCTGCGGCGGTGTTTTCTTTTCAAATTTTGTTCTTTTCGCCCCACTCGCACATACTGTCCAAAATCGGGATCAGAGATTTACCGCGTTCGGTTAAACTGTACTCAACCTTGGGCGGGATCTGGGGGTATTCTTCGCGGTGAACCAGGCCGTCGGCCTCGAGTTCCTTGAGGGTGACGCTCAGCGTCTTGTAGGAAACGGTGGCGATATACCGCTTGAGTTCGTTGAAACGCACGGTGCCGAACTCCATCAGCGCGTAGAGAATGAACATCTTGTACTTGCCCTGAATCAGGGACATTGTGTAGTTAAATCCGGTCTCCTCGAGCCGGGCGTTCTGGATACATACAAGGGACACGGTATGCTCTCCTTTTGGTAAGTACCGCACCCGAATGTGCGTACTTGATTATTTTCCTGCTTCCGCTATGATTATAGCAGAAGGGCGGGCCAAGTCAAGCCCGCCGCCTGCGATAATGGAAAGGAGCGTTCCCCTATGAAAAGTCTGGGCGTACATCCGTATCTTTACCCGATGCCGACCTACATGATCGGCACCTACAGCGAGGACGACACCGTCGATGTTATGATGATGGCCTGGGGCGGCATCTGCGCCGAGGATATGGTTGCTTTAAACCTCGAGGCCGACCACAAGACCGTCGCGAACCTCAAAGCGCGCGGGGCCTTTACCCTGTCGGTACCAGGCGTCGATACGCTGGCCGAATCCGACTTTTTCGGCATTGCCAGCTCGAACAAGATAGCGGACAAGTTTGCCCGCAGCGGCTTGCACGCTGAAAAGAGCGAGCGGGTTGACGCGCCGGTCATCGCTGAGTATCCGCTGACGCTGGAATGTACCGTCGTCGAGATGCAAGACCAGCCCTACGGCCTGCGGGTGCTGGGTAGGATCGTCAACGTGCTGGCCGACGAGAAAGTCCTCGACGAAGCCGGCAAGATCGACGCCGCCAGGCTCAACGCCTTCGCCTTTGACCAGATGCGCAACGGCTACTACGCCCTCGGCGAGAAGGTCGGCCAGGCATGGCACAGCGGCGCGGAGTTTATGAAAAAGTAAGGGTAACTGCCATGAGCAAAAAGGCGGACGCCGCGCTCTACTTTGATCATCTGCTCGAGCACCTGCGGTGGCAGAACCTCGGCCATGTGCTGGCCGGCGGGAATATGCGGGTTAGCGATATTGAGGGCAAGCCCGAAGTGCAGCAGGCTTACGAACTGGGCCGGTCGATCCAATAGCGTCATTTACAAGCCGGAAAAGCAGTTACCGCCCGCCGCCCTTGCATACAGGGCGGCGGGCGGCGCTTTATACGCTTTTGTGCAGCCAGCCATCTTATTCCGCCGCAATCCGTTACCGCTCCACCCGGTTCAGTTCGCAGATGACTTCCAAATGTTCGGTATGGGGGAAGAGATCGACCGGCCGGAAGCGGGCGGGGCGGTAGGCGTGGCGGGCGAAGGTTTGCAGGTCGCGGGCCAGGCTTTCCGGCCCGCAGCTGATGTAGATCACCTTCCGCGGGGCCATCGCGGCGATGGCGGCGATCGCCTCCGGCGTGCTGCCGGCGCGCGGCGGGTCGAGAAAGACGACGTCGGGGCGCAGGCCCTCGGCGGCCGCGCGGCGCATCCAGGCTGTCGCGTCGGCGCAGAAAAACTGCGCGTTGGCCACCCGGTTGGCCGTGGCGTTCGCCTTGGCCGCCCGCACGGCGACCGGCGTCTGCTCAACCCCGATGAGCCGCCCGGCCTGCCCGGCCGCGCAAAGCCCGATCGTGCCGATGCCGCAGTAGGCGTCAAGGATTGTCTCGCCGCCGGTCAGCCCGGCCGCAGCAATCGCGGCGCGGTAGAGCCGCTCGGTCTGGTCGTGGTTGACCTGGTAAAAGCTGCCCGGCGTGATGGCAAACCGCAGGCCGCAGAGCTCGTCCTCGATGCTGCCGTGGCCGAACAGCACCCGCACGTCCCGCCCAAGCACCGCGCTGGTGCGGCGCGGGTTGTGGTTGTGGATGAGGGTGGTCAGCCAGGGGGCTTCGCGGCGCAGCGCCGCCACAAACTGCCGGCTGCCGGGCAGCCGGTCGCTGGCCGTGACAAGGATCGCCATCACCTGCCCCGTGCGCACCCCGACCCGCACCAGAATGTGGCGCAAAAGCCCCGTGCCGCGGTCCTCGTCATAGGCGGGCCAGCGCACGGCGCGCGCTGCGGCCACCACCGCCGCGATGGTTTTATCCAGGATCGGCGCCTGCAGCAGACAGCCGGCTTCGGGCAACGGCAGCACCCGGTGAGTGCCGGCCGCATAGATGCCGGCCGCAAGCTGCCCGCGCTGCATCGTGAAGCTCGCGATCGCCTTGTTGCGGTAATGCCAGGGATTTTCCGCGCCGAGAATCGGCGCAACCGGGGCCAGCCGGGCGAAGAGTTCCTCGGCCCGGCGCTGTTTTTCGGCCAACTGCTGCGGGTAGGGCATGCCGAGCATCGGGCAGCCGCCGCAGCGCTGCCGCTGTAACGGGCAGCGGCGGGGTTCCTGCGGTGCCTTCGCCGGCGGTGTCTGTTTTGTGGGCATGAGAAGATCCTTTCGAGGGGGATTTGTAGGGGCGAGCATCACTCGCCCGCGGGGGTGGATATGGAATCCGCCCCTACGGTCTCTGTACACCGTTCCCCCCACCTTTGCGGCGGGGTTGCGGGGTGTGGTATACTGGATGTGGACGGGTTACAGCGGCGGCAGGGTGACGCCGGTCACAACCGATTCACCGTTTTGAACTTCGCCGTCCGCACGGAATGTATACCATTCCTCGCTGCCGTCCTCCATGAAATAGCCGACTCTATAAACGCCGCCCGGTTTCACTTCCACCGGGAAAACCGAACAGGGCAGGTACACGCCGTTGGTTTCCAGCTCTTTTACATCTTCGTAGGCGTTAAAAATCTCGTAAATCTGCAACGCCTGTACGCCGGGCAGGCCCGGATTTTCCACAGTGCCGATCGTATTGGCCATATACGGCGCCACCCCAAACAGGTACAGCGTGCTGCCGTCGCCGCCAAAGTGCAAGTCCTCGATCTGCACAGCGTCGCCGTATTTCTGCATCAGCTGCGCGGCAAAGCGCAGCGTGTTCGGGTCGGATATGGACGCCTCGTTTTGCGCATGATAGCTGCCGCAGATCACCATAACGCTGGCGCCGTCCAGCGCTTCAAACTGACGGGAAAAGTTTTCCACCATGCAGTTTTCCCGATAGGGCGCTGTCCCGTCCGCGTCGTTTTCGTTGCGGTAGACCTCGTACTGTTCGTTGTTGTTCTGGAAAAGAGCGTATTCCTCCGAATCCGTTTTTCCCTCTTCTTCCAACAGATTGCCATACTGCGCCGTTATGGCATCATAGCCAAAGCTGATATCATATCCATGAAACACCGTCTCGGGGCAGGTTTCTTTGATTTGGCGGCAAAACGCCAGTGAATCCTGCGTATGCCAGGCCGCCCCCGCGCTCACTTCATAAAGTCTTTCCAGAATCGCGTCATCCTCCGCCTGCATCCAGAGGTTCAGCGTCTGTGCCCACGCATATGGGAACTCCAGAAACAAATCCCGCATTCCCTGCGCGTAATAGTCCTGCCAGACCGCCAGTTCGGTTGCGTAATAATAGTTGCGGCCGTGCCCTTCGCCATAGATCGCGATCTGCCCGGCGTCCGGCGTAATCGGCAGGGTGGTTGCGCCCACGATCGGCTCACCCAGCATTTCGGCGTCGGAGATTGGCGTGGCTGTCGGGGTTGCAGCCGGCGTCGCCGTCGGGGCGGCGGTCGGCGTCGGGGCAGCTGTGGGCTGCAGCGTCGGGGCGGCGGTTTCCTTGGGGGCTGCGCAGGCGGTCATGGTCAGGGCCAGCGCGCCGGCGGCCAGCCCGAGCAGCGTATGCCGTTTCAATTGTGTGTTCATCCGGTTCTCCTTTCTGTCCGGTTTTACCTGGCGACCAAACTTTTTGCCAACATCACCCGTGTGGTGATGCCTATATAACAGAAACAAACGGAGGTAATGTTATGAACGTTTTGCTGATTAACGGCAGCCCGCACGCGCATGGCTGCACCGACGCGGCGCTGCGCGAGGTGGCCGGCGCGCTGAACGCCGACGGCATCGAGACGACGATCTACCACATCGGCCCCAAGCCGGTGGGCGGCTGCGTGGGCTGCGGCGGCTGCGCCAAGGCCGGGCGCTGCGTGTTCGGCGGCCCGCCGGCCGATGTGCTGCCGCTGGCCGAGCAGGCCGACGGCTTTGTGTTCGGCGCGCCGGTGCACTATGCGACGGCGGCGGCCGGGATGCTGGGCTTTCTGCACCGGCTGGCCTACAGCGCGGGCGGCCGGGTGCTGCGCCGCAAGCCGGCGGCCGTGGTAACCAGCGCCCGCCGCGCCGGCACGACCACCGCGCTCGAAGCGATGGAAAAAGTGCCGCAGATTCTGGAAATGCCGCTCATCAGCGGCACCTACTGGCCGATGGTGCACGGCGGCAACGCCGAGCAGGCCGCCCTGGACGAAGAAGGGATGCAGATCATGCGCAGCGTCGGCCACAACATGGCCTGGATTCTGCGCTGCATCGAGGCGGGCCGCGCCGCCGGCATTACCCCGCCGGTCGGCGAACCGCCGATCCGCACCAACTTCATCCGCTGATTTTCCGCAAACACCGCCCCGCGCCGCCCTTTTCCGGGCCGCTGCGGGGCGGTTATTTCATCAGCATATCGCAAAAAAGACAGCGAACCCCAGCCCGGACGCCGCCGCGCCGAAGGCAAGGCCGGCCAGCACGTCGGAAGGGTAATGCACGCCGGAAAGCACCCGGCTGACCGCGATCATACAGCCGAGCACGCCGAGCAGGGCCGCCAGCGCCGGGCAGGCGAACCAGGCCGCCACCGCAATGCAGGCCGCTGAAAAGCAGTGCCGGCTCGGGAAGCTCTGGCCGCGGGTATCCTTCGGGAAGAGCGGCGCAAAGCCGAGCGTCTCATACGGCCGCGGGCGGTTGATGGCTTTGCGCAGCACGCTGCCCGCCACAAAGACGACGGCCGGCACCAGCACTTCTCCGGGCAAAAGCGGACTGCGCTGCCAGAGCAGCCAGCCGAGCAGCCCGGCGTACAAAACGTACACCGCCGCCACCGCCCCGGTGCTCGCGATGCGCAGCGCCCGCCGCGCCGCCGGCCGCGCCCGGAACCAGCCGAGCATTGCGTTGTACTGTTCGGTCTTCATGCGTCCGCCTCTTCCCTGCTTTTCATTTCAGCATACCACCCGCTGCCAGGCTTGTCAAATCAGGGCAGTGGGCGATATAATAGAGCTTGGAATTTAGAGTTGAGTGTTGAAACCGTAGCGGCGCTTTGTGCGCCGCAGGCAGGCGAGAGAGTTCGCCCTCCGCTGCAAACTTTTATGGCTTTCCTTGCTTCTAACGGCTATGGAGTACAAAACGCCGCTACATTCTCTATAATTTTGGAGTCTTGATCATGGTTGCTTTAAAAAAGCTCTAAATCTCAGAAAACGCCGCGCGGCTTATCGCCGCGGCGGCTTCACCCGTGGGGAGGTTTTCGATGTTTGGTTTTGCCAATGCTCTGCTGCTGGCGCTGGTGCTGGCGGCGGGGGTGGATGCGGTGCTGGCGCTGCGGGCGGCCGCGCCCGGCCGGGGCCGCTGCCGGCGCGCGCTGGCCGGGCTCTGGCACACGCCGCACCTGCTGTTCGGCCCCTGGGGCACGGCAGCGCGGCTGCGCGCCGGGGAGGTTCTGTTCACGGTCGGCCTTTGCTGCTACGAGGTCAGCGTCGCCTTCTGCAACAGCATGGCGCGGGACGCCTGGCCCTGGGTGCAGGGGGTGCTGGCCCCGGCGCTCGACTGGGCGGCCTTCCTCTGCTGGGGTGCCAAGATCCTGCTCTGCACCCGCTACACCTGGCGGGAGCTGACGGTGGCCGGCGCGCTCTACTTCATTGCGCGGTGGGTGCATTTCAACAGCCACAACATCTTCTGGATCGGGCTGGTCGTGGCCGTGCTGGCCGCCAAAGACCTTGATTTGCGCCGCGCGCTCGACGCGTTTCTCGCCGTCGGCACCTCGACGGTCGCGCTGGTTATGCTGCTGAACGCCGGCAATCTGCTGCCGCCGGCCCCCGATCTGGCCGGCGAGCGCAACGTGACCGAAATCCGGCTGACGCTTGGCTACGGCCATCCCAACACCTTCGGCGGGCTGGCCTTCGGGCTGGGGCTCGGCTATACGATGCGCCGCGCGGCCCGCCCGCGCTGGGGCGATGCGGCGGTGCTCGCCGTGCTCGGCGTGCTGATTTGGGCAGGGCCGGCCTCCCGCACGGCGGCGCTGGCTTGCCTGGCGCTGGCAGCCGGGCTCGCCTTCTGCAGACTGCGTGCCGGGGCGGCCATTCCCCGCGCGGCGGCCCGGGTGTACGCGGCGGCGGTGCCGGTGCTGGCGGCGGCGAATTTTCTTTTGCCGCTCGGGATGTACAAAAACGGGCCGGGCTGGTCGGATTTTGGGCCGGCGTGGCTCTCCGCGCTCGACAACCTTTTGACCGGGCGGCTCTCGATGGTATGGCTGGCTTACCGGCTGCTGCCGGTGAAGATCGCGGGCCAGATGCTGCCCGACTGGCCCGCGCTTGATTGCAGTTTTGTCTATGCGCTTTACCAATTCGGGCCGGTCGTGGCCGTGCTGCTGGCCGCGCTGCTCATCGCGGCGCTGTGGGGCTACGCCCGCCGGGGCGACCGGGTGCTGGTGTTCTGCCTGCTCGCAATGCTCGTCTACGCCTTTATGGAAAGCCAGAGCTTCCACCTCACCACCAACCCCGCCGCCCTGCTGCTCGCCGGCGCGGTGTTCGGGCAAAAGCCGGAAAGGTGGCTCGGCGGTAAGCGACAGGCGGAATCGATTTGACCGCAGCGGTCTATCGCAACAACTTTGACGGAGGCTCATAAGATGGCGAAAAAGAAATCGTCCCGCAAAAAGGCTCGGAACCAGCGCGAGATCGACAACCGGCGAGACTGGCACGCCCTTCTGCAGTGCATCACGGTCATCGCCCAAATGGACCCGTGGGATATGCTGGCGGAGGACGATACCTGCGCCTGCCTGACAGCGGACGGCAGCCAGATGATTTTCTTCAGCTGCGTGGAAGGCGACGAGCAGGGGCTGATCGTCTTTCCCTTTCCTGCGCGAGATGGACGCGATATGACGGGGGTGGGGCCGGCTGGGTGATAACCATTCCGGAACGTCCCGACGCATATGGGAAAGCCTGATTCTTCCATCCGCCGAGATTGCAGCGGCGCACATTGTGCGCCATGCCTTTCGCAAAACCTCTATGTTGTATCCGATTTCTAACGGCAATGGCGAACACTGTTCGCCGTTACGGCCTCTATAATTTCAAGGACACCTGCCGATCTTTTAGCTGATTTTCTGCACCAACGTTCGCGAAATTACAAAAGCCTCCCCGGCCGGGGAGGCTTTTTTGCTGTTGGTCGTGTCAATCTTGCGCATCTTCTGCGGGCTGCTGGGTCGGTGCCGGGCTTGGCGTTGGATTCGGTTGCACATCAAACACGACGGTATATCCTTCCTGCAAAGTCGGGTTCATCTCCAAAATGCTCTGGATCAAACTCTGCGCGTTGTCTTGCGCCCGTTCCAGGATGCCATTGTCAATCGCGCGCTTCGACATTGCTTCTTTTGTCGCCTCGTCCACATTGTACACATCGTTGACCGAAATGGGGTTAAATATATTGTTCTTTTCATCAAAGACTTCCAGGCTTTCCGGGATGCTTTCGTTGCTCAAAATTTCCGCTTCGGGAATCTGAATCGCGATTTCCTTTTTTGCTTCATCTACGGTAGCTTTCAGTTTTGTGACATCCACGCCCGCTTTAATGACGCCGTCCCATTTCACAATAAACGATTTGTATGTCATGGGGATTTCAAAATCAAAGATCTTTTTTGCATCCTCGTATTTGCCGACATCGGTATACAGGTATTCAACGCTCGCCAGCTCTCCGATTTCCTGAATTTCTTTTTCCAAAACCTGGATATTAAACTCCTGTGTCACCGGGTCGGTGATCGCAACCTCATCCTGTGCCACTTCCGCAAGAGCCTTCTCCACAGCTCTTTGCTTTTCCTTCTCCGCACGCTCCATACTGCTCTGGTATACGGCAGACAGGATTGCAATCACCGCAACAAGCACAACAATCAAAAGGCCAACCGCCATGCGTATTACCATCTTCTTGTGGCAGAAGAGAGTTCCGACAGCCTCGTTCAGATCATCTTTCCATTTGCTCATGGATCTCACGTCCTTCTGTTTATTTCTTTTCCATTTTCAGTCAGGGCGCTTCTCTGTTGTACGAACCTCCTCCCCTGCGCCCCCATAACACACCTTGCATTTTTTGCGCAGGCGTACCGCATTTATATTACACACTGTAATTTTATAGTTGTTTTGTGCATACAATATTATAGTATATCAAAATTGTCACTGTCAAGATATAGTGGGCTGGTAGAGGTGTACCACTATGGCAAATGAAATCAAAATCAAGGTAAAGCCCGCGCTGCGGGGAGACGACGGCTACAAGGTTATTTCGGTGCGGATGAAGGAAGAACTGGTGACAAAGCTGGACGAACTTTCCGTTCAGACCAACCGCTCCCGCAATCAGCTCATCAACCTGCTGCTAGAGTCTGCGATTGACATGGTAAAAATTGAAGAGTGACAAAAAGCCCGCCCCGGCTGTCAGCCAACTCGGGCAGGCTGCATGGCACAGCAAAAGGGCCTCCCTGCTCGGGAGGCCCTTTTGTTCATGGTATCGCTGTTAGTCCCTTTCCGCATCCCGAATCAGTTTTTCCATATCCTTTTCCGCGATTGTCCCGTGCAGGCGGGCGCGGAGGCGGGTTTTGGATTCTTCAGTTTGCAACCTTTTCGTTATTCACTCGAAAAAGTCCTAGATTTTAGAAAGTTTTTCTTGTGTAAAAGAAAATTTCCTTGCATATCCCAAAGTTTTTCGATATACTTTTAATAGAATCCTTGGAATTGGAGGTGTTTTTGATGATTATACGACCGCAATACCTGGAGCAGTTGCGAACTTACCGCAACGTTCCGCTTGTCAAAATACTGGCCGGCATTCGCCGCTGCGGCAAATCCACAATTTTAGATATGCTGCGGGACGACCTAAAGCAAAGCGGAATTCCCGCAGATCACATCCTTTGTATGCGTTATACATCGGAGGATTTTGATCACGGCATGACCACTCAGGATATGTACAACGGCATCAAAGCGCAGATGACCGCCCCCGGACGTTACTATCTTCTTCTGGACGAAGTTCAGGAAGTTGACGGCTGGGAAAAAGCTGTCAACAGCCTTTTAGAAGGCGCAGATACCGATATCTATGTGACGGGCTCCAACTCGCGGTTGATGGCAAGCGAGATTTCCACCTACCTGACAGGGCGGTATGTTTCCATCCCGGTCTACACCCTGTCCTTTTCCGAGTATCTTTCCTTCAAGCAGGGGGACCCCCGTTCCTCCCGGGAACTTTTCAACGAATATCTGCGTCTGGGCGGTTTTCCGGTTGTGGCGCTCGGAAAGTTTGACGACCGCACGGCATACCAGATTGTGGAGGGCATCTATACTTCGGTCATTACCAGCGACATCGCCAGGCGGCACCATATTACGAACTATGACCTGTTCAACCGCGTCGTCAAATACATCGTCGAAAACGTTGGCAAGACCTTTTCTGCCAACGCCATCGCAAAGTTTTTGAAAAGCGAGGGCCGCTCACTCTCGGTTGAAACGGTTTACAACTATCTGAGCTGGCTGGAAAAAGCGTTTGTGATCTACCGCTGTCCGCGGTATGATTTGCAGGGAAAATCCGTGCTGAAAACACAGGAAAAGTTTTATCTGGCCGACTCTTCACTGAAATACTGCATCATGGGTTTTAACCCCAAATCGATCGCCGCCATGCTGGAAAACATCGTCTATTTTGAACTGCGCCGCCGGGGGTACGACGTCTATATCGGAAAAAACGAGGCGAAGGAAATCGACTTTGTGGCAACGCGCCGCGATGAGCGTCTCTACGTCCAGGTCTGCCGTCGCCTGCCGGAAGAATCCGACCGTGAAATCGCCAACCTGCTGGAAATCCGCGACCATTACCCGAAATACGTTGTCACGCTCGACGAACTTGCCACAGGGAATGTCGATGGCGTCAAGATTATGCATCTGGCAGATTTTTTGCTGAGCAGCGCTTATTAGGGTGTATCAGATACACCCTAGGTCATGGCTGCCCGCACGTCACCCCTATACAAACCAAAAGGGCCTCCCCACACGGGGAGGCCCTTCCTTTGTTCAGTTCAAACGAACAATTTCGCCCAATCGATATACCTGCGCGGATTATTCGGCAACCTGCGCGGCGGCGACAGCGCAGGCGACGGTCATGCCGACCATCGGGTTGTTGCCGGCGCCGATCAGGCCCA
>NBJMR02800__coassemble_1623_pt1 | contig 28140 bp, 25 predicted proteins | sample NBJMR02800__metabat2_low_PE_045 | metagenome-assembled genome bin NBJMR02800 | reverse complement strand
ATTAGTGAAATTTGAAATGCTTCCTCGACAGGTATTCCCATCATAAACCTTGTGAGATAGTCAACTGCCATACCTACTATCGAAGCATGTACATTTTCGACTTCAGCAAGTACATTGTCATCTTTCATGTCTACACGTTCCATTGCAGAAGGTTTCAAATATCCACCGTATGGCTGCTTTACGTCCTTTATTCTTGCTGTTACAGAACTCATGCCTACTTCATTCCTTTCAATGCATTTGTACTTATTATACTATATTTTTCCCAAAAATGGAAGATGTATTGTCATATTTGATAAATATTATATTCTCAACAACTGCCATATTCCTTTTGTATCAATCGGAAGTTGCCTGCTATTCAATTCATCATGCTATCATATCTTTTACTATCCACTGAGGGGTAAATGTCTATGCAGGAGAACCATGTTTCGTTATCGGAATTAGCTGGCCGCCCATATGACGCCCCACGACTTCATTGAATATATCCATTGTATCTACGTTATTCATATTCGCTTTGCTACGCCTCCATATTAAATTTTTATTTTACTTTCAAATACAAACTTGCCCTCACTATGGCTCTATATGAAGGTTTTGATATGACTTTCGTCAAAATGCCGAAGTACTTACCTACCAACAAATATCAGAATTAGGACCCGCCGGCGCGCAACTTGACAAAACTTCCCGAAAGAGCGTATACTGGGGTGGAATTTCGTGTGGGAGGCAAGACAAACCTATGAATCCGTTGATTCTTCAATCCGATTTTGGTTATGCGGACGGCGCGGTCAGCGCGATGTACGGCGTGGCGCTGGGCGTGAGCCCCGCGCTGCGGGTCTTTGATTTGACCCACGACATCCCCCAGTATGACATCTGGGAGGCAAGCTACCGTCTGATCCAGACCGTGAGCTACTGGCCCAGAGGCAGCGTTTTTGTCAGCGTGGTTGACCCCGGCGTAGGCTCCACACGGCGCAGCATTGCGGTGCGCACGGCCGAAGGGCAGTACATCATCACGCCGGACAACGGCACCCTGACCCACATCAAGCGGATGTGCGGCATTGAGGAAGCCCGCATCATTGACGAAAGCATGAACCGGCTTCCCAATTCGGGCGAGAGCTACACCTTCCACGGCCGCGATATCTATGCCTACACCGGCGCGCGGCTTGCTTCGGGGGTTATCAGCTTTGCCCAGGTCGGCCCCGAAGTGCCGGTGGACAGTGTGATTGAGCTGCCGGTTGTTGAACCGCAGCGGGAAGGCGACGTGATCACCGGCACGATCGATGTGCTGGACGTGCGGTTCGGTTCGCTTTGGACCAACATCTCCCGTGACCTGTTTGCCGGGCTGGGGGTGTCCCACGGCGGCCGGGTAGAGGTATCGATTGCAAACAACACCCGCACGCTGTATAAAAACATCATGGTCTATGCCAAGAGCTTTGCCGATGTCAACGTCGGCGAGCCGCTGCTCTACATCAACTCGCTCGACTGCGTCGCCGTCGCGATCAACCAGGGCAGTTTTTCGAAGGCGTACAACATCGGCACCGGCATTACCTGGCGCATTGCGCTGCGCAAGGCCCCGCGCATTATCTACGAATAAGGCGTCGTTTTGGTTTTCCCGCCGGGTATCCGACGGTAAAATACAAGGGCGGGCGCGGCAGCCCTGAAGCGGGCGGCCGCGCCCGCACCCCACTTTCAAGTTTTGTGAGGAGTGCATTGACATGAAGAATTCTTCCATCAAAACCGTCGTTGCCGTCGGCATCGGCGCAGCCCTGTTCTTTGTGCTGGGCCGTTTTGTCGCCATCCCGAGCGGCATCCCCAACACCAACATCAGCCTGCAGTACGCCATTCTCGGCATGCTGGGCGGCATGTACGGCCCGGTGGCCGGCGGCCTGATCGGCTTCATCGGCCATACCCTGATCGACCTTTCCTGGGGCGGCAGCCCGTGGTGGAGCTGGGTCATCGCTTCGACGCTGGTCGGCATTGTGGTTGGCCTGGGCGCCAAGAAGCTGGCGCTCAATGAAGGCGACTTCGGCAAGAAGAAGTTCGCTCTGTTTGCCGTCATCAACATTGTGGCAAACGCCGTGGCCTGGGTGCTGGTTGCGCCGACGCTGGACATCCTGATTTATGCCGAACCGGCCGGCAAGGTGTTTTCGCAGGGCGTTTTTGCCGCCATTGCCAACAGCCTGACCGCCGTCATCGTGGGCGGGCTGCTGGTGGCCGCTTACTGCAAGACCATTGCCAAGAAGGGCTCGCTGGATAAAGAATAAACCATTGCAGCCAGTTGCGGGGGCAGGGCGTTGCCCTGCCCCCTGTTTTTATGATTTTTTGCCTCAGACTTCACCTCAGAGGAGCCCTGCCCATGAACGACCCCATCATCTCCTTCCGGGATTTCACCTTTCAGTACCGCGCCCAGGCCCGGCCCACGCTGCACAACATCAATCTCGATATCTATCCCGGCGAAAAGATCCTTGTCGCCGGGCCTTCGGGCAGCGGAAAATCGACGCTGGCCAGCTGCATCAACGGGCTGATCCCGTTCAGCTACCCCGGCGAATCCACCGGCACCCTGCTGATTGACGGCAAAGAGGCCAAAAAGGCGAGTATTTTTGAGCTTTCCAAGTCGGTCGGCACCGTTCTGCAGGACCCCGACGGCCAGTTCATCGGCCTGACCGTGGCGGAAGACATTGCCTTTGCACTGGAAAACGACTGTGTGCCGCAAGACGAAATGCACGCCACAACCCACCGGGTGGCCCGGCTTGTGGATGTGGAACACCACCTGGATTACGCCCCACACGAACTTTCGGGCGGGCAGAAACAGCGGGTCAGCCTGGCCGGCGTTATGGTGGACAATGTCAAGATCCTGCTGTTTGACGAACCGCTCGCCAACCTTGACCCGGCCGCCGGCAAGCAGACGATTGAGCTGATTGACGAAATCCAGCAAAAGACCCAGACCACCGTGCTGATTATCGAACACCGGCTTGAGGATGTATTGTGGCGCAGCGTGGACCGGATTATCCTGATGGAGGAAGGCCGCATTGCGGCCGACCTGCGCCCCGATGCGCTGCTCTGCGGCTCGCTTTTGACCGAGGCGGGCATCCGGGAACCGCTGTACATCACGGCGCTCAAGTATGCCGGCGTAAAACTGACGCCCGAAATGCACCCCGCCCACCCGGACACCCTTGCGCTCAGCGAAGGGGATGTGGCGGCGGTGCGCCGCTGGTACCAGGCAGGGTGCCCGGCCCCCGCCCCGGACCCGCAGCCCGCCCTGCTTGAGGTGGAGAACCTCTGCTTTGGGTATACCAAGGACCGCCAGATCCTGAAAAACGTTTCGTTCGCCATCCGCAAGGGAGAGATGGTCAGCATTGTCGGGCGCAACGGCGCCGGAAAGTCCACCCTTTCCAAACTGATCTGCGGGTTTGAAACGCCGGCTTCCGGCCGCATTGCGCTGGAAGGGCGGGACATTACGGCCGATACCATCCGCATGCGCGCCAAACGGATCGGCTATGTCATGCAGAACCCCAACCAGATGATCTCAAAAACGATGATTTTTGACGAGGTCGCGCTCGGCCTTGTGCAAAGCGGCCTGCCGGCCGATGAAGTCCGCGCAAAGGTGGAGCAGACACTCAAGATCTGCGGGCTTTACCCGTTCCGCAACTGGCCGATTTCGGCGCTGAGCTTCGGGCAGAAAAAGCGGGTGACCATTGCAAGCGTGCTGGCCCTGGGCCCCGACATCATCATTCTGGATGAGCCGACCGCCGGCCAGGATTTCCACCATTACACCGAAATTATGGAGTTTTTGCGCGGGCTGAACGCGCGCGGCGTGACGGTGCTGATGATTACCCACGATATGCACCTGATGCTGGAATACACGCCCCGCGCCCTTGTGTTCAGCGACGGGCGGCTGATTGCCGACCGCAGCGCCGCCGAGGTGCTGTGCGACCCGGCCCTGATTGAGCAGGCGGCCCTCAAGGAGACCAGCCTGTTCACGCTGGCCACCCGCTGCGGCATTGCCCCGCCCGAGGATTTTGTGAAACGCTTTATTGACTGTGACCGGGAGGTGCGCGAAGATGGCCGCTAACACTGTGCTGAACTACCTGCCGCGCAAAAGCTTTGTGCATGAGCTGACCGGTGCGACCAAGCTGGCATTTTTCCTGCTGTTCACCTTTGCCAGCATGGTCACCTATGACACCCGGGTGCTGATCGGGCTGATGGCCGTGAGCTTTGCGGCTTTCCGCGCCAGCCATATCAAGCTGCGGGAAGTGCGGTTCATGCTGGTCTTTATGCTGATTTTCCTGCTTCTCAACAACGTTTTCATCTATCTGTTCAGCCCCGAGCAGGGGGTGCAGATCTATGGCACCCGGCATGTTGTCGCCACGCTGTTCTGGCGGTACACCATCACCTGGGAACAGCTGTTTTACCTTTTGAACATCTCTTTGAAATATTTTGTCGCGCTGCCGGTGGCGATCCTGTTCATCTCGGCCACCAACCCGAGCGAGTTTGCCGCCAGCCTCAACCGGATCGGGGTTTCCTACCGGGTTGGGTATTCGGTGGCGCTGGCGCTGCGCTATATTCCTGACATCCAGCGCGATTACCAAAGCATCAGCCAGGCCCAGCAGGCCCGCGGCGTGGAACTTGGCAAGCGGGAAAAGCTGCTGGCCCGGTTGAAAAACTCGGTCAACATTCTGCTGCCGCTGATCCTTTCCAGCCTGGCGCGGATTGACACAATCAGCAACGCGATGGAGCTGCGCGGTTTTGGCAAAAACAAAAAGCGCACCTGGTATGTGCAGCGCCCGTTTGCCCGCAACGATTACCTTGTGCTCGGCCTGGGCGTGCTGCTGCTTGTGCTCAGCCTGGTGATCACCTTCTGGGACGGCAACCGGTTTTACAACCCGTTTGTATAAAAGCGCCCGCCTTCTGAAAGCAAAAAACTGCCGTGCAAAGCGGAGTGCGCACAAGGAAGCTTCCTTATGCTTGCTCCGCTAACTGCACGGCAGGCTTTTTGTTTGTCGGAGGCGGCTCAAAGCAGTTTTTCCACAAAGCTGCGGGTAAGCTCATACACCGATAACCGCGGGTAACTGACCCCGGCCAGCTCCATCGCCTGCTGCTGTTTGGGGGTGACGGCGGTGTAAGGGTATATGCCGAACAAAAACGGATACAGCGCATAGAGAAACCGCTCGCAGGCATCCGCCCCGATACCGGGCAGGCTGCGCGCCAGCAGACTGCGCACCGCCTGCATCGAGGCGGCGTAAACCGTTTTGAAGGCCGCCAGGTTTTCGACCCGGCTGTTGGCTTCAATGTCATACAGGTTCATGGAGAGCAGCCGCAGCATGGTGCCGCGGCGCGCCAGGGTCCCGGCCAGGGCGTCGGCCAGGGCGTCGGCGCCGGGCTGGGCGGGCAGAGCGTTGAGGTCGTCGGTCCAGGCTGCATACTCGCGCTGCAGCAGCGCGAGGAAGATCTCCTCCTTCGTTTCAAAATAATTGTAAATCGAAGTGCGGGTAAAGCTGGTGCGCGCGCCGATGAGCTTGATCGTGATTTCCCGCAGGCTCATCGTTTTGTACAAAGCGGCGCAGGCGTCGATGATTTCCTCCCGCCGCGCGCGGGTCAGCGCCTCGGAACCTTTTGGCATGGGCCGTCTTCCTTTCTGTCTGGCAAACCAAAACGGCGGGGCGGCCGGGCCGCCTCGCCGTTTTTGCCGTGTTTAGAGTTCGATCAGCGTATATTCCCGGCTGCCGGTGCCCAGTTCCGCCGCGGCTTCAATGGTGTGGATGCCGTTGCGGCTGTTGACCCGCTCCATAAAATGCTCCTTGCCAGGGTCGTCCGACTGCATGACCAGGTCAATGCAGGCCTGGTCAATCGCAACCGGGTCCAGAGAGGCGAGGATACCGATATCCTGCATGCAGGGGTCCTCGGCGACGGCGCAGCAGTCACAGTCCACGCTGAGGTTTTTCATGACGTTGATGTAAGCGATCTTGCCTTTGAAATGCGCAACGACGCTTTCAGCCGCATCGGCCATCGCTTCGGGGAATTCCACCGGGCTGGCGTGCTGTTCCCAGGTCTTGTAGCGGTCGTCGGTTTTGCCGGCGCTGTGGATCAGCGCCTTGCCTGCGCGGGAGGCGCAGCCGATGGAAAGCTGTTTGAGCGCGCCGCCGTAGCCGCCCATCGGGTGGCCCTTGAAGTGGGCGAGCACCAGCATTGAGTCATAATTCTCAATGTTTTTGCCAAGGTGGTTTTCCTTGAGGATTTTGCCGTTCGGGATCGGCCAGACAACATCGGGGCCTTCGGCGTCCATAATATCAACCGTAAAATCTTTGGTCCAGCCGTGTTCTTCCATCAGCTTCCAGTGGCTGTCGGTATTGTCCCGCACGCCGCCGGAAGCATCGCCGTAGGCCGTATTGCATTCCACAATCGTGCCGTTGACCGCTTCGACCATCGGTTTCCAGAAGTCGGGGTGCAGAAAGTTCTGGTTGCCCTTTTCCCCCGAATGGACCTTGACCGCCACCTTGCCGGGCAGCGTGACGCCCAGCGCGCGGTACAGCTCAACCACCTTTTCGGGGGTGATGGTGCGGGTAAAATATACGTTCGATTTCATCGGGATAGCCTCCTGTCTCGAAACAAGCGCCGTGAGTTCTGACATTGTGTCATCACCTATAGCATACCGCGTTGCCGCCAAAATGTCAACAGCCGGCCTGCGGTGAGCCGGGGTCCCCGGTCAATTCGCGCACCAGCGGGGCCAGCTTTTGGCGTTCCCGCCTTGTCACCCGGTTGTACAGCGGCAGCGCCGCGGCCATGGCGGCTATGCCCGCCAGGCCCACCGCCACGCCCGGCACAAACAGCCCGGACCAGACCATTGTGCAGCACATGCCCAGCCCCAGCAGCAGAGCGCCGGCCGTTCCGGCCGCCACCGAAACCAAAGTTCCCTTGCGGGTCACGCCGCGTTCCAGCCGGCGCAGCTGGTCCAGCGGGGTTTCGGCCGGGGGCAGGTATCGATCCCGGAGACGGCGCAGCTCCTCCTGCTGTTGGGCGGAATAGGTGTAGGTAAACGTTTCATTTGTTTCTTGCATGGTTACCTCCTTGGGGTGGTGGCGGGGCTGCGGCGCAGCGCGCGGTTGGCCTGCACCCACATCGCGGTGCCCAGCCCCGCCACCACCGCGCAGACCCCGAACCCTGAACCGGCGATCATCCTGGCGCTGAAGGCCGCCTGTTCTTCGGTGGAAAAAGCGGCCAGCATCGCCACTTCAAGCGACAGCATCGAGACAAGCGCCGCGGCCGCCGGCACACAAACCGCCACAACCGCCGGATGGGGAAAGAACAGGCTACGCAGAAGGCGGCTGCGTTCGATCGGCTTTTTCATCGGTTTCCCTCCTCAGCGTAACGGTAAACCGGCTGCCGCGGCCCACCTCGCTGTGAACCGTGATGCTGCCGCCCACAATATCCACCACGCGGCGCACCAGCGCCAGCCCCAGTCCGTTGCCCTGGGTCGCGTGGGACGTATCGCCCTGGTAGAATTTTTCAAAGATATGCCGGCCGACTTCGGGCGAAATCCCGCAGCCTGTGTCGGAAACTTCCACCACGGCGTCCGCCCCCCGGGCGCGCAGCGTAAGCCCGATGCGGCCGCCCGGCGCCGTGAACTTGATCGCGTTGGAAAACAGGTTGTTCCACACAAGGCTCAGCAGTTCGGAATCGGTATGGACAAACACCCCGTCCTGCAGATCGGTTTCGACCTCCAGGTCCTTGGCCTCCCAGGCTTCCTCAAACCCCAGCAGGCAGGCGCAGAGCTGCTCACCCAGGTCATAGGTGGCGGCGGCCGGGTAAATCTGCTGGTTTTCCAGTTTGTTCAGCTTCAGGATGTTGGTAACCAGGCTGGCCAGCCGGCGGGAGGTATCGGTCACGGCGCGGGCATATTCCAGGCGGGTCTGCTCCGGCAGGGCCGGCTGCTGCAGCAGCGTGCCGTAGTTCTGCAGAACCGCCAGCGGGGTTTTGAGTTCATGGCTGACATTCGCGATAAAATCGGTGCGCAGGGTTTCCATACCGGCAAGTTCCTGCGCCAGGGTGTTGAAGGAATTTGCAATCACATCAAAGCCATCCTCCCCCAGGATGCCGAGCGGCGGGATGCGCACCGAAAAATCCCCCCGGGTGATCCGCCTGGCCGCCTGCACAATCTGCCGCACCGGGCGGTCAACCAGAAAGCGGCGGCGCACCTCATCCACAACGGTGCACAGCAGGCTGAGCAGCAGCACATTGCCAAAGGTCAGCCGGGCGGCCCGGCTGAGCTGCTGCTGTGTGAAGGCAAAGCCGAGCGTGGTTTGCAGCTGGCTGATGAACAGCGTCATGCAGCAGGTGATCAGGAACGCCATTGTCAGGAAAAAGGTCAGATACCGCCGCAGTGCCAGCCCCCACGCCCGCCAGCGGGGCCGTGCGCCGCTCATTTCGGCACCGCCTTGTAACCCAGCCCGTGGACCGTCACAATCTCAAATGCATCGCAGGCCGAAAACTTATCCCGCAGTTTGGTGATATAGACATCCACCGTGCGCGAGCCGGTATCGGAAGCGCCGTCCCAGAATTCTTCCATGAGCTGGCTGCGGGTAAAGGCCTTTTTGGGGTAAGAGAGCAGCTTGTAAATCAGGTTGAATTCCCGCACGGTCAATGGGATTTCCTCTCCGTTGCAGCGGGCGGAGCGCTCTTCGGCATCCAGCGTCAGGCTGCCGATCGTCAGCCGTTTGCTGGCGGCAATTTTGGCCCGGCGCAGCAGCGCCTCAATGCGCAGCACAAGCTCTTCCAGATTGATCGGCTTGACCATATAATCGTCTATACCGGCCTGAAAGCCAAGCCGTTTGGCAGAAAGATCGTCCCGCGCTGTCACAAAAAGGATGGGGATTTCCTGGTTGCGCTCGCGCACGGTTTTGGCAAACGAGAATCCATCCACCCCCGGCATCATGATGTCCGATACGATGCAGTCAAATACCTGGCCGCCGTACATTGCATCATAAGCTTCATTGGCGTTCAGGCAGCCGGTGGCGGTGTACCCGCTGCTGTTCAGGTACGCGCAGACGGTACGGTTCAGCGCGCGGTCGTCCTCCACAACCAAAATCTGGAACATAAGGGCCCTCCTTCCCTGTAGCAGGCCCCGCCCGGCTGCGCCGGCAGACCCTGCACCAAAAGCGGCACACCCGCCGCAAGTGCGGTTATTATACCAGATGAATGTTAAAGAATTGTTTGTGTTTGCGCCGGCGGGCAAAAAAAGTGCATGCGGCCGGCCGTGCCCCTTCCTGCCGGAATTGTTGACACAGTGTCAGCATTGTGGTACAATGCAATCGCTGACAAAGTGTCAGTTTGTATTTTCTCTGCACAGCGGCGCGGTTTGCGCTGCCGTGCGCATAGAACTTTTGGGGAAGGAGAGCCTTCTGATGCAACACAAAATTCTGATTGCCTATTTTTCTGCCAGCGGCGTGACCGCCGGCGTGGCGCGGGAGATGGCGCAGGCCGTCGGGGCGGACCTGTATGAAATCCGCCCGGCGGCCCCCTATACCCCGGCCGACCTGGACTGGCGCAACTGCCAGAGCCGCAGTTCCCGGGAAATGGGCGACCCGGCCTGCCGCCCGGCCCTGGCGCCGCCGGCTGTGGACCTGGCGCAGTATGATACCGTGCTGCTGGGTTTTCCGATCTGGTGGTATGTGGAACCCCGCATTGTGGATACCTTTCTGGAAAGCCAGGACTTTTCCGGCAAAACCGTGATTCCTTTTGCCACTTCGGGCGGCAGCGGGATTGAAAAGGCAGCCCGCAGCCTGAAAGACCACTGCCCCGACGCCGTGTGGAAACCGGGCCGGCTGCTGCACCGCGCCGGGGCGGCCGAGTGGGCCAAAGCGGCCCTTGCCCAAAACGCCCAGGACTGAGCCGCCCCGCGGCGCCGCTTTCCCCCTGTTCGCAAAAACCCCCGCATCCTGCGCGCAGGATGCGGGGGTTGGTTCAGTTTCAGAACCCTTCAAGGATCAGACCGCCGTCACAGACGATGATGCTGCCCTGGGTATATGTATTGGCATCGGACGCAAGGAAGAGCAGCGCGCCGGACAGATCTCCGTACCGGCCCAGCCGCCTCTGCGGCACTTTGTTTCGAATGCTTTCAAGGATTGCCGGCGGGGTATCGGGGGCCATCTCTCCGTTTTGCATGTTGCCCGGGGCAATGCCGTTGACATAGATGCCGTTGGCCGCCCAGGCCGCCGCGCAGGATTTGGTCAGCGCAGCTTCGGCCGCTTTGGACACATGGTAAACCACCGCCGTCGGCGCGGCGCTGAAACTGTTTACCGAGCAGATGTTCACAATGCGGCCGCCGTGGGCCAGCATATAGGCGTTGACAACCTCCTTGCTCATCAGCCAGGTGCCGGTCACATCCACATCGATACATTCACACCAATCTTTGAGGGAGATTTCCTCCGGGCGGCCATACCGGATGATGCCGGCGTTGTTCACAAGGATATCGATTTTGCCGAACGCATCCATCACCGTTTTGACAGCGTTTTGGACGCTCGCCTCGCTTGCGATGTCCACCTTGACGGTGATCACCCGGACGCCGGTCTTTTCGACGATGGCGGCGGCTGTCTTTTTGAGCTTTTCTTCATTGCCGGCCATCAGGGCAAGGTTCGCGCCATATTCAGCCAGGGAGGTGGCAAGTTCGACGCCGAGCCCGCGGGACGCGCCGGTGACAATCGCGACCTTGCCGGTCAGATCAAAGCAAACGGTTTTTTCCATAAAGATCTCCTTTCTGTGGGGGCCGCAGGCCCTTTGTTTCGTTTGCCGGCCAAAATGCAGCCGCCGGAAACACGGTTTCCACCGCAAAGGCTTCGCTTTGGCTTATACCAAATATATACCACAAAACAGCGCGCCTTGCAAAGGCGGGGGCCGGCTTTTTGTCGTATCATCCAAATTTTCTGTGCAATCTTTGGCAGCGCGGGCCGCGCTTTGTATGGTATAATCCAAGCAGGAATATCCTCTGTCACACCATTCAAATCCCAACAAAGGAGGCGCACAACATGGCCAAGTACAGATGCAGCGTATGCGGGTATATCTATGACGAGGAAGCCGAAGGGGCTCCCCTCTCCACACTCAGCGAATGCCCGGTCTGCCACCAGCCCACCGAGAAGTTCACCCTCTACCGGGAGGACCACGGCGCTGAGCCGGTGCGCCCCAAGGCGCTGAAGCTGGACTACCCGAAGGAATTCATCCGCAATGACCCCGCCTGCCGGTACATGAAGGAAATCCATGAGATGGCGGTGAGCGGCAAAAGCCAATCGGCTTCCATGGGCACCGAACTGCCGATGCCAAACTGGGATGAGATTCTGATCCTGGGCGCGCAGCTCGACCCGATGCCGCTGGAAGAAAACGCCCCGGTACGCACCACGACCGTCATCGGGCCGCGGGCCAAAAAACCGCTGATCCTCGAAAACCCGGTGTACATCTCCCACATGTCCTTCGGGGCGCTTTCCAGGGAGGCCAAGGTCGCGCTGGCCAAAGGTTCCGCGATGGCGCACAGCGCCATGTGTTCGGGCGAGGGCGGCATTTTGCCGGAAGAGATGCAGGCCGCCGGCAAGTATATCTTTGAATATGTGGGCAACCTGTACAGCGTCACGCCCGAAAACCTGAAAAATGCCGACGCGGTTGAGATCAAGATCGGCCAGGGCACCAAGCCCGGCATGGGCGGCCACCTGCCCGGGGAAAAGGTTACCCGGGAAATCAGCGAAATCCGCAACAAGCCGATGGGGCGGGACATTGTGGCGCCCGCCCGCTTTCCCGGCATTGAGACCAAAGAGGATTTGAAGCAGCTGGTCAGCCAGCTGCGCTATGCCTCCGACGGGCGGCCCATCGGCATCAAGATCGCCGCCGGCCGCATTGAGCGGGACCTGGCATTCTGCGTTTTTGCCGAACCGGACTTCATCACCATCGACGGCCGGGGCGGCGCCACCGGGTCCTCGCCCCGGCTGCTGCGGGATTCGGCCAGCATCCCCACCATCTATGCGCTGCACCGGGCCCGGAAATACCTGGACAGCATCCACTCAGACATCAGCCTGGTGATCACCGGCGGGCTGCGGGTCTCTTCCGACTTCGCCAAGGCCCTCGCCATGGGGGCGGACGCCGTGGCGGTCGCTTCGGCCGCGCTGATCGCCCTGGCCTGCCAGCAGTACAAGATCTGCGGCACCGGTATGTGCCCGATGGGCATCGCCACCCAGGACCCCGAGCTGCGCACCCGCCTGCAGGGGGATGCCGCCGCCCAGCGTGTGGCCAACTTTCTGAATGTCTCGCTGGAAGAGCTCAAGATGTTCGCCCGCATCACCGGGCATGCCGATCTGCATGAACTTTCGGTGGCAGACCTGTGCACCATCAGCCGGGAAATCAGCGAGTATACCGACATTCCCCACGCCTGACCCGCCCGACCTGGAACTCCGATTCACTCCGCAGCCGCACCGACCGGGCCGCGATGGACAAATACGACCGCACCGAGGCCCAGGACATGGAGATCGTGCGCCGGGTGCACACCCTGGCCGAGCGGTACGGCGTCAAGATGCAGCAGATCGCCCTGGCCTGGGAGTGGGCCAAGGGGGTGGCGTCCCCGATCATCGGGGCCACCAAAGCGGCGCATTTTGACGATGCGGCCGGCGCGCTCTCGGTCAAGCTGCGCGGCGAGGACATCGCGTATCTGGAGGAACCGTACCTTCCCCACCGTATCGTCGGCGCCATCGACCGCAACCCGGAAGAGGGGGTCAAACTGCTGGATGTAAAAAAATGAGCGGGGAATCAATAAAACGAAAGGAGCCTTTGCCATGCGCATCACAATGAACCTGTACTACACCGGCCAAAACGGCAGCGCGCGCAAATTTGCCGAGGAGATGGAGCAAAGCGGCACCGCCGCCAAAATCCGCGCCGAGGCCGGCAATTTGCGGTACGAATACTTTTTCCCGATGAACGACCCCGAGACCGTTCTGCTGATCGACAGCTGGAGCGATCAGGCCGCGCTCGACGCCCACCACGCTTCGCCGATGATGGGCGCCATCGCCGCGCTGCGGGAAAAATACGACCTGCATATGCGGGCGGAGCGCTATCTCTCCGACGACGCCGGGATGCCGGACGCCGATAAGAAGTTTATCAAGACCTGAGCGGTTTGCCGCTGCATCCGAATCTTCAAAAAGTACAAGCGGCCGCGCCCCCCTTTCTTGCAGGGAGCGCGGCCGCTTGTATATTTCGCTTTCTGTGTTTCATTTTGGGGGCTGGGCGGCGCGGTACAGTTCTTCCGGCGCGGCATCGTCCCGCAGCAGCTGCAAGCTCTGGATAAACAGCGAGGTGGCGGTGTTGAACACCTGGTTTTTCCTCCAGATCAGCACGCTGCGGGTGGTGCGCTCCTGCGCCACCGCCAGAAAATAGCGCAGCGTCCGCAGTTCCATGGGCCCCTCAGCCCTCCGCCGCCTTGTTGATGCAGGCGATGGCGTTGAGGCTGCGCGGGTAGCCGATGTAGGGCAGGCACTGGGAGACGACGCGGATCAGGAAATCCTTATCGTTGCCGAGGTTCATGTTGCCTTTGGCGTGGCTGGTCAGCTGGGGTTCGCAGCCGCCCTGCGCAGCCAGAAAGCAGAAGGTAATCATCTCGCGCTGGGCCAGGCTCAGGCCGGTGCGGGTGTAGTAATCGCCAAAGCAGTTGGCCGCCAGCCAGCGGTTGATGTGCCCGGCCTTCCAGGCTTCGAGCATCTGGGGGCCGAAGATGGCGGCCTGCGCCTGCGCGCCTTTTTCGAGCCGGTCGTCCATCGTCGTGGTGGCCTGGGGTTCGAGCGGCAGGGCCACGCCGCGGCGGGTAAGCTCCTCGTTCGTCAGGTCGAGAAACGGCCGCACCCGGCCGATGCCGAGGTAATCCACCGCCTGGTAGACGATCTCCTTGACCATGACCGGCGTGAGCCCTGCATCCAGCGCACGGGGCAGTTCCTCGGCAAACTCTTCCTTGCCCTGGCAGCCCAGCAGCGTGGCCAGAACCGCCATGTGGCGGGTGACGGGTTCGAGCTGCTGGCCGGGCTCGTTCACAACCTCGTCAAAGGCAAAATGGTCAAAGCGCTCGGCAAATTCCGGGTCGGTCTCGTGGTAGTTCTGCATAGCTCTGCACTCCTTTGCTTATACGGCCTGCGGATTGTTTTTCTCTGCACTGCCTATTATAAAATGGGGCGGGGGGTGAATGTCTAATACTTATGTTCTATTCTCTTCCATACGGTTTTTGTATGGTTCCCCGGTTTTGCTCCGGGCCTTCGGCGCCAGGCAGAGGCCGGCGGGTTTTACCGGCTTCCGGGGCGCCCTTCACCGTCGCGGGTGGTGCCGCCGGGTTGGTAGTGCACCGGCAGGCAGACCAGCGGCGGCAGGCCGGTGAAATCGTTGGAGAGCACCATGTTCACCGCCGTCTCGGCAAGATCCGGCACCGGCTGCACGATGGTGGAACAGACATAGTCCAGGTTGCCGAACATCCGGGTGCCGTCAAACCCGATGACCTGCACATCCTCCGGCACACGGCGGCCCATGGCGCGCAGGATATGCACCACCTGCCAGGCCTGGGCGTCGTTGCCGCAGAAGATGCCGTCCAGCGGGTGGTCGCTTTCCAGGATATGCCGTTTGAGGAACGCCTCAAACGCCGAGAGCGGCGAACCTTCCGGCAGGTTGCAGACCTCAAAGGGCAGGCCCAGTTCCATGCAGCCGCTGACAAAACCATCCTTGCGCTTGCCCGGCTCGTTGACCAGCGAGGAACCGAACCGTAGGCAGGCCAGCCGGGTGCAGCCCAGCTCGGCCAGTTTCTGCGCCGCCAGCTTGCCGCCGCCGAAGTTGTCCGAGGCGATACAGGGGACCTCGACGCTGAAAAAGCGGTCGATGGTCACAAACGGGATGCCGGAAGGGATTTTCAGGTCCGGGGTATAGGTCAGGGCGATGATGCCGTCGGCCTGGTTGTGGCGCACCATACGGATGAACTCCTGCTCGCGGTCATTGTCATACTCGGTAAAGCAGAGCATCATCTTGTAGCCGCGGCGTTCGAGCGCCATGTTGATGTGGTGGGTCAACAGGGCGAAAAAAGGGGTGACGGTGTTGGGAATAATCAGGGCGATAAAACCGCTTCGGCTGCTTTTCAGCGCCTTGGCGCTGGCATTGACCCGGTAATCCAGCTTTTTGACGGCGGCTTCCACCCGCAGCCGGTAACTTTCGCCCACCGGCCGGCCGTTGATGACCCTGGACACGGTGCCAAGGGCCACGCCGGCTTCGCGGGCCACATCGCTCATGGTGGCGGCCTGCTTGCGGCGCATGGGGGAACACTCCTTTCCTTTGGCGGGGAACCGCCATGATCTGCCAACATTGTAGCACGGGCGGGGTGAAAAGTAAACGGTATTTTCATCGCTTGTGTTTCCTGTTTCACCAAGAGTCCCGCGCCCCGCAAAGAGCGCGAAATTGCCGTATATGTGCAGATCTTTCAAAAATCCGGCGCAGGATTCTTGACAGGGCGCACAAAACATGCTATTTTGTTTTCACGATGGCGATGAAACGATTCACCGCGTGCCGCCCCTTCTCCCGCCGGCTGCGCCGGGCAGGGGGAAGGGTGCCATCCAGACCGGAAAGAGAGGGCTTTTCCCATGCCGTGCCACATGACAAAGCTGGAAGCCGCCCGCGCGTTTGAGCGCCGCGCGGCCGCCAGAATCCCTGCCGCCGACCGCCCGGGCTTTCACCTGACGCCCCCCGTGGGCTGGATGAACGACCCCAACGGGTTCTGCTTCTATCACGGCGCCTACCACCTGTTTTTTCAGTACTATCCCTACGACACGGTCTGGGGGCCGATGCACTGGGGCCACGCGACCAGCGCCGACCTGCTGCACTGGACTTACCTGCCCTGCGCCCTGGCCCCTGACACCGACGCCGACGCGGCCGGGTGTTTTTCCGGCAGCGCGGCGCCCCTGCCCGACGGCCGCCTGCTGCTGATGTACACCGGCGTACAGCCTGCCGGCGCCGACGGCCGGCAGGCCCAGATGCAGTGCATCGCCGTGGGGGACGGCCTTGACTTTGAAAAGGACCCGCAGAACCCGGTCATCCCGGCCGGGCTGCTTCCCGAAGGGTTCGGCACGGCGGATTTCCGTGACCCGAAGGTCTGGCGGGAAAACGGCGCCTATTACTGCGTGGCAGCCTGCCGCCATGCGCAGGACCAGGGCAGCATCCTGCTGTTTGAAAGCCCCGATGCCCGCCGCTGGCAGTTTGTCACGGTGCTGGATTCCAGCCGGGATCGCCTGGGAAAAATGTGGGAATGCCCCGATTTTTTTGCCCTGGGCGATACCCGGGTGCTGCTCATCAGCCCCCAGGAGGTGTGTGCCGATGAAAACGGCGAACTGCACCCCGGCGACGCCACTGCCGCCCTGCTGGGGCGCTATGACCCTGTGACCCACGCCTTTGACCGCCGGAAGGTGCAGGCGGTGGATGACGGCCTTGATTTTTACGCCCCGCAGACGGCCCTGGCCCCCGACGGCCGGCGCATCCTGATCGGCTGGATGCAGTGCTGGGCCACAACCGGCCAGGCGCCCCGCCCCCACCCCTGGTACGGCCGCATGAGCCTGCCGCGGGAACTGTTCCTGCGGGACGGCCGGCTGTGCCAGCGGCCGGTGCGGGAAATTGAGACGCTGTGGCAGGCCGAAACCCGCCTGGCGGGCATAACGGTGGAGGCGCGCACCGCCCTGCCGGGCATCCGGGGCCGCAGCCTGGATCTGAACGTGACGGTGGATGCCGACGCCAGCCCCGCCTGCCGCCGCTTTGCGCTGCGCTTTGCCGAAGGCGGCGGCCTGTTTGCCGAGATCCGCTGCGACCTGGCGCTGGGCGAGCTGGTTTTTGACCGCAGCCGCTGCGGCAGCCGGCGGGACATTCCCCACATCCGGCGTATCCGGGCGGTTCCGCACAGCGGCAAACTGACCCTGCGCCTGATTCTTGACAAAGACTGCGCCGAACTGTTTGTGAATGACGGCGAACGGGTGCTCAGCGTCCTGGTTGATGCGCCGGAAACCGCGCAGGGCATCTCCTTTGCCGCCTTTGGCGGCCCGGTGCGGCTGGACGTGGTGCAGCACGCTCTGCGCGCCTGAGGCCCGGGAATGCCAATAAACCCGCAGAAACACACGGCCGGCCCCTGCAGCGGGGCCGGCCGTGTGTTTCTGTAAGGTTGTGCAAGGTTGTGCGCGGCGGTCACAGCACGCTGCCGCCCTCCACAAAGCGGTATCCAATCAGCTGGGTTTTGCTGACCGGCTCGCCGCGGAGCATCCGCAGCACCGTATCGGCGCAGATGCAGGCTTCGGCTTCGGCGTCAAAGCGGATGGAGGTCAGCGGCGGGGTCAGCAGTTCACTGGTGTCGTAACCGCCGAATCCCGTGACCGAGATGTCCTGCGGGATGCGCAGCCCCAGTTCCCGCGCCGCCTTGTATACGCCGTAGGCGATGCGGTCGGTGGCACACAGCAGGATCTGCGGCCTGTCGGGCTGCTGCAGAACCCGCCGCGCAACGGTATAGGCCGTCTGGTAGGTGAAATCCGCCAGATAGTTGCGCACATCGGTCACGCCGCCGGCCGCCAGGCCGCGCAGGACCCCCTCTTTGCGGCGCAGGCCCACGGCCACATCATCCTCCGTCACCCACAAAAGTCCGGCGTTGCGCAGCCCCCGCGCCGCCACATAGCGGCCCAGTTCCTCGCCGGCGGCAAGGTTGTCATCCAGCACCGAGATCCCGCCGCCGAACTCCTGCCCGGTAAAGACCACCGGCAGCTGCACCTTTTCCACCGCCTTGCAGTGGGCCGGGGTGATATAGCTGGCCACCAGGATGATCCCGTCCACCCGCATCCGGGCCAGGTCGCCGATGCTGCGCACCTCAAAATCCAGGTCGCCCGCGGTGTTGATGATCAGCGGGGTGTAATCCTTGGCGCGCAGGTACTTGTCCATTGCGGTCAGCATGCGGGGGGTAACCGTTGAATCAAGCCCCGGCAGGATGATGCCGATGATATGGGATTGTTTGGCGCTGAGCCGGGCGAAGACATTCGCCTCATAATTGTAATGCTCGATGGCCTGGCGGATGCGGCGGCCGCTCTCTTCCTGCACCGGCTTGCCGTTGAGATAGCGGGAGACGGTGCTCTTCGCCACCCCGGCCATGTCGGCCACATCCTGGATGGTCGGACGTTTTTCCACGCTGTTCACCTCTCACCGTTTCAACATTCCGGCTTTATTGTACCATGCCGGCGGCCGCAAAGTCAAACCGGTTTCACCCCCTTGCCCGCCGCACGGGCCTGCCGTTTTCTGTTGCAATGGGCGTAAAACCGGTTTCACCAAAAAATAGCATGTATTTTTGTGTAATTTTGCGTCTTGCGCTGGCGGAAAAACAGGCTATAATGAAATCAAGATAAAACCGGTTTTACGAAAGCAACCATCCGTTTTCAAGCAGTTTTTGGGAGGTTTCAGTCATGAGCGACAAAGACAAGCAGCAGCGGTACCTTGCCATCTCCAAACAGATCACCGAGCAGATCGGCGGCAAGGACAACATCGTGGCCAGCACCCACTGCGCAACACGGCTGCGCATCGTGCTGAAGGATTACGATAAGATCAACAAGGAAGGCATCGACAACATCGACCTGGTCAAGGGCGAGTTTGTGGCCGGCAACCAGCTCCAGATCATCTTCGGCGCCGGGCTGGTCAATGAGATCTATGAAGTTTTCAGCGCTTACACCGGCACGGCCGGTTCCTCCATGGCGGATGTCAAGCAGGAGGCCGCCAAAAAGATGAACCCGCTGCAGGCGGTCATCAAATCCCTGTCCGACGTGTTTGTGGATATCATGCCCGGCATCCTGGCCGCGGCGCTGCTTTCCGGCCTGACCGGCGTGCTCAGCCAGTGGGATGTGGTGGCCGGCAACGCCACCCTCTTTGGCATCAACCGCCTTGTCAGCCTGGCCTCGAACGGCATTTTCAGCATTCTTCCGCTGGCGGTCTGCTATTCGGCCTGCAAGCGGTACGGCGGCAAGCCGATCCTGGGGCTGGTGATGGGCGCTATCATGCTGGATGGTTCGCTGGCCAACGCCTACGACGCAGCCCAGGGGCTTGTCCAGCCGGACAGCATCAGCCTGTTCGGGCTCAACATCGAGCTGGTGGGCTTCCAGGGCGGCATCATCATCGCGCTGATGATGGGCTTTATCGTCGCCAAGCTGGACATCTTCTTTGACAAAAAGATCCCCGATGTGGTCAAGCTGCTCTTCTCGCCCATGTGCTCGGTGCTGATCTCCACCGTGCTGCTCTTCACCATCGTCGGGCCTGCGGGCCGCCTGCTCTCCAACGGCATCACCAACGGCCTGATCTGGATGACCCAGAACCTGGGCCTCCTTGGTTACATGGTATTCGGCGGTGTGCAGCAGATCATTGTCATCACCGGTTTGCACCACATCTTCGGCGCCATCGAAGCCCAGCTTCTGTCCGATACCGGGCGCAACTTCCTGAACCCGCTGATGAGCGTGGCCCTGATGGGCCAGGGCGGCGCCGTGCTGGGCTACCTGGCCCTCAACTGGAAGAACAACAAGGTCAAGGAGCTCTGCATCCCCTCCTTCATCTCCACCCTCTTCGGCATCAGCGAGCCCGCCATCTTCGGCGTCAACCTGCGGTATAAGTTCCCGCTGGTGGCCGGCTGCATCGGCGGCGCCATTGCCGGCGGCTATGTGTTCCTGACAAACCTCGCCTCGCTGGGCTTCGGCACCACCGCCCTGCCGGGCCTGGCCATCTGCGACCCGGCCGGCAACGGCTATATCAACTACATCGTCGCCCACCTGATCGCCCTGGGCGTCGGGCTGGTGCTGACCGTCATTTTTGGCAAGGTAACAGCCAAAAAGGGCGCCGCCCAGTAAGCGGCGCGCCATTCCCCCTTGCCCGGGCAGATCCCTCTGCCCGGGCAAGGGAGTATCCGGGAGGAAATTATGGAAAACGCAAACTATCGCGAACAGATCGCCCGGGCCTTTGCCCGGGCGGCGGCGCCGGACCCCTGGCGGCCCGGCTACCACCTGACGCCGCTGGCCGGCACGCTGGGCGACCCCAACGGCCTGTGCCAGGCGGGGGACACCTACCATATCTTTTATGTCACCTCGCCGCTGGCCTGCCAGGTTGCCGGCCGCACCCCCTGCGTGTGGGGGCACTATACCACAAAGGATTTCATCCGCTACCGGCGGGAACCCATCGCCATCTTTCCCGACGACCGCCGCGACCGCGACGGCGTGTACAGCGGGTCGGCGCTGGTAAAGGACGGAAAACTGTCCCTGTATTACACCGGCAACGTCCGCCACCAGGGCGATTTTGACTATATCCACGCCGGCCGGGAGCAGAATGTGCTGCGGGTGGAAAGTGAGGACGGCATTCATTTTTCCCGCAAAACCCTGCTGATGACCAACGCGGATTTCCCCGCCGATATGACCAACCATGTCCGGGACCCGCAGATTGTTGCGCAAAACGGGCGGCTGTATATGCTGCTGGGCGCCCGCACCCTGCAGGATACGGGCTGCGTCCTTGTATATGAGAGCGAGGACGGCAGCCGGTTCCAGCTGTGCGGCCGGATCAGCACCGCCGAGCCCTTCGGTTATATGTGGGAGTGCCCCGACTTTGCGGTGCTGGACGGCCAGCCGCTGCTGATCTGCTGCCCCCAGGGCATCCCCCATGAGGCCTGCCGCTACCAAAACGCCCACCAGTGCGGCTGCTTCCCGCTGGACGGCGGCCTGGCTGCCCCGGGAACGCCGGGCGCGTTCCAGCCCTTTGACTACGGTTTTGACCTGTATGCCGCCCGCACGCTGAAAGCCGACGACGGCCGGGTGCTGCTGTTCGCCTGGATGGGTATGTCCGAAACCGCGTACGGCCGCAACCCCAGCGCCGCCCGGGGCTGGGACCAGGCGCTTGCCATGCCGCGGGAACTGTGCTGGCGGGACGGGCAGCTGTGGCAGAAACCGCTCGCCGAGCTGGAAGCCCTGCGCGGCCCCCGCACCCGGCAGGACGGCCGGGCGCCGGCCCGGTTCCACAGCCGCCGCTGCGAACTGCGCGTGCGCCCCGAGCCCGGCCAGGACGTGACCATCCGCCTGTATGAGGACGCCGCGCTGCGCTTCAACGCCGATGAAAAACTGCTGACGCTGGAGATGGGCCCTGTCTGCGGGGCCGGGCGGGACCTGCGGCGGATGAAGCTTGACCGGCTGGAAGAGCTTGACCTTTACCTCGACGGTTCGACCCTTGAAGTCTTTGTCAACGGCGGCTGCGCCACCATGACCAGCCGCATCTTCGGCGCCGACGACACCCTTGCCCTGGACGCCTTTGCCGGCGTGGCCGAATATTGCCCGATGCGCGCGTTTGAGATTGCCGACGCCCGCGAGAATGGCGTATAATAGGAACCGGGGCGCCGCGCCTGCCGCCCGCCCCGGCTTATTTTCCCACCAACGGAGAAAGGATCGACCGTTATGTCCATCGTGTTCCACCCGCAGAGCCGGACCTTCCACCTGTACAACGCCTGTGTCAGCTACATCTTCAAGGTGCTGCCCAGCGGCCACCTGGGGCAGCTGTACTGCGGCAAAGCGCTGCGTGACCGGCCGGACTTTGACCATCTGTTCGAGACTGCGCCCCACTCCATGGCCGCCTGCTTCTTTGACGACGATACCGCCTACTCACTGGAGCATATCAGGCAGGAATATGCGGTCTGCGGCGCAGGCGACACCCGCCTGCCCGCGCTGGACGCCCGCATGGCGGACGGCAGCCGCCTGCTGGACCTGCAATACCAAAGCCATGCCGTCACGCCGGGCAAACCGCCCATCGAGGGCCTGCCCGCCACTTATACGGAGCAGGACGACGAGGCCGACACGCTGACCGTCACGCTGGCAGACCCGCTGGCGGGCGTCACGGTGACGCTGTTTTACACGGTTTTTGCGCAGCTGCCCGCCATCGCCCGCCATGCCGAGATCGCCTGCACCGGCGAAAACCCGGTTTCGCTTGACCGGGCCATGAGCCTCTGCCTGGACCTGCCGGACAGCGACTACGAAATGGTGGAACTGACCGGCGCCTGGGCCCGGGAACGCCATGTGGCCACCCGCCCGCTGGCCGAAGGGGTGCAGGCGGTCTACTCGCTGCGCGGGCATTCCAGCCACCAGTTCAACCCCTTCCTTGCGCTCAAGCGCCCGGACTGCGGCGAGATGCACGGGGAAGTGTACGGTTTCAGCCTTGTTTACAGCGGCAACTTCCTGGCCCAGGCCGATGTGGACCCCTACCATGTCACCCGGGTGACAATGGGAATCCACCCGCAGAATTTCAGCTGGACGCTGCGCCCCGGCGAGACCTTTGCCACACCCGAAGCCGTGATGGTCTACAGCGACCGGGGGCTCAACGGCATGTCACAGGCTTTCCACACCCTGTACCGCAGCCGGCTGGCCCGGGGCGTCTGGCGCGATGCGGTCCGGCCTGTCCTTGTCAACAACTGGGAAGCCACCTATTTTGACTTCAACGAGGAAAAGCTGCTGGCGCTGGCGACCGAAGCCAGGGCGCTGGGCATTGAGCTTTTTGTGCTGGACGACGGCTGGTTCCGGAACCGCAGCAGCGACGAGACCGGCCTGGGCGACTGGGAAGTGGACACCGCCAAACTGCCAGGCGGGCTGAAAGGCTTCGGGGAGAAGCTCAACGCCATGGGCCTGCAGTTCGGGCTGTGGATTGAGCCGGAAATGGTCAACCCCGGCACCCGGCTGTGGCAGGAACACCCCGACTGGGTGCTGCACCAGCCCGGCCGCCGTCCCCTGCCCAGCCGCCACCAGTATGTGCTGGACTGTTCCAACCCCGCGGTGGTGGATTACCTCTACGACCGGCTGACGGCGCTGCTGGACGGCGCGCCGGTCAGCTACATCAAATGGGATATGAACCGCAGCATCAGCGACGCTTTCTCCTGCGCTGCCGGCCCCGAAGGGCAGGGCGCGGTGCTGCACCGGTATATCCTGGGGGTTTACCGGCTCTACCAGCGGCTGATCGACCGGTTTCCCCGGATTTTGTTTGAGTCCTGCTCGTCGGGCGGGGCGCGGTTTGACCCCGGCATGCTCTACTATGCGCCCCAGTGCTGGGCCAGCGACGACACCGACGCGGTGGAACGGCTTAAGATCCAGTACGGCACCAGCTTTGTCTACCCGGTTTCCAGCATGGGGGCCCATGTAGCGGCGGTGCCCAACCACCAGCTCGGGCGGGTCACCTCGCTGACCACCCGGGCCAACGTGGCCTTCTTCGGCGCCTTCGGCTATGAGATGGACCTGACCCGGCTGCCTCCGCGCGGCCGGGAACTGGTCGCACGGCAGGTGGCGTTTTTCAAACAGTACCGCCGGCTGCTGCAGTTCGGCGCCTTCTGGCGGCTGCAAAGCCCCTTTGCACACAACGAAGCCGCCTGGATGACAGTATCGCCCGACCGGGAGACCGCGCTGGTGGGGGATTACCTGGTTTTGCAGCAGGCCAACGCCGGGTACCGCCGCATCCGGCTGGCAGGGCTTGCCCCTGACCGGCTGTACCGCGTCACGCCGCTGGGCAGCGGGGCCGAGCCCTGCGGGCCGGCCTACACGGCGGGCGGCGACGAACTGATGCAGGCCGGGCTTGTGACCACAGGCGACAGCCGGATGCAGCACGACGGGGATTTTGTTTCCCGGCTGTACCTGCTGGAAGCCGTGACGGAATAACGGGGGAGGGACCTATATGCTGGATGTTGTTGCCCTGGGCGAGTTGCTGATTGACTTTGCCCCTGTTTCCACCGACGCAGCCGGATACCCCACGCTGGCCGCCCAGCCGGGCGGCGCGCCGGGCAATTTCCTGGCCGCGCTGCAAAAATACGGCTGCACCACCGCCCTGATCGGCAAGGTGGGGGCCGACCGCTTTGGCGAGCTGCTGAAAGCCACCCTGGCCGAAAAGGGCATCGGGACCTGCGGCATTGTGGCCGACCCGGCCGTGTTCACGACCCTGGCCTTTGTGACGCTGGACGCCACCGGCAACCGGGCATTCAGCTTTGCCCGCAAACCCGGCGCCGACACCTGCCTGCGCGCCGACGAGGTGGACACCGCCCTGATTGACGAAGCCCGGGTCTTTCACTTCGGCAGCCTGAGTTTGACCGACGAGCCGGCCCGCGCCGCCACCCGCGCCGCCGTGGCCCATGCCAAAGAGGCGGGGAAGTATATCAGCTTTGACCCCAACCTGCGCAGGCCGCTGTGGCCGGGTGAAGCCGCCGCCAAAGAGCAGATTGAATGGGGCCTGCGCCAGGCGGACATCGTCAAAATCAGCGACGAGGAGATTGCCTTCCTGTGGGGGCTTTCGCCCGAGGAAGGCGCCGGAAAGCTGCTGGCCGAGTACGGCGTGCAGCTGGTTTACGCCACGCTGGGGCCCAGGGGCTGCCACTTTGCCAACCGGCAGGGCTGCGGCGAGGTCGCGAGCCCCGCCGGCATCCGGGTGGTCGATACCACCGGCGCCGGGGACATCTTTGGCGGCAGCGCGATGAGCCGGTTCCTCAAAACCGGCAAGGCGCCGGCGGCGCTGACCGTGGAAGAGATGCGCGCCATCACCCGCTTTGCCTGCTGCGCCGCCAGCCTGTCTACCCAGAGCCACGGCGGCATCAACAGCGTGCCGGAAAAAGCGGCCGTGCAGGCGCTGCTTGATACATGAACCGAAGCCTGCCGGGGTTCCGTCCCTTGGGCCTGCCATAAAGAAAGCTGCCCTCCTGCATCCGCAAACGCAGGAAGACAGCTTTCCTTTTTGTCGGAAACTTTCGGCGCGGGGCAAAGGGGCGTCTGCGCCAGAACGCCGCGGCATGCGCCCTACCGCCCGCTGAAATACCGGATCAAAATCTCCTTGATATAGTGATACCGCCGCGCATAACTGTTTTCCACCCGGATCAGTTCAAACCCATGCTCGCGGCAGATGGCCTCTTTCTTGCGGTCGCGGGCCTGCACGGCGGGGTCGTCGCGGTGTTCCTTGCCGTCGAGTTCAATGGCCAAAATCGGCATCAGGCGGCCGCCCTGCCGCTCGTAGACGACAAAATCAAAACGCCCGGTGTAGAACAGGTCCACGCAGGAAGGGTTGTCCACAAACACCTGCGAAATGGCGACCTCCCGCTTGACGGTGCAGCGCCGCCCGTCCAGGAAGGCGTTGTCCAGCGCGTGGTTCAGATTTTCGAGGAAGGCTTCCTCGGTTTTGGTGCTGTACGGCTTGATGCCCAGCGCCCGCGAAGCGGCGGGCTTGGCCGTCACCCGGGATGTGCCATGGGTCTTGACATACTGCACGAGTTCGTACAGATCATCCGAACCGCGCTGACACGCGTGCAGCCGGTCAAGCTGCGCCTGGTTGGACAGCACGACGAGCTGCTCCCGGGCGCGGGAGGTGGCCACGTTGATGAGCTCTTTGTTGTCCTTCAGCCACTTGTAGGTTTCCGGCCGGGTTCTGTCGGTGACGGCCAGCGAGAAGATCACAACGTCCTTTTCATCCCCCTGGAAGGCATGCACCGTGCCGCAGCTGGCGTTGGCGTACCCGCGCAGCTTCAGCAGGTTCTCAATACATTCCCGCTGGCGCGCAAACGGCGTGATGATGCCCACGCTGCGCTCCGGGTATTTGTCGAGATACCGGCGGATCATATCCACCTCGGCCGGGGCGGTGTTCTTCTCGTCGGTGGTGTCGTTGGGGATTTCCACATAGACGAGCGGCTTGTCGCTTTCCACTTTGCTGGCGATATGCAGCTTGTTGTTGTAGTACTTTTTGTTGTTGAACTGGATAATGCGCGGGTGGCAGCGGTAATGCCAGCTCAGCAGCACCTCGTCGCTGATCGCGTCGCAGGCGAGGAAGCACTTGTAGATTGAGTTGGCGATGTAATCGTATTCCTGCGTGACCCGGTAGCGGCGGCGCAGGGTTTCATTGTCCTTGGGGTCCAGCACAATCACCGGGCTGAGCTGCTGCGGGTCGCCGACGAGCATCAGGCTGCTGCCGCGCAGGATCGGCACGAGCGACATCGCGGTGTTGCACTGGCTGGCTTCATCCATGATGACCATGTCAAAGACAGGCTCCGGCTTGCCCAGCCGGTGGGCGGAGATGCAGGTGGTGGCGATGATCGGGAACACCCGCAGCAGCTTTTTGAGGTTTTCCGGCTCGGAGAGGTAGCGGTTGAAGGCGATCGCCTTTTCCTGCGGATCGTCGGCGCTGTTGACAATCTCCATCAGGTCCTCATACTTCGGCTCGCCCAGGCGCAGAATGCAGCGGGCCGAGGTGAAATAGAGATACTGGTACAGTTCCTCCTCGTTGCGGTCGAGGAGTTCCAGCGCATCCGCGGTGGTAACGCTGCCCAGTTTGGCCAGTTCTTTCTGCAGCGCGGGCAGCTGCGCGCCCTGCAGTTCATACTGGAAGTTCAGGTGGCTGCGGGCTTCCAGCAGGCGGTGGATCGTCGCCTCCCGCTCCCGCAGATCGAGGATCTTTTCGTAGCGCTCGAGCAGCGCGGTCAGCTGTTTGGCGCGCTCGGCCCGCTGGGCGTGGTTGCGGTCGAGAACTTTCTCATAGACTTGCAGTTTCCGGCACTGCTCGTACAGCTGGCGGATGGTATCCAGCGCGGCGGCCGTGCGTTCGCTGTTGCCCAACCGCAGAATCGGGAAGGGGATCGTGCGGCCCCGGTAGGTCAGGTTTTGCAGTTTTTCCACCACACCGTCGATCGGGTGGTTGTTGTAGGAGGCGAACAGCACGGTCCGCTCGTTGAAAAAAGCGGTGACCAGCGTGTTGACGATGGTGTTGGTCTTGCCGGTGCCGGGCGGCCCCTGCACATAGGTCAGCGGGTAACGCATCGCGCTGTTGATGGCCAGCAGCTGGTCGAGGTTGATCCGCCGGTTGATCAGCGCCAGCGGGAAAGACTTGCGCCGGCGCGGGCGGGTGGTCATCTCGCCAAAAAAAGCGCGGATCGGCGGGGTCGGGCCGGACTTCCCGTCCGTTCGGTCGCCGTCATAAAGATCAAGGATGCCGCGGTACTCATAATCCAGATCCACATGCACATCCCGCCCGATCGCGACAAGATAGGGCATATCGTTGACGCCCCGAAGCTGGGGATTGTTGGCGGTGACCCGGTCCTTGATCCGTTCAAGGTTTTGTTCCAGATGATCGAGCAGGTCATAGTCCTCGGGGGCCAAAAACTGCCGCAGGCTGACCTTGTCGCCCTGGATTGTGAATTCGCGGCAGAGGACGATTTCGTCCCGGGGGCGCAGTTCCCGTTTTTTGACGTCCAGCACCAGCGGCCGGTACACCAGCACATACAGACCTCTGGGCGTGTCTACGCTGATGAGGTTGAGCCCCAGCTGCTGGATGTGCAGCTTCCGGCCGGCCGGGCCTTGGGTGCGCTGCTGGAAGTTTTCCACAATCTCGCGGAACTGCGCGTCGTTCAAGGGCAGCCGACCGCCCGAAAAGGAATCGCCGTCCAGGTGCCGGATCAGGGCGTAGTCTGTCTTGTAGGGCACGCTGTCCAGCCGGTTGCAGGCGGCCAGGTAGTCCAGCACCCGCAGGTTGACCGGGTTGGAGAATAACGCGGCGTACTGATTCGGGTTTTCCTCAATATCCGCCACAAGCGCCTCGTTCACCGGGCACCAGGACCCTTCCACCAGCTCGGCGGAACGGATGCGGTCAAGATAGATCGAGAGTTCCTGCACGGTCAGCTGCCCCAGGTGCAGCCCGTCCACAACCAGAACGCCGCGGGGCAGCCGCAGTTCCCGGATGGCGATCCAATAGCGGGTGGTCTGCTCGTTTCTGTTGCGATATTCAATGGTCAGCCATTTGCCTTCATGGATGGCCTTGAAGACGGCAGCATAGACACCGGTCATGGGAATCCCTCTTTCCCGCAGCGCCGCAGAGGTCAATCAGACAATGCGAACGATCGACAAACTTCTTGTTTTTTATTATATCAGTTCCTGCCATGCAAGACAATGCCCGCCGTTTTGTACGGCCGGGCATAGGCATAAGCAACATGCTTTTTCTTCAAAACTCATGTAAACTTTATAAACTCCGGGTCATAAAACAGCTTATGGCTAAGTAGATGTAATCAAGAAAAGAAAGGAAAAGCACAATCCAGACGGAACCGGCGGTTGTGTCAAGAAATGTTTG
>NBJMR02800__coassemble_1435_pt1 | contig 42043 bp, 36 predicted proteins | sample NBJMR02800__metabat2_low_PE_045 | metagenome-assembled genome bin NBJMR02800 | reverse complement strand
AGGTCGTCGATCAGGCGGTCGGCGTAGGCCGTGATCTTGAGCATCCACTGGCTCTTGACCTTGTGCACGACCGGGCTGCCGCAGCGCTCGCAGACGCCGTTGACAACTTCCTCATTCGCGAGCACGACCTTGCAGCCGGTGCAGTAGTTGACGGTGGTTTCTTTTTTATAGGCAAGGCCTTTTTTGTAAAGCTGCAGGAAAATCCACTGCGTCCACTTGTAGTAATCGGGGTCGGTGGTGTTGATCTCGCGGTCCCAGTCAAACGAAAGACCGAGCGCCTGCAGCTGGGATTTGAACCGGGCGATGTTCTTGGCCGTGACGATTTCGGGGTTGATGTGGTTTTTCAGCGCATAGTTCTCGGTTGGCAGGCCGAAGGCGTCCCAGCCCATCGGGTAGAGGACGTTGTAGCCGCACTGGCGCTTTTTGCGCGCGACAATGTCAAGCGCGGTGTAGCTGCGCGGATGGCCGACGTGCAAACCCGCGGCCGAAGGGTACGGGAACTCGACCAGCGCGTAGAACTTCGGCTTCGCATGGTCGATTTCGGCATGGAAGGTGTGTTCATCCTGCCAGACTTTTTGCCATTTGGCTTCCACTTGTTTGAAATCGTATTTCACGTTTGATCTCCCCCACACGGTCTTTGTTAGAGTTAAGAGTTTCGAGGCGGCGCAATCGCCGATCCACCGATTTTCTTCTTTATTCTTTATTATTTTGTTCGACCTGCTCGTCGGGCATCCATTCTTCGGCGGGCAGTTCGGCGGCATCGGCCCACAGGTGTTCAAGGTCGTAGTAATCGTGGGCTTCCTTGGTAAAGACATGCACAATCACGCTGCCGTAGTCGAGCAGAATCCAGCGCTTGCCGTCATGCCCTTCGGTGCGCAGCGGGTTGACCCCCTGCCGGCCGAGGGCGAAATCCGCCTCATCGGCCAGCGCGCCGACATGGGTGGTCGAGGTGCCGGTCGCGATGACGAAATAGTCGGTCACGGTGGTCAGGTCCTCCACCTTCAGCACCCGGATATTCTGCGCCTTGCGGGCGTCGAGGGCGCGGGCCAGGGCGATGGCCAGGGTTTTACTATCCATTTGGTTCTCCTTTTTGTAAAAACGGCGTCAGGCCGCGTCGTCGGTGGTTTCGGAGCTGGCGGCTTCCTCGCCGTCGGTACCCTCGCTTGCGGCGTTCGGGTCAGGGGTCGGGTCCACATAGGTGACCGCGTTCGATCCATCAAGGTTCTGGTCCGGGTCAGCCTGCGCCTCCGCCTGTTTATCCATAAGCGAACCCATATACTGCACATTCGGGTCTGTCGCGGTGTAGCCGCTCAGATCGAAACCGACCTCGGACACGCTGTCGCAAAGTTCCAGCTCGCTCGCATCGATCGGGCCGGTGTTCTCGCGGAAATACTGGTTGAGCAGGTCAGCGTCCTGCTGGCGGGCCGGGTAGACGACCGACTGCCCGTTATAATACGGCGCGCCGGAATAGACCGGCATCTGGCAGATCATGATCTTGCTCGAATCGATGTTCAGCACGCTGACCGCAAAGCTGACAAGGTCGGTAATCGGCAGGCTTGTTTCCATATAGCCCAGCACAGCCGGGGCCAGCTTGGCAACGTCCCAGATGTTGCCGATGTCCTTGATCTTGCGGAAGAGCGCGGCGTAGAACTGCCGCTGCATATTCAGGCGGCCGATATCGCCGTCGGCATATACCTTACGGGCGCGCAGCAGGAACTCAACCGCCGCGCCGTCCAGCGTCTGATACCCTTCGTGGATAACGCTGCTGCCGCCATCCGCCACCTGGGTATAGTCGATGTCCTGCGGCACATAAAGTTCGATGCCGCCGAAGGTATCGACAAGCTGGGTCAGCATCTCCAGATGGATCATCACATAACCATCGACCGGAAGTTTGTACATCGTCGCGACCTGTTTGCACAGGGCGTTGACATTGAGGTTGCCGTCCCCCTGGGTACGGGCGACGTTGTTGATGCGGTAGTTGCCCGAAACGGACCTGTCTGTTGTGACCATCGTATCGCGCGGAATCTGCAGCATCTTGAGCTCGCCGGTCTCGTTGTTGAAATGGACGTAGAGGATCATATCGGTGTTGCCGTCGTTGGTGCCGTCGGCGCTTACCTCGCTTCCCTCGCCGGTCCGGTCAACGCCGACCATCAGGAAGTTGAGCTCCTTTCCGGCGTATTCCTGCGGGGTGTTGAAGATACGGTCAAGGGTGGTGCCGCCGGTTTCGGGCGCGATCGAGTGCAGGATGAAGGCGATGGTGCCGCCGAAGATCAGCACAAGCGCCAGGAAAGTGCCCAGCAGCACCTTCCACCAGGTGCGCTTGCGCTTTTTCTTTCCCTTGCCGTTGTAGGGGCCTGCGCCTTTGCCTCCCTTGCCGTTCTTGCCGGGGCCTTTGGGCGGCTGCCCGCTGGAAGCCCCCCCGCCGCTGCGGTAGGTTGTTTTGCCGGCGGCGCCTTTGGCCGCCCCGCCGGCCGCCGCTTTGGCGGACGCCTGCGCGGCGGGCTGCTCCGCCTTAAAGTCAGCGGCTTCGCTGTTAAAATCAAAGGCCGCGCGTTCGCTTTGCACCTGGTTCAAATCCAGATGCTGCACCCGGGCGCGGGCGCGGGCGGCGTTCTGCTTGGCGGCGGCCTGCCGCTGCAAAGCCAGCGCCTGGCGCTGGGCCATCGTCAGTTCCTGCTGGGCCGGCTGTTGCGCCGGCTGGGCGGCCGAAGCCCTGCGCGGGGCGGCCGTTCTGGCGGCTGGCTGAGCGGCCGGGGCTGTGCGCTGAACCGGCTGGGCAGGGCGCGGGGCCTGGCGGGCCGGCTGTTGGGCGGCCGGTGTATGCACGGTGCGCGGTGCGCCGGCCGTGTGGCCGGTGTTCAGCGTGCGGCCTGCGGTGTGCACGGTGCGCGGCGCGCTTGCCCCGGTTTGGGCGGCGCGATATTTTTCCACATCACTGGATTGTACACGGTTGAAGCTGCGGGTGCGCCGGCCGCCGGCAGCGGCAGCTTCCCGCGCACGGCGGCGGGCTTCCTCATATTGCTGCTGCTCGGTAGCGGCGCTGCGCTGGGCTTCGCCTGCATGGTATACGTTGTGGGCATCGCCTGTGTTCAGTTTGCGTGGCTCGCTCATGGGGTTTCCTCCCTTTGGGACATCAGTCGGCCGGGCAGGGCTGCAGCCCCGCCTGGCCCAGTTTATGTTTTTTCTTCAGTTGCAAGACCCCGCTGTGCCCGCAGCCAGTTGCAGGCCGCCAGGGTTTCAGGGTCGAGCGCGCCGCCTTTTTCGAGTACAAAAGCGATGCTCTGCTCCAGGCTGTGGAGCAAGGCAAGGTCAAGGTCCTGCATTTCCTCACGGCGCAGGGTTTCCACGCCCGGGTAATCCCGCTCGGCGCTGGTTGCGTCGGCCATATACAGGATCTTATCCAGCAGGCTCATGTTGGCCTTGCCGGTGGTATGGCATTCAATGGCCGACAAGATGGCGGGATCGGTAACCCCCCAGTCGGTCGCACAGAGGATAGCGGCGGCGATGCCATGCCAAACCGGGGACGGCCTGGACGCGGCATTTTTAGCCATTATAGCATTGTCCCGAAAAATCTGCAACATTGCGTCGCGCGGCAATTCTTTGGCGGCATCGTGCAAAAGTGCCGCCAAGGCGGCCTTTTCGGGGTCTGCGCCGTAACGTTCGGCCAGTGCGACGGCCTTATTTTTTACATTCAGCGTGTGTTTGTACCGCTTGTGGGACAACCGCGCTTTGACCAGCGCCTGCGCCTGTTCACAGGTCATACGGATGGCTTCCTTTCCTTTGATTTTTCTTGCATAGAGTTAAGATTTGGTGGATCGCGCTGCGCGCTCAAAAACAGTATAAAGAAAAGTTTCTCCGCATTTTCAAAAACACGCCGTCAGGCGCACCATATCGAAACTCTAAAAACTAAATTCAAACGCTTTCACAAAACTTTTCCCAGCCCGTACAAATCATGCCGCCGAACAAGATCCGGCACGGGGGGCGGCAGGACGGCGCGCAGGGTTTCGGCGGGCAGGGTGCCTGCGCGGATCTCGTGCGAGGCACACGGCACCGCCGGGGCCTTGGCAAACACCACCCGACCGCCGGCCGGGGCCAGCGCTTCGGCGGCGGCGCGCAAAGACGCGTCGTCGCCGTCGGCCCGGCTCTGCACAACAAGGGTCGCAAGCTGCAAAATCCGCTCCCACCAATACCAGCGGCGGAAACTTTCCAGCATATCGCTGCCAAGGCTCAAATAAAGCGCGGCCGCGGGGTATTCTTCGTGCAGCGCCTCAAGGGTGTTGACGGTATAGCTCGGGCCTTCGTGATCAATCTCCCACCGGCTGATTGCAACCTGCGGGCCGAGCTGGCGAAAGCAGCCGCACATCTCGTACCGCCATTCGGCCGGGGTCTCGCTGGCCAGCTTGTGCGGCGGGGTGCCGGCCGGCATGACCAGCACCCGGTCGGGTCGGACGGCCTGCATTGCGGCGCGCAGGTTGTTCAGATGGCCGATGTGCGGCGGGTCGAAGGTGCCGCCGTAGATAAGCAGCTTTTGGCCGCTCATTTGGATGCGGCGGCGAGCAGCGCGGTGAAGGCGCTGTCCTTGTCCTTCTGCTTGAAAAGCACGAACTTGCGCCCAATCACCTGCACGCAGGCCGCGCCGGTCGCTTCGGCCAGGATGTCGGCAGCTTCGCGGGGGGCGTATTCGCTGTTATCAAGCACCTTGCATTTGATGAGCTCGCGCGCGGCCAGGCATTTGGCCACGCCGTCGATGAGGGTTTCGTCAATTTCGCCCTTGCCGATCTGGAAAACCGGGTCGAGCGTGTTGGCCGCCCCGCGCAGGGCGGCCCGCTGTTTGCTGGAAAGGGTCATGGTGGGCTCCTTTTTATTTCGGTTTATCTTTCTGATGTCATACCGCGTGGGGCGTAGGGGCCGATGCTTGCATCGGCCCGGGAGGTCTGCGGCGGCAGGTTCGCGGGACGATGCAAGCATCGGCCCCTACTCATTCACCCAGAAACAACGCCAGTTCCGCTTCAAGTCTTTCCATCGCGCGGCCGCGGTGGCTGATGGCATCTTTTTCGGCGCTGGCCAGTTCCGCATAGGTGCGGTGTTCGGTGTTCGGGGCGGTGGCGTGGGCGTCGAGACCGACAAAGTCGGGGATGAACAGCGGGTCATAGCCAAAACCATTCTCCCCGCGCGGGGCGGTGGCAATCATGCCGGGGCATTCGCCTTCAACCGTCAGCGCCCGGCCGTCCGGCAGCATGAAACAGACGGCCGAGACAAACTTGGCCCGGCGGCCTTCGGGCGGCACGTCGGCCAGCTCAGCGAGCAGCTTTTGGTTGTTCGCCTCGTCGTCGCCGTGCATGCCGGCGTATCGCGCGCTGTAGACGCCCGGCGCGCCGCCGAGCGCTTCGCAGCACAGGCCCGAATCATCGGCGACGGTGGGCAGGCCGCTCGCTTTGCAGAAGGCTTCGGCCTTGATGCGGGCGTTTTCGGCAAAGGTCGCGCCGGTTTCCTCGGGGTCAAGGTCGATGCCGAGCTCCCGCAGGCTTTTGACGGTGTGGCCGGCTTTTTCGAGCAGCCGGCGCAGTTCGCGCAGCTTGCCGGCATTGTTGGTGGCAGCACAGACGATCATGCTTCGCCCTCCTTTTCTTTCGCGCGGTCAGGCAGTTCTGGCAGCAGCGCTTCCGAAAAATCGGTGGCCGAGAAGAAGATCAGGTCGTCGAGCTGCTCGCCGACGCCGACAAACCGGATCGGCAAGCCGAGCTTTTCATGCACGGCCAGCACGCAGCCGCCCTTGGGGGTGCCGTCGAGCTTGGTCAGCACAACGCCGGTCGCGCCGGCCGCCCGCACAAACTCCTGCGCCTGGCTGATCGCGTTCTGGCCGGTGATCGCATCCAGCACGAGCAGCACCTCAAGGCTTGCCTCCGGGCTCGCCTTTTTGACGCTGCGGGTGATCTTGGAAAGCTCGTCCATCAAGCCCTTCTTGTTGTGCAGCCGGCCGGCCGTATCGGCGATGACAAGGTCATACCCGCGGGCGGCCGCGCTCTGCACTGCGTCAAAGATGACGGCGGCGGGGTCGGCCCCCTCCCCTGCCTTGACCAGCGGCACATCGGCGCGCTCGGCCCAGGTTTCAAGCTGTTCGCTCGCCGCCGCGCGGAAGGTATCGCCGGCAGCCAGCAGCACCCGCTTGCCAAGGTCTTTGTAGAGGTAGGCGAGCTTCGCGATCGTCGTCGTCTTGCCGACGCCGTTGACCCCGATGACGAGGATCACGGCCGGATGGCCGGAAAGATCCATCTCGTCATGCGGGGAGATTTCAAGCCGGATGATCTCACGCAGCGCCTTGAGAGCCTGCTCGCCGGTTTTGAGGTGGTCGGCTTCCACCTTGTCGCGCAGCTCGTCAACCAGGCGCACGGCGGTCGCGGGGCCGACGTCGGCCAGGATCAGCTGTTCTTCAAGGTCGTTGTACAGGTCGTCGTCAATCTGGGAGTTGGTCAGCGTGTTGACGATGGACTGGAAAAAGCCGGTGCGGGTCTTTTCCAGCCCGACTTCAAGCTTCTTTTTGTTTTTGCGGAACGCATCAAACAGGCCCATAAGGCGCCTCCTTTGTTGGGATTATGAAATCATATCCACATTGACGTGGTCAAGGTCAAGCCGCAGCAGCTTGGATACGCCGTCCTCCTGCATGGTTACGCCGTAGAGGACGTCGGCGGCCTCCATCGTGCCGCGGCGGTGGGTGATGACGATGAACTGGGTGCGCTCGGTCATGCGGCGCAGGTATTGGGCATACCGCGTGACATTGACGTCGTCGAGCGCGGCCTCGATCTCATCAAGGATGCAGAACGGCGAGGGGTTGACTTCGAGGATCGCAAAATAGATCGAGATTGCGACAAGCGCCTGCTCGCCGCCCGAAAGGGCGCTGAGGTTGCGGATGACCTTGCCCGGGGGGCTGACCTCGATCTCAATGCCCGAATCGAGGATGTTCCCTTCGTCCGATAAGTAGAGCCGGGCGCGGCCGCCGCCGAACAGTTCGCGGAAGATACGGCCGAAGTTGCGGTTGATCTCCTGGAAGGATTTCTTAAACATCTCTTCCATCTCCTGGCAGAGCTCGGCGATCATCCGGGTCAGCTCGGCCTTGCTGCGCTCGACATCCCCCACCTGGGCTTTGAGGAAGTCGTACCGCTCCTTGACCTCCTTGTATTCGTCGATCGCGCCGACGTTGACGTTGCCCAAAGCGCGGATCTTGCCGCGCACCTCGGCAACCTGGCGGCGCAGTTCGGTGACGGTGGTAAACTCGACGCACTGGGCCTTGGCCTCGTTCTCGGTAAGCTGGTATTCCTCCCAGAGTTTGGCGGCCGTGTCGTCGCGCTCGGCCTCGGCGGCGGCGCGGCGCTCGGCCAGGCGGGCCATCTCGCCGCCCATCCGCTCGCGCTCGTCGGTTAAGGCGCGGTTTTCCTGGCCCAGGCGGGTGATCTCAGCCTCTTTTTCAAGCCGGGCGGCGTTCGCATTGCGGATGGCCTGCTCGGCCGCGGCAATCTTGTCCTTGGCTTCGGCGCGCTCGCGCTCGATCGCCTCGGCCTTGGCGGCGTTGGCTTCAAGGGTCGCTTTGCCGGCCGTGATTGCGGCTTCGAGCTCCCGCGCGCGGGCGGCGGCCTCGCCGCTGCGGCTGCGCAGCGTTTCAAGGCTTGCTTCGTGCAGGCCAATGTCCTTTTCGTGGGTCAGCCGTTCGAGCTGGGCCGCGTTGAGGTCGGCCGTGATCTGCTCGCGCTCGGCGGTTAAAGTGCCGGAGCTTTCGCCCAGGGTCTGCAGCTCGGCCGTGTAGCGCTCGAGTTCGGCCTCGGCGGCGACGCGGGCGTTATCGGCCTGGGCGCGGGAGGCCTTGTCCTTCTGCAATGTTTCGGTCAAAGCGTCGATCTCGGCCTTGCGGCGCTGGGCGGCGGCCGCGCCCTCAGCGACGGCGGCGTCGAGCCTTTCCAATTCCAGCGAGGCGCGCAGCCGGGCCGACGCCGCGTTGACGCTTTCGCTCTCGGCCCCGGCGACCTGGGCGGCGAGGTTATCGACCTCGGCCTTGCGGGCCATCATTTCGCGCTCAGCCTCGGCGCGGCGCTTATCGAGCGTCGCCAGCTTTTCGCGCAGCTCGTCGAGTTCCTGTTTGCGGGTAAAAACGCCGGCGCTGCGGGCGGTGGAACCGCCGGTGAAGCTGCCGCCCGCGTTGACAACCTGGCCGTCCAGCGTGACGATCCGGTTGCGGTAGGAAAGCCGCTTGGCGACGGCCGAAGCTTCGGTCAGGTCATCGACAACGATGATCCGCCCGAGCAGGTTGTCCACAATATTTTGGTACCGCGCATCCACCTCGACCAAATCGGCGGCCACTTCGGCCGTACCGGTCAGCGGGCCGGTAAAGCGGTGCCCCTGCACGGTATCCAGCGGCAGGAAGGTTGCGCGGCCGGCGCGGCTCTCCTTCAAAAAGGCGATCGCCGCGCGGGCGTCGCGCTCATTTTCCACCACAAGGTTCTGCAAGGCAAAGCCGAGCGCGGTCTCGATCGCCGTCTCGTACCCCTTGCGCACCGTCAATATGCCCGCCACCGGGCCGATAATCCCGCGCAGGCGGCGTGCTTCGGCGGCCCGCATGACCGCCTTGACGCTCTGCTGGTAGCCGTCGAGGTTTTTTTCGAGATCTTCGAGGATACGGATGCGCTGGGCCGTGTTCGAGCGGTCGCGGTCGGCCTTCTGCAGCGCTTCGGCGGCTTCGGCCTGCTGGCGGCGGCGGGATTCAAGCTTGAGGGCGAGCCCGCTTTTGATATTGTCGCAGCGGGTCACGTTTTCCTCGGCCTTTTGCAGCGCTTCGGCGGCCGCGGCGCGCTCGGCGGCGAGCTTTTCGGCCGCCGCGCCGGCCGCGCCGGCCTGGGTGCGCAGCGCGTCGAGCTGGGTCTGGCTGGCCGAAAGGGAAGATTCCAGGCTGGCGGCCTGCACCTTGCAGGCGGTCGCAACCTCCTGCTGGCGGGCGATCGCGGCGTTGAGCACATCCTGCCGCTGGCCGCTTTGCAGCGCCTGCTGTTCAAGCGCGTTGAGCCGCCCGCGCAGGCCGGCAAGCTGCTCGTCCGCTTTGGCGACGGCGGCGCGCAGCGTTTGGATCGCGGCTTCGTGCTCGGCCGTTTCGGCTTCAATCCCTTTTGCGCCTTCGCCGGCGCGGGCCCGTTCGGCCTCGGCCTCGGCGATCTGGGCGCGGGCGTGTTCGTTCTCGTTGCGCAAAACGGCCAGGGCGCTGTCCCGGCCGGCGCCGGCTTCGGTCAGCGCGCGGATGTCGGCGTTCGCCTGCTCAACGTCGAGCATGAGCTTCTGCGCTTCGGCGCGCAGGGCTTCGGTGCGGGCGTCGAACTCGTCAAGCTGTTTTGACAGCCGGCCGTAGTCCGATTCTGCGGCCTCATACCGGCGCTGCTGGTCGCGCACAGCTTCCTGTGCGCGGCGGATTGAATCGACCCAGAGGGTGATTTCGAGTGATTTGCGGGTGGCCGAATATTCGAGGAACTTCTGCGCCTTTTCACTGTCCCGCTTGAGCGGGCCGACCCGGCCTTCAAGCTCGCCGAGGATGTCTCGCAGCCGCTCAAGGTTGCCTTCAGCCGCGGCCAGGCGGCGCTCGGCCTCGTTTTTGCGGTAGCGGAACCGGGCGATGCCGGAGGCCTCCTCAAAGATTTCGCGCCGCTCGTTTGATTTTGCGGCGACAATCTCGGCGATGCGGCCCTGGCCGACAATCGCGTAGCCATCGCGGCCAAGGCCGGTATCGAGCAGCAGTTCGTAGACGTCTTTAAGCCGGACGTTCTGGCCGTTGATCGTGTACTCGCTCTCGCCGCTGCGGTAGTAGCGGCGGCCGATCGTGACCTCGTCGGCGTCCATTGCGAGGCCGTGGTCGCTGTTGTCGATGGTCAGGCTAACGGAGGCAAACCCCATTGCGCCGCGGGTCTGGGTGCCGCCGAAGATGACGTCCTCCATCTTGCCGGCGCCGCGCAGCTGTTTCGAGCTTGTCTCGCCCATAACCCAGCGGATCGCGTCGGAAATATTGCTTTTGCCGGAGCCGTTCGGCCCCACCACCCCGGTGATGCCGGGGCCGATCGTAATTTTGGTGCGGTCCGGGAAGGATTTGAACCCCTGGATTTCAAGCTCTTTCAGTCGCATGCAGGAACCTTTCGTTGCTTTTTATATATCGTCTTTTCTTGGAAACGGAGCGTCTTTTAGTAAGTGTGAACCTCTCTCAAATTCAGGCTTCTTTTCCCATCTTTTCCAGCGCCGTCCTGGCGGCCTGCTGTTCGGCGGCCTTTTTGCAGCGCCCGGTACCGGTGGCAAGCGGCTTTCCGTTCAGCCGCACTTCCACTGCAAACTGTTTGTCGTGCGCGGGGCCTTCTTCCTTGATGACGGTATAGCTGAGCTGGGTGCCGGGGGTTTCCTGTGCAACCTCCTGCAGTTGGGTTTTGTAGTCCTCGTCTGCGGTGCTGCCTTCGGTGATGAAGGGCTGCAGGAAGGCGCGGGCGGCCTCGAACCCGCCGTCGAGATAGAGCGCGGCGATCAGCGCCTCGAACGCGTCCGACACAATGCTTGGCCGGGTGCGCCCGCCGTTGAGTTCCTCGCCATGGCCAAGACGCAGATAGCTGCCCAGGTTGATCTGCTGCGCAAAGCGGAACAGCGCTTCTTCCGACACAAGCGAAGCGCGCATCCGGGTCAGTTCGCCTTCGGGGCGGCCGGATTCATGGAAGAGGTAATCGGCCACAATGACCGAGAGCACGCTGTCGCCCAGAAATTCGAGCCGCTCGTTGTGGGTGGTGGGCACCTTGGATTCATTGGCGAAGCTTGTGTGGGTCATTGCAATGCGCAGCAGCGCCGGGTTCTTGAAATGATAGCGCAGCACTTCCTCCAGCTGCGCAAGACTGTGGTTGGACACGTTTTCTCCTCCCCTTATTCCGCCTGCGGCGCTTCGGCCGCCGCGGCAAGCGTAGCGTCAAGCGCTGTCTGCATCGTACCGCACAGATCATTTTCCACGCAGAGCCGGGCCTGGCGGATCGCGTTTTTAATCCCCTTCGCCTTGCTGGAACCGTGCGCCTTGATGACCGGTTTTGCGGCGCCAAGCAGAGGCGCGCCGCCGACTTCCTCGGAATCGACCATCCGCTTAAGATCGCGCAGGCCGTCCTTGATGGCAAGGTACGAAAGCTTGGTCAGCAGGTTTTTCAAGAAAACCGGTTTGAGCATGCGGAACAGCGTTTTGGCAACGCCTTCGGTCAGTTTGAGCACGACATTGCCGACAAAGCCGTCGCAGACAACGACATCGACCTCGCCGTCCATAATGTCACGCGGTTCGATGTTTCCGGCAAACCGGATGCTCGGGTTTTCCTTGAGCTTTTCATGCGCTTCGCGGTAGAGCGGGGTTCCTTTGTGCTCCTCGGTGCCGTTGTTGATGAGGGCGACAGCCGGGTCGGCGCGGCCCATGACCTGTTTGGCATAGACGCTGCCCATTGTGCCAAAGGCGTTGAGCATATCGGACCGGCACTCGGCGTTGGCGCCGCAGTCCAGCAGCAGGAAATTCTGCTTGACGCCGGGCATCTGGGTGGCCAGGGCCGGGCGCTTGATGCCCTTGAGGGTGCGCACGATCAAGCTGGTGGCGACGTGCAGCGCGCCGGTTGACCCTGCCGAGACAAATGCGTCGCCTTCACCGTTTTTGAGCATGGTCAGCCCCTTGACCATGCTGGAATCCTTCTTCTGCCGGGCCGCCCGCACCGGATCGTCCTCCATTGAGATTGTCTCGCTGCAGGGGATCAGCTCAAACGGAGCCAGGTCAATTCCCTGCTCCTCGGCGGTTTTGCGCAGCAGGTCTTCGGGCCCAAGCAGCGCAATCGTCATCCCCTGGCCAAATTCCCGGTTGGCATCGGCCGCGCCCTGCAGCACGGCGGCGGGGGCGTTGTCCCCGCCCATTGCATCGAGAAGAATCTTCATGACAATACCTCCTGTTGCTCTACCCAGCGCGCCATAGCGGCCTGGGCCTGTTCCGAAAGCGCCAGATAGCGCGCCCGCTTATCCCGGATGGCCGTAACGGACTCCGGCCGGGGCAGGATGCCCATGTTGGCGCCCATCGGCTGAAAATCTTTGTTTGGGGTGGTGATATAGGCGATCAGCGCGCCGCACATCGTATCAGCCGGGGGCGGCGCATAATCCCTGCCCTGCAGCCGGGCCAGAATCGCATGGGCGGCCAGAAGGCCGCTGGCCGCGCTTTCCATATACCCTTCAAAGCCGGTGATCTGACCGGCAAAAAAGACGTTCGGGTGCTCTTTGAGGCAAAGAGCCGGGGTCAGCACGGCCGGGGCATTCAAAAAAGTGTTGCGGTGCATGACGCCGTAGCGCACAAACTCGGCGTTTTCAAGCCCCGGTATCATTGAGAACACCCGCTTCTGTTCCCCCCATTTAAGGTTGGTCTGGAAGCCGACTAGGTTGTACAGGCTGCGGCCTGCGTTTTCGGCCCGCAGCTGGACGTTCGCCCAAGGGCGGTGGCCGGTGCGCGGGTCGCGCAGGCCGACCGGCCGCAGCGGGCCGAACCGGATTGTATCCGCCCCGCGGGCCGCCATGACCTCGATCGGCATACAGCCCTCATAGACGGTCAGGCCGGCGTCGGCCTCGTGCCGGGGGGCGCGCTCGGCAGTGACAAGCGCCTCGTGGAAGGCTTCATACTCGGCTTTATTAAACGGGCAGTTGAGGTAATCGGCCTCGCCGCGCCCATAGCGGGAAGCCGCAAAGACCTTGTCATAATCAAGGCTTTCGGCTGTCACAATCGGGGCGACGGCGTCGTAAAAGCTGAGCTGCTGCCCCCCGGCCAGCGCCGCGATCGCATCGGCCAGTGCGTCGTCGGTCAAAGGGCCGGAGGCGACAAGGATCGGCGCGGCTTCATCGATTGATGTGACCTCGCCCTCCACAACTGTGATGTTCGGGTGGTTTTTGACGAGCGCCGTAACGGCGGCCGAGAACCTGTCCCGGTCAACCGCAAGCGCACCGCCAGCCGCGACCCGCGTATCCTCCGCACAGGGCAAAAGATGCGAGCCCATCTCCTTCATCTCGAGCTTGAGCAGGCCGGAAGCCGAATCCGGCCGTTCGGCCTTGAGCGAGTTCGAGCAGACAAGCTCGGCAAAGCCGGCGCTTTTGTGCGCGGGAGAAAAGCGGACCGGCTTTTGCTCATACAGCGTGACGGACACGCCGCGGTCGGCCAGCCAGAGCGCGGCTTCGCACCCGGCCAGCCCGGCTCCGATGATGGTGAGTTGCATGGCTTCTCCTTACGTTTCCTTTTCTTCGGTCTTCTCGGTCTTTTCCTGCACATAGCCGCAGCCTTCTTTCAGGCAGAGCAGCTGGCCCTTGCGCTTGAACAGCGTGCTGCCGCAGCGCGGGCATGTTTCGGTGACGGGTTCATCCCAAGTCATGAACTTGCAGTCGGGGAATTTGCTGCAGCCGTAATACACGCGGCCTTTGGCGCTTTTGCGCAGCAGCATATGGCCGCCGCAAACCGGGCAGATCCCGCCGGTGTCCTTGATGAGCGGGTGGGCGTTGCGGCATTCCGGAAAGCCCGAACACGCCACAAACTTGCCGTAGCGCCCCGACTTGATGACCATCGGGCGGCCGCATTTTTCGCAGATTTCATCGGTCGGGATGTCGGCCACCTTGACCTTTTTGCCCTCCATCTCCTTCTCGGCCTTTTCGAGACTCTTGGAAAAGCCCTGGTAGAAATCGTCAACGGTCTTGACCCAATCGGCCTGGCCGTTTTCCACCACGTCGAGTTTCTTTTCCATCTCGGCGCTGAAGGTCGGGTCCACAATATCGGGGAACTGCTCGATCATAACCTGGTTGACTGCCTGGCCAAGCGGGGTGGTGCGCAGTTTTTTATTTTCCTTTTCGACATAACCGCGGTCGATGATTGTGCTGATTGTCGGCGCATAGGTCGAAGGCCGGCCGATGCCGTTTTCTTCCAGCGCATGGATCAGCGCGGCTTCGGTGTAGAGCGGCGGCGGCTGGGTGAACTTCTGGTCGGCCGTGAGTTTCTGCAACTGCAGCGGCTGGCCGGCTTCCAGCGGGGGCAGGGCGGTCTCCTTCTTCTGCTTGTCGTCGGTCGATTCCTCATACAGCGCGGTGAAGCCGTCAAAGGTGACGGTGTAGCCGCTGGCGCGGAAGAGCCAGTCACCCGCCCCGACTGTAACCGAGACGGTATCCATCAGGCAATCGGCCATCTGGCTGGCCATAAACCGCGACCAGATCAGCCGGTAGAGCCGGGCCGTATCGCCCGAGATGCTGCGCTCGACTTCATCGGGCGTCAGTTCGGGCATCGAGGGGCGGATCGCCTCGTGGGCGTCCTGGGCGGCCGTGGCCGAGCGGGATTTCCACTTTCGTTTCTGGTTGCAGACATAGGCCTCGCCCCAGCGGCTGCCGATAAAGGCCTTGGCCGCGGCAACCGCCTCGTCCGAGATGCGCAGCGAGTCGGTACGCATATAGGTGATGAGACCGACGGTGCCGTGGCCCTCGATGTCCACGCCTTCATACAGGGTCTGGGCCGCCCGCATTGTGCGCGAAGCCGAGAACCCGAACGCGCGGGAAGCGTCCTGCTGCAAAGTCGAAGTGATGAAGGGCGGGGCCGGCGCGCGCTTGCGCTTGCCTTTGTCCACCTTGGCCACCGCATATGCCTTGCCTTCAAGCGAGCCAAGGATTTCGTCGGCTTCCTGCCGGGTGTGCACCGTGACCTTGGTTCCGTCTGCACGGGATGCCAGCCGGGCCGTGAACTTGCCGCCGTCGGCAGTTTTCAGCGCAGCGTCAAGGTTCCAGTATTCCTCGGGCACAAATTTCTCAATTTCCAATTCACGGTCGCGGATCAGCCGCACCGCGACGCTCTGCACACGGCCGGCCGAAAGCCCGCGCCGTACTTTTCGCCACAGAAACGGGCTGAGCTTGTAGCCCACAAGACGGTCAAGTTCCCGCCGGGCCTGCTGGGCGTTGAACAGATCCATGTCAATGGCACGCGGGTGGGCCATGCCTTCCTGCACGCCTTTTTTGGTGATTTCATCAAAGGTAACGCGGTTTTCGGCCGCAGGGTCCAGCCCGAGCAGGTTGGCCAGGTGCCAGCTGATCGCCTCGCCTTCGCGGTCCGGGTCGGTTGCAAGCAGAACGCCGTCGGCTTTCTTGGCCTCGGTTTTCAGCTCTTTGACCAATTTCTGCTTGCCCTTGATCGTGATATATTTCGGGGTATAGCCATGCTCGACATCAATGCCCAGCTGGCTGGCGGGCAGGTCCCGCACATGGCCCATGCTGGCCGTGACCTTGTACCCCGGCCCAAGGTATTTGCCAATCGTCTTGGCTTTTGCCGGGGACTCTACAATGACTAGTTTTGCCATAGGGTTGCTCCTGTTTGATGTTTGCGCTTTGATCTATTTCTCCGCGCGCATAATAGCATAATAATCAAAGAATAAAGACCATTAACTCGGTGGGGCAGCGGCTGCGCCGCGCGCACCTCCAGTTTTCTTGTTTATTCTTTCTTATTGTTTTCGCAGCCGGTCCCGGCTGCCCTACCCCACTGCCACATACCGGTGGCCGGGCTCCGGGGTGGCCGCGCCAACCAGTTCCAGTTCGGTCAGTGCGGCCAGCGTGCGGGCCAGCGGCAGCGCGGCGGCGGCCGCGGCCTGCTCCGGCGTGCACGGCGTGGGTCCAAGCACCGCCAGCACCGCGCGGGCGTCGGCGCTCAGGTCCCGGGGTGAGAAGGCGGCTTCCGGCGCCGGGGTCTGGGCCCCGGCCAGCCCCAGCGCGCCGAGCAGATCCCCCGCCGTACAGATCGCTTCGGCCCGGTGGTCGTGCAGAAGTGCATTGGTACCGGCGCTGGTCGGGCTGTAAATGCTGCCCGGAACCGCATACACCGGCCGGCCATACCGCTCGGCATGGCCGACCGTGTTGAACGTGCCGGAGCGCTCCCGCGCTTCGGCCACGCAGAGCAGCTCGGACAGGCCGGCAATCAGCCGGTTGCGCGCCAGAAAGGTGCTGTTCGTCCGGCCGACATAGCCTGGCGGATATTCACTGAGCACCGCGCCGCCCAGCGCCTGCATCCGGGCGCGCAGGCCGGCGTTGGCCGCCGGAAACGTTTTGTCAATCGGGGTGCCCAGAAAGGCAATCGTCGCCTGCCCGGCTTCCACCGCTGCGCGGTGGCCCTCGCCGTCCAGCCCGTCGGCCAGGCCGCTGACCACCACCACGCCAGCTTCGGCCAGCACCCTGGCCAGGTCATGGCAGGCGGTTGCGCCGTAACGGGTGGGGCGCCGGGTCCCCACCATGCCGGCATACCGCCGGCCGTTCAGGCAGCCGGTATCGCCGGTTGCATACAGCACAATCGGCAGGTCAGGCAAAGCGCGCAGCCGGGCGGGGTAGTCGGGGCTTTCGGGGGTCAGCACTGCGATGCCGGCACGCCGGCAGGCTTCCAGACGGGCCGCCAGCGGGGCGGGCCCCTCCTGTTTCAGTTTGCGCACGGCCGGGCGGGATAAACAGGCCGGCGGCGTACCGCCGGCGCGCAGATGGGTGTACAGGTCGCGCGGGTGGCCGCAGGTTTCCAGCAACTCCCCCGCGTACCGGCAGCCGGAACCGACGGCGTCGGCCAGCCACATCCAATACAGCGCCGTTTCCATTGTACATCAAACTCCTCGAAAATGCCACAGCAGAATACTGCCGGCCACCCCGGCGTTGAGGCTTTCGACCCTGTCGGTCATCGGGATGCGCACCGCCGCGTCACAGGCGGCGACCGTCTCACGGCGCAGGCCCTGGCCTTCGCTTCCGATGACGACGCAGACGCCGCCCGGGAAGCATCGCCCGGCCTCATCCAGCGGGCGGGCCCGGTAGAGCGCCGCCGCCAGGCAGCAGACCCCCCGCGCGCGCAGTTCGCCGATCGCCCCTTCAAGATCCCGGCAGACGCCAAGCGGCAGACGGCCGGCCGCCCCCATTGAGGCACGCAGGACTTTGGGTGAAAACGGCGCCGCGCACCCGGGCCCGAGCAGCACGGCGTCAAAACCGAAGGCCGCCGCGCTGCGCAGCAGGGTGCCGACATTGCCGGGGTCCTGCACGGCTTCAAGCATCAGGACCCGCCGTGCCGAAGCCAGCAGCAGGACCGGATCAGCCGAAGGGGTTTCAAACAGCGCAAAGGCCCCCTGGGGCGTGCGGGTTCCGGCGAGTTTTTCGGCCACCGGAGCACTGATGCGGAACGTCCTGTCGGCAAACGCGGCAAGCGCCGGGGTGCGGGCCAGGGCCTCTTCGGTGGCAAAGAGGGTGTGCAGCGCGCAGCCGTGTGCCAGTTCAAGCACAAGCTTGGGGCCTTCGGCAAAAAAGAGGCCGGCGGCGGCGCGCTGCTTTTCGGAATCCCGCAGCGCGCAGGCCTGCTTGACGCGCGGATTTTCGCGGCTGGTGATCTCCATGAGAAGGTCTCCTCATTCAAAAAAGACGCACGCGCAGCGCGCGGGCGTCTTTAACAAAGTCTTTACTTACAGGGCCTTCTTGGCGGTCTCAACCAGCGCGGTGAAGCTGGCGGGATCGTGGATCGCCATTTCGGACAGCATCTTGCGGTTGAGCTCGACGCCGGCCTTCTTCAGGCCATTCATGAAGGTGGAATAGTTCATGCCCTGGGCACGCACCGCATTGTTGATGCGGGTGATCCACAGGTTGCGGAACTGACGCTTCTTGAGCTTGCGGCCCACGAACGCATAGTTGCCGGACTTCATAACGGCCTGTTTGGCCATGCGGAAATGCTTCGACTTGGAGCCGTAGTAGCCCTTCGCGAGCTTGAGGGTCTTGGTGCGACGCTTATGCGTCATGGTAGCGCCTTTGATACGAGCCATGGTATTCTATCTCCTTTTATACTGTCATTGTCTTGCCAAAAAACCGGGGGATGCTCTTACTTGCCGTAGGGCATCATGCGGCGGACGGTGGCCTCGTTGGTCTTGTCCACATAGTGGTTCATGCGCAGGCCGCGGGTGAGCTTGGTGGTCTTTTTGGTCAGGATATGACGGCGCTTGGACGCATTGCGCTTGATCTTGCCGGTACCGGTCATCTTGAAGCGCTTCTTGGCGCCGGAGCAGGTCTTGAGTTTGAGCTTAGCCATTTTGTTTTCCTCCCTGAAGAAATTTACTTGGTGGGCGCGGGCGACATGAACATCATCATGCTGCGGCCTTCGAGCTTGGGCTGCTTGTCAACAACGCCCTTGCCCGCCAAAGCCTCGGCAAAGCGATGATGCACATCAAGCCCCAGGCTGGTGTGCGCCATCTCGCGGCCGCGGAACCGGATCGAGACCTTGAGCTTGTGGCCCTGGGCCAGGAACTTGGCCGCCTGGTTGACCTTGGTATTGAAGTCATTGGTGTCGATGTTGAGCGACAGCCGGATTTCCTTGACCTCGACAACCTTCTGGTTCTTTTTGGCTTCCTTTTCCCGCTTTTGCATTTCAAAGCGGTACTTGCCATAATCCAGGATCTTGCATACCGGGGGCTTTGCCTGGGGCGCCACCTTGACGAGGTCCAGGTCCTGGTCATAGGCCATGCGCAGGGCGTCGCGCGGGGACATAATGCCCATCTGCGCACCGTCGGCCCCAATCAGGCGGATCTCTTTGTCACGGATTCTCTCATTGATTTCCAGTTCTTTGGAATTGCTGCTGGCGATTGGAATACACCTCCCACAAATCATCTGCAATGAAAAAGCGGCTGCCGTGAAAAGCAGCCGCACAAACCCATTCGGAACGAAGCCGGGCGCACTGCACCCGCTTCGGGGAATATGACCCGGGGCTCTTTCGGCCCGCAAGGTGAACGGCGGCAACTGGCCACACGCTGCTTTTTTTACAGCCAGTATCATACCATGCCCCCGGGGTGTTGTCAAGGGGTTTTGGGGGCGCCGGGGCGGATTTTTTCAAAAATCTTCGGCAAAAATCCAGCGGGCTATAGCCAACGCGGACGGAATATGATATTATAAGAAGCTGAACTGTTGGCGTCGGGCGCACCCGGCGCAAAAGGAGGGCCCTTATGTCCCAACCGTATCCCATCCGTCTGGCGCTGTTTTTCGGCGGCGTTTCCAGTGAGCACGAGGTCAGCTGCGTTTCGGCGGCTGCCTGGCTGCGCGCGCTGGCGCTGCCGCCCTGCGCCAATAAATATGAAGTGACCGCCGTCGGCATCACCAAAGACGGCCGCTGGCTGCGTTACGGCGGCCCGGCCGCCCGGGTGGAGGACGGCAGCTGGCAAACCGACACCGAAGCCCTTACCTCCTGTGTGCTGAGCCCCGACCGCGCCGACCGCGGCCTGCTGATCCGGCAGGGCGACGGGTATGCGGTGCAGCCCGTGGATGTCTGCGTGCCGGTGCTGCACGGCAAAAACGGTGAGGACGGCACCATCCAGGGCCTGTTCACGCTGGCAGGGCTTCCGTTTGTCGGCGCCGGCGTGCTGGCCAGCGCCGCCTGCATGGACAAAGCCGTTGCCAACACCCTGATGGACGCCGCCGGCGTGCCGCACTGCGCCTGGCGCGCCGCCACCCGCGCCGAAACGGAGGCCGATGCAGCCGGCGTCTGCGCCGGCGTTGAAGCCGCCCTGCCCTATCCTGTCTTTGTCAAGCCTGCCAACGCGGGTTCCAGCGTCGGCATCAGCAAAGCCAAAGACCGCGCCGGCCTGATGGCCGCAATCCGCACCGCCCTGGCGGAGGATGACAAGGTCATCTTTGAAGAATTTGTCGATGGGCAGGAGGTAGAGTGCGCGGCGATCGGCAACCCCGATGCACCCGAAACCGTTTTTGCCACCCGCCCGGGTGAAATTTTGGCCGGGGCAGAATTTTACACCTATGACGACAAATACAAAAACGGCGTTTCACAGGTTGTGATCCCGGCGCAGCTCAGCGAGCAAAAGCTGGACGAAGTGCAGGCGCTGGCCAAAAAAGCCTACCTGGCGCTGGGCTGCTGCGGGCTGACCCGCTGCGATTTCTTTGTCGAACGGGGCACCGGCCGCGTGCTGTGCAATGAACTCAACACCTTCCCCGGGTTCACGGCGATCAGCATGTATCCCAAACTGATGGAGCACGAAGGGCTCAGCTTTTCGGCGCTGGCCGACCGGCTCATCGAACTTGCACTGCACAAGCGGAAGGGAGCCTATTGATGGATACACGGCCAATCGGTGTGTTTGACAGCGGCCTGGGCGGGCTGACCGCCGTGCGCCAGCTGCGCCGGGTACTGCCCGGCGAGGACATCATCTATTTTGGCGACACCGGCCGCGTGCCTTACGGCAGCCGCGGCCGGCAGACGATTTTGCAGTATGCACGCCAGGACATCCGGTTCCTGCTGTCACAGAATGTCAAGTTTCTGATGGCTGCCTGCGGTACCGTTTCCTCCATTTATCCATCTGCCGAAGCCGCCGCCCTGCCGGTTCCTTATACCGGCGTGATCGGCGCAGCGGCCCGCCGGGCGGCCGCCCTGACCCGCAACCGCAAGGTGGGGGTGATCGGCACGGCGGCGACAATCCGCAGCGGCAGCTACGCCAAGGTGCTCAAAGAGCTTTGCCCGGGCGTTGAAATCACGGCCAGGGCCTGCCCTCTGTTTGTGCCGCTGGTGGAGAACGGCCGGGTCAACCCTGGCGACCCGATCACCACCCCCGCCATTGCATGCTATTTGACCGAAGTGCGCGACGCCGGCGTGGACACCCTGATTTTGGGCTGCACCCATTATCCGCTGCTGAAAAAGATGATCGGGGATTTCATGGGGCCCGATGTTGCGCTGATCGACCCCGGCAAGGTCACCGCCCAGGAAACCGCCGCCGCCCTGGCCGACCTTGACCTGGCCAGCGGCCGGGCGGCGGGCGGCACCGCCCGCTTTTATGTGAGTGATACCCCCGACACCTTTGCCGAACTGGAAACGCTGTTCCTCGGCGAATATGCCGGCGGCCCGGTGGAGCAGATTGCGATTGAAAACTACTGAAATCTAGCAGGAGCACAGAAACCTATGGAGGAAAACTATCTGATCACCATCAAGGGGACGATGGAGCAGGACGGCGAGCGCGAGAGCGTTGAGCTGATGACCCGCGGCAAGTTTGTGCGGCGCGGCAGCTCCTACTTTATCGCATACGAGGAAACCGAGGCCACCGGCTATGCCGGCTGCACCACCACCGTAAAAGCCACCGCCGACGCGCGTGAAGTGGTGATGACCCGGTTCGGCAAGGTGCCCAGCCAGTTGGTCATAGAAAAGGGTGTGCGCCACATCTGCCACTACGAAACCGGGTTCGGTTCGGTTTCGCTGGGGGTTGCCGCCGATGTCATAGAACTGGACCTGACCGACGCGGGCGGCCGGCTGCAGTTCAGCTATACCCTTGATTCGGGCGGCGAAAACTTTATCAGCCGCAATCTGGTGGATATCACGGTTGCACCGCTGCCCACCCCTGTCAACTGAAACACCCCGCCGCGATGAATTTTGAAAGTTTGGACAGTCCGAACAGACGCCCATTCCCAGCAAGGAGGATATTCATGGATTACCGCTGTTACAACCCCCGCCAGACCGCATTGGACGCCGCTCGTGCCCTGCTGGCCGAAGCCGCCCGTTCCGCCATGGCCGCCGGCGCCCTGCCCGAAGCCGAACTGCCGGCTTTCGTCGTCGAAATCCCGGCCGACGTAAAGAACGGCGACGTGGCCAGCAACCTCGCCATGGCCGGCGCGCGCACCTTCCGCAAAGCGCCGCGCCAGATTGCCGAAGCGATTGTCGGCGCGCTGGACCTGACGGGCAGCCTGTTTGAGCGGGTTGAAATTGCCGGCCCCGGTTTTATCAACCTGTTTTTGGGCAATGCCTGGTTTACCGACGCGCTGCGCGCGGCCTGCACCGAACCGGAATACGGCCGCACCAACGCCGGCGCCGGAAAGAAATACAATGTGGAGTTTGTTTCGGCCAACCCGACCGGCCCGATGCATATGGGCAACGCCCGCGGCGGCGCGCTGGGCGACTGCCTGGCAGCCTGCCTGGACTGGGCCGGCTACGACGTGACCCGTGAGTTTTACATCAACGATGCCGGCAACCAGATCGAAAAGTTTGGCAAAAGCCTGGCCATCCGCTACCTGCAGCAGTTCAAAGGGGAGGAAGCCTGCCCGCTGCCGGCCGAATGCTACCAGGGCGCCGACATTGTCGAGCACGCCAAAAACTTTGCGGCCGAGCACGGCGACGCTTATGTTGACGGCGATTTCGAAACGCTGAAACAGGCAATCACCGATTTTGCTTTGCCCAAAAACATTGCCGGTTTGCAGCGCGATCTCGGCAAATACCGCATCGAATACGACGTCTGGTTCCATGAAAGCGACCTGCACAAGGCCGGCGCCGTGCAGGCCGTGGTGGACAAGCTGCTTGCCTCCGGCGCCTGCTACAAGGCCGAGGACGGCGCGATCATGTACAAAAGCGCCCAGTACGCCGCCAAATACGGTGTGGCCAACAAGCGGAAATCCGCCGACGGCGAGGAAGAGGCCAAGGATGAAGTGCTTGTGCGCGCCAACGGGATCCCGACTTATTTCGCCGCCGATATCGCCTACCACTATAACAAGCTTGCCGTGCGCGGCTTTGACAAGGCCATTGATGTCTGGGGCGCCGACCATCACGGCCATGTGGCCCGTATGAAGGGTGCGATGGACGCCGTCGGCCTGGACGGCAACCGGCTCGACGTAGTGCTGATGCAGATGGTCAACCTGATGCGGGACGGCAAACCCGTGCGGATGAGCAAGCGCACCGGCAAGGCGATCACCCTGACCGATCTGCTGGACGAGGTGCCGATCGATTCGGCGCGGTTCTTCTTCAACCAGCGTGAGAGTTCCTCGACGCTGGACTTTGACCTTGATTTGGCCGTGCGCAGCGACAGCGAAAACCCCGTTTACTATGTGCAGTACGCCCACGCGCGGATCTGCTCGCTGCTGAAAAAGGTCGAGGCCGCCGGCATCCCGTTCGCCGGGGCCGAAGCCGTTGACGCCGGCGCGCTGACCGACCCGAGCGAGCAGGCCCTGATCCGGCTGCTGGCCGCCTTCCCTGCCGAAATCACGGCCGCGGCCGACCACTATGACCCCGCGCGGATCACCCGGTTCGTCATTGACCTGGCCACCGCCTTCCACCGGTTCTACAACGCCTGCCGCATCCTTGAAGCCGAGGACAAAACCGTGCAGCAGGGCCGGATTGCGCTCTGCCTGGCCGTGCGCGGCGTGATCCACAACGTGCTGACCATGTTTAAGATCAACGCACCGGAAACGATGTAACGTTTATTTTGCACCATGGCAATCGCGAAAGCGGGCCGCCCCGAAAGGAGCGGCCCGCTTTTAGGTACACCGAACATATTTATTATACCACATCCGTCAATGTACTTTCCATACCTGATTTGCATAAATGTTTCCTCAAACCTTTGTTGGGTCTGCGAATAGACACGGCCTTAAGGGCGTGGTATAGTATAGTCACAGAAAGAAAACCGCCGGAGATAAGGAACAACAAAAGTTCCAAGGTCGCCACTTTCAAAAGAAACCGAAAAGGCGCAGGTTCTTCCAAACGACAGCCTTTCCAAAACAATCAGACAAATTGGAGATACCTTGAAACCTGGTTCGATGGAACCAGCCAAAGAGGAGGCCAAGAGAGTCGGTTGAAACTGAAAGGGACTCCGTTTTAAGGAAACAGCCTGAAAGGCCAACGGAAAACTTGAAAGAAATGCAAAGGCGTTAGGCCGGCAGGATTCGTAAGAAAGGAGGCTCAGTCCCGTGGCAAACTTTAAAGATCCCATTCATCACCGGCGGGCCTGGGCCTGCTGAAAAAGACGAACCACATTGACAGCCGCAGGTCATTACCTGTAAAAAAAATGAACAACCACGATGGTTTGGTTCGTGAATAAAAATCAGCAGACCCAGGGCCCGTCATAGATGATGACCCCAGCGTTTTGAATAGATTTGAGATTCGATGAAAGGGTAAAGAGTAAGACCGTTCCCACCCAGCAGAATGACCGCGTTTCCTCTTCTCAAAGAGGCGAAAGCCGAAACGAAGAAGAGTTGAGACAACCAGCGGCGTTAAAAAGGCAGATTGGTGCAAGACAAAAAAGCGATCCCTATCTTCTCAATCCGTTCTTGAAATTGATGAAATTGAAAAGAACTGGAAACGGGAAAGATATATCCAAAATCCACAGCAGGTAAACCCGATTGTATAACCGCAGGCAAAGACCATAGGATGTTTGCAAAGCAGTTTGACAAATGGGACGATACCACAAACCAAAGCCTTTGCTGCAAAGAGAAATGGCCCGAAACAAATGTTCATTCCTCTGGCTGGAAGCCAGAAATACAGGATAGCATAACGTTCACCGAACCCCAAAAATAGGAGATACGCCAATGTACAGCTGATAAAGAGGTTTTTCCTCTGGCATCAACCCCTACCCCATTTCGCATCGATGCGAGTTTCTGGAAACACCGATATCGTTATCTGACCCGGATTGGTTGCAGGCAAATGGTTTTCTGGAAGTTAATCCAATCTTAAAAATCCGCTTTCCCAAACAAAATTGAATCCGTCCCCTTTCCCTTACGGTGAAAGGCCATAAGAAACAAACTTGAATGGTTCAAAGCACAGCAAGCAAAAGTTGGATGCATCCAAGAATCCGTAACCGTAAATTGAGACGTGTATCAGGTAGCAGCCGAAAAAGTTCTCGGTAAGTTTCAAGCGATTTCTTTCTTTCAAATGTAGGGTGGATGGAATTCGTTCTTACAGGCAGTTTTTCAAAGTAGTTGAAAGATACAGGTAAGGATCTTTTCATCCGTATCAATTGGAAGCAAAATCAGAAGCAAAACAAATGGGTATGAGGCTATGAGTCCAATCAAGCAGCACCGCCCCGGCACATGAAAATGTGCCGGGGCTTTTTGTGGCGGCAAACGCAAGGCGGGCGCCGGGGTGGTTCCCGGCGCCCGCCTTTCTGCTTATCTGCCTGTTCAGGCTTCTTCTTCATCGTCCTTCGGCACAATGATGTTCAGCACAAACACCACAAGGAAGGAGACCACCAGCGAGCTGCCGAAAATGTTCTGCAGCAGCGGGGGCACGAACTGAAGGATTTCCGGCGCAGCATCAATGCCAAGGCCAAGCGCAAGCGCAATGCCAACGATCATCCGGTTGCGATAGTTCAGCGGCTGCTCATTGAGCAGCTGGATGCCCGACATGGTAATTGCTGCGAAGACGGTCACCGTCGCGCCGCCAAGCACCGGCTGCGGGATGGTCGCCATCAGGCCGCTGAACTTCGGGAAAACGCCGGCCAGCAGCATAATCACGCCAACCATTGTGAACACCCGGCGCGCAACCACCTTGGTCGTGCAGATCAGGCCAACGTTCTGGCTGTAGGGGTCGGTCGGCAGGCCGCCGATGCAGGCGCCGATCATGCCGCAGATGCCCTGGCCCTTGATCGCGCCGCCGAGCTCCTGGTCGGTGGCTTCACGGCCAAAGCCGCCCATTGCGGTGGAGGATACGTCGCCGATTGTCTGCACGGCCTGTACCATATACATCAGGATCATCATGATGATCGCATCGGGGTGGAATCTCAGCCCAAAGTGGAACGGGATCGGCACCGAGAACCAGGATGCGGTCTGCAGGTTGGTGAAATCCACCACGCCGCCCATGAGAAGCGCCGCCGCATACCCCACAATGATGCCGACCAGCATGCCGGAGGTCTTAAGCAGACCCTTACCGAAAAAGTTGCACCCCAGCGTGACAAGCAGGGTCAAAATAGCCAGGAACCAGAACTTCGGCGCGCCAAAGGTGCCGGCCGCCTGGGCCGCCGAACCGCCGCCGATGTAGTTGATCGCGGTGCCATAGAGCGAAAGACCGATGCTCATGACAACGGTACCGCTGACAATCGGCGGGAAGAAGCGACGAATGCGGCCGATAAACATACCGATGAAGATGGAGACAAAGGCCGCTACCAGCTGGGAGCCGAAGATGGCCGAAATGCCGTACTGCGAACCGATGATGGTCAAAATCGGCATATAGGCAAAGGCGACGCCCATGACGTTGGGCATCTTCATGCCGAAGCCGAAGACCGGAAACAACTGCAGCAGGGTGGTCAGGCCGCCGATGATCATGGCCGCCTGGGTCAGCATGATCTGGTCTTCAGCCGAAAGGCCGCAGGTGCCGGCAATCAGCATCGGCGGGGTAATGTTGCCGATCAGCATGGCCAGCACATGCTGCATGGCTTGGGGGAACGCAACGCCCCAGGATGGCTTGCCATCATATTGCAGCAGCGCCGCGCTGGTTTGGGATTCCTTGCTCATAGTTTTTCCTCACTTTCCTGGGGCGGCTCCAACCACGCCCCAAACGGCGAAAGCCCCCGCCCAAGCCCGCCAGGCGGGCCTTCACGAGGGCTTTCTTGAACGATACCAACAACAGACAGTATATCGAAAAGCCGTAGGGAAAGCAAGGTTCTTTTCGGGTTTTTGTGAATTTTTTCGACAAAATGGCGGCGTTTACTTTCCCGCCGCGGCAAGGCGCACAAGATCCTCCGGCCGATCCACATCGGCAAGTTCCATCGCATCGTCAATTGCAAGCAGCCGCAGCCGGTCGGGATTTTTGCGGATCACCGCGCCCCCGCCCCTTCCTGCAGGCAGCGCAGCCAGCGCCGGGAACGCCCATGCCGGAAAGAGTACCGGCGCGCCCGCGGCCCCGCCTGCGGCCGGCCGCCAGATGGCATCCGGCTCCCCTGCCGCGGCCAGCGCCAGCGCCGCGACGGTATCCCGCCGCAGCAGCGGCTGGTCGCAGGGGCAGAACAGGCAGCCGGTCAGCGCCGGCCCCTCCTGCAGTGCCGCAAGGCCCAGCCGGATTGCGTCGGCACGGCAGGGTTCGGCATGCAGCACTGTCCTGATCCCCTGCCGCCGGCCAAGCGCCGCGACTTCCGCGCTGCGGGTGACCAGCACCCTCCTGGCAAAGACGTTGGCCGTCGCGTCGATCGCGCACTGCACAAGCGGCCGGCCGCGGAAATCCGCCAGCAGCTTGTTGCCGCCAAACCGCCGCCCAAGCCCCGAGGCCATCAGCACGCAGCCGCAAAGGCCAAACGGCGCGTCAAGATCGACCAAAAAGACATCCGCCCGCGCGCACAGCGCCCGCAGAAACGGCAGTTCTTGCCGCCGTACCGCCGCCAGCACCCGTTTGCGGGCAAAGAGTTTTTCAAGCGCCGCGGTGTAGGCCGGGCTGGTTGTTTCAAGATACCCAACCTCGTCCACCGTCGCCCAGTCCCCCGGCGCTTCGGCACAGTGGCCGAGCGCCGCCGCGCCGAAGCCGGCAAACCCATCCGCCAGCGGGCGCATCCGGTTTTCCGGCCCGGGCAGGGCAGGGTCAAACGCGCCGACCTGGCGGCGCGCGCCGGTCGCGTTCTCCTGCAAAAAGACGCCCCGGCCAGGCTCCGCCCAGCTGGTCACGCCGGGCGGCACCTCAGGCGCCAAGAACGCCGTCAGCGCCCGCAGCATCGTTGTTTTGCCGCTGCCGCGGCCGCCGGTCAGCAGCAGGTGGCGCTTACCGCTGCTGCGGAAAGCAAGCCAGATAGAGCTGGCGGTTGGCCTCAACACAGGCGTCCCGGTAGCGTTCATACCGTGCAAGCCACTCCTTTCCTTCGGGCGTCAGCGCGCTGCCGCCGCCCGCCCTTCCGCCGGTTGTGCGGGTGGTCAGCGGGTAACCAAGCGCCGCCTCGGCCCGCTGCAGCAGTTTGAGCGCCTTGGTGTAGGCCATGCCCATGCGCTGCGCGGCCGCCCGCAGCGAGCCGGTCTGCTCCACCCCATGCAGCAGGCGGCAGGGGCCTTCGCCGAAAAATTTCTCGCCGTTTTCATCCAAGAAATAGACCTTCGTCACCGCCCGCATCTATCCTTCCTCCTTGAGCAGCACAAGCTGGGGGTTGCCGGCGCGGTTTTGGCAGCGCCGCACGCTGACCGGGCCGTAGAGAATTCGAAGCGCCGCTTCGATGGCGGCAGGCTCGTCGGCCGCCGGGCGCAGTGTCCCCTGCACCCGGCCTTCCGCCAAGATCAGCAGCCCGTCGCAACCGTTTAAGGCGAGCGCCGGGTCGTGCAGCGCCACGAGCGCCGCGCGCCGCCCCGCCCCCGCCCAGCCGCGCAGCAGCGCGAGCAGCCGGTGCCGGTGCTGGAAATCCAGCGCGCTCTCGGGTTCATCGAGAAGCAGCAGCCGCGCATCGGCCGCGAGCGTCCGCGCCAGGATGCAGAGCTGCTTCTGCCCTTCGCTGAGGTGCTGGTAGTTCTCGTCGGCCCGGTCTTCGAGCCCGACCTGCCGCAGCGCTTCGCGCGCTTTGGCTTGCATCGCGGCGGACGGGCGCTCGAGCAGGCCGAGCTGCGGGTTAAACCCCATCAGCACAACCTCAAGCGCCGAGAGATCGATCCCGATCCCGCTGCGCTGCGGGATGTAGCCGCACTGCCGCGCCCGCATCCGCACACTCTGGGTTTCAAGTGCCTGCCCTTCCAGCAGGCAGCGCCCGCGGTGGGGCAAAATGCCGCAGGCGGCCTTGAGCAGCGTCGTCTTGCCGCTGCCGTTCGCGCCGAGCACGCCGTACAGTTTGCCGGCTTCGAGCGTGAAATCGACGCCCGAAAGAACCGGCCGGCGGCCGTAGCCGGCCGCAAGCCCTTCGACTGTGAAAAAGCTCATCCGCGTTCCCTCCCCCGCACAAGCAGGAAGATCAGAAACGGCGCGCCGAGCAGGCTGGTAAAGATGCTGACCGGCAGCTCGGTCGCCGCGGCGGTGCGGGCCAGAATATCCGCCCCGACCAGCAGGATTCCGCCGAGCAACCCGCCCAGCCACATCGTGCCGATGCCGTTGTGCCCGGTCAGCAGCCGCGCGCCGTGCGGGGCCAGCAGCCCGACAAAGCTGATGAGTCCCGACAAACTGACGATGCAGGAGACGACAAGCGTGGCCAGCAGCAGTACAACCAGCCGCAGCCGCCCGACCTGTACGCCGAGCATCCGGGCTTCGCCTTCCTCAGCCGAGAGCAGCAGCACCTGCCGGTGCAAAAGAAACAGCCCGGCCAGGCAGAGCGCGCAGAGCGCGAGGTTGCCGCCGATCGAGTACCCGCTGATGCCGTTGAGGCTGCCCATGATCCAGTATTCGATCGAGGCGAGCTCCCGCTCGGGGTCGGCCGTGAGCTTGAGGGCCATGAGGGCGGTTTGGGCCAGCGCGTGCACCGCGATGCCGGCCAGCACAATCGTCCCCTGCCGGCCCGAGCGGTCGAGCGCCGAGAGCGCGAGCGACAGCCCGACCGCGGCCAACGCCCCGGCAAACGAAGCCGCTGTGACTGACGCCGCGCCGGACAAAAACAGAATTCCGAACGCCGCCCCGGCGCTTGCGCCGGAGGACACGCCGATGACATCAGGCGAGGCGAGCGGGTTGCGGAAAACCGTCTGGTAGACAAACCCGGCTGCGCCAAGCGCAAAGCCCCCCACCACGCCTACCGCCGTGCGGCTGGCCCGCAGTGTCCAGAACACCCGGCGCTGCATCTCGTCGCCGGCGAGCAGACCCTCGAAGGTCAGGGGATATTTGCCGGTAAACAAACTCAGAACAGCCAGGGCGGCCAACAAGACCGCCCCGGCTGCGCAGAACCATTTAGTTTTCACGATAGGTGAAGCCGTAGAAGGTTTCATAGAATTCATTCATCACCGCGATACTGTCCGCTTCGCTGCAAAGGTCGGGGTGCAGCACGCTCGAAAGCCAGACCGCACCCAAAATGCCGCTCGGCACCGGGCTGTCCCAGGCTTCGGCGTCGCCGGGGATCTGGTAAACGTTACCGTTTTCCACCGCCGCGCAGCCGGCCAGGTTCGGGTCGGCCAGCACATCGTCCACCGTGTAGGAGGCGTCGGAGGCAAGGATGATATAATCGGGGTCCCAGGCGAGCACCTGTTCATAGCTGACCTGCGCCCAGTAGGTATCGGTCAGCTCGGCCGCCGCGTTGACGCCGCCGGCCATGCGGATCATGTCGCTCTGGTACATCGCGTCGCCGGCTGTCGAGAGGAAGTCCGAGTTGCCGGCAAGGTAGACCGAAGGCCGCTCGGCGTCAGTGAGGGTCTCGGTCAGGCGGGCTTCCTGCGTGTAGGTGAAGTCGAGCAGCTCGCTGGCGCGCACGCCCGTGTTGGTCGCCTTGCCGATCAGGGTGATCGCTTCCTCCAGCAGGGCCTGGTCCTCCGGGTTGACGACGAGCGCCGTGATGCCGAGCTCGGCCAGGCTTTCGGCCGCATCCTGCAGTTTGAGGGGCAGAATTACAAGGTCGGGCGCAAGGGCGGCGCAGCCCTCAAGGTCAAACTCCTTGGCTGTGCCGACGCTTGGCAGTTCCAGCAGCTGCGGCGCGCTCAGCGCATAGATCGGGCGGGTATCGGCCTTGGCCTCAATGCCGACAAGGTTATCCTCAAGCCCGAGCGCGATGAGCAGACTGGTCGAAATGTAGTACCCGCTGACAAGGGTTTCGGGCTGCGATTCAATCGTGACTTCGCGCCCGGCCTGGTCGGTCAGGGTGACAGGGTATTCCGTGGCCGCATCGGTGGCTTCCAGTTCGGCGTAGACTTCCCCGTTTTCATCCAGGATGACAGCCTGGTCGCTCCCTTCGGCAGCTTCCGGCGTCTGGGTAGCGGCCGGTTCGGTGGGGGCAGGCGCGCTTTCGCCGGCAGATGCGCTGTCACCGCCGCATCCGGCCAGCGACAGGGACAGAGATAACGCCGCGGCGACGAGCAGGGCGGTCAATCGTTTCAGTTTCACTTCTCATTTCTCCTTTTACCAATTTTGTCGGGTTCATTCTTTCCAGCTTCGTTGTAGTCAAGAAACTACAACGAGATTATACCAATTTCCCTTCCCAAAAGCAAGCGAGATTGGTATAATGATGGTATATTGGATTCTGACGTTCCAGCGCGGCCAGCCTGCGCCGGACGCAATTTTTGAGGACGGTTTGCCCATGTTGAACATCCAAACATATGTCCGGGCGAAGAGCCTGGAGGAAGCCTATACGCTCAACCAGAAGCGCAATGCGCGGGTGCTGGGGGGGATGCTCTGGCTGAAAATGGCCTCGAACACGGTCGGCACGGCGATCGACCTCTGCGAACTCGGCCTCGATACGATTGAGGAGGACGAAACCGGCTTCACCCTCGGCGCGATGGCGATGCTGCGGATGCTCGAACAGCACCCGGGCCTTGCCGCCTACACCCAAAACGCCGTGGCCAAGGCCGTGCAGGATATTGTCGGCGTGCAGTTTCGCAATATGGCGACGGTTGGCGGCAGCGTGTGGGGGCGGTTCGGCTTTTCCGATGTGTTGACCCTGCTGCTCGCGGCCGACGCGCGGGTGAATCTGTATAAAGCCGGTACGCTGCCGATCGAAACCTTTGCCGTGATGCCCTATGACCGCGATCTGCTCATCTCGGTCACGGTGCCGAAATACCGCGACGCGGCTTTTGCCTACAAAGCCATGCGCATCCAGCGCACCGACCTGCCGGTGCTGAACTGCGCGCTCGCAAGGCTGGACGGCGAGTACCGCCTGGCCGTCGGCGCGCGGCCGGGCAAGGCCGTGCTGCTGCGCGATGAAAACGGCCTGTTGGCAGACGGCATCACGCCGGAAAGCGCCGCGGCCTTCGCCGCTTATGCGGCCCAAAACGTGCCGACCGGCGCGAACGCGCGGGGTTCGGCCGAATACCGCACCCATCTTGTGGAAGTTTTGACCCGGCGCTGCGCGCTGGAACTGGAGGGCGACCCGCTATGCAGATAACCTTGACCTTGAACGGCCGGCGCGTGACCGACGAAGTCGCGCCCGACCTGCTGCTGCTCGATTTTGTCCGCGCCCACGGCTGCGCCAGCGTCAAGCGCGGGTGTGAGACCGCCAACTGCGGGCTGTGCACCGTGCTGCTGGACGGCAAGCCGGTGCTCTCCTGCGCGATGCTCGCCGCGCGGGCCGACGGGCATACTGTGCAAACCCTCGAAGGTTTGCAGGAGGAAGCATCCGAGTTCGTCGGCTTTATCGCCGACCAGGGGGCCGACCAGTGTGGCTTCTGCAACCCCGGCTTTGTGATGAACACCGTCGCGCTGCTGCGCGAAATTCCCGACCCGACCGACGATGAGATCCGCGCCTTTCTGGCCGGCAACCTCTGCCGCTGCTCCGGCTATGAGGGGCAGCTGCGTGGCATCCGCGCCTTTTTGGACAGCCGCAAAGGAGGCCGCCATGTCCAGTGAGAATCGTCCGGCCTACAAGGCCATCCACAAATCCGTCCGCAAGAAGGACTCGATGCAGCTTTTGCTCGGCAAACCGGCGTATGTCGATGACATTACGCCGCGGGACGCACTTGTCGTCAAGATCCTGCGCTCGCCCCATCCGAACGCGATGGTCAAATCCATCCGCACCGATTTGGCATTAAAAGTTCCCGGCGTTGTGGCCGTCTACACCTGGCAGGATGTGCCCAAAAACCGGTTCACGATCGCCGGCCAGACCTACCCCGAACCCTCTCCCTACGACCGGCTGATCCTTGACCGGCACGTCCGGTTTGCGGGCGACGCCGTCGCGATCATCGCGGCCGAGGACGAGAAAGCCGCCCTGCGGGCGATGAAGCTCGTCAAGGTCGAGTATGAAATCCTCGAACCTGTGCTCGATTTCCGCACCGCGAAGGATAACCCCGTCCTTGTCCACCCGGAGGAAAACTGGGTGCCCACCTGCCCGGTCGGCGGCGACAACCGCCGCAACCTTGTCGCGAGCGACGAGAGCCACAGCGGTGACATCGACGCCGTGCTCGCAGACTGCGACATCGTCATCGACCGCACCTACCACACCAAAGCCTTCAACCAGGCGATGATGGAGACCTTCCGCACCTACACCGAGCTTGACCGCTACGGCCGGCTGCACGTGATCTCCTCGACCCAGATTGTTTTCCACTGCCGGCGGATTCTCTCCCGCGCGCTCGGCATCCCGATGAGCCGCATCCGGGTGGAGAAACCGCGGATCGGCGGCGGCTTCGGCGCCAAGCAGACCGCCGTCTGCGAGGTCTACCCCGCCTTTGTCACGATGCAGACCGGCCGCTCGGCCAAACTGATCTATACCCGGGAGGAAGCCCAGATTGCCGGCAGCCCGCGGCACGAGATGGAGATTCATGTGCGGCTGGGCGCCGATAAGAACGGCCACATCCGCGGCATCGACCTCTATACGCTTTCGAACACCGGGGCCTACGGCGAGCACGGGCCGACGACGGTCGGGCTTTCGGGGCATAAATCGATCCCGCTCTATTCCGGCGGGCTCGAAGCCTACCGCTTCGCCTACGATGTCGTCTATACGAACCACCAGGCCGCCGGGGCCTACCGCGGCTACGGGGCCACCCAGGGTATCTTTGCAGTCGAATCCGCCGTCAACGAGCTGGCCGAGCGGCTCGGCATCGATCCGACCGTGCTGCGCGACCGCAACATGGTGCGCGAAGGGATGCAGATGCCGGCCTACTACAACGAGATTGCGAACGCCTGCGCGCTTGACCGCTGCATGGAACACTGCCGCCGGCTCTTCCACTGGGAGGAAAAGTACCCGGTGCGGGTTATGCCAGACGGCAAAGTCCGGGCCGCCGGCGTCGCGATGGCGATGCAGGGCTCGGCGATTTCGAGTGTCGATGTCGGCTCGGCTACCCTCAAGCTCAGCGAGGACGGCACCTACAACCTGATTATCGGCGCAGCCGATATGGGCACCGGCTGCGATACGATCCTGGCCCAGATGGCGGCCGAGTGCCTCGACTGCCCGGTCGAGAACATCGCGGTCTTTGGTTCGGACACCGATACCTCGCCCTATGATTCGGGCTCCTACGCCTCCTCCACCACCTACATCACCGGCAAAGCGGTCGAGGAAGCCTGCGCCCAGCTCAAAACCAAAATCCTTTCAATCGCGGCCGGTTTGCTTGATTGCAGCGCCGAAGAGCTCGAATTCACCGGCGACGGCGTGCGCCGCCCGGCCACCGGGCAGGCCGTCAGCCTTTCCGAAGTCGGCTATAAGACCCAGGTGTTCAGCAACGAAGCCGCCGAGGTCACGGTCAGCAAATCGAGCCCGGTCTCGCCGCCGCCCTTCATGGTCGGCATGGTCGAAATCGAGCTTGACCGCGAGACCGGCCTTGTCACGGTGCTCGATTACAAGGCCGTCGTTGACTGCGGCATCCCGATCAACCCGGCGCTCGCCCGCATCCAGACCGAGGGCGGCATCGTGCAGGGCATCGGCCACACCCTGATGGAGAATGTGCAGTACGACGCCGCCGGTATGCCGATCGAGCGCAACTTCCTGCAATACAAGGTCCCGACCCGGCTCGATATGGGCCATTTGCAGGTCGAGTTTGAGCACAGCTACGAGCCGACCGGCCCGTTCGGGGCCAAATCGATCGGCGAGATTGTCATCAACACGCCGGCCCCGGCGCTGGCCCACGCGATCTACCGCGCCACCGGCGTCTGGCACCGCGAACTGCCGATCACCCCCGAGCAGATCGCGATGAGCAAACCCGACGAAGCCTGATCTTTTCCGCCGCCTTCCCGATGCAACCGGGAAGGCGGCGTTTTGATTTGCCTGATTTGTATGTGCGCCGTTTCCGTGCTATAATCAAAGCGCCGATTCTTGCTGAAGGAGGCCGAATCTGTGGCTGATATCCTGATTGTGGACGACGAAACCGCCATCGCTGACCTTGTCGAGGTCTGCCTGCAAAACGAGGGGTTCACGGTGCACAAGTTTTATAATGCCTGCGACGCGCTCGCCTGTGTCGAGAGCCGCCCGCTGGATCTCGCGATTCTTGACGTCATGCTGCCGGATATGGACGGCTTTGCGCTCTGCCAGAAAATCCGGCAGAACCACCTGTTCCCGATCATCATGCTGACCGCCCGGGTCGAGGATATGGACAAAATCATGGGCCTGACCCTCGGCGCGGACGATTACATCACCAAGCCCTTCAACCCGCTTGAGCTGATCGCCCGGGTCAAAACCCAGCTGCGGCGCTATACCCGCTACAACCAGGCCGGCGCGCCCGAGCCAAAACCCGCCGAGCACGATATCCGCGGGCTGGTTATCTCGAAAGCCAACCACAAATGCACGCTCTACGGCGAGGAACTGGCCCTGACGCCGCTGGAATTTTCAATCCTCTGGTATCTGTGCGAGCGACAGGGGCAGGTAGTCTCGAGCGAGGAGCTGTTCGAGGCGGTCTGGGGCGAAAAGTTCATCGATTCCAACAACACGGTCATGTCTCACATTGCCCGGCTGCGAGAAAAGATGCACGAACCGAGCCGCAAACCCAAATTTATCAAGACGGTCTGGGGGGTGGGCTACACCATTGAATAACCTATTGCAAACGCTGCGCGCCGTGCCCGACCGGCTGCGGCGCCGGGTTTTGAAGGTGCAGCAGAACCGCAGCGGGCCGCTCTACGGTCGCAACGCGCTCGGGATGGTGGGGCTGTACCTGCTCTGCCTGATCGGGGTGCCGCTGGCGACCTTTCTGGTCTTCATGCTCGGCTACTCGATTTACAGCTGGCTGAGGGAGCAGATTACCTACTATCATTATGATTTCTGGACGCCGCTCGTCATCACCCCGCTGTACAATCTGTTCAGCTTCATCCGGGACGCCGCGCTGCTCTTTGTGATTCTGCTGATCGTCGGGGGCTGGCTGTGGGTGACCTGGGCGTTTTTCCGGCTCTACCAGCGCGACCTGACCAAGGTGGTGCAGGCCGCCGGCAGCCTGATAAACCCCGATGCCCCGCCGCCCAAGCTGCCGAATGTGCTGGCCCCGGCCGAAGCCGAGCTGCGGCTGGCCCGCCAGCAGGTGCAGCAGAACGCCGCGATCGCCCGCGAAGCCGAGCAGCGCAAAAACGACCTGATCGTCTACCTCGCGCATGACCTGAAAACGCCGCTGACCAGCGTGATCGGCTATTTGACCCTTTTGCGGGATGAGCCCGAGCTTTCCCCCGCGATGCGGGCGCGCTACACCGGCATCGCGCTGGACAAGGCCGAGCGGCTTGAGGATCTCATCAACGAATTTTTCGAGATCACCCGGTTCAACCTCTCCCACATGGAGCTTGACCGCCGGCCGACCGATCTAACCCGGATGATCGAGCAGGTTGTCAGCGAGTTCGGCCCGATGCTGGCCGAGCAGAACCTGACCTGCCGCGCCGACCTGCCGCCCAAACTCCCCTGCGCTTGCGACCCTGACAAGCTGGCCCGGGTGCTCGACAACCTGCTGCGCAACGCCTGCCACTACAGCACCCCCGGCACCGAGGTGACAATCACGGCTGCGGCCGAGGGGGACACCGCGGTGCTGACCGTTGAAAACGCCGGCCGCACCATCCCGCCCGAAAAGCTCGCCCGCATCTTTGAGCAGTTCTATCGCCTGGATGAATCCCGCGCCTCCCGCACCGGCGGGGCCGGGCTGGGGCTGGCGATTGCGAAACAGATTGTCGAGCTGCACGGCGGCAGTATCACAGCCGCCAGCGCCGACGATCACATCACCTTCACCGTGCGGCTGCCGCTGAATCTCCCCGCCCCCGCTGCAAGAAAATCGTAAGAAATTCAAAAGAGAATCACAAGGCCGCCGCAAGCCGGCCTGCAAACATCCCGCGCCCTGTTCTGGTACGCTATAAGTACCAGGCAGGGCGCTTTTTCAAACCGGTGTCACGCGCCCCGCCAATCCAAAAATCGAGGGGTATGCATCATGTCTTTTTCGAACAATACGATTCTGGTTCTCTTCGGCGGCTGCTCGACCGAGTACGGCGTCTCGCTGCAATCGGCTGCGGCGGTGCTTGCGCATTTCCCGCCCGCATACACGCCGCTGCCGGTCGGCATCACGCGGGACGGCCGCTGGCTGCGGTATTTTGGCCCGGCCGACGCGCTGCCCGCCGACCGCTGGCAGAAAAACGCCGTGCCCTGCACCCTTTCGCTTGACCGCGGCGGCTGCGCGCTGCTCTGGCTGGACGGCTCGCACCGGCGGGAGGAATTTGCCGCGGCCTTCCCGGTTCTGCACGGCAAAAACGGCGAGGACGGCACGGTGCAGGGCGTATTCGAGCTGGCCGGCGTGCCGGTGATCGGCTGCGGCGTTCTGCCGAGCGCCCTCTGTATGGACAAAGACCGCGCCCACAAGCTCGCGGCGCTCGCCGGCATCGCGGTGCCAAAAAGCGCCAAGTTCGACCGCGGCGCAGCGGCGGGCGAGATTGCCGCCGCGGCCGAATCGATCGGCTGGCCGCTGTTCGTCAAGCCGGTGCGGGCGGGGTCGTCCTTCGGCATCAGCCGGATTGAGGGGCCGGAAGCGCTGGAAACGGCCGTGGCCGCGGCGTTCGAGCAGGACAGCGAGATCCTGCTCGAAGAAGCCGTGCCCGGCTTTGAGGTCGGCTGCGCGGTGCTCGGCTTGCCGGAGGGGGAACTGACCGTCGGCGAGGTCGATGAGATCGAGCTTTCGCAGGGGTTCTTTGATTTTGAGGAAAAGTACACCCTCAAAACCTCGGCCATCCACTGCCCGGCCCGCATCCCGTCCGAAAAGGCGGCCGCCATCAAGGCAGCCGCCTGCAAGGTGTACCGGGCGCTTGGCTGCCGGGTGTTTGCGCGGATCGACCTGTTTTTGACGCCGGACGGCAAAATCATCTTCAATGAGGCCAACACGATCCCCGGCTTTACAGCCCACAGCCGCTACCCCGGCATGATGCGGGCCGCCGGGCTGGAATTTGAACCGCTGCTTGCCAAGATGATCGAACTGGGGGTGCAACCCGCATGAGCCGTACCGAACGCACCGTTTACGGGGCGCGCCACATGGCGGATTTTTCCGCCGTGCGCCCCGGGCCGCTCGCCCTTGTCAACCGCGAACACCCGCTGCCGGGCGGGTTTACTGTCACGCTGGCCCCGCCGGTCGAAGCCGCGCCGGACATCCTGCTCGAAGCGCAGGCCGCCCGGATGCTGGCCGCCTGCCTTACCGCCATCGGGGCCGGTGGGCGGATTGTGCCGGTCTCGGGCTGGCGCAGCCACGCCGAGCAGAAGCAGATCTGGGACGATACGCTCGCCAAAGAGGGCGAAGCCTTCACCCGCGCCTACGTCGCCTGGCCCGGCTGCAGCGAGCATGAGAGCGGTCTCGCAATTGACCTGGCCGAGGCGGCCGAGGAGATCGATTTCATCCGCCCGGCCTTCCCCTATGACGGCATCTGCGGAGCGTTCCGGCGCGCGGCCGCGCAGTACGGCTTTATCGAGCGCTACCGCGCCGACAAAACCGCGCTGACCGGCATTGCGGCCGAGCCCTGGCATTTCCGGTACGTCGGCGCGCCGCACGCGATGCTGATCGAACAGCGCGGGCTCTGCCTCGAAGAATACATTGCCCTGCTCGCCGAAGGCCCGCTGACCTGCACCCTTTCCAACGGCCGCCGCGCGACGGTGCGCCGGGTGGCGGCCGGGGCCGTGCTGCCGCCCGCCGCCGGGCTGCGGCAGCTTTCGGGCGATAACGCCGGCGGCTTGATCCTGACCGATTGGGAGGCGATCGCATGACCGCAAACCTTGCCCAGTCGCCCCGCCGCGGTCCCGCGCTCGATGCCTTCCGGCTCATCGCCGCCGTGCTGGTGGTGACGATCCACACCTCGCCGCTGGCAAGCGTTTCCCCGCTCGCGGATTTCTGGCTCACCCGGGTGCTCGCGCGGCTCGGCGTGCCGTTCTTCCTTGTCACGACCGGCTACTTCCTCGCGCGGCGGGGCTGGCGCGGGCTGCGCGGTTTTTGGCTGCGCACCCTCGGCGTCTACCTCGCGGCTGCCGTACTCTATCTGCCGCTGAATTTCTACGCCGGGTTCTCCCCCGCCGCCTGGCTGCGCCGTTTTGTCTGGGAGGGCACGTTTTACCACCTCTGGTACTTCCCGGCGCTGCTCTGGGGCGTGCTGCTGGCCCGCGGGCTGGCCAAACTCGGCACGCGGCCGGGGTTAGCGGTCGCCGCCGTGCTTTACCTCATCGGCCTTGGCGGGGACAGTTACTTTGGTTTGGCCGACCGCATCCCGGCGCTGCATAATTTTTACACGGCGGCCTTTTCACTCACCGAATACACCCGCAACGGGCTCTTCTATGCGCCGGTGTTCCTGCTGCTCGGCGCGGCGCTGGCCGAATCAAACCGCCCGCCCCGGCTTCGGCCGGCCGCGCTCGGGTTTGGGCTGAGCTTTGCCGGCATGACCGCCGAAGGGCTTTGGCTGCACAGCCTCCATGTGCAGCGGCATGACAGTATGTACCTGCTGCTGCCGGTCTGCCTTGTGTTTTTGTTCCGGCTGCTGCTGGCCGGCAACGCCGGGCGCCGGCGGGCCACGCGGGATGCTTCGCTGCTGGTTTATATTTTGCACCCCGGCTGCATTGTGGCGGTGCGGGGTTTAGCGCGGGCGCTGGGGCTGTGGGGGCCGCTGGTAGAAAACAGCCTTGGCCATTTTGCGGCCGTGCTGGCGCTGAGCGCCGCGGCCGCCGCGCTGCTGATTCGGCTTGCGCCCCTGCCCCAACATCCCGACGCCCGCGCCTGGCGGGCGCTCGATATCGGCGCGCTGCTGCACAACCTCGAAGTCTTGCAGCAGGCGGCCGGGCCGGGGCGGCGGGTGATGGCGGTCGTCAAGGCGGACGCCTACGGCCATGGGGCCAAAACGGTGGCCCGGGTGCTGCAGCAGGCCGGCGTGCGGGACTTCGCCGTCGCAACTCTTGCCGAAGGCATCGCGCTGCGCAAAGCCGGCATTCGGGGGCGCATCCTGATCCTTGGCTGGACGGACCCGACCGAAGCCCCGCTGCTGCGCCGCTGGCGGTTGACCCAGACCGTCGCAAGCCTTGCCCACGGACAGGCACTGGCCGCGCAGGGGTACCGGCTGCGGGTGCAGATTGCGCTGGATACCGGCATGCACCGGCTTGGCGTGCCGGCTGACGACCACGCGGCGCTGGCGGCCCTCTATGCGCTGCCGGGGCTGCGGGTGGAGGGGGTGTTCTCCCACCTCTGCGTGTCCGACAGTCTGGCCGGGGACGACCGCGCTTTCACCCATGCGCAGGCAAATAAATTTGCCGAAGCCATCGCCTGGCTGCGGCAAAACGGATATGACCCCGGCGTGGCCCATCTGCTCGCAAGTTACGGCCTGCTGAATGCCGACGAAGCGCTGAACCGCGCCGCCGGCGATCTTGTCCGCGCCGGCATCGCGCTGTACGGCGTACACAGCGACGGCGCGCCCACCCGCCGCGCGCTGCCGCTGCGGCCGGTGCTCTCGCTCAAAGCGCGGGTGGCGGCGGTGCAGGTGCTGGCCGCCGGAGAAACCGCCGGCTATGGCCGGGCCTTCACCGCCGCGCGTGAGACCCGCCTGGCCGTTCTGACCATCGGTTACGCCGACGGCCTGCCCCGCTGCCTGCCCGCGCGCGGCGGCCGGGTGCTGCTGCACGGCGCTTTCTGCCCAATGGTCGGCCGGATGTGCATGGACCAGCTGCTCGTCGATGTGACCGACGCCCCCGCCGTCGCCCCCGGCGACACCGCCACCCTGCTGGGCCAAGACGGCGGCGCTGCCATCCCGGCCGAGGAACTCGCCGCCCGCTGCGATACCATCACCAACGAGCTGCTCTCCCGCCTGAGCCCGCGCCTCGGCCTCATAGCGCGATAGCCCCGGCACTGCAAAATCCCCCTGCCTTCTCAACTGGCAGGGGGATTATTTTGGGTTTGGCAGCCAAGATCCACAAGTTTCCCGGCAGCGTTCTAAATCGCGCCGAGGGCGCGCCACCGCTCGCCCCGGAATGCTTTCAAGCGAAAGGGGTTCAGCCTTTCCACCCTTCGTCAATCTCCTCACAAGGGTAGCAAACGCCCATCTGGGCGCGCAGTGCATCCATCTGCGCCATCATGTGGATCGTCTCCTGGTGGGGCATAGACGGGCATTCGAGCTTACCCTGCCGGATGCAGGCGACGGTTTCGAGCAGTTCGTACTCATAGCCGGTCAGCTGGGGCGGGCAGGCATAGCGCTGCACAAGCTCGTGCGCCGTGTCGTAGACCCGCACTTCCTGCGGGTTGTTGATGTTTTCCACCACCAGGTAACCTTTGTCACCATAAACGATGCCCAGCCGGTCCGACACACCGACGGCCGTGGCTGTCAGGTTGGCCACCCGGCCATCGCGCCACTGCAGCGCGATGCTGTCGGTCAAATCGACACCGGCCTCGTTTTTGGTGCAGAGCGCGTGCAGGCTGTCAGGGCAGCCAAAAACCATCTCGGCAAAATTCAGGGTATAAACCCCGATGTCAAGCAGCGCACCGCCGGCCAGCGCAGGTTCGGCGATACGGCGCTTGTGGGCAACCGGGTAGCCGAGGCTTGCGGTCAGCAGCTGCGGCGTGCCGATCACGCCGGATTGCAGCGTCTCGTCGATCATGCGGCGCATCGGCTGATAGCGCGTCCAGATTGCCTCTGTCACAAGCACCCCTTTGCTGCGGGCGTAGCGGATCGCGTCGTCAGCCTGGCGTGCATTAACAGTGAAAGCTTTCTCACACAAAATGTGTTTGCCATGTGCGGCGCACAGCCGGATGTGGCTGTAATGGTGTGAGTGCGGCGTTGCAATGTAAACAAGGTCAAGCGCCGGGTCGCAGAGCATCTCTTCATAGCTGCCGAACGCCTTCTGTACCCCATGCGCAGCGGCAAAGGCTTCGGCCCGGCCCAGGTCACGCGCCGCAACAGCGTAAAGCGCAACGGTATTGTCGCCGCTTTCCCGCAAGCGGCACACGGTATTCGCCATCACGCCGGCAATGTTCCCGGCGCCCAAAATGCCCAATCGGATACTTTCCATCAGGGGTTCCTCCTGCCGTTTTTTTCAGTATAGCACAGCCCCCGCCGCCCCGCAAGGCAGCGCTGCTGTAAAACAAAAAAAGTGGCCGTTATCCAAAACGACCACTTGACTTGGAGGTGACGACCAGATTTGAACTGGTGAATGAGGGTTTTGCAGACCCTTGCCTTACCACTTGGCCACGTCACCATAATGAGTGAAAAACCGGCTTACGGGAGCCGGTTTCCACTGTTTGTTGGAGCGGCCGACGAGGCTCGAACTCGCTACCTCCACCTTGGCAAGGTGGCGCT
>NBJMR02800__coassemble_1392_pt1 | contig 47606 bp, 37 predicted proteins | sample NBJMR02800__metabat2_low_PE_045 | metagenome-assembled genome bin NBJMR02800 | reverse complement strand
GCAGCCGCTTGAGGCGGTTGTTGCGGTTGATGACGCGGCGGTACAGGTCGTTCAGATCAGAGGTGGCAAAGCGGCCGCCGTCAAGCTGAACCATCGGGCGAATATCCGGCGGGATGACCGGCACAACGGTCAGGATCATCCACTCCGGCCGCTGGCCGGACAGGCGGAACGCATCGACACATTCCAGCCGCTTGAGCAGCCGGACGCGTTTTTGGCCGTTGGCCTTTTCAAGCTCCTCGTGCAGCTCGGTGGAGAGCTGGTCGAGGTCGATTTCGGCCAGCAGTTTCTGGATTGCTTCGGCGCCCATGCCGGCTTCAAAGGTATCCTCGTACTTTTCGCGCATTTCTTTGTACTCGCGCTCGGTCAGCAGCTGCTTTTTCTCAAGCGGGGTGAAACCGGGGTCGGTGACAATGTAGTTGGCGAAATAGAGAACCTTGTCCAGCTGGCGGGGGCCGATGTCCAGCATCAGGCCGATGCGGCTCGGGATGCCTTTGAAGTACCAGATGTGGGAAACCGGGGCGGCCAGCTCAATGTGGCCCATGCGCTCGCGCCGGACTTTGGCGCGGGTGACTTCAACGCCGCATTTGTCGCAGATCTTGCCCTTGTAACGGATGCGCTTGTATTTGCCGCAGTGGCATTCCCAGTCCTTGGTGGGTCCAAAAATGCGCTCGCAGAACAGGCCGTCGCGCTCCGGTTTCAGGGTGCGGTAGTTGATGGTTTCGGGTTTTTTGACCTCGCCGTAGCTCCAGGCACGGATCTGATCCGGGGAGGCAAGGCCGATCTTAATCGAATCGAACTCTTTATTATCCATTCAGCGAACCCTCTCATTATACTCTCTATGATGGCAGACGGTCAGGCTTGGCTCATTCGTCGAACATTTCGCTCTCGATGCTGGCCAGCTCGGCGGCATCGGGTTCGGCGTCCTCCTCAAGGTCATTGTCAAAGCCTTCGTCTGCATCCTGAACGCTGTAGTCATCCTGCAGCTCGCTTTCAAGCAGGACATTTTCACCGGGCATATCGTTGCCCTCAAAGGTGACATCGTCGTCGTCATATTCCTGACGGATATCGACTTCGTTGCCCTCCTTATCCTGTACAACGATGTTGAGGCCCAGGCTCTGCAGTTCCTTGAGCATGACGCGGAAGCTTTCGGGGATGCCGGGTTTCGGGATCTCCTCGCCCTTGACGATCGCCTCATAGGTCTTGACACGGCCGACAACGTCGTCCGACTTGACGGTGAGGATTTCCTGCAGGGTGTAGGCCGCACCGTAAGCTTCCAGCGCCCAGACTTCCATTTCGCCGAAGCGCTGGCCGCCGAACTGTGCTTTGCCGCCCAGAGGCTGCTGGGTGACGAGGCTGTAGGGGCCGGTGGAGCGGGCGTGGATCTTATCATCCACGAGGTGATGCAGCTTGAGGTAGTACATATAGCCGACCGTAACCTTGGAGGGGAACTTTTCACCCGTGCGGCCGTCGTAGACGGTGGTCTTGCCGTCGTCGGTCAGGTCAATCTTGCTGAAGTCAATGATATGGCCTTTCTCCCCCATCAGGCGGTCCAGCTTGGTGGGGTATTCCGGCGCATGGCCGGTGTGCCATTTTTCACGCGCTTCGGCAAAGCAATCGCGCAGGTCGCTTTCGTGCGCGCCATCGAAGACCGGGGTCTGGACCTTCCAGCCCAGGGCTTTGGCGACATAGCCGAGGTTGACTTCGAGCACCTGCCCGATGTTCATACGGGAGGGAACGCCGAGCGGGTTCAGCACGATATCGAGCGGGGTGCCGTCGGGCAGGAAGGGCATGTCCTCCTGCGGAAGAATGCGGGAGACAACGCCCTTGTTGCCGTGACGGCCGGCCATCTTGTCACCGACGCTGATCTTGCGCTTCTGGGCGATGTAGACGCGGACGCATTCCCGCACGCCGGGCTGCAGTTCGTCAGAATTTTCCGGGGTGAAGACCTTGACATCCACAATGATGCCGTACTCGCCATGCGGAACGCGCAGCGAGGTATCGCGCACTTCACGGGCCTTCTCGCCGAAGATTGCACGGAGCAGCCGTTCTTCGGCGGTGAGCTCGGTTTCACCCTTCGGGGTAACCTTGCCGACAAGGATATCGCCGGTCTTGACCTCTGCGCCAACCCGGATGATGCCGCGCTCGTCAAGATCCTTGAGCGAGTCGTCGCCGACGTTCGGAATGTCGCGGGTAATCTCCTCGGGTCCAAGCTTGGTCTCGCGGGCTTCGCTCTCATACTCCTCAATATGGATCGAGGTGTAGATATCCTCCCGCACGAGCTTTTCGTTGAGCAGGACGGCGTCTTCGTAGTTGTAGCCTTCCCAGGTCATGAAGCCGACAAGGGCGTTCTTGCCCAGGCTGATTTCACCGTTCTTGGTGGCGGGGCCGTCGGCCAGCACGTCGCCGGTCTTGACGCTTTCGCCGATCTGTACGATCGGGCGCTGGTTGACGCAGGTGCCCTGGTTCGAGCGCATGAACTTGATGAGCTCGTAGGTATCGGCGGAGCCATCTTCACAGCGGACGACGATCTTGTCGGCATCCACAGCTTCCACGGTGCCGTCATGGGCAGCCAGTACGCAGACGCCGGAGTCGGTCGCAGCCTTGTATTCCATACCGGTCGCGACAATCGGCTGCTGGGTGACCATCAGGGGCACGGCCTGCCGCTGCATGTTCGAACCCATCAGCGCGCGGTTGCCGTCGTCGTTTTCCAGGAAGGGGATCGACGCGGTCGCAACCGAGACCATCATACGCGGGGAGACGTCCATGAAATCGACCATCTCACGCGGGAATTCCTGGATGTCGTTGCGGTGGCGGCAGGAAACGCGCGGGCGGACGAAGCAGTTGTTTTCGTCGAGCGGTTCGTTGGCCTGGGCGACGATGTATTCATCCTCCACATCGGCCGGCATATAGATCACTTCGTCGGTGACGACGCCGGTCGCTTTGTCCACCTTGCGGTAGGGCGCTTCGATGAAGCCGTACTTGTTGATCTTGGCGAAGGAGGCCAGATACGAGATCAGGCCGATGTTCGAACCTTCGGGCGTCTCGATCGGGCAAAGACGGCCGTAGTGGGTGTAGTGCACGTCACGGACTTCAACGCCGGCACGGTCACGCGAAAGACCGCCCGGGCCCAGGGCCGAAAGACGGCGCTTGTGGGTCAGCTCGGCCAGGGGGTTGTTCTGGTCCATGAACTGAGACAGCGGGCTGGAGCCGATGAACTCCCGGATGGCCGAGACGACGGGCCGGATGTTGACAAGGCTCTGCGGTGTGATTTCACCGGATTCCTGGTTCTGCAGGGTCATGCGCTCGCGCACAACGCGCTCCATGCGGGCGAAGCCGATGCGGAACTGGTTCTGCAGCAGCTCACCGACGCTGCGCACCCGGCGGTTGCCAAGGTGGTCGATCTCGTCGGTGGTGCCGATGCCGTGGTCAAGGCCGATGAGGTAGCTGACCGAAGCGAAGATATCGTCAACGGTGACGGTGCGGCTGATCAGCGCGTCACGGTTGCGGCGCAGAAGCTCCTTTTGTTCCTCCGGGTCAGAGGTGGAGTCAAGGATCTTGCGGATTTCAGCAAAGGAGGCGCGCTCATTGATGCCACATTCTTCCACATCAAAGCTGAAGAAAGGCTGGGCGTCAACGCAGCCGTTCGAAACGACGATCACCGGGGTCGGTTCCTCGTTCTTGCGCTCCACCAGCACGGTGACGCGGGTGACGCCGGCGCGGTCGATCTCCTCCGCCTTTTCGGTCGAGATCTTTTCGCCCTTGGCGGCGAGCAGTTCGCCGGTCAGCGGGGCGATGATGTCCTCAGCCGCGCGGTAGCCGGCAATGCGGCGGGCCAGCGCGAGCTTTTTGTTCATCTTGAACCGGCCGAACCGGGCAAGATCGTAGCGGCGCGGGTCAAAGAAGAGGGCGTTGATATGGCTGCGGGAGTTTTCAACCGTCGGCGGTTCGCCGGGGCGCAGCTTGCGGTAGCATTCAAGCAGGCCTTCCTCGGTATTGTGGGTGATGTCCTTCTCAATCGAGGCGACGATCTTCGGCTCGGTCGAACCAAAGAACTGGCGCAGCTGTTCGTCAGAGCCAAGGCCAAGCGCGCGCAGGAAAGTCGTGACCGGCAGCTTGCGGTTCTTGTCAATGCGGACATAGAACACATCGGAAGAGTCGGTCTCATATTCCAGCCAGGCGCCGCGGTTGGGGTTCATGGTGGCGGTGAACAGGTCCTTGCCGGCGCGGTCCTTGGTGGAAGCGTAAAAGACACCGGGCGAACGCACGAGCTGGCTGACGATAACCCGTTCGGCGCCGTTCGAGATAAAGGTACCCGAATCGGTCATGAGCGGGAAATCGCCCATGAAGATTTCCTGCTCTTTGACTTCGCCGGTCTGCTTGTTGATCAGGCGCGCCGTAACGTACAGGGGCGCGGCATAGGTCGCGTCGCGCTCCTTGCATTCTTTAATGGTATACTTGGGATGATTGTCAAGGCGATAATCAATGAATTCCAGTACGAGGTTGCCGGTATAGTCCTCAATGGCGGCAATATCGTGGAAAACCTCATGCAGACCTTCCCGCAGGAACCAGTTGTACGAGTTTTTCTGGATTTCGATCAGATTGGGCATCCCGATCACTTCGTTGATCTTGGAAAAGCTCATTCTGGTCGTGCGGCCATTTTGTACGGGCTTGACCTTTACCATAAAATGCGACCACTCCTATCCAAAGATTTGCGAAACGCGGCCCGCCCGGCCCCGGCAGGCGGGGGCGGCTGGCAAAGCGGCGTTTCCTGTCCAAACAAAATGACAAAGCTGACCACAGGGCGGTGTTGCCGGCGGGTCATCTTCGTCGTTTTTCACAAAGTTTTCGACGAGACCAGGGCAGCGGGGTCCCTTTAGGGCGCTCTATTCCATTTTCGTGATACTGCATCAGTATACCGGATCAGGGCATATTTGTCAAGCATTTTTTTGAAAATGTGGCCGCAGCTTCGCCTTTTTTGCAGCCTGGCGAAAAAAGCGGCCCTTGAATAAAACGCCCGGCCGCGTGTGAAGATATTCAGCAATTTGCTGATTTTCCACCGCAGCCGGGGGGTTGACAAATTGGTTTTCAGAGTTTCTCTCGTCATTTTGCCCAGAGATTGGTCGGATAGTTTGTACAGCCTGGCCCTTGACTTTTCAGTTTTACCCCAGTGTCAGCACAAGAACCTCCAGCGCCGCAACCAGCGCCGCCGTGAGCGCCGGCACCCCTGCGGCCGCCCATTCGCCTGCATATTGCCGTACAGCCCTTCCCCCCTCCCGAAGCAGTCTGGTTCCAGTATAGCGAAAAAAGCAAGCCACTGCAAGATGTTACAGGTATAATTTTACATCTATGATTCTGCCTCCCACTGTGCAACACTTAAATAAACGAAACAAAAAGGATGAAAGGCACGCGAACCGCCTTTTTATCCCTTTTCCTTTATTGTTTTCTCCGTCAATCCCGTCCAGCGAGGTAACGCAATGGAAGACTATGGCCGCATCATCATCCATCTCGAAGAGCTGATCCAGGCATCCGGCCTGAGCAAGAACAAGGTCAGCCAGCGGGCTGAGATGCAGCGTACCCAGCTTAACAACTACTGCAAAAACGAGGTTGCACGGGTGGACCTGGCCGTGCTGGCCCGGCTGTGCCATGTGCTCGGTGTCGGCATTGACGAACTGCTTGAGTATCGCCCGCCCGAAACCGAATCGGCAGACGCCCCCAATACCCACACATAGCCTTATGGGCAAAAGTCTTTTTTGAGATCGTAGCGGCGCTTTGTGCGCCACAAGGCGGGAGAAACCCAACACCAAAAAACAAAACATCCGCGCGCAGCGCCCGGCCGGCGTTTGCGTGCGGATGTTTTGTTGCTTATTGACGCGGCTTCAGCGTACAGCGTTCGGCTTTTCCATCACAAAGTTCTGCATCGTGACGCCGTGGCGCTCGACAGTCTGGGCATACAGTACCCGGTAGCCGCGGTGTTCAAAAAACGGGCGCGCCGTGATGGAGGCATGGGTGGTCAGCCGGTCTGCGCCGCAGCCGGCTTCGAGCTCGTCGCATAGGGCCGTGGCAATCCCCTGCCGCTGGCAGTCCCTGTGGACATAGAGCCGGTCGAGATAACCGTCCTGCGCGAGATCAGCAAAGCCGACGATCTCGCCATCCCGCACTGCCACGAGGGTGCGGTGGGCGCGGAAAGAAGCGTCCCAGGCCGCAAGGTCCGGGCGGCCATCGGCCCAGGCGTCGCGCTGGGCCGGAGTGTAATCGGCCGCATTGACGGTGTGAACCGTGTCATAAAACAGCGCCGCCATGGCCGGGCAATCGCCGGGCTCATACGCACGGAGGGTGAAGGGTTGGGCGGGGGTTGCGGTGGACATAGAAACCTCTTTCTGTTCTAGTGTTGAGAGTGAAGAGTTTAGATAAGGTGGATCGCGCTGCGCGCACAAAAAACAAACCGTCAAGCTACCGGCATTTTTTCAAAACTGCGCCGCAGGCGCACCAAATCTTAATTCTCAGCTCTAAACACTTTATCAGTCCAGGAAGTCCCGCAGCTTCTTGCTGCGGCTGGGGTGGCGGAGTTTGCGCAGGGCTTTGGCTTCGATCTGGCGGATGCGTTCACGGGTGACGTTGAACTCCTTGCCAACCTCTTCAAGGGTACGCGGGCGTCCGTCTTCAAGGCCAAAGCGCAGCCGCAGGACCTTTTCCTCCCTCGGGGTCAGGGTTTTGAGCACATCAGCCAGCTGCTCTTTCAGCAGGGTCTGGCTGGCAGCCTCTGCCGGCACCGGGGCTTCGTCGTCAGGGATAAAGTCGCCGAGATGGCTGTCCTCCTCCTCGCCGATCGGGGTTTCCAGGCTGACGGGTTCCTGCGCAACCCGCATGATCTCCCGCACCTTATCGACCGGCATATCCAGGCGTTCGGCAATCTCCTCGGCGCCGGGCTCATGGCCGTTTTCATGCAGAAGCTGGCTCGAGACTTTCTTGACCTTGTTGATCGTTTCGACCATATGCACCGGAATACGGATCGTGCGGGCCTGATCGGCGATGGCGCGGGTGATGGCCTGGCGAATCCACCAGGTGGCGTAGGTCGAAAACTTGAAACCTTTGGTGTGGTCAAATTTTTCGACCGCTTTAATCAGGCCAAGATTTCCCTCCTGAATCAGGTCAAGGAACTGCATGCCGCGGCCGACATACCGTTTTGCAATCGAGACAACAAGGCGGAGGTTTGCTTCGCTCAAACGCTGCTTGGCGCGCTCTCCTTCCGGCCCGCCATTCTGGATGGCCAGGGCGAGCTGAACCTCCTCATCCGGCGAGAGCAGCGGCACCCGGCCGATCTCCTTGAGGTAAACCTTGACCGGGTCGTCGATTGTGACGCCCTCACTGGAGAGCGCATCTTCAAAATCATCGACGTTGTCCTCCGTCAGTACAACGTCGGGCACATCCACAGCGGGGTCGTCGTCCACAACTTCAATGCCGTGGCTTTCAATCTCCTCGTACAGCTTTTCCATCGCTTCCACATCGAGATTGCGGCCGCTTTCCTCCATTGCGTCGCTGATTTCCGTGTTGCTCAGCTTGCCGGCGCGGCGGCCCTGTTCGATCAGGCTGCGGATGGGATCTTTTTTCTCTGCCATAAGTACTCTCCTTTGGGGCGTTGGCCCGTATTTCGTCTATGTCTTGCTGCAGGGTGCGCCCGGCCAAAAACCGGTTGTTTGGGCACACCCCCGGATTGGCGGTTCAATGCCCGGGCGGGGCGTCGGCATGTTTTTCACGCCGGATATTGGCAAACAGCTGGCGGAAGCCGTCGTCATCGGTTTGGGCTGCGCGGCTGCTCATCGGGGTAGCACGGCGCAGCCGTTCGAGATACATATCAACATCCTGGCGCTGCAGGCGCTGGTCGGCATTTTCGGCCTGCACCTGCATGGCCAGGTTGTATGCCTTTTCATCCTGCAGCGCGCTTTGCAGCGAAGTGGCGTTGACCGGCTGGCCGGCATCGGCCAGATCATACACCGCTTTGATAGCCAGGCGGATTTCATCCTCCGGCACGGTGTCAAGGTCAAGCCGTTCGCGCACATAGCCGACGGTTTCGGGGTCCTGCAGCAGGGCGGCCACCAGCTGGCGGGCCGCCTTGGCCGGCCCCATTGCGTTCTGGCCGCCACGCTCATATGGCACCCGGATGCCGGCGGCGTTCCCGTGCTCGTTCATCTGGCGCTGTTCGGCGCGGCGGGCGCGGCGGGCCGCCCCATGCAGCGCACTTTCCAGCTGGGCGGTCACCGCCTGCTTGGCAACGCCGGTTTCGCCTGCGATTCGCCCTGCGTAGACATCCCGCGCCGTGGGGCTGACTGCACCGGCAGCCAGAATATCGATTGCCTCCCGGATATACTCAAGCCGGCCGTCGTCTGTCCGCAGGTCGTATTTTTTCTTTGCTTTGCCCAGCTCAAACTCGGTTGGGTTGGCGGTACCGTTGAGCAGCATCTCAAACCGTTCCCTGCCATAGCGGCGGATGAATTCATCCGGGTCCTTGGCGCCGGGGATGCTGAGCACCGAGACCTTGACCGGGCTGTTTTCAAACAGATGCAAACTGCGCTCGGTCGCCTTCTGGCCTGCCTCGTCCGAGTCGTAACAGAGGACGGCTTCGTCTGCGTATTCGCTCATGAGCTTGACCTGTTCCTGGGTCAGCGCCGTGCCGCAGGCGCAGACCGCGGTATCGAACCCGGCTTCGTGCATGCTGATAACGTCCATGTAGCCTTCGCAGAGGATGAAGCGGCGGGAGGCCGACTTCTTGGCGACGTTGAGGGCAAACAGCGTGCGGGACTTTTTATAGATCATGGTTTCGGGGGAGTTGATGTACTTGGGCTTGGAATCGTCCAGCACACGGCCGCCGAACGCGATGATGTTGCCCCGCACATCGATGATCGGCACCATGACGCGGTGGCGGAAAATGTCAAAGAGATTGCCTTTCTGGCTGCGCTTGACAAGGCCGGAATGTTCGAGCTCATCTTCCGCAAAACCGCGGTGGCGCAGGTAATGCAGCAGCCCGCCAAAATCCTCCGGCGCATAGCCGAGGCCGAAACGGCGGATCGCCGCATCCGAAAGCCCGCGCTTTTCTTTCCAGTAGCGGCGGGCGGCGGCGGCCTCGGGTGTGTGGGCGTTGAGCTGCTCATAAAAATAGCGGGCCGCACAGCGGTTGATCTCTAGCAGGCGGCCGCGGGCACGGCCCTCTTTGTCGTCTTCCTCCGGCATTGGCATGCCGGCACGGGAGGCCAGTTCCTTAACCGCCTCGACATAACTGAGGTTGTTGATCTTGCGCACGAAGGTGATCGGATCACCGCCTACGCCGCAGCCGAAGCAATAGAAGCTTTGGTTTTCCGGGTAGACGGTGAAGGAGGGGGATTTTTCGTTGTGAAACGGGCAAAGCCCAACCATTGTGCGGCCGCGGCGGCGCAGCTGGACGTACCGGCCGACAAGCTCGGTGATGTCGTTGCGGCGCACGACTTCCTGGATGTATTCCTGCGGGATCATGGTTTCCTCCCTCCTTTCTCAACGGTATTGCACAGTCAAATCATTCGCGCTGCTTCAGCCGTCGGGCACTTCTGTCAGTTTTTTACAAAACGTGCCACTTCTGCGGCACAAAGAGTTCCTCAAACAGCCGGACGGCGAACTGGTCGCTCATGCCCGAGATGTAATCGGCGACGGCGCGGTCGATCCCCTCGTTAAAGGCGATCTGCATGTAAAAGGTCGGCATCAGCGAAGGGTTCGCGCTCAGCCGCTCGTACAGTTCACCGACGAGCTTGTCCACCTTGCCTTCCTCCCGCTTGGCCTCCTTATCGACATAGACAGTCGAATACATAAAGTCTTTGAGCAGCAGGTAGGCATCTTCGACCTCAGAGGAAAAGCCCATGCGGTCCCCGGGGGTATTCGCAACAAGATCGGTGATCATCGTTGTGATCCGTTCGCTCTTGGTTCTCCCCAGCACCCGCACTGCGTCGGCAGGGATCGCTTCGGGGCTTAACACCCCGGCCGTGATCGCGTCTTCTATATCGTGGTTCAAAAAAGCGATGTGGTCGGCGTAGCGCACCGCGCAGCCTTCCAGCGTGCGGGCCCAGGCGCCGGTTGTGTGGGTGATAATGCCGTTGCGCACCTCCCACGAAAGGTTCAGCCCGCGGCCGTCTTTTTCGAGCGAATCGACAACCCGCAAACTCTGCCGGTAGTGGGTGAAGCCGCCGGGGCAGAGCTTGTTGAGCGCACGTTCCCCCGCATGGCCGAAGGGAGTATGGCCGAGGTCATGCCCCAGGGCGATGGCTTCGGTCAAGTCTTCGTTCAGGCGCAGCGCGCGGGCGATGGTGCGGGCGATCTGGCTGACCTCCAGCGTGTGGGTCAGCCGGGTGCGGTAATGGTCGCCTTCAGGCGAAAGAAAGACCTGCGTTTTCTGCTTGAGCCGTCGGAACGCCTTGCAGTGCAGAATCCGATCACGGTCGCGCTGGTAGCACGGGCGCAGCGGGTCTTCCGGCTCCGGTCGGCGGCGGCCGCGGCTGCGCTCGCTCAAAGCGGCGTAGCGGCTCAAGGTCAGCCGTTCGATGGTCTGGGTCTGTTCACGGACAGTCATGGTCAGCCCCCTTTTCAAATCGGCGCGGGGCGGCGCTGCGCGAAACCGCGCAAACGGCGCAAAGCCCCTGGAACTTCCCTTCTATAAATTAAATACGCCAAAATTCCGAAAAACACTGCCGCAAACCCGCAAAAAATTTGTGAAATTTCTGCGTAGGGCGACGGTCGGGGTAATTATCCTTAAAACGGCGCGTGATGCGCCGGGCCTACCTGCACAGCGGCCGCGCCGCGGGTCAGCTCACCCAAAGCGGCCAGCAGCGGCGACTCTGTACCGGCCGGCATTGTCCAGCGCAGCGTGACGGCGTCGGCAAATTCAGGGTCGGCCAGTCGGGCGCCGGCGCGCTCGATGCACTGGCGGGCCGGCTCAAACTGCGGGTAAGACACCGTGACGGCGCAGTCGATTACCTCCCGCATCGTGACGATCTCGGCCGCGTTCAGCGCGCCCGAGGCCGCCGCCGTGTAGGCCCGCACCAGCCCGCCGGTGCCGAGCAGAATCCCGCCGAAGTACCGCGTGACAACCACAATCACATCCGAAAGCCCGGCATGACTGATCGCTTCAAGCACCGGGGTGCCGGCGGTTTTGGCGGGTTCGCCGTCGTCAGAATAGCGGGCGCGGCCGTTTGCCAGCACATAGGCATAGACATTGTGGCGGGCTGTGCGGTTGGCGGCGCGGACTTTTTCGAGGAAAGCGAGGGCTTCCTCCTCCCCTTCCACATGTGCCGCCGCGCCGATAAACCGGCTGCGCTTTTCTTCATAGGTAAAACTGGCTGTGCCCCGGATGGTACGGTAATCGGCCAAAGCGGTCTTTCCTCCCAGCAAATACAAAATCTCAAATTCTAAAAAACGTCGCCGTCGGCGGACACGCGCCGACGACGGCGACACCTCTACAGAAAAGTAAAGCAAAATTGTGTGCGAGGAGCGTATGCGACGAGTGCGCGGTTTTGTTTTACTTTTCGCCCGAAGGGGTTTTCAAAAGGGGAAATAGACGCGTTAGGCGCAGCCGTGCGCGGCTGTTGCCCCTTTTGCGGCAAATACAGCGATACCGCAGACGGGCCTGCCGCCTGCGGTATCGCATTTCTGCTTCTTACTTGCCAGCCTTCGCGTTGGCGTAACGGCGCTTGAAGCGCTCGACACGGCCGCCGGTGTCCACCAGCTTCTGCTTGCCGGTGTAGAACGGGTGGCACTTGCTGCAAACTTCGACACGGATCTCCGGCTTGGTGGCGCGGGTCTGGATGACGTTGCCGCAGGCGCAGGTGATCGTGCAGTCCACATACTTCGGATGGATGCCCTGTTTCATTGCGTTTCACCTCTTTCATGATTATGACTTGGGGAGCCATACTTGATATATGTGCTCATCACAATCTTGACTTTTCGGCTACCAGCATACGCCATCCTGTGCGAACGGAGCAGCCTTACAAACGATTGCCGTAGTATTATACCAGACCCCCGCCCCGCTGTCAAGCATTTTCATCGCTGTAAGGCCCGTTGGCGGCAAAATTCTCCCGCAAGGCCCGCACAAAGGCGCGCAGCGGCGCATCCCCCTGCAAACTGCGGTAGTACACCCCGAAAGAAACCGCCTGCGCGCCGGCCAGCGGCAGCGTGCGCACGCCGGGCGTGGGTTCAGCCAGCCCGCGCGGCAGCATCGCCGCGCCGTACCCGGCCTGCACGAGCACGAGCATCGCCGCGATGGATTCCACAAAATTCAAATCGGCCGGGCTGCGCTCCCCCACAAGGTTCCCCTGCAAGGCGGCCAGGCCGGGCATAACCCGCTCCGGCGTAAAGAGCACAAGCGGCAAGCCCGCGAGGTCGTCCGGCGTTACCTCGGTCAGGTTTTGCGGCAGCGCACCCTCGGGGAAAAGACAGTCGATCGGCAGGCGGGCCAGCTCGCGGTAGACGCCGCGCGGGCGCGGGCCCTGCCGCACCGTGACGACGGCGTCGAGGTCGCCTTCCTCCAGCTGGCGGAAGATGTGCCGGAACGGGATGATCCGCAGATGCGGGTGGAAGGTGGGTTCAGCCTGCCGGGCCGCCCGCAGCGCCGGCGCCAACAGCCGCAGTTCGGCCGCGCTCGCGCAGCCGATTGTGACGATCCGCACCGCATCGGGTTCCGGCGCGGCAAACCGGCGCACGGCCCGCTCGGATAAAGCGACGATCTGCTGCGCATCGCCCAAAAACGCCGCGCCGGCCTGGGTCAGCTTGACCGAGCGGGTGGTGCGGTGGAACAGCGGCACGCCGAGTTCTTTTTCCAGCGAGCGAATCTGCTGGGTAACGGCCGGCTGGGTAACGTGCAGGATTTCGGCCGCGCGGGCAAAGTTCAGCGTTTCGGCCACCTGCAAAAAGCAGGAAAGCTGGAAGGTATTCACGGCGCCCCTCCCCCGCCGCCGGGCAACGCGCAACGGCTGCCGGCGGCAGATTGATAAGATTCTTTTATCAATAATAGCATTTTCTAAATTCACTTTCAAGAGAAAGCTGGTATACTTAGTTTGCAGTCGAACAGTTCGATGTCGAACAATTCGCAACCACATCCATTTCCTACTGAAACAAATAAGGAGGTTTCGTTTTATGACAAGACAACACACCGCCCCCGCCGGGCCGGAAAGGGGGCTGCTGCGATGATCTCCCTGCTTGCTTCGCAGATTCGCCAATACAAAAGAGACACGCTTCTTGCACCGCTGTGTACCGCGCTCGAGGTACTGATGGAACTGCTGATCCCCTTCATCACGGCCGCCATCATCGACGAAGGGATCGAGGCCGGCAATCTGCCGCAGGTTCTGCGCTACGGGGCCATCATGCTGCTGTTCGCCTTTTGCAGCCTGGGCTGCGGGGTGTTGGCCGGGCGGTTTTCGGCCCGGGCGGCGGCGGGCTTTGCCTGCAATTTGCGGGACGCGGTTTTCTGCAAGGTGCAGAGCTTCTCGTTTTCCAACATTGACAAGTTCAGCACGGCCGGCCTCGTCACCCGGATGACGACCGATGTAACCAATCTGCAGAACGCCTTTATGATGCTGATCCGGGTGGCGGTGCGCGCGCCGCTGATGCTGGTCTGCTCGATGGTCATGTGCCTGTTCATCAGCGTGCGGCTGAGCGTGATTTTCCTTGTCGCGCTGGTTGTGCTGGGTTGCGCCCTGGCGCTGATTATGTGCCGCACCACCCGTATTTTTGACAGAGTATTCCGCAAATATGATGATCTTAACGCCAGCGTACAGGAAAATGTCAGCGCGATCCGGGTTGTGAAAGCCTTTGTGCGGGAAGCCTACGAAAATGAAAAGTTCAAAAAGGCAGCCGACAACCTCTACCGCCTGTTTGTCAAGGCCGAAGGGCTGCTGGCCTGGAACAACCCGGTCATGATGTTTGTGGTATACGGCAGTATCCTGGCACTTTCCTGGTTCGGCGCCCATTTCATTGTGGGCGGCAGCTTGACAACCGGTGAGCTGACAAGCCTGTTCAGCTATGTGATGGGCGTTTTAATGAGTTTGATGATGCTCTCCATGATCTTTGTCATGATTACAATGTCTGTTGCGAGTGCCGAGCGGATCGCCGAAGTGCTGCGCGAAACCCCGGACCTGGCAAACCCTGCCGCCCCCCGCACCGAGGTGCCGGACGGACGGGTTGACTTTGACAATGTCAGCTTCTCTTACCGGCATGGCAGCGGGGACAAAACCCTGCAGGACATCACACTGCACATCTGTGCCGGCGAGACGGTCGGGGTGATTGGCGGGACAGGTTCGGGCAAATCGAGCTTCGTCAATTTGATCAGCCGGCTGTACGACGTCGATGCGGGACGGGTGCTTGTCGGCGGCATTGATGTGCGGCAGTACGATCTTGACGCATTGCGCAACCAGGTGGCCGTGGTGCTGCAAAAGAACGTGTTGTTCAGCGGCACGATCCTCGACAACCTGCGCTGGGGCAAGGAGGACGCCACCGAGGAAAAATGCCGCGAAGCCTGCCGCGCCGCCTGCGCCGATGAGTTTATCGACCGCTTTCCCGACGGGTACAACACCTGGATCGAACAGGGCGGCGCGAACGTATCGGGCGGGCAGAAGCAGCGGCTCTGCATTGCGCGTGCGCTGCTTAAACACCCGAAGGTACTGATCCTTGACGATTCGACCTCGGCCGTCGATACCGCAACCGACGCGAAGATCCGGCAGGCCTTTGCCAAGCACATCCCCGGCACAACCAAGATCATCATCGCGCAGCGGGTATCGAGCGTGCAGGATGCCGACCGGATTCTCGTGCTGGACGGCGGCCGGATCAGCGGGTTTGATACCCACGAAAACCTTTTGAAGACAAACAAGATCTACCGCGAAATCTATGAAGCGCAAACCCAGGGCGGCGGCGATTTTGACCAGCCGGCCGGAAAGGAAGGTGCTTAACATGGCAAACGCAGAAAACGCGGCCCCGCGCCGCAGCCCCGCCCGGATGGCGGGCACGCTGGGGCGGGTGCTGGGGTATATGCTCAGGCAGTACAAGGGTTCCTGCCTGGCGGTCGCCCTCTGCATTGTGGGGTCGGCGCTGGCCTCGGTGCAGGGAACGCTGTTCACACAACAGCTGATTGATGTCTATATCGCCCCGCTGACCCAAAGCGCCAGCCCGGATTTCGGCCCGCTGGCTCTGGCGCTGGTGCGGGTGGCGGTGGTCTATGCCTTCGGCGTGGCGTGCTCCTTCGGGTATAACCGGATTATGGTCAACGTGAGCCAGGGCACGATGCGCCGGCTGCGTGAGGAGCTGTTCACCCACATGGAATCGCTGCCGATCCGCTATTTTGATACCCATGCCCACGGCGACATCATGTCGGTCTATACAAATGACGTGGACACGCTGCGCCAGCTCTTCAGCCAGAGCGTGCCGCAGCTGCTGAATTCGGCCATCACGCTGGCGACAACGCTGGTCAGTATGTTTGTGCTGGATGTGCCGCTGAGCCTGATTACGGTCGTAATGATCGGGGTGATGGTGGCGGCCTCGCTGCAGATCGCCGCGCGGTCGGGGCGGTATTTTGCCCGGCAGCAGGGCGACCTTGGCGCGGTGAACGGTTACATTGAAGAGATGATGGACGGGCAGAAGGTCGTCAAGGTGTTCTGCCACGAGGATAAGGCGATCGAACAGTTCCGCGCGCTGAACAACCGGCTGCGCGAAAGCGCCGACAAAGCCAACACCTTTGCGAACATCGCAATGCCGGTCAACGGCAACCTTGGCAACATCAGCTATGTGCTCTGCGCGACGGTGGGCGCAGTGCTCGCACTCGGCGGGTACGGCGGGCTAACCGTCGGCACGCTGGTCTCGTTTTTGACGCTGAACAAAAACGCAACCCAGCCGGTCAGCCAGATCAGCCAGCAGACCAACAGCATTGTGATGGCGATGGCCGGCGCGGCCCGCATCTTTGCGATGCTGGATGAAGAGCCCGAAACCGATGAAGGGTACGTCACGCTGGTCAATGCACGCGAGAAGGCCGACGGCAGCCTGGAAGAATGTTCGGAGCGCACCGGGCTCTGGGCCTGGAAGCACCCCCACCACGACGGCACAACCACCTATACCCGGCTGTGCGGGGACATCACCTTCCACGATGTCGATTTCGGCTATACCGAGGAAAAGCTTGTGCTGCACAACATTGACCTTTATGCGACGCCGGGGCAGAAGATCGCGTTTGTCGGCTCCACCGGTGCAGGCAAAACGACGATCACCAACCTGATTAACCGTTTTTACGATATTGCCGACGGCAAAATCCGCTATGACGGCATCAACATCAACAAGATCAAAAAGGCCGATCTGCGGCGCAGCCTTGGCATTGTGCTGCAGGACACCCACCTGTTCACCGGCACCGTGCTTGAAAACATCCGATACGGGCGGCTCGACGCGAGTGACGAGGAGTGCATCGCCGCCGCCAAGCTCGCCAACGCCGACGGTTTCATCCGCCGCCTGCCTGACGGCTACCACACGATGCTGACCGGCGACGGTGCCAACTTGAGCCAGGGCCAGCGGCAGCTGCTGGCCATCGCCCGCGCAGCGGTGGCCGACCCGCCGGTGCTGATTCTGGATGAAGCGACAAGCTCGATCGACACCCGCACCGAACAGCTGGTGCAGCGGGGTATGGACGCGCTGATGACCGGCCGGACAAGCTTTGTCATCGCCCACCGGCTCTCCACTGTCAAAAATGCAGACTGCATCCTCGTGCTCGAACAGGGCCGCGTGATCGAGCGCGGCAGCCATGACCAGCTTCTGGAAAAGAAAGGCCGGTATTATCAGCTGTACACGGGGAATTCGATTGGGGCGTAGACGTCAAAGTGTTCAGAGTTAAGCGTGTAGAGTGTAGATAAGGTGGATCGCCGGCTGCGCCGACTCAAAAAATGCAGGAAACAATCGCCCGGCTGCCAGTGGCAGCCGGGCGATTGTCATTGCTGTTTAATTGGTGTCATTCTTTGCGGAAAATCGCTCACGCCAAAATCGGTTTGAGAGCCGCGGCCAATTCGTCTTTTTTGGCTTGGGCTTCGGCGAGGTCTTTGCCCTTGGTGGTGAAGTAGGTCTTGATCTTGGGCTCGGTGCCGGAGGGGCGCACGACGACGGTCGAACCGCTCGCGAGGGTGTAGATCAGAACGTTCGCGGCGGGCAGGCCGGTTTCCTCGGGCTTTTCATAATCGACAACCTTGACGACCTCGTCGCCGCCGAAGTCCTTCGGCGGGTCTTTGCGCAGGCTTTCCATGATCGAAGCCATCTTGTCCATGCCGGAAAGGCCCGGGAACTCGAAGCTGTCCACCTTGTTGAGGTAACGGCCGTACTCGGCGTAGATGCGCTCGAGCTCTTCCTTGATCGAGGAGCCCTTGGAGCGGTAGTAGGCCGCCATCTCACAGATCAGCATCGAGCCGATGATCGCGTCCTTGTCGCGGACATAGGGCCCGGCAAGGTAGCCGTAGCTTTCCTCAAAGCCGAAGATGAAGCGGTCAACCTGGCCGTCGGCTTCAAGCTTGGCGATCTGGTCGCCGATCCACTTGAAGCCGGTCAGGACGTCGCGGCATTCGACGCCGTAGTGCTCGGCAACCTTATCGGCCAGCGGGGTCGAGACGATCGACTTGCACATGACGGGGTCTTTGGGCATGGTGCTCTGCTCAATGCGGCCGGCGCAGATGTAATCAAGCAGCAGCACGCCGACTTCGTTGCCGGTCAGCAGCTCATAGCTGCCGTCCTTGCAGCGCACGGCAATGCCGACGCGGTCGGCGTCGGGGTCGGTCGCGAGCATGAGGTCGGCGCCATCTTTTTCGGCCAGTTCAAGGCCGAGACGCAGCGCTTCAAAGATTTCGGGGTTGGGGTAGGGGCAGGTCGGGAAGTTGCCGTCGGGGTCTTTCTGCTCGGGCACGATCGTGATATCGGTGATGCCGATCTCGCCGAGCACCGTCGTGACCGGCACGAGGCCCGAGCCGTTGAGCGGGCTGTAGACGAGCTTGAGGCCGGCGGTTTTGCAGATGCCGGGGCGGATCGCGCGGGCTTCGATTGCATCGTACAGCGCGCGGATGCAGTCGTCGCCGACATACTCGATCAGGCCCTTTTCCATGCCTTCGGCAAACGGCATCGTCTTGGCGCCGGTCAGGATGTCGGTCTTCTGGATTTCGGCGTAGACGATGTCGGCAGCTTCGTCGGTCATCTGGCAGCCGTCGGGGCCGTAGGCCTTGTAGCCGTTGTACTTGGCAGGGTTGTGGGACGCCGTGACCATGATGCCGGCGTTGCAGCCGTAGAACCGGGTGGCAAAGCTCAGCGCCGGCACCGGCATAAGGGCTTTGTAGATGCGCACATGGACGCCGTTGGCCGCGAGCACCTCGGCCGCCGCTTTGGCAAAGACGTCGGACTTGATGCGGCTGTCATAGCTGATCGCGACGGTCTGGCTGCCGCCCTGGGTTTTGACCCAGTTGGCCAGGCCCTGGGTGGCCTGCCGCACGACGTAAACGTTCATGCGGTTGGTGCCCGCGCCGATCACACCGCGCAGGCCGGCCGTGCCAAACTTGAGCGCGACGGCGAAACGGTCCTGAATGGCGGCGGCGTCATCCCGAATGCTTTCGAGTTCGGGCTTGAGATCGGGATCGTCCAGATCATAAGCCAGCCAACGGTCATACATTTCTTTGTACATGAGAAACACCTGCTCTTTTCTATCAGTTTTTCTGTATGTAGGGGGATAATTTGGTGTAACTATCATAAATATACCAATCCCGTTTCTCGTTGTCAATCGATTTCTGGCGGTTTCAACGATTTTACTGTTTCTTTTCTTTATTTTTTGGCGGTTCTGCTTGCCCTGTGAGGCGGGAGGGGGTATACTAGAGGAAAGTCTGGGGTGAATTTTGTATCGTTCAAATAAAGAGTTGAGCGTTCAGAGTCCGGATTCAGTGCGCTTTCGGCGCGTTTTTCAAAAATAGCGGGAACCCAACGTCATTTTTTGAGCGCGCAGCGCGATCCGCCTTATCTAAGCTCTTAACTCTCTCAAGAAAGTAGGTCTGCCATGTTTGCACGGGTCAACAGCATGGGGCTGGCCGGGCTGCGGGGGTATCCCGTCACGGTCGAAACCGATATTTCGGGCGGGATGCCCGCCTTTGTGGTGGTCGGCCTGCCCGATTCCGCGGTGCGGGAATGCGGCGAGCGGGTGCGCAGCGCGCTGAAAAACCTGCGCTACGCCTGGCCCAGCAGCCATGTCACGGTCAACCTGGCGCCGGCTGATGTGCGCAAAACAGGGCCGCTTTACGACCTGCCGGTCTTCATCGGGCTGCTGGCTGCGCAGGGCGTGCTGCCGGTTCCCGGCCCGCAGCAGGTATTTCTGGGCGAAGTGGGGTTGGATGGTTCGCTTCGCCCGATTGCCGGTGCGCTGCCGCTGGCACTGGCCGCCCGCAAGGCCGGCTTTACCGAACTGTTTGTACCGGCCGACAATGCAGCCGAAGCCGCCGTGGCCGAAGGCGTGACCGTCTACCCTGCCCCGACTGCCCGCGCCGTAGTCGAACACCTGAGCGGTGCGGCCCCGCTTTCCCCCGCCAAACCCGACGGGTTTGACACGGCGGGGCGCTGGTACGGGCCGGATCTGGCCGATGTACGCGGCCAGGCCGAGGCGCGCCGAGCCATGGAGATTGCGGCCGCCGGCGGGCACAACCTGCTGATGATCGGCCCGCCGGGCAGCGGCAAGAGCATGCTGGCCAAACGGCTGCCCGGCATACTGCCGCCGCTGACCTACCGTGAAGCGCTGGAGACAACGGCGGTTTACTCGGTCGCCGGGCTGGTGCCGAACGGCGCCGGGCTGCTGCGGCAGCGGCCGTTCCGCAGCCCGCATCACAGTGTGAGTTCGACCGCGCTGGCCGGCGGCGGCAGCAACCCGCGCCCCGGCGAGGTCAGCCTGGCACACAACGGGGTTCTGTTTCTGGACGAACTGCCCGAATTCTCCCGCGAGACACTCGAGGTACTGCGCCAGCCGCTTGAAGATGGCCGGATCACGGTCAGCCGGGTACATGCAAGCGCAACCTACCCCTGCCGGTTTATGCTGGTAGCCGCCATGAACCCCTGCAAATGCGGGTATTACGGCTGCCCCGGCCATGAATGCAGCTGCACGCCAAGCGCAATCGCCCGCTACCGGCAGCGGATTTCAGGGCCGCTGCTGGACCGTATCGACCTGCATGTGGATGTGCGGCCGGTCGAATATGAGGCGCTGGCGGCCAAGGCCGGCGGCGAGCCGAGCGAGGCCGTGCGCGCGCGGGTGGCGGCCGCGCGTGCCATCCAGCAAGCGCGGTACAAAGCGCTGCGCATCCACTGCAATGCCCAGCTGCCGAGCGGCCAGCTGCGGCGGTTCTGCCCGCTCGCCCCGGCGGCCGAAGCGCTGCTGCGCGCCGCCTTTACCAAGATGGGCTACAGCGCCCGCGCCTACGACCGGATTCTGCGGGTGGCCCGCACCGTCGCCGACCTGGCCGGCCAGGATACCATCGACTCCGCCGCGCTGATGGAGGCGCTGCAGTACAGGCAGATGGACAGGGAAGGATAAGGGAGGCGGTGTGTCGAGTTTCTCGACACGCTGAGCACAGCCCCCACCGTTCATGCGGCAGGGGCTGTGCTTTTACATTGTTTCAGTTTTCGTGGTCGCGCAGATATTCCAGAAACGCCGGGGTCTGGCTCCAATACTGGATGCCCCAATGCTCGAAATCCCACTGCTCCATATAGGCGTTGCACTCGTAATCGACATAGCAGAGCGTGCCGGCCCGCGGGATGAAGTTGGTTGGGAAATAATCGATGTTGAGCCCCGCCGCGTAGAGCTTTTGGCAGATGGCCCGCATCGCATCCAGACAGGCAGGCGGCAGCGCGCCGGCCCGCACAAGGGCGAAGACGGTATCGCCTTCGATGTACTCTTTGAGCAGGCGCTCGGCAGCCGTATCCACAGCCAGAAGCTTCGGCATGGGCACGCCGACTTCCCGCAGACGCTCGTAATCCCGCAGTTCAGCAGCCAATTTGTCTCCGAACTGGTAATAGTCGCAGGGTTCGTGATGAATTTGTTTGAGCACATATTGCTCCGCTCCATCGCGAACAAGATAGGAATACCCGCCCTTTCCTTTACCCAGAAGCCGCAGCACCGTATAGGGCTTGCTGTTTACGGTCATCACCGTTTCCATATCCAACTCTCCTTTTATCCTCACAGCCCCAGCAGCCCCGCCAATCTTCGGGCGCTGGCCGACCAGGAATATTGGCCAAGCAGTTCGGCAGGGGCGGCTGCGGGCGGGGGCAGGGCGGCCGGGTCGCAGGGGGCGGCAGGGTCAAGATAAGCCGCGTGGGGGCCGTAGATTTCCCGCATACAGGGCGTATCGCTCACAATCACCCGCGGCGCACCGCAGGCGATCGCTTCGAGCGGCGGGATGCCAAACCCTTCGTAGAGGGTTGGAAACAGAAACGCGCGGCAGTTGGCCATCAGCGCTTTTGCTTCGCCGTCGGTCACATAGCCGAGATACCGCACATTGGGCAAGTCAGCCAGGCCGAGGGCTTCGGCTTCGGCCCGCAGGCTGCCGCCGCCGGCAATCGCAAAAACGCTGCCCGGCGCAGCCTTGGCCGCCCGCAGCACCCAGGGGAAGTTTTTGTTTTTGAGCAGGTTCGCCATGCTGAAGTAATACTCGCCGCGGCGCAGCGCCGGCGCGCCGGGCGGCGGAGCGTTATCGAGAATCCCCTCGTCCGGCTCGATGCGCTGCATCTGCTGCCAGGCGTTGTAGATGACCTTGATGCGGTCGGGCGCGACGCCGTAGTACCGCTGGATCTCGCTTTTGGAAAATTCCGACACCGTGACAATGCGGCGTGCCCGGGCAGCGATGGCGCGGTACTGCAGCCGGTGCCAGGCCGCGCTGGCAAGGCCGCGCGGGTCGCGGTAGAAATCCGGCCGGGCGCGGTAGCAGACATCGTGCCAGACCGCAATGCCCCGGCAGGCCGCCGGCGCGGCGAGCGGGATCACGTTGCACATACACAGCCAGCGGCGGCCGGCTTTGGCAAGATACCGCGGGTAATCCAGCTGTTCCCACCGCGGCGACGCCTGGCCCCAAGGTACGACCCGGATGTTCTGGTAGGCCGGGCAGCGCGCGCCTTCGGGCAAAACGAGTTCCAGCGTGCCGGGCGGGATGATCGGGTCGAGCGCGGCAAGCAGTTCAATCGCATAGCGCTGGATGCCGGACACCCGCTGGGTGAAAAACCAGCCGTCCACCGCATAGAGCGGCTGCGCCGCCGCGGACGATTTATCCTGCACCTGCCAGGCCGAGGCAGCGCATCCCGCCGTGCCGGCCAGCGTGCTGGGCTGGATGTTGGGGGAAAAACGATCGTGGCTGGGCATGGGGACCTCCACAAAGCTGATAGGTTTGGTGGGCTGCCCTTGTACGGCGCAGTCTTTAGGGTACGGCCGCAAAGGACTGTTTGGCGGCGAGAATACGCGCAACCTTGGCGTTGAGCGCCGCTTCGGGAATAGCGCCGGTTTCAACGGCTTCGGTCACGGCATCAAACGCTTCGGCCAAATCTGCCGGCATCAGCAGCAGATCGGCCCCGGCCTGCAGGGCGCGGACGGCGGCTTCGCCGGGGGTAAAGTTTTCGGTAATCGCTTTCATCGCGAGCGAATCGGTCACGACAAGGCCGGTAAAGCCGAGTTCCTGCCGCAGCAGGCCGTCGATCAAACCGGGGCTCAAACTGGCCGGCAGGTTCGCTTCTTCGGGCGGCACGGCGCTCGGGGCGCTGATATGCCCGACCATGACGAGCGGCGCGCCGGCCGCAATGCCGGACGCAAACGGCCGGAGCTCACAGCTGCGCAATTCCTCAAGGGTTTTGTCCAGTGTCACGGCGCCGTCGTGGCTGTCGGCGGCTGTATCGCCGTGGCCGGGGAAATGTTTGAGGCAGCAGAGCACGCCGGCTTCCGAAAAGCCTCGCACGGCCGCCGCCACACAGGCCGCGGCCATTTCCGAATCAGCTGAGAAGGCGCGGGCGCCGATGACCGGGTTATCCGGGTTGGAGTTGACATCGGCCACCGGTGCGAAGTCGAGGTTAATGCCATAGCCTTGCAGATATCCGCCGATCGTGCAGGCCATCTCCCGCGCCGCGTCGGGGCCTTCTGCGCCGACGGCGGCCGCGCTCTCATACTGCGGCAGCGAAAGTGCCGGGCTGTTCGCGAGCCGGGCGACCGCGCCGCCCTCCTCATCCACCGCAATAAACATCGGCAGGCGGCCGGCTTCCTGCAAGTCGGCCGTGAAAGCCGCAAGTTGGGCGGGCGATTCGATGTTTTTGCCGAACAGCACCACGCCGCCGACGGGGTAGGTTTCCAGCGTCTCGCGCATGGCGTCGGTCAGGGCGGTCACGCCGGCGGTGTCGGCATCGTCGATCCGGTCCTGGGTCTGGGCGGGGTCGAGCGCATCAGGCCGGACAATAAAGAGCTGGCCAACCTTTTCACGCAGCGTCATCCCACTGAGCGGGTCGCCGGCCCCGGTCGGCGCAGGGGCCGGCGAGACGGCGGGCACCGCCGAGGTAGCTGCGGTTTCCGAAGCGCCCCAGCCCGCACAGCCAGCCAGCGTGCAGACCGCCAGCACGAGCGCGGCAAACCGCCGCAGTCTGTGTTGCAAGCCGCTCCTCCCCTTTCCGCACACGCCCCGAAGGCTCTGTCTACATATTGCCATTATAACATGGCCCTTCGCAAAAGAAAAGCCGCAGGGCGGCCGGGTTACTGCCCGGGCGCCCTGCGGCTGGCTGAGATGATTGGAATGGGTTAGTGTTCGGCGGTGATGTCCTCGGTGGAGGTTTCCGCTGTTTCGGCCGTGGATTCTTCGCCCTTCAGCGTCTCTTTGGTGTAGGCGTACGCGCTGCTGTGGTCGGAATCCACCTCATACACAACGCCTTCGGCCGCGCTGCTGCGCAGATAGCAAAGGCTGTCGTCCTCAGGGTCTACCATGCCGAACCGGCAGGTAATGCTGCTGCCGTCGTTTGCAACCAGCGTCACCGTCGCATCAGGTGTGTCCAAACCATAGACGCTGTCCTCCTCGGGGTCCGTGATGGTCCAGGCGGTCTGCATATCGCAGATGGTCGCGGCCATTTTTTCAACGAGATCCTGGTCCAGCGTGTAGGCGGGGTCGTCGGTCAGCGTCCAGGTTTCACCGTCGTAGCTGAATTCCAGCGTCTCGGTCGGGGTGGAGAGGGTCATTGTGGCGACTTCTTCCAGCTCGATATCGGTAATTTCCTGCTCAGCATAGAGCTGCTGCGGGGTACGGCAGATGCTGGAAAGGTCAGACGAATTGATTGTGTAGAGCGCACCGTTCCAGCTCGCCCGGGCATAGTATGCCTGGGTGATTTCGTTTTCGGCGCCCACTGTCAGGGTGTAAACCCCTTCCGGCAGGGCGCTTTCGCCTGTGGCAGTCTCCCCGGTGGCGGTCTCGGCCTGTTCCGCCGTGGCGGTCGGATCGGCGCCGTCAATCGCGATGGTCAGCACCATTGTGGGGGTATCCAGGCCCATATCCTCGGTTTCGCTGTCGGAGGGCAGCTCGCGCAGGGCGGTCAGGTTGAAGATTTCATCGCTGGCGGTCGAGGCGGTGGAAGAATCGATCGGCAGGTTCGGGTCGCTGCGCAGCGTCCAGCTGTCCTCTTCGTCTTCACTGTCGGCTGCGGTACGGTCAAGCACCACGTCGGTTTCTTCGTCCTGCCAGGCGACGGCGGTGATATCATCGGCCGAAAACTCGGCGCTGAAAAGCGCAACGGTCTGTTCCGGTTCATCCTCCAGATTCGAGAGCACGGCCAACGCGACGATCAACACAACCACGACGGCCGCCAACACAATAAGCGGCAGAAATTTGTTCTTTTTGGCTTTCATGCAGCTCCTCCTCGTATCAGCGCCGGCGGCGCAGGATGAAGATCACCACGCCGATGATCAGGCTGGCCAGCGGCAGCACAATGACAAACAGCAGGCCGAGCGGCATAATCAGGTTGCTGGGCACCGTCAGTGTTTCGGCGCTCATGCTGCGGGATTCGATGACGGTAGCGTTTTCCTCACCGTTCATCCAGTTCAGGATGCTGCCCATAAGCTGGGCGTTGCCGCCCGAAACCGCTGCGTTGATTTCATCGGTAAAGACATACCCGCAGTTGATCCACACAACCGCACTGCCAGAGGTTGCGTCCTCGGCTGCAACGGCGACATCAAAGCTGCCGGTCGGGTCGTTCTCGCCCTGCTCAAGAGTGGTGGCCGTCTCGTATGCAAGCATCGAATAGGCGTTGTCCGATGTGGAAAGCAGTGTCGTGAAGCTCAGGTCTTTTTCCGAAGCGGTCTCGGCCGTGGTTTCCCCGCCATCGGCGGTCAGGATGCCCTGGGCCGTCGGGGCAAAGACATACAGGCCATCGGCAATGCCGGCGGTGACATCGTTCGATGCAAGCTGCGGCAAAAGGTAGGTGCCGGCATAGCGGTAGGCGTAATAATTCGGGTCTGTTTCAACAAGCAGGCCTTCTTCACGGGTCATACCGTACTCGGCCAGCAGCGTATCCAGGTTCGGTGTTTCGTAAAGCAAACTGGTCGTAACCAGCAGCCTGCCGCCGCCCTCGAGATAGCTGCGCAGCGTGTCGAGATCATCGGTGGTCAGATCGGTCTGCGGGGCGTTGATAAGCACCGCATCGGCTTCAGCCGGCAGTTCGGTGGTGGTCAGGTTGATCTCCTCCAGTGTGATGCCGGCGTTGTCAAGCACTTCGGTAAAATCGCTGCCAAGGCTGGTCTCTCCATGGCCGGTCAGCGCATAAAGGGTATAGGTGGTGTCACGGGTGACCTGGGCCACGCCGGTAGTCAGGGCGTTTTCAGCCGCAAAGTTCAGTTCATAGGAGCCGGTCGTATAATAGTTCGAGTAATCATACTCGTACATATCATAGTAATCGACAAGGGTTGAGTTTTCGCCGCAGACAAGGATCACGCTGCCGTTGGTGGCATCAGCGGCGTCATACTGCGCGGCAAAGGTCGGGTAAAGGGCCGGGTCGCGCTGTTCCCAGCTGAAATGGCTTGACTGGCCGGCGTACCGGTCCAGAATCCGGGTGATGTTCGTATCCTCGTTGCCGGTTTCGGCCAGGTAGTAGGCTGTGACATCCTTGTCCAGCGCGGCAAGCATGCTGGTGGTCGTCTCGCTCAGGGTGAACATCTGGCCGGTGGAAATATCAAACTCGGTAAACTTGGTCGGGACAGCCTGCATCACCAGGTTGAGCAGAATGACCAGCACCAGCACAATGGCGCCAAGCACCGCGGAATATGCGCCGGCATGCAGCGCGCGGCGCCGGCTGGCTTTTTGGGCTGCAGTGGGCTGGGGCGCCGGGGCTTTGCCGGCCTTTTTATGAAAATTCAGTTTCATTGCAACGCCCTCCCCTGCTCAGTTCCAACGGCGCCGTTCAAGCGCCTCGCCGGTCAGGAACAGAAACAGCCCCGCAACCGACAGATAATACACGATGTCCGGCACGCTGAACATGCCGCCCACAAAGTCATCAAACGGAGCGAACAGGGCCAGCGCATCCAATACGGCATTGAAACCGTTGAGCAGCCAGGTTGGCCGCAGCTGGAACAGCACGATCAGCAGCACGGCGCCGGCGCAGAACACCCCGCAGCCGACAGTCAGGCTTTTGCAGACAAGGCCGACAAGCGCCGCCGCCACCACCAGAATGACGCAGAACACGATAAAGGCCAGCGTATTGCCGGTGGTGAACAGGGTCTGGATATCGTCCATCAGGTACGAGAGCAGCAGCAGGCCGAAGGTGGCGAGGTAGGCAATGATCTGGTTTTCGGTAAGCACCGATATGAAGGTGCCGACCGCAATGCAGGCCGCACCAAGCAGAAAGTAAGCCAGCAGGCTTGCGTATGCGCTGAGGAGCGAGACGGTGCCGAAGGCCGTCAGGATCAGCGGCATCACGCAGGCAACCAGGACCGGCACCGCAAAGATGACGAGCTGCGCAAGGTATTTGCCCAGCACGATCTGCGGGATGGTGACCGGGCTGGTCAGCAGCAGCTGGTCGGTTTTGTTGCGGCGCTCATCCGCAAAGCTGCGCATGCTGAGCGCCGGCAGCACAAACAGCATGGCAATGGTGGTGGAATAAAGCACGATGGAAAAATCCGACGTGCCGTAAACAATACAGTTGGCGCTGTAATACAGCCCGATAAACGCCAGCATAACCCCGATGACAACATAGCCGATCATGCCGGTAAAGTAGCTTTTGGTCTCACGCTTGAAGATTGCAAGCATGGTCAATCCTCCTTTCCGGGTTCGGCAGGCGCGCCTTCTGCGGGGGCTTCGCTCGGTTCGGTTTCCGCATCGGACGCAGCCTGCACCTGGGCCGCCTCTTGTTCGGGCATGGCGTCCTCCGCCGTTTCTGCAGCTTCGGCGGGGGGCGTTTCCTCTGCGGGCGCTTCGGTTTCGGTCAGCTGCAGGAAGACATCCTCCAGGCTCATCTGCTCGCTTTGCATGCTCAGCACCGGGCAGCCGGCGGCGGCCAGTGCCGCCGAAAGCGCGGCGCGCTGGTCACTGCCGTCGATGCTGGCGGCGGTAAAGCTGACCTCATCGGCCTTTTCGGCCGTCACGCGCAGATCAGTCAGACCGGGCACCGTGGCGGCCGCAGCCAGCACGGCTTCCTTCGAGCCTTGTGCCGTGGCCGCGATCACGCCGCGCGCCGCAAGCCTGGCGGCGAGTTCTTCGGGCGTTCCCTGGGCAGCCAGTTTGCCGTGCGCAATAATCAGAACCCGGTCGCAGACTGTCTGTACCTCACTCAAAATATGGCTTGAGAGGATAACGGTGTGGGTCTGCCCCAGGTCATGGATCAGGGCGCGGATTTCAATCATCTGCGCCGGGTCAAGGCCGACAGTCGGTTCATCGAGGATGATGACCTTCGGGTTGCCGAGCAGCGCGGCCGCAATGCCAACGCGCTGGCGATAGCCCTTGGACAGGTTGCGGATCAGTCTCGCTTCCATGCCCTGCAGGCCGGCGCGGGCACAAACGCGCGCCACATCGGCCTTGCGCTCGTTCTGTTTGCGCACGCCCTTGAGCTCGGCCACAAAGGCAAGGTATTCGCGCACTGTCATATCGACATAGAGCGGCGGAAGCTCAGGCAGGTAGCCGATGCAGGCTTTGGCGGCCTGAGGGTCTTCCTGAATGTCGTGGCCGTCGATCGAGACGGTTCCGCTGGAGGGCGACAAATAGCCGGTGATGACGTTCATCGTGGTGGATTTGCCCGCGCCGTTGGGCCCGAGCAGGCCGTAGATACAGCCGTCTTCCACGGTGAAACTGATGTCATCGACCGCCGTGTGCGCGCCGTAGCGCTTGGTCAGGTGACTGACTTCAATCAAGGTACACACTCCCCTTAATTTAGGTTGTTGGCGGGGGCGGCAAGCACCCCCGGAAAAGGTTCCGTACCAAATTATAGGCGCGATTTGTGAAAATTGTGGGATAGAGAATTGAAAGTATGTGAAAGATTGCCAAAGGCGGGCCCTGCCTGCCGGCAAGGCCCGCCTTTGCGGAATCTTCTGTTTTTACCCCGCGAAATGCGCGGCGATTTTATCGGCGATGCGGTCGCCGACCTCGGTTTTGTCCATCAGGGGCAGTTCTTCGGCCCCTGCGGGCGAGATCATCGTGACGACGTTGGTGTCGGTGCCAAAGCCCGCGCCCGGGGTTTTGAGGTTGTTCGCAACAATCAAGTCAAGATTCTTCTTTTTCATCTTGGCGGCCGAGTTTTCAAGCAGGTTCTCGGTCTCCATCGAGAAGCCGCAGACAAACAGCCCCGCCGGTTTGTGTTCGCCGAGCCAGCCCAAAATATCGTCGGTGCGGGCGAGCGGCAGGCTCAAATCGCCGTCCTTTTTCTTGATCTTGTTGTCGGCCACCGCGGCAGGGCGGTAGTCGGCCACGGCCGCGGCCATGACGAGCGCGTCGGCTCCTTCGATGTTTTCCTTCACCGCCGCAAACAGGTCGGCCGCCGTTGTGAACGGCACGGTCTTGACAAACGGCACCGGGCGCAGCGCGGTCGGCGCGGTGAGCAGCGTGACATCCGCCCCGCGCAGCATACAGGCCCGCGCGACGGCGTAGCCCATCTTGCCGGTTGAGTGGTTGGTCAGGTAGCGCACCGGGTCAAGCGGTTCACGGGTTGCGCCGGCCGTGACGACGATCTTGCGGCCGGCAAGGTCTTTGGGTCCGAGCAACGCGCGGTCAACATAGTCAAGCAGGACATCCTCGTCCGGCAGGCGGCCCGAGCCGACATCCCCGCAGGCGAGCAGCCCCGAACCCGAGGGGATCACGGTGAAGCCGTAGTGTGCAAGGGTTCGGATGTTATCCTGGGTGATCGGGTTTTCAAGCATATGGGTGTTCATCGCCGGTGCGACGAGTTTGGGGCAGGTCGCGGCCAGCGTGACCGTCGTGAGCATATCGTCGGCCAGGCCGTGGGCCAGCTTGGCGATGACGTTGGCGGTGGCCGGCGCAATCAGCATGAGGTCGGCCGCGTTGGCCAGCGAAACATGGGCGACGTCGTACTGGAAATTGCGGTCGAAGGTATCGACGATGCAGCGGCGGTTGGTCAGCGTTTCAAAGACAAGCGGCGCGATGAACTCGGTCGCGTTTTTGGTCATCAGCACATGGACGTCCGCCCCGCGCTTGGCCAGCGCATGGGCGACGTTCGGCATTTTATAGGCAGCGATCCCGCCGGTAATGCCCAGCACAATCGTTTTGCCCTGCAAATCTTTCGGCATCCTAAACAGCCTCCTTTATACCTGTTATTATACCAAAGCGGACGGAACCGGGCAAGGGGGCGGATTTGACAATGCCCGCGCGGCTGGTATAATAAGGCAGAGAAATGCAAACGGGGGACGCGGTATGATTCTGGCAATCGATATTGGCAACACCAACATCTGCATTGGCGGGCTGGAAGGGATGAACAGCCTGTTTTCCTTCCGCATGGTCACCCGGCCAAACTGCACGCCGGACGAGTACACGGCCGAGCTGCGGTTTCTTTTGCGGCGGTTCCAGTTCAACCCCGACGAATGCGAGGGCGCGATTTTGTGCAGCGTGGTGCCGGCGCTGAGCAATGCGCTGGCCGAGGCTGTCTACCGGCTGACCGGCCACGAGCCGCTGCGGGTGGGCCATGCGATTGACACCGGGCTAACCTTTGCGATTGACGCGCCGGAGCGGCTGGGGCAGGACCGCATTGCCGATGCGGCGGCCGCGGCAGCCGGCTATCCCCTGCCCTGCATGACGGTGGATCTGGGCACCGCGACGACCTACAATGTCATCGACGCGCAGCGGCGGTTCCTGGGCGGGTTCATTGTACCCGGCGTGTTGACCAGCTTGCGGGCGATCAGCGCCCGCACGGCCCAGCTGCCGCCGATCGCGCCCGAAGCCCCGGCCCGGCTGATCGGCAAGAACACCGTCGAGTGCTTAAACGGTGGGGCGGTGTTCGGCACGGCCGCGATGCTGGAAGGGCTGGCCGACCGGGTGGAGGCCGAGCTTGGCGCGCCGCTGACCGTGGTGGCGACCGGCGGCCTTGCGCCGAACATCCTGCCCTGCTGCCAGCGGGACGTGCAGTATGACGCCGACCTGCTGTTCAAGGGGCTGGCTGTGCTGTATGCGCGGAATGCGGGGAAGCGGGAGAAATAAGTTTCGATATATTTTGGGGGGCGGATGCAGTGCATCCGCCCCCCATGTTTTATGGTACTGTTGTTTTTGGTTTTTTACTCCACCGCCGTCAGCGGCAGGGTCAGGGCGTGGGCAGTATCGAGGGTGTAGCCGCCCTGGTAGTAATACCGAAAGCTCGGGATGCGCTCGATCTCCTCGCGGGTGGCGGCGTAGTAATCGTGGCGTTCGGTGATGGTGCCGGTGACGGGGTCAACGGTACGGGTGTACAGGCCGCTGTGGTAGAGCGTCACGGTCTCGCCGGCGTTTTCGCCGTTCAGGATGGTCGCCTCGCCCTGCGCCATCGTAATCAGGCCGTCGTCGTCCGCTGCCAGAATGATGCTCGGCGCACTGCCGGGCCAGCCGTAGGGTACAAGGTCATAGGTAATCGCGTGATCTTCGATTGTGAAATTCTCGACCGTATAGCCGCCGAGGTTGCTGGTCTCGATTTTTGCGCCGTTTTGCATCTCCGCCACTGTGACGGTGCGCTCTTCATTCGCGGTATTCGCTTCGTCGAGACGCACCGGGGTTAGAATCAGCGCATTGGCTGCCGGGTCGGGCGCCGTCAGGTTGCGCCGGCGTTCCAGTCCGAAGCCCATCACGCTGGAAAGGTACAGCTGTTTGCCGGTGTTGTCGGTGATCGAAAGTTCCTCCGGCGCAATGCCGGTTTCGTACAGAACTTGTTCGTTCTCGGCCAGTTCCCCTTCCGGGACTTTCAGCACCAGGCTTCCGCCCAGCGGGCCCACGGCCAGATATTCAAGGTTGAGCGGGTGATCGACCGTCACAGTGCCCGTCGCGTCGCCAACATCGTACCCGCTCTCCCGCATGGCTTCTAAATCAAAGGTCTGGCTTATGCCGAGGTCATACTCCCCCGCCTGCGCCACACGGCCGCCGGCGCGCACCGAGGCGCCGTCCAGGCTGACCGTGAAGGTGAAGGGCTGCCAGTCGCCGTAGAGCGAATCCTTCTCCAGCCCGACGTTGCACTGGGCTTTAATCTCGACCGTGATCTCGTCGCCTTCGGGCAGGGTGTTGAGCAGGTAGTGCGCCCAGATTTTGAGCCGGCCGTTTTCATCGAGATAATAGTCGTTCTGGTCGTTGTACAGCGCGTTTTCATCGCCGTTGACCGAGGTGTAGAGCAGGTTGAACAGCCCGCCGACTTTTTCCCAGTCGGGTTCGTAGCCTTCGCGGTGCAAAAGATCCTCGATCGCCTCGTTACCCTGTACCGTGAAGAAGGCGTCAAGGCCCGAGACATCCATCGCGACGTTGTCCAGCGTCATCGTGACGCCGCCGTGTTCGATGCTCTGCCCCACCGCGGCGTTGTAGGCTTCCAGCTGGGGCTGCGTGCCGGCATAGCTGCCGCGCGGGGCTTCGAGCGGGTCGGCGGTTTCGGCTGTGGCGGCGGGGGCGGCGGCAAAGAAACTGATCTCCCCGCGCAGCATTTTCAGCAGCGCCGGCCCGGCCGCAAAGACGGTGGCAGTGCAGGCACAGACGGCGGCCGCAGCCACCGCCAGCGTGCGGACGGCCTTGCGGCGCGTGCGCCGTGCTTTGGGTAAAGCGTGCACGGCGCGGACAGTTTGCCGTGGCGCAGGGGCTGGCGCGGGCAGACCGGCCTTTTCACAGGCGCGGGCCAAAATCCGCCGAGTCTGGTCGTCGGTCAGCGGGCGGTCGGGCATCGGCAGAGCGCCGAGTTCCCGCCGGATGGCGTCCTGCGGGGTTGAGTGTGGCGCTTTCATAGGGCGGAGACCTCCTTTGTACAAACTGCGTTCGGGTGCATGCGGGCCAGATACTGCTGTTTGAGTTTGGCCCGCCCGCGGGAAAGCCGCACATTGACGGCGTGTTCGCTCATACCAAGCACGGCGGCGATTGAGCGGCTGGTTTCAAGCAGGTAGTACCGCCGCAGAAAGATTTCGCGATCCGGCTGCGGCAGAGCTGCAACAAGCTCGGCGATGCAGTCCTCGCCTTCCGAGGAGCGGGGTTCTAGCATCCAGTCAGAGGCAAAAGTTTCATCCAGCGGTTCGCTGCCGGGGCGGCGGCAGAGCTGGCGGTAGCGGTCGATCGCCGTGTTGCGGGCGGTCAGCGCCAACCATCCCTGCAGCGGGCGGCCGGGTTTTCGGGCCAGCTCGCCGGCGTTCTGCCAGGCGGCAACCAGAACGTCTGATATACATTCTTCGGCATCCTCCGGGTTGCGGGGCAAAATACGCCGCACAACCGCGTGGATCAGCCCGCCGTAGGCTTCCAGCAGCATGGCCAGGCCGGTTTGCGGCTGGGCCTGCAATGCCGCCAGGATAGAGGCATCGGCCGGGGTATTGGGGTTTGGCACGCGGTTCCCTCCTTTTCATCTCGTTCCATTATCAGGGCCCTTTCACCTGGGTAAACGTGCGGGAAGAGGGAAATGTCTCACTTCGCTGCGCGAAAATGAAAAAAGCGGCCTGCACCCCGGCAGACCGCTTCTTATATCTGGTTACATCGTTTCGGTGACCTCCACCGCGCCGAAGTTGCGCACGGTGAGGACGTGGCAGCTGCCGGGGCCAAAGACGGCGTCGATGGCGGCGCGGTAGCTCTCGAGCAAGTCGAGCGGAACGAACGCCTGGATCGTGCCCGCAAAACCGCCGCCCTGCAGCCGCCAGGCGCCGCGCCCTTCGAGCACCCGCTGGCTGACGGCCAGCGCAAGCGGGATGCCCTGCTGGTCGGGGGCCTGGATGCTGTAGGCGTTCTGGTTGTACTCAAAGCTCGAATGGCCGCAGGCCAGCACAAGCTTGAGGAAACGGTCGAAGTCATCGACACGGACAGCCTCGCACATTTCGGCAGCGCGGCGGCTTTCGGCATAGAAATGCAGCGCGCGGACAACGGCGCGGTCGCCGGTCTTTTCGCGCAGCTGCGGAATCGCGGCGACAAACTCAGTTTCTTCGACATCGCGCAGAACCTTTTTGCCAAAGCAGGCTGCGACGCTCTCCATTTCACGGCGGATTGCGGCGTAGTCGTCGGTCAGATCGGCATGGCTGCCCTTGGTATCGCTGATGCAGAGTGCGAACCCGTGGGCGGCCAGGTCAAACTTGACCTTCTCGACCGCCGGGGCGGCAGGGTTTTTGAAATCGATCGAGATTGCGCTGCCGACCGCGCAGGCGGTCTGGTCAAGCAGGCCGGACGGCTTGCCGAAAAAGACGTTCTCGGCATACTGGCCGATCTTGGCAAGTTCGACCTGGTTGAGCAGTTCGGGGTTTTCAGCGTTATATTCGCCGCGGAAGATCGCTCCGACGCAGACCTCAAACGCGGCCGAGCTCGAAAGGCCGGAACCGCGCAGCACATCGCTGGTGGAAAAAGCGTCAAACCCGCCGATCTTGCCGCCGCGCCGGGCAATACCGGCCGCCACGCCGCGGATCAGCGAGGCGCTGTGCTCCGATTCGGGGGCCTGCGGGGTCAGGATCGAAAGGTCGATGTCGTCGATCTTGCCAAATCCTTCCGAGATGAAGCGGACGCAGTTTTCGTCGTTTTTGGCAACGACCGCAATGATATCAAGGTCAACCGCCGCCGCCATCACGATGCCGTTGTTGTGGTCGGTGTGGTTGCCGCCGATTTCTGTGCGGCCGGGCGCACTGTAAAGCCGGACTTCACGGTCGGCGCCAAAATTCTTTTCAAAATTTTCGATCGTGCGCAGGTAGCGTGCCCGCTGTGCCGGAACGGCTTCGGCGGTGTACAGCGCCGCCAAGGCAGCGTCGTACTCTCCCTGCCGGATTTGCTGTTTGAGTTTGCTGGTAGTGGCCATATCTTGCATCCTCCGTTGTTCGGGTTGCGGCCTGACAAGATGCACAAAAAACCGTCGCTTCTTTTGGCAGGCCGCGCAAAAAACGAGACTTTCTGCAATTAGTATAACAAATTTTACCGGCAAGTAAACAGTTTTTTTCGACGAGATTATGGACTTTTGATGAATTGATTGTTATAATAGAGAAAATGTGTATTTTCCGGTTTTGCCGGTGGGGGAATACTATGCCGAATCTGCTCAAGCAATCTTACAAACAAAGTTATACCGACAATGTCGAGCTTTCGATCTTCAGCTGCGGGCATGAAGTCTGCCAGCCCGGGCATACCTGGGGCCCCGGCGTGCGCGATCATTACCTGATCCATCTGGTCGTCGCAGGCAAGGGGGTCTTTCAGGTGGGCGGCGCTTCCTTTCATCTGCAGGAAGGCGACCTGTTCCTTGTCAAGCCCAATCAGCTCAACACCTATGCCGCTGACGCCACCGACCCTTGGGAATACTACTGGGTTGGCTTTAACGGCGCCTGCGCAAACAAGCTTGTGCAGCAGACCCCTTTTACCGACCACCACCCGCTGCACCATTGCAAGGACCCGCAAAGCGTGCGGGAAGCGCTGTACAACATCTATCTTTCGCGCGGAACCGAGCCCCAGCAGGAGGCGCTGATGACCGGCTACCTGTATCTGTTCATGGCCCAGCTCATGAAGGAAGCCCGCGACACAATGCCGAACCCCGGTTCTTCCAGCAGCCAGTATGTGCTGGCGGCCATCAAGTACATCCAATTCAACTATTCGCACGACATTTCGGTTGACGATATTGCCAAGGCGGTCGGGGTCAGCCGCAGCCATCTGTACCGGGTGTTTATGGCGAACGTCGGCCAAAGCCCGATTGACTACCTGACCGGCTACCGCATCAGCGAAGCCTGTTCGCTGCTGAAAAACGCACACCTTTCGATTGCCGAGATCGCGGTATCGGTCGGCTTCTTCGACCAGTTCTATTTCTCACGCGTTTTCAAAAAAGTCAAGGGCGTGCCGCCCAGCAAGTACCTGGCTGCGCTGGAAAAAGACCCGCAGCTTTGAAAAAAAGGAGCCCCCTATGCCCCTTGTCAAGAACCAGACCATTCCCCTCGCCGTCGAATCGCTGGCCAGCGACGGCAACGGCGTGGGGCATTTTGACGGCCAGGCCGTCTTTGTGCCGGGCGCCGCGCCCGGCGACACGCTGACCGTGCAGATCACCAAGGCGCTCAAAACCTACGCCTACGGGCGGATTGTGCGGGTGGACACCCCCGGCCCCGGCCGCTGCGCGCCGGACTGCCCCATCGCCGGCCCCTGCGGCGGCTGCCATTTCCGCCATTTGACCTACGCGGCCGAGTGCGCGGCCAAGGCCGGCTTTGTGCGGGACGCGTTCCGCCGGCTGGGCGGGCTGGATCTGCCGGTGGCCGATACGCTGCCCGCCCCCTGCCCCGGCGGCTACCGCAACAAGGTACAGCTGCCGGTCGGGCGGGATCAGGACGGGCATCTCGTCGCCGGGTTTTACGCCGGGCGCAGCCACCGCATTGTGCCGCTGCCCCAAGCCGGCTGCCGTTTGCAGCCCGGCTGGATGAACGCCCTGGCCCGCCGGGCCTGCGCGCTGCTGGAAGCAGCCGGCGTCGAACCCTATGACGAGGAAACCCACACCGGCCGGCTGCGGCATATTTATATGCGGCAGGGCTGGCACAGCGGGCAGCGGCTGCTCTGCTTTGTTGTGAACGGCAACGGGCTGCCGGGCGAGGCCGCGCTGTGCGAGGCGCTTCAAAAAGAATTTGATCTGACAACGATCCTCATCAACCGCAACACCGCCCGCACCAATGTGATCCTGGGCCCCAAAACCCGCACCGTCTGCGGCCCCGGCTGCATTGCCGATACGCTGGCCGGCGTGCCGATCACGATGGGAGTGCACGAGTTTTACCAGGTCAACACCCCCGCGGCCGAGGCGCTCTACGCCAAAGCGCGGGAGTTTGCCGGGCTGCGGCCGGATGATTTTCTGCTCGACCTCTACTGCGGCATGGGCACGATCGGGCTTTCGATGCTGCCGGACTGCCGCAAGCTGCTCGGGGTGGAGGTGGTGCCGCAGGCCGTCGAATCGGCCAAGGCGACGGCGGCGCGGCTGGGCCTTGGGGCCGATGCTGCCGATTTCCTCTGCATGGACGCCGGCCAGGCGGCCGCGCATCTTGCCGCCGAGGGGGCGAAGCCGGACGTCATCGTCGTCGATCCGCCGCGCAAAGGGTGCGACGCCGCAACGCTTGACGCCATCGTCGCGATGGCGCCGCGCACCGTTGTGATGGTCAGCTGCAACACCGCCACCGCCGCCCGCGACGCCCAGATCCTCTCCCCCCACTACCGCCCCACCGCCGTCCAGCCGGTCGATTTGTTCCCGCGGACAAAACATTGCGAGTGTATCGTGAAGTTTGAGAGGATCGGGGACGGTGTTTCTTCCTCTTTATAACCGCAAAACACCGCAAAACGATCACGAAAGGGAGCGGTCTTTGTGAAAAAATGGAGTCAAGAGGCCGAGCGGATTATGGCGGAGCGCTTCGGTAAGGACACCGTCATCGCATTGGCGACTGATGAAGGCGGGCGGCCTTATGTGCGCTATGTAAACGCCTATTATGAAAACGGCGCTTTTTATATCATCACCCACGCCCTCTCCAACAAAATGCGGCAGATACGCGGCAACCCGGTTGTCGCCATTGCCGGCGACTGGTTCACCGCGCACGGGGAAGGCGTCAATCTGGGCCACATCGGCAAGGAAGAAAACCGTGCGATGGCAGATACGCTCAAACACGTTTTTGCCAGCTGGATCGATAACGGCCACACGGATTTCAGCGACAAAAACACAATCCTTCTCCGCATAGAAGTAACGGACGGGCTGCTGCTCTCGCACGGCACAAGGTACGAGCTGTAAAGATTTTCCGGCCTGCTTCTTCGGCATGAAGCCGGAGGAAGAGGCAGGCGAAAGCGACAGCAGCCGGAAATGTGCCCCTCCGCCCCCACTTGTTTAGATTCTGTTCCCTTTCCGTTCATGAAAGGATCATCTGATGGATATTGTGCCAATTTCTGCGGCGGATGTCGAGGCTGTCGCGCCTCTTGCGGCGGATTTTCGCGTAACGCTGCGCGCTTTGAAAGGGCGGCATACCGGGCCGGACGAAGGCGCCGCACGCAAAGAGCTTTCCTCCTATCTGGCCGCCGGTTTTCCCTGCTTTCAGGCCGTTGCAAACGGTCAGGCCTGCGGGTATCTTGTCTGCCGGATTGACGACGACTGCGTGTTTGTCGAATCGCTGTATACCCGGCCCGACCATCGCCGGCAGGGCGTCGCATCCACCTTGCTGCAAAAAGCGGAAGAACTTTGCAGCGCGCCAAGGGATTCCACCCTGTATTTCTGGGTGCACCCCAACAACGAAAAAATGTTTCGCTTTCTTGCGCGCCACGGCTACACGGTGCTGAATCTGGTCGAAGTGCGCCGCCCGCGCCCCGGCGAAACGCCTTCGCAGAAAATCACAGTCGGTGGGCGCGCATTTGACTATTGAGCCACTTTTGCCCCTCCGCCCCCACTTGTTTAGATTCTGTTCCCTTTCCGTTCACGATTTGACCACATTTTGATGGCATAATGGGAGCCAAACCGATTTCGGTTGATTGAGAGTATTTGGAATAAGGAATGATACATTTATGAAAGCATGGTTGCAGCGGTTTATGTCCGGGCGATATGGCGGGGATCAGTTCAGCGGTTTTTTATCGATCGCCGCGCTGGTCATCTTTGTACTGGGGTTGCTGGTACCGGGGCCGGCCGGCACGCTGCTGTACTGGGTGGGCCTGGCGGTGCTGATCTACAGCTATGTGCGGATCTTCAGCCGCAACATCCCCAAGCGCGCGGCGGAAAACCGCTGGTACCTGGCCAAGCAGGCCGCCGTTTCGCAGCGGTTTTCAAGCATGAAAACCCGCTGGCGGATGCGCCAGACCTACCGCTACTTCCGCTGCCCGCACTGCCGGCAGGAACTGCGGGTGCCCCGCGGGCGCGGGCGGATTTCGATCACCTGCCCCAAATGCGGCACCAGCTTTATCAAAAAAAGCTGATTCTTTGACCGGAAAGGTTGACGCCCCGTGTTCGGTTATGTTACGATCTATCGGAAAGACCTGGACAAAACTGCGATGGACTGCTACCAGGCTTACTATTGCGGCCTGTGCGAAGCGCTGACCCCCTACGGTCTGGCCGCGCGGCTGGCGCTGAGCTATGATTTAACCTTTGCCGCGCTGCTGCTCAGCGCGCTGAACGCCCCGCAGACGGTCTTTTCCCATGGGCGGTGCGCGCCGCACCCCATCCGGCCGAGGCCGCGCGCTTCCAACCAATATATTGCCTATGCCGCCGATATGACCGTTGTGCTGGCCTACTACAACTATCTTGACGACTGGCAGGACGACCGCCGCCGTTTGAGCCGGGACGCTGCCGAGGCGCTTAAACCGCATCTTGAGAAAATATCGCAGCGCTGGCCGCGGCAGTGCGAATCGGTGCGCCGCCACCTGCAAACGCTCAGCGAGCTGGAAGCCGCCGGCAGTACCGATCTGGACGCTTTGTGCGGCGCATTTGGTGCGCTGCTGGGCGACGTGCTTGTGCAGAATGAAACCGATCTTTTCGCCGGGCCGCTGGCCGGCATGGGGCGCGGCCTTGGCGGGTTTATCTACCTGATGGACGCCTACGACGACCTGCCCAAAGACCAGCGCCGCCGGCGGTTCAATGCTCTGGCCCCGTTGGCCGGGGCATACGGCGCCGACCGCGCCGGGTTTGAAACGCGCTGCCACGAACTGCTGACCCAGCAGATGGCGCTGTGCGCCGAGAATTTTCAGCTGCTGCCCATTTTGCAGGATACCCCCGAAGGGCAGCTTGTTTACAACACGATCTACGCCGGGGTTTGGAGCAAATACGCGCTGGTGAAAGCCACGCGCGCCAAAAAGCCCAAACCGGCGCCCAAAAGGAAGGGGACACAATGACCGACCCGTACAGCGTATTGGGTATCCAGCCCGGTGCCGACGAGGAGACCATCAAAAAAGCCTACCGCCAGAAGTGCAAGCAGTACCACCCCGATCTGCACCCCAACGACCCGACGGCCGAGGACAAGTTCAAGGAGGTTCAGGCTGCTTACAGCGAGATTATGCGCGAACGCAGCGGCGGGCCGCGCCAAAGCTATAACCAGGGCGGCGCCCAGAGCGGCGCAGGCGGCTACAACCGGCAGCAACAGACCTACCAGGACCCGTTCGGGTTCGGCTTCGGGTTTGACCCGTTCGGGTTCGGCGGCTTTGAAACCCGCAGCAACACCGGCCGTGAAAGCCCCGAGATGCAGGCGGCCAACAACTATATCCGCAACGGCTATTATACCGAAGCGCTCAATGTGCTGAATTCGATTCCGCCAAACCAGCGCACAGCGCGTTGGCATTACTATGCGGCGCTGGCCTGTTCAGGGCTCGGGCAGAACGTACGCGCCACTGCCGAAGCCCGCGCCGCCGTGGATATGGAGCCCAACAACTTCGAATACCAGCGCTTGCTGGACCGGCTGCAAAACCCGAGCCGGAGCTATACTTCCTATCAACAGAGCTACAGCCAGCCCGGTTCCCGGATGCAACAGGGCAACTTTTGCCTGCAAGCCTGGCTGTACCTGTTGATGTGCAATATCTGCAGCTGGTGCTGCTGTGGCCGCGGCGGGTATTTCCTCTGCTGCTGAGCGGCGTTTATGCCTGCAGGCCGGGATTTTGCGCCGCATGACGGGCTGCGCCCTGCACATCGATTTTCCTGTTCCCTTCATCTCCCACAAATCATTTCCCACAAAATAGAGAACGCCGTCCGCCAGTAATTGGAAACTGGCGGGCGGCGTTTTGCATGGACTTTTTCATTTTCATTTTGATCTCATCGCGCTTTTGCGGTAGCGCAGCGGGCTTTGCCCCACCATTGCAGTAAACCGGGTGGAGAAGTTGCTCTCATCCCCAAAGCCGACCTTGTGGGCCACCACGCCGACCGGCAGATCGGTCAGCACCAGCAGTTCCTTGGCCTGGGTGATGCGGTAGCACAAAAGGAAGTTGTAGGGCGTGGTGCCCATGTATTGCCGGAACAGCCGCAGGAAATAGCTTTTGCTGATGTGCGCGTCGGCCAGGAGTTCATCAAGGCTGAGCGGCTCCGAATAATGGGTGCGGATATGGTCCACCGCACGTTCAATGAGCTGCCGGTTGGAAGCGGCGGCTTCATTTGAAAGCTGGCGGCGGGCCATGGCGGCCAAAATCTGGTGGATCGCCAGCGCCACGGTGACAGAACTTTCGGCGGTTTCCGCCTTGGTTCCGCCCAGAATCTCCTGGAACGGCGCCTGGGCGTCCAGCCCGGGCAACGCTACCGGGCAAAGCCGCTTTTCAGGGCAGAGCACCGGCTCCATCGCACGGACGCCGGCGCCGTCAATATGCGCCCAAAAATGGTGCCAACGGTCCACACCGGGCGCCGTGCAGTAGCTTTGCGGGCTGCGGCAATCCAGCAGCAGCGCCGTACCGGGGCCAAGGGTAACCTGCGTTTCATTCTGTTCCACCAGACCGGCGCCTTCCAGCGTGTAAAACAGGATGTAACTGTCCTTATCCGTGCGGGCGGTTGCGAACCGGGCCCGCCCGTAAAACAGGCCTGCTTCGGTACAGTAATAGGGCTGGGCCAGCGCCGCCGCACCCGGGGTTGTGCGCAGCCAGCGGCTGCGGGGTTCCACGTCCATATTGTAGGTTAACATCGTTTGTTCACGCTCCTTTCACCCCGCGGGCCACCCACGCCTGCGGGGTAGTGTCTGTGTATTCCTGCCGGCGTTGCCGCACGCCGTCAACGGGCAGTAGAATAATCACAAAAAACCGGGCAATTCCGGCTATGGAAACCGATATTTTCCGCCTTTATACTGGATACCAGAAGGAAACCTTATCAAAAAGGCCGGTTCCCGCGCCGCAGCAGGGCGGTCTGACGTGGTTTTACTTATCTGTATTGTACCAAAAAGGAGATAAAAATGCAAACCTGTGCACTTGCTGTAGACATTGGCGCCTCTTCAGGGCGGCATATCGTCGGCACTGTGGAGAACGGGCGCATGGCGCTGCACGAAGTGTATCGCTTTGAAAACCGCCTGGTTGAAAAAAACGGGCACCTGTGCTGGGACCTGGAGGCACTGTGGAACAGCGTGCTCGAAGGCCTGCGCGCCTGCAAAGCCGCCGGCTACGCGCCCGCCACCATGGGCATCGACACCTGGGCCGTTGACTTTGTGCTGCTGGACGGACAAGGGCAGATCATCGGCGATACCGTCGCCTACCGGGACGGCCGCACCGCCGGAATACGCGAAGCGCTGGAACCCGCCCTTCCCTTTGCCGAACATTATGCCCGCACCGGCATCCAATACCAGCCGTTCAACACGGCCTACCAGCTCGCGGCGCTGAAAAATGAGCACCCTGACCAGCTTGCCGCGGCCAAAACCTTTTTGATGGTGCCGGATTACCTGAACTTCAAACTGACCGGTGTGGCTGCAAATGAGTATACCAACGCCTCGACCACCGCGCTGGTCGGGGCCGAAAGCCAGGACTGGGACGACGAGATTATCTCAAAGCTCGGCCTGCCGCGTGAAATCTTCCAGCCGATTCGGATGCCGGGCCAGGCGCTTGGGCCTTTCACGGCCGAAATCCGCGACGCCGTCGGCTTTGACTGCACCGTGCTGCTGCCCGCCACCCACGATACCGGCTCGGCCTTTTTGGCGGTGCCCGCGCGGGACGACAAGGCCGTCTACCTTTCAAGCGGCACTTGGAGTTTGCTCGGCGTCGAAAACCCGCAGCCGATCACAACGCCCGAAAGCTGCGCCGCAAACTTTACAAACGAGGGCGGGTATGAATCCCGTTACCGCTACCTGAAAAACATCATGGGGCTGTGGATGATCCAGAGCGTGCGGCGCGAGCTGGGCGAAAAGGCCGGCGCCCGCCCCACCTTCCCCGAACTGATTGCGGCCGCGCAGGCGTGCTCGGATTTCCCCGGCGTGGTTTCGACCGGGGACGACCGTTTCCTTGCACCGAAGAGCATGATCGAGGAAGTCAAAGCCGCCTGTACGGAGGCCGGCTACCCGACCCCCGAAACCACCGGCGAGGTCATGCAGGTCATCTACAACTCGCTCTCGCGCGATTACCGCAGCGCGATCGAGGAGCTGCAGGCTCTGACCGGCAAGATCTACACAAGTTTGAACATCGTCGGCGGCGGCAGCCAGGACAACTACCTCAACCAGATGACCGCCAACGCGACCGGCCTGCCGGTTTTTGCCGGCCCAACCGAGGGCACGGCGCTGGGCAATCTTCTGGTACAGTTCATCGCGGCCGGCGCCTACAGCGACCTGCAGGCCGCCCGCGATGCGATAAAGGCAAGTTTTGACATCAAGGAAATCTGCCCTGCCTGATCTCCGCTTTTTGCGGACGCCCATTTTGGTAACAACGCCGCGCGCTGCTTTTTAGTAGAATTGAACAGTGCTTTTGATTTATCAGTTACACCCTGGCGCGGCGAGCAATAATAAGGAGGTTCATCCCCAATGAGCAAAATGTTAGTGGAAACCAAGGCCCGTGTCGGCGTGTTCGCCATCGCGCTGGGCGCTTACCTGCCCCAGTTTCCGAGCCTTGTGCCGGAGTTTGAGGCCCAGTACGACGCTTTCAAAAAGACAATTCCCGATACGGTGGAACTCATTGACGGCGGCATCGTCACGACCAAGGAGAAAAGCCAGGAAGCCGGCGACAAGTTCCGCGCCGCCGACGTCGACCTCGTCATTCTGCAGCTTTTGACCTATGCGACTTCCTACAATATGCTGCCCGCCGTGCGAGATCTTGACGTGCCGGTCGTGCTGGTCAATGTGCAGAAACGCCGCGCGCCCGACTATGCCAACACCGACACCCCGACCTGGCTGGGCGAGCTGTACGCCTGCGGCGCGGTGGGCGAGATGGTCGCGGATTTGGAGCGCGCCGGCAAGCGGCACGCCGTCATCACCGGCGTGGTGGAGGGCGGCGATCCTGCCGTACAGGCGGAGATTGAAAGCTGGTGCAAGGCCGCCCAGGTGCGCCGCCGCTTCCGTGACCTGAATCTCGCGCAGATCGGCCGGCCGTACCCGGGCATGATGGACCTGTACATCGACGAGACCAACCTCTACAACCGGATGTGGCTGTACACCAAGCAGTTCGACTGGGAAAAGATGTGGGCCATTGCCGACAACATCACCGACGAGAACGCCATCCGCGCCAAGGCGCAGGATATCCTCGACACCTTCGACATTGAGGGCGGCGGCACGATTGAAAAGGTCTGGGATATGGCCAAGTACGTCGTCGCATTTGAGGCCTGGGTCAAGGAAGAAAAGATCGGCTTCATCGCCTCCCACTACGACGGGTTTGCCAAAGGCGCCGCCGGCGTGCTGGATTCGATGCTGATCCCCGCCTTCTCGATGCTCATCAAACAGGGGGTTGCCTGCGCGGTCGAGGGCGATATCAAGGTTTCGATGGCGATGTCGATCCTGAAGACAATCGCCGGCGAAGGCCAGCTTTCCGAAATGTATTCGATCGACTTTGACAAGGATATCTGCATCATCGGGCATTCCGGCTCGGGCGATGCGGCGATCTCTGCGAAAAAGCCGACGATGAAGATTGTGCCGGTGTTCCACGGCAAGACAGGCGGCGGCTACCTGACCCAGTTCTACCCGCATCTGGGCCCCGTGACCTATCTGGGCATCACCCAGGATATGGACGGCCACTTCAAGTTCGTCGTGGCCGAGGGCATCAATGAGGATGGCCCGATCTTCACCTTCGGCGACACCAACATGCGCACCCGGTTCAGCTGCGGCGCGCGGGAGTTCTGCAACCGTTGGAGCGAGGCCGGTCCGACCCACCATATGGCTGCCGCTTCCGGCCGCCACATCGATACGATTTTGAAGGTTGCGAAGATCTTCAATGTGCCGGTGGACGTTATTACGCGGTGATTGCCGTCCCATTATTCTATCAACAAAAGGAGAGTTTTCCCATGAATCTGACCGACATTACCTGTGTGAAAGGCTTTATCCGTATGTGCAACGACGGCTGGCTGCAGGGCTGGCACGAGCGCAACGGCGGCAACCTGACCTACCGTATGACCGAAGAGGATGTGGCTGCCTGCCGCCCCTTCTTTGACGAGACCCCGCGCGAATGGGTGAAAATGGGCGTCCAGGCCGAAAACCTGGCCGGCGAATACTTCATCACGACCGGCTCGGGCAAGTATTTCCGCAACGTCGAGCCCGACCCGATCCACTCTATCGGCATTGTTGAGATTAACGAAACCGGCGATTCCTGGCGGATCGTCTGGGGCCTGGCCGAAGGCGCCAAGCCGACTTCCGAGTTCCCGAGCCACTTCATGAACCACAGCGTGCGCAAGGCGGCGACCGACGGTGCGAACCGGGTCATCTACCACTGCCACGCGACCAACGTCATCGCGCTGACCTACATTCTGCCGCTGACCGACCGTGATTTCTCCCGCGCGCTGTGGCAGAGCGCGACCGAGTGCCCGGTCGTGTTCCCCGAAGGCGTCGGCGTCTGCCCCTGGATGGTGCCGGGCGGCGCGGACATCGCGATGGCCACGAGCGAGAAAATGAAGAGCTACCAGGCCGCGATCTGGGCCCAGCACGGGCTGTTCGCCTCCGGCCCTGACTTTGACACGACCTTCGGCCTGGCCCACACGATTGAGAAAAGCGCCGAAATCTATGTCAAGGTGCTCTCGATGGGCGGCGGGCTGATCCGCCAGACCATCGAGGACGACGACCTGCGCGCGATTGCCCGCGACTTCGGCGTCACCCTCAACGAGAATTTCCTGAACTGATCCCGCTTGATTGCATTTCCTTCGCCCCGGCTTCCCTTCCCGGAAGGCCGGGGCCTTTGTTTATCCTGCGCGCCGCAAAACAGACCGGGGGCTAAAAATCTCCCCCTCCCCCTTTTCAAACGGCCGGTTTTGCGGTATGCTATCCACAGGAATGAATGCAAGCGCGAAAGGAAGGATGGCGGATGTCGATACACGGGGACAAAGCCGCGGCGGCGTTTCTGCGCGGGTACAACTGCGCGCAGGCCGTGGCGTTGGCTTATAAGGAGGAACTGGGCCTGGATGAAGAGCAGGTTCTGCGGCTGAGCTGCGGGTTCGGCGGCGGACTGAGCCGGCTGCGTGAGGTCTGCGGCGCGTTTTCCGGCGCGGTGTTTGTGGTGGGGGCGCTTTATGCGACACCCGACCCGGCCTGCCGCGCCGACGTCTACGCCCGGGTACAGGATCTTGCCGCCCGCTACAAGGCCGCCAACGGCCGCGGCAGCATTGTGTGCCGCGATTTGCTCGGCCTGCCGGCCGGCACGAGCGAGGCCCCGACCCCCGCGGCCCGCACCGACGCTTATTACAAAAAGCGCCCCTGCCCCGAACTTGTGCGGCAGATGGCGGATATCCTGGACGCTTACATCCGGGAAAACCCGCCCCGGGTATCCGCCGATGAAAAAACGGAAAGGACTTGATTGCGATGCAACTGTATGAACACACCCTGCCCGGCGGCGCGCGGCTGGTGGGCTATCTGCGGGATACGACCGACTCCATGCCGGGGTATGACATTCGCCCGGCTGTTGTGGTGCTGCCGGGCGGGGGCTACGCTTTTTGCAGCCCGCGAGAGGCAGACCCCGTCGCCACGGCTTTCCTGGCTGCCGGCTACGCGGTGTTCACGCTGTATTATACGGTGACCGAATGGGCGCCGGCCCCGCTGACCACCCGCCCGCTGGCGGATGCGGCCCGCGCGCTGCTGCACCTGCGCCGCCACGCGGCCGCGCTGCGGATTGACCCCGCGCGGGTTGCGATCTGCGGATTTTCGGCCGGCGGACATCTGGCGGCTTCCTCCGCACTGCTCACCGCCGATGTCGAAGCCGAGCTTGGCCTGCAGGCCGGCGAAACGCTGGCTGACGCACAGCCCAATGCCGTGCTGCTCGGCTATCCGGTCATCACGGCAGGCCCCTTTGCGCACAAAGGTTCGATCGAGAACCTCGCCGGCGGCGACGAAACACTGCGCGCGCGGATGAGCCTGGAAAACCAGGTTGCACCGGGGTTGCCGCCCTTTTTTATCTGGCACACGGTGGCCGACACCGCCGTGCCGGTGGAGAACAGCCTGTTTCTGGCCCAGGCGCTCCAGCGCTGCCAAAACCGTTTCGAGCTGCACCTCTTCGCCGACTGCGACCACGGGTCAAGTGTCTGCACCAACGAGGTCGGCGCCCCGAGCACCCACAACCGCGCCTGGCTGCCGCTGGCCATCGACTGGCTGGCCGACCGATTCGATTACCATATGTAAAGGGAGGCTTTTGCCTTGAAAATCTGCTTTTATGCGCTGCGCCCGTTTGACGAGCTGGGATACTGCGAAGAGTTCAGCAAAAAGTACGGCATCGACTATGTCTGGACGGCCGACCCGCCGCGGCCGGACAACCTGGCCCTGGCAATGGGCTGCGACGCGGTGAGCACCAACCCCTGTGAAGTCACCCCGGCCTACCTTGAAGCCTTCGCCAAAGGCGGCGTGCGCTACCTGCCCTGCCGCAGCATCGGGTACGACCACCTGCCGCTTGAGGCCGCGAAACGGCTTGGGATGCGGGTTTCCCACAGCCACTACCCGCCCGAAGGCGTGGCCAACTACACGATCATGCTGATGCTGATGGCCACCCGCAAGATGAACCAGATCATGCTGCGGGCCGCCGCGCAGGATTACTCGCTGCCCGGCAAGATGGGGCGGGATCTTTCGGGCTGCACGGTCGGGGTGATCGGCGCGGGCAAGATCGGCCGCACCGTGCTGCGGCACCTCGCAGGCTTCGGCTGCCGGCGGCTCGCCTATGACCTCTACCCGTCCGAAGAGCCTGGCGTCGAGTTTGTGCCGCTCGATACCCTTCTGGCCGAGAGCGACGTGATCTCGCTGCATCTGAACGCGACGCCGGAAAACTACCACCTGATCGACGCGGCGGCGATTGCCAAGATGAAGCGCGGCGCGCTGCTGATCAACACGGCGCGCGGGACGCTGATCGATCCCGAAGCGCTCGTCGCCGGGCTCGAAAGCGGGCAGATCGGCGGCGCGGGGCTCG
>NBJMR02800__coassemble_1377_pt1 | contig 51528 bp, 50 predicted proteins | sample NBJMR02800__metabat2_low_PE_045 | metagenome-assembled genome bin NBJMR02800 | reverse complement strand
ATGACATACCCCTCAGGGGGCATTTTTCGTGATGGGGATCCCTTTTGCTTGTCTGTAGGGGCGGATGCCTGCATCCGCCCGCAAAAGCCTGCGCCGCCGCAAACCCGCGGGCCGATGCGAACATCGGCCCCTGCAGAAGGGTACCGCAAAGGGATCGCGCATTTTGTAACGTGGGCGTCGCTCTATGGGTGTATCGGATACATCCATAGCGCGGCCCGGCGCTTACTCTGCTTTTTTGCGGCTGCGCTTCTTCTTGGGCTGCAGGGCCTCGCGCTCTTCGGGGGTCAGCGGGGTGGTGCGCTCGCCGGCGTACTTTTCGGCGTCGAGGGCGCGGGCGCGTTCCAGACGCAGCTTGTCCAGTTCGCGCTGGTTTACCTTCTTTTCCACCTTTTCGCCGTTTTCTTCCAGCGTCACCGTTGTGACCGCCTTTTTGGCGGCGCGCTTGGCGGCGAGCTCTGCCGCATATTCGGCCTTGAACTTGTCGGGGCTGTAGATCTTATAGGTCAGGAAGCTCTGGAAAACCTGGAACAGGTTGGAAGCGGTGTAGTACAGGCAGAAGCCGACCGGGGCCGAGAAGCAGAACCAGACGAACATCAGGTTCATGACCCACATGGTGACCTTCATGCTGCCCTGCATCTGGCTGCCCATGCCGGAAAGCTTCTGGCTGATGCCGTAGGACAAGAACATCGTGGCGACAGCCAGGATCGGGAAGACGACAAGCGGGGTCAGCCGGAAGCCGGCGGTGCCGACCATATCGATGCCGAGGAAGGTGGTGTTGAAGCTCTGGAGCGAGGCGAGCTGGTCAGCCGAAAGCGCCGAGCAGGTCGCGCCGTCGTGGATCAGGCGGATCAGCTCGCTCTGGATATAGGTGGCCGAAGCGCCGCCGATGCCAAGTTCCTCCGCCGCCGCGGTGATTACGTTGACAGGGATGCCGAGGATGTACTGCACCGGGCGGTAGACGACCTCGATGATGCCGACCATCACAAGCAGGTTGAGGATCATCGGCAGACAGCCCGACATCGGGTTATAGCCGTACTCCTGCTGGATTTTGAGCAGTTCTTCGCTCTGTTTTTCTTTGTTGTTCTTGTACTTTTCCTGGATTTCGGCCATCAGCGGCTGGTAAACCGACATCTTGGCCGTGGATTTCTGCTGCTTGATGGCCAGCGGCAGCATCAGGATGCGGACGAGCACGGTGAAGACGATCATCGTGACGGCGTAGTTGGGGATCAGCTGATACAGCAGCGCCATCAGCGGTCCCAGGATAAATGCGAGAAAACCCATAGTCGTTCCATTCCGTCCCGTCTGCGCCCGGAACTTAAGTTTATTTTATCGAAGGTCCTCCCCGCGCAGGGGGAAGGACATGAGAAGCGAATGAAGAAAGAATACAGCGGCGCGCCATTCTTCCTGCGGCGGCTGCTACTGCGGCCGCGTCAGCCGCCTTGCCGGGTTGACCCAGCGGCCTTTTTCCGGCACGGGGTCGTAGCCGAATTTGCCGAAAGGGTTGCAGCGCAAGATCCGCCACAGCGCCAGCAGCCCGCCTTTGAGGGCCCCATGGGTGGCGAGCGCCTGGGCGGCATACTCGCTGCAGGTGGGGACAAACCGGCAGTGGTGCCCCAGATGCGGGCTGATCCACCGCTGGTACGCGCGGATCAGCGCAATCAGCAGCCGGGTCATCCTTCGCGGGCACGGTCCGGCAGGCCGGCGCGCTGCAAAAGCGCCGCCAGCGTGCGGCTGACCTGGGTGCTTTTGAGGTGGGGCGTGCGGGCACGCGCCACCAAGATTATATCATATCCGCCGCAATTTGGCGAGAGGTGTTCCGCCAAAGCCGCACGCATCACCCGCCGGGCACGGTTGCGCTGCACGGCGCCGCCGACCTTTTTGGTCGCGGTCAGGCCGATGCGCGGGGCGCCCAGCCGGTTTTTGGCCACATACAGCACAAGGTGCGGGTGCACATAACTTTTGCCGCGGGCATAGATCCGGGTAAAATCCCGGTTTTTGTTCAAAACTCGGTAACGCATGGTTTGTTCCTTTGCGGGGATGGATGGCTGCAAGCGAGGGGTTCGATTTCCTGGTACATCCTAGCAAAAAAGGCCACTGAAACCAGTTTCAGCGGCCTTCGTGCAATCTTTGGGTGCCTTGCTCAGACAGTCAGGCTCTTGCGGCCCTTGGCGCGGCGGCGGGCAATGACCTTGCGGCCGTTCTTGCTGGCCATGCGCTTCAGAAAGCCATGAACGCGGCTGCGCTGACGCTTCTTGGGCTGGAAAGTCTGTTTCATCTCGCTTTTCCTCCTTTGTGCGGTAATTCCCCATTCGTGGGCGTTGTCTCGGCAATGCCCATGCTCGGGGGCAGCCTTGCAGGCTATAATTATACTAGAATCAGCCCAGGTTTGTCAAGGCCCGGGCCGGAAAAAAAGCGAAAATATGAAAAAATCTTCCACCCGGCGCCTCAGCGCCCGCCCAACACCCAGAACGCGACCGCCGCAGCCGCGCCGACGTTGAGCGAATCCACGCCGGGGCGCATCGGGATGCGCAGCGTATAATCACAGGCGGCGATTGTCTCAGGCAGCAGGCCGTCCCCTTCTGTGCCAAGCAGCAGCGCAAGCTTCGGCAGCGCGGCGATGGCGGCGTCCCCTATGGGGCGCGCGTCGTCCCGCAGGGCGAGCGCTGCCGTCGCAAAGCCAAGCGCGCGCAGTTCGGCAAGGCCGGCTGCCGGCCAGGCATGGACATCCTGCCCGAGCCGCGCCCAGGGCAGGCGCAGCACATGCCCCATGCTGACCCGCAGCGCGCGGCGGCACAGCGGGTCACAGCAGGCCGGGCTGAGCAGCACGCCGTCTATGCCGAGCGCAGCGGCCGAGCGGAAAATAGCGCCGACATTTGTTGCATCGACAATGTTTTCCAGCACCGCAAGCCGCCGGGCGTTTTGGGCGACATCGGCCGCCGTGCGCGGGGCGGGGCGCGCCATGGCGCAGAGCACGCCGCGGGTCAGGGTATAGCCGGTCAGTGCGGCAAGCAGCTCACGCGGGCCGGTGTAGACCGGCACCCCTTCGCACCGGGCCACCACCCCCGCGCCCGGGCCTTCCAGCTGGCGGCGCTCCATCAGCAGCGCCAGCGGGGTGCAGCCGGCGTCCAGCGCAAGGTGGATCACCTTGGGGCTTTCGGCCACAAAAACGCCGGTCGCGGCTTCCTGCCGGCGGCGCAGCTGGGTATCGGTAAGCCGCGCAAACAGGTCAAGCGCGGGGTCGTTCAGATCAGTCAGTTCATGGATGGGCATGGCGGGGCCTTTCGGGTTGGTATTTCGGGCGTATGCGGCCCCTTGCCGGCGGAAACGGCGGTCACGCGCCGGCGCGCGCCATCCGCCGGCGGGCGGGGGTCATCGCCAGCTCCTGCACGGCGCAGAGCTTGTCGGCCAGGCAGACGAGCCAGGCTTCACGGCTGCGGGGCGGCAGCGGGGTCAGCGGGAACATATGGTGCAGGATGATATCCCGCTCGCGGTCGGTCAGTTCCCAATCCGCCGCGGCGTTTTCCAGCGCGCGGCGCGGATGGGTGAAACCATGCAGCCGGTGGCTGGGGTCTTTATCGTGCCAATCGTAGAGGAAATAATCGTGCAGCAGCGCGCCGCGCACCAGCGCCGCGCGGTCCACTGCCAGCCCCATGGCGTTGGCCAGGCGGCAGCTGAGCGCTGCCACCCGGACGCAATGTGCATACACCGTAACCCCGCCATGCTGGTAAAACCGGCGGGTGCGTGCGTAACGGCCTTCGCGCTCCAGCTGCGCGGCGGTGCGGGTGATTGCGGTCAAAGACCCATTGTGCATGCCAGATCCTCCCTGAAAGTTAGGCGTTGTATCCGTACAGGGGTTGCCCCCCCACCTTTTATTATACCAGACCCGGGTGAATCGGCAAGGCAAATTTGTGTAAATTCTTTGTGAATACGCGCTTTTTGGCGCCGGTTTTCAGCTGAACATGACAACGTCGTCCAGCGGCTTTTCGGCCTTTTCCACCTTGATCGCGCTCAGCACCGGGCCGGTGGAATCGGGGGTCTGGCCTTTGTAAATCGGGTGGAATTTCAGGTTGAGCTTGGCGGTCAGGGTGATCCAGTCCCGCTGCTGGAGGGTCTTGTACTCCGCATACTTGCAGGGGAACCCGACAAACTGGATGTCCTGCACGCAGCAGGTCATCGCGAAGCGGCCGGGCACAAAGCTGTCCTTGCCCGCGCGCGGGGTCTGGCAGACCTGCGCAAGAAAGCGAACCGTCTTGCCGTTGTATTTTTCGGGGTCGTCCATGCAGTCCATATAAAAGACGCCGAAAAACTCCGCCGGGATGTCAATGACGGGCGCCTCCACATCGAAGGGCAGCGGATCGGGGATATCGTCATAGGCGACCGAGCCGTCGCCGAATTCGTAGGCAATGTCGCAGCGGCGGCTGGCCTGGCGGACAAGTTTGTGGATCAGCTGGCGGGAATCGTCGTCGTTGACCTTTTCGGCCCGGTTGACAACAAGCAGCTCGCTTGCGCGCAGCTTATCCAGCAGCAGCGCCCGCATCGCATTGTCGCCGGCATAGGTTTTGATCGTTGTGCCGTCGGCAGTGGCCAGGCACTGGTAGATGACCCAGTGCGCGGGCAGCGCATCGGCCAGATCCTGCAGCAGCCACATGCCGTTATACTCCACAATCACCCGGCCGCAGTTGCTCTTTTTTTCAAGTTCCAGCAGGCGGGCTTCGGTGAGCTGGGCCTTGTCTTCAATCGTGGCGACGGTCACGCCGCCGAAGGCGAAGCGGTCGGGGTCGTATTCCTCCTCGCCTTCCTCACAGACAAGCAGCAGGGTCTTATCGCCCGAATCAAACTGCGGGTCCTCCATGGTTTCCTGAATGAATTTGGTTTTGCCGCTTTCCAGCATGCCGACAAAAAGGTAAACGGGGATCTGTTTGCGTGCCATAGGAACTATCCTCCTGGGGGATGTGTGAGAGTGTAAAATCCTGGTAGATCGGCGGCGGTGTGGCCGCCTCAGAAATATTGCCCAAAAATGCAGGTTGAAATTTGTACGGATTGCGGCCGGGGCGGTCTGCGGCGGGGCAGGGTTCCCGGGGCAATCCGGCATCGTCCCCTGCGCACGGCGTGGCAAGGGCCCGCGGCCAAACCGCTTTTTCTCACCTTTTCCGAAATATGAGCCTTCCGATCGTCGCTTCGGTGTCAGGGTCGAGCTCTATTTCCAGCGCCGTCTCGCCGGCCGGCAGGTCAAGCTGCACTTCGCCGCGCCCTGTAAACCGGGTTTCGGCCACAACTTCCCCGCCCTGGCGTGCGCGCAGCGTACCGCCAGCGCCGGACATAATCTCGTATTCAAGCGTCAGCACCGCGTCGCAATGTACCGGCAGTGCGTCGGATTCCACCACGACGCCGGCCCCCTGGGCATGGAGGCGGCGGTCCGTATCGACGGTGCCGTTGCAGATATAGCCGCGGCTGTTGCAATAATCCACCGCTTCGCTGCCAAACCCGAGCCCAGCGCTGCCGTCCAGCAGGTTCCGGCCGGTGCAGGCATACAGGTCATACCCGCCGGCCCTGGCCAGGTACCGATACTGCGCGGCCAGCCAGGCCGGCGCGCGTTCGGACAGCGGCTGCCCCGCCTTCAGCGCAAGAACGCTTGGCGCGCCATAGCTGGAAGCGTCGGCATCGCCGCGGGGGCCGTCGTAGACAATCGTTGTTTCGCAGCCGGATTCCAGGATCACATACCGCCGGCGGCCGTCCAGCGCGGCGCAGATTTCAGCCCCGCCGGCCTCGTAATCGACAAAGACATCGTCGGCTTCGACCGCAAGTTCGTCAAGCGCGTCAACCAGCTGCCGCTGCGGCGTGGTGACGCCGACGGTTCCGTCCGGTTGCCAGATCGCCCCCACGGCGCCGGCATCCGCCAGCACCACAACCGCCAGCACAGCGCCGGCCGCCAGCAGGCGGGCCGGCAGCCGCACCAGCGTTGCCGGCAGCCGGCCCAGCGTGATTGCCAGCAAAATCAGCAGAGGCACCGCGCCCATCAGGTGATATCGGTATTCAAACAGCGGGTCGCCGTAACGGGTATCGGTCAGCAGCAGCACGGCCAGGTTCCAGCCGAACATCCACACCAGGCAGCCGGCCCCGTCCGGCAGACGCCGGCGCCAGCGGCGCAGCCCGCGCACGGCCCGCACCGCCGCCCAGATGAGCGCCGCCGCCAGACCTGCCCGCAGCAGCGTTGTCACGCCGGCCAGGCTGAGGGCTTCCACCGGGGTTTCGCCATCCGGGATGCCGCCAAACAGCCGCCAGAAACCGACCAGGCAGTTGGCTGCGTTGGTCACGAAGTCCGCCGCGCCGACCAGCGTCATGCTGTCGCCCTTGGCTGCCGCGCCAAACGCAGCGTTCGCCCAGAGCCCGGCCCCGGTGGCCAGCACCGCGCCCCCTGCACAGACCCCCTGGAATGCCGAAGGGCGGCAGGCCTGCCGCCAGCAGCGCCAGAAAAACCAGAGCAGCACCGGCGCCAGCCCGCAGGCCGCCGTGTAAACCCCGCTGGAAAGCCCGGTCAGCCCGATGCCGGCCAGGCAGAGCGCCGCGAGCAGCCAATCCCCCGCGCGGGGGCGGCGGGCCAGCAGCAGCGCAAAGAGCAGCAGCGGCAGCAACACCTTGAAACTGTACTGGGCGGCGTTCAAAAACAGCATGTTCCAGTAATCCAGCATGCCAAACCGCCAGGGCGCCAGCACAAGCAGCACGGCCAGCGCGGCGGTGCCCCGCCGCGCGCCGAGCCGCCGGCACAAAAGCCAGACAACCCCGGCCCATGCAAAGACCAGCACCCCATCGGCCAGGTGCAGCGCCAGGACCGGGTCGCCGGTCAGGCCATAGAAAGGCAGCGCAAACAGCAGCGCGCAGTCCAGTTCCATGGTGGTGGGGTAGACCCAATCCTGCAAAATCAGCCGCCCCTGTTCCCAGACGCCGCGCAGATTCGCGCAGACTTTGGCCGCATCGCCATCCAGCGTTGCGCCGCCGGCCGCAAAGGTCACGGCCAGCAGAAAGACGCACTGCACCAACACCAGCGCCACCGTCAGCACATCGCCAAGCGTCGGTTTTTTCATCCGCGATCCCCCTCCGTTCATCTGGGGGTATTATAACACACCGCACGGCGCGCCACAAGCAACGGCGGGCCGCAGGGCCCGCCGGGGTTCAGCAAAGCTCAGATTTCAAACAGCCGGGCGATCGCATCCTCCTTGAGGTCGGAACCAATCACGCAGACCTTGCCGGTGACATCGGGGCCGCAGGGGCGGATCTCATGCTCGCCGGGAACCATGTCAAATTCAAACCAGCCGCTGCCGCCGTCCACAATGCCCTTGGCGCGCAGCACAGCGCCGTATTCGCCCGAATCCAGCGCGGCGAGCGCCGCCTCCAGCGCTTCGCGGCTGTACTTGTGGGCCGTTTCATGGCCCCAGCTTGTGAAGACTTCGTCCGCATCGTGGTCATGGTGGTGGCCGCAGCTGCAGACGCCATGTTCGTCATAGTGATGGACATGGCCCTCTTCATGGTCGTGATGGTGGCAGCAATGGCCTTCCTCCTGCTCATCTTCGTGATGGCAGTGGCCCTCCTCGTGATCGTGATGGTGGCAGCAATGGCCTTCCTCCTGCTCATCTTCGTGATGGCAGTGGCCCTCCTCGTGATCGTGATGGTGGCAGCAGTGGCCTTCCTCCTGCTCGCCTTCGTGATGGCAGTGGCCTTCCTCATGGTCATGGTGATGGCAGCAATGGCCTTCTTCATGGTCGTGGTGGCAGTGTCCGCCATGGTGGTGATGCTCTTCCTCGCCGGTGTGGGCGGCGTTCGCGGCCTGGGCCTGGTCGATCAGCTCGGCGACGAGATCCCGCTTGCCGTCCATGACCGCGACAATCTGCTTGCCGTTGAGGGTAGCCCAATCGGTCGTGACGATTGTGGCCGTCGGGTTTTTCTGCTGCAGCAGATCCACCGCCGCATTGATCTTGGCCTCGCTCGCGTTGCCGGTGCGGCTGAGGATCAGGCAGGAAGCATGGCTGACCTGGTCATCATAAAACTCACCGAAATTCTTCATATAGAGTTTGACCTTGTTCACATCACAGACCGTGACAAAGCTGTTGAGGGTGACCGGCAGCATTTCGGCCACGCCCTCCACCGCGCGGGTCACGTCAGACAGTTTGCCAACGCCGGAAGGCTCGATCAGGATACGGTCGGGGTGGTAGGTATCCACAACCTGCTTGAGCGCTTCGCGGAAATCGCCGACAAGGCTGCAGCAGATACAGCCGGAGTTGAGTTCGTTGACCTGGATGCCGGCCTCCCGCATGAAGCCGCCGTCGATGCCGATTTCACCGAACTCATTTTCGATCAGCACGAGCTTTTCACCGCCGAAGGCTTCCTGAATCAGCTTTTTGATGAGGGTTGTCTTGCCCGCGCCAAGGAAGCCGGAAAAAATATCAATTTTGGTCTTGTTCTCTGCCATGATACTGCACCTTTCTATCTTATCCATAGCACAAACATCTGTTCCTATGAGCATGTGTTTAGCAGTTGGCTTTTCTAACTGCTAACCTTATTATAACAAAGATGTCAAGGGGGAGGCCGCGTTTTTCCCCTTTACAGCGCCAGGCCGGGGGGCTATAATGGGGGCACGCCGAACCGGCGTTTCGAAACCATCCTGTTCAAAAGCGGCATCGGCATATGGCGCACCGCTGCTGAACGTGAAAGGGGACGCCCGCTTTTGCGCCCGCCCCCGGAAAGGAAGACCCCTATGCTGGAAGAATTTTTGTCACTGCTTTGCGGCCGGTTCAACAACGCCGCCCAGGCCGCCGAACAGCAGGCCCTTGACCCGAACTTTCCGCTGGCGGCGCACTGCAACACCGCCTGCAACGATAAGATCGCCCACCTGCCCGCCGGGTTTGCCGGCGTTTTTGTGGTGGAAGAAAGCACCTACACCGCCAACGGCAAAACCCATGCTTCGCCGCATCTGTTTCTTTTTACCGAGGAAGGCGACGGCATCCGGCTGACCTCCTACGAAATCCCGGCCGGGTATGATAAGGACACATTCACCTATGCCGCCATGGGCCGGGTGGAATATGCCGACCTGGTTCCTTCCAAAAAGTTCACGCCGGCGCTCTACCGGCGTGAGGGCAACGCCTGGGTGGGCGGCAGCACAAGCTGGTTCACCCCGGTGCTCAAGTTCACATTGTGGGAGCGGTTCTCCCCCGACGGGCTCGAAGTCAGCGAGACAATGGAGCTTAACGGCAAACGGACCTTCGGGTTTGACCAGCCGCTGCTGTACCGTCGGATCGACTGATCCGACGAAGAAAACGGCGGAAAAAACACAAGCGGCCGGCCGCAAGGCCCGCCGCTTTTTTGTGCCGCCGAAAAAAGGTTGCCCCCGCCTGTTTGCGGTGACAGGCGGGGGCGGTTGGGGTATCGTTTTGGTGTGAGGAGGAATCATGTTCCAGGGTAACGGTTGCGGCTCCGTTCCCTGTGCTTATAGGATACCCAAGACTTGCGAAAAAAATATTATATCCGTATGAATTTTCTGTTAATTCTGCGCGGGAGGCGCTCCGGTTTCCGCATCCACCGCCCCGTAAATGCCGCCGACGCTGACCTCCCCGGTAAACACCCGGGTCGGGCCTGCTTCGGTTTCCACAACCAGGCGGCCTTCGGGGTCAATGTCAATGGCGGTGCCGGCGCCGCCTTCAAAGGTCACGCGGCGGCCAAGGTTGAGGCAGGCGCGGCGGTATGCATCACGGCAGGCTGCAAAGCCGCGGGCGGCAAATTCTTCCATTGCAGGGCCGAATTCGCCGGTCAGCGCTTCGGCCAGGGCGGGGGCGTCATCTTGGGGGGAAACCTGCACCCCCTGCAGCGCAAGGCTTGTCGCATGGGGCAGGCCGGCGGCCTCAAACATGGCGGCTTCTTGCGCAAGGTTGACCCCAATACCGCACAGGATGGCCCGGCCGCGCCCGTCGGCAACACTTTCACACAGGATGCCGGCAATCTTTTTTCCGCCAAGCAGCAGGTCGTTCGGCCACTTGACCCGGGCGGCAATGCCGTACCTGGCCCCCAGCACCCGGCTGAGCGCCAGGCTTGCATAGAGCGGCAGGGCGGCCGGGTCGGCCAAGGGGCGGCGCAGCACCGCCGTATAATACAGCGCGCGGCCGGCCGCGTTGGCCCAGGCGCGGCCCAGGCGGCCGCGGCCGGCGGTCTGGCTCATGGTCCACACGGCGCCGACCGCATCAAATTCAGCCAGGTGCGCCTTGGCCCAGCGGTTTGTGGAATCCACCGCCGGCAGATACAGCACCTTCACAGGTCCTGCGGCACCCGCTTCCACCCGAAAGCGCAGGCGCCGTCCTCCACCGTGATCACACCGTAGCTGCCGGTATCCCGCAGGCTGCCGGGGTTGAAAAGCGCCGGCGCGCCGGGCTTGGCCGGTACCCGGGCCTGGTGATGGGTGTGGCCGAACAGCACAACATCGGCCCCCCGGGCGGCGCCGGCCTCCAGCAAGGGTTCATAGCTGCTTTTGGCGTTGTACAGATGGCCGTGGGTATAGAAAAACAGCACCCCGCCAAACGGGGCCAGGCCCTCGGCCGGGTCGGGGTAGCCGATATCGCAGTTGCCGCGCACGCGATACATCGGGTATGGGGGCTGCAGCCGTTCCTGGGTCAAAGCCTGCTCCAGGTCATACAGGCCGTCGCCCAAAAAGAAGAGCGCGTCGGCGGTTTCATGGCGCAGCAGCCACCGCACCCGGGTCACACGGCCGTGGGTGTCGCTGACCACAAGGATCTTGCTGGTTTCGGCGGACATAAACGGAATACCTCCTGGGGATCAAAACTGTCAAAAAATGTCCCTGCCGGCGCCGGCAGGGAGCGGCCGTTCAGCGGTTTCGCACCATCGCCTTGTACACCTCGCCTTTTGAAAACGGGGTGCCGGCAGCGGCCTGGCGGGCGGCGGCGGCCGGGGCGGCCCCGCCGGCCTGCAGCGCGCGGGCGGCGGGAACGACTTCTTCCAGGGTCGGCGCTTCGGCCAGAGGTTCGGGTTCGGCGGCGCCGGCCAGCACAAGCACAAACTCGCCGCGCGGTTCGGTCGCGGCAAAATGTTCGGCCGCCGCGCCCAGCGTTGTTTTGACAATCTCCTCGTGCAGCTTGGTCAGCTCACGGCAGACAGTGACCGAACGGTCGGGGCCGCAGGCTTCACACAGGTCGGCCAGCGTGCCGCGCAGCTTGTGCGGCGCTTCATACAGGATCACGGTGCGGGGTTCGGTGCGCACGGCCTCCAGCCGGGCGCGCCGTTCCTTCTTGGGCACCGGCAAGAAGCCTTCAAAGGCGAAGCGGCCGGTCTTTTGGCCTGAAACAGCCAGCGCCGTGACGCCGGCCGAAGCCCCGGGCACCGGCACCACCCGGATGCCCCGGGCATGGGCTTCGGCGACAATCTGCTCGCCGGGGTCGCTGATGCAGGGCATACCGGCGTCTGAGCAGAGCGCACAGCTTTCCCCCGCTTCAATCCGGGCCAGGATGGAAGCGCCATGGTGCAGCGCATGGTCATAGTAGCTGACCATCGGCTTTTTCAGGCCGAGGTGGTTGAGCAGCCGCAGCGTGACGCGGGTATCCTCAGCCGCCACGAAATCGGCCAGGCCGAAGGTGGCCGCCACCCGCGGGGGCATATCGTCGAGGTTGCCGATCGGCGTCGCAACCAGGTACAGTGTTCCGGGCATAGGGAGAGCCTTTCGTTGTTAAAATAAGAAAGAAGAAAGAATAAATACCGGCTGTCGAAACAGTGTAAAACCCGTCGCCGCCGGCGCGCGGAACACCGCTTTTCCGCATTTATTCTTTATTGTTTTGGTACTGGGCATCCGGCTCCTCGTCCGGTTTGGCCGGCACGCGGCGGCCGCCGCGCAGGTAGGTGCACTCACTGCGGCGGTAAATTCTGGGGGCCAGGCTTTCCACATTACTGCGCACCTTGAGGGTGCCGGCCACAACGTTGGCTTCCAGCACGGTGCCCTCCCCGTCCGGCGTGCGGACAATGCTGCCGGGGGTGGTGGTGATGCTGTTGAGGTATTCGTAGCTTTTCTGCTCATAGGCCAGGCAGCACATCAGGCGGCCGCAGGCGCCGCTGATTTTGCTGGGGTTGAGCGAAAGCCCCTGCTCCTTGGCCATCTTGATTGAAACAGGCTGGAAATTTTTGAGGAAGCGGCTGCAGCAGAACGGCTGCCCGCAGACCCCCAGCCCGCCGAGCATCTTGCTTTCATCCCGCACGCCGATCTGGCGCAGCTCGATCCGGGTATGGAAGTGGGCGGCAAGATCCTTGACAAGCTCACGGAAATCGACCCGGTTATCGGCCGTGAAATAGAAGACGAGCTTGTTGCGGTCAAGGGTATATTCCGCATCAATGAGCTTCATCTGAAGCTTGTGGGCGGCAATCCTCTTTTCACAGGTGACAAAGGCGGCGCGCTCATCGGCACGGTTCTGGCGCATGCGGCGGATGTCCATGCCATCGGCCATGCGGACCACCGGCTTGATCTGGCGGTCAAACCCGGTATCGGGCAGATCGTGCGCTGCGCGCACAACCTCGCCGCATTCCACGCCGCGGGCGGTTTCGACAATGACATATTCCCCCACCGCCGGGGTAAGGGCGCCGGGGTCAAAATAATAGGAGCGGCCGCTCTCTTTGAAACGGACGGAAATAACTTTCATGTTGGTTCCTTTGGTGGTTGTGGAATTTTTGATCTTGGATGAAAAAATCACAGGGCGTCCGGCATGGGGCTATCCGCCCTTATGCCGTCGCCTCCGCCGCCAGCAGCGTCAGGGTCAGCCGCAGGTTGCCGTTGGCCGCAATGCGGCGGGCTGCCGTGCCGACGGCGCGGGCAAGCCGGGCCGCATGCGCCGGTTCAAGCCCGTCAAAACCGGGGCGGCGCAGCGCGGCGCTGGCCGCCTGGGTTGCCTGGCCCAGCAGCCGCAGCGCGCCTTCGCGGTCGCGCTCATAGTTGGCCAGCAGCGCGGCGGCGCGGTAGGTATCCCGCGCCTGGGCCTGGCGGCAAAGCTCCCGCGCGGCGGCGCGGGCGGCCTTGGCTTCAGGGTCGCACAAAACGTCCAGCGCCGCACCGATGCGCCCCTCATACAAAAAGGCGAGGTCGTCGGCCGCCCGCTCGTCAAGCCCCGGCTGGCGGCGGCGCAGTTCGGCCGCGCATTCATCCGCCGGGGCCGGCGTGACGGTGTAAGCCGCGCAGCGGCTGCGGATGGTGGGCAGCACGGCGGCCGCGCTGGAAGCCGTGAGCAGGAAGAGCACGCCTTCGGGCGGTTCCTCCATAATTTTGAGCATCGCATTGGCCGAAGAACCGTTGAGCGCCTGCGCGCCATAGATAAACAGCACCCGGCCGGCGGCATCGGCCGAGAGCGCGCTGCGCTGGATGCGGTCGCGTGCGTCGCGGATGCGCTCGACCTTGATCTGGCCGGAAACGCCCTCGCCGCGCACGGTGATGCTTTCGGCGTCTTCGCCGCGCAGCACGGCCTCGGCATGCGGGCCGCCGACCGGGTAGAGATAATCCGCCGCCAAACAGCGCGCGGCAAAGCCCGCCCCGCAGCCGGGCTCGCCCACCAGCAGGATGCTGTGGGGCAGGCGCCCGGACCGCAGCGCGGCGCTCAGGTCCTGTTTCAGGGCATGGTTGCCGGCCAGCCGTGCAAGCATGCCGGCGGGCTGGGTTTGCATCACAGCTTTTCGAACCGCTCGACGTTGGTCACAAAGACAGTCGCGCCGCCCACCGTGACTTCAATCGGCATGGCGCTTTCCAGCCCAAGGCCGATCGAAGCGGCGCCGGGCACAATTTCGGTGCGCTGTTTGCAGCACTTGGAAATGCAGGCAATGCAGGCGTCCACACGCTCATCCTCGGTGCCGATAAGCAGCGTCATATTGCCGGCCATCAGGAAACCGCCGGTCGTGGCAAGGCGGGTGACATAGAACTTGTTGCGCAGCAGCTCATTGCAGACCGCCTTGGAATCTTCCTTGTTCACAATCGCAGTAATCAGTTTCATACAGTATTCCTCCTTTGGGAAATATGTGCACGCCGGCAGGCCGGCGGTAGGACAAATACGGCTTATTTCCAGCGGTTTTCCCACTCTTTGCGGCGCTTGTAGCCAAGGATGGTGTCCCGGCACCAGTCGTACAGCTCCCTGCCAAAGAAGAGGAAGAAGCCGGCCAGGCCGAACAGCAGGCTGACCTTGACGCTCAGCGAACCGGTCAGGAAGTTCAGCCCCCAGAGGATGGCCGACGCCCAGCCGACCCATTTGATCTTGAGCGGCAGGATGAAGAAGAGCAGAATGCGCTGTTCCGGCCAGAGCCAGGCATAGGCAAAGAAAAGGGAGTAAAACAGCCCCGCCGTGCCGGCCGCGCCGGTCACCAGGCAGCTGAGCACCGCCCCGATCATGCCGGTGACCCAGTAGACCGTGAAGCGGAAATCCCCCCAGGCGCGGGTCAGCGCGTTGCCGATCCACCAATAGAAGTAGAGTTCAAGCAGCAGCGCCAGCGGGCTGGTGGTGAGGGTGGGCACAAAGATGAAGGTGACAGCCCGCCAGACCTGCCCGTGCAGCAGCCCCGAACGGATCAGGGGGAAAAATTCCAGCGGGAAGGTGCTGATGAACATAACGACAAACCAGACAACCAGCTGCCCGATCAGCACAATATTGATGAGGTTCGGTATCGCGAGATCGCCGTGGCGGCGCTCGAGCTTATCAATCCAACGCATGGGGCCTCCGTGGGGTGTGTGATGTCGGGGAAGGGGTGGTTGCGGAAAGGCCAAACAACAAAGAAGGCGGTTCGCGCGCTTGAAAAGCCGGCTTCGAGATTTTTGAGGCGGCGCAGCCGCCGGAGCCTTCCGCTGCACCCTCCCTATTTTTGTATTGTATCATGTTCGCCGCATGAATTCAACATTTTGTTGTCGAGCCGGGCCGGGCCTTGTGAAGAATTCCCGTGGAATAAAAACGCTGGCAGAACGGAAAAAAGCAGGGGTTTTCCACAGTTTCAACAGGGTTTTCAACATTTTCAACGTGAAAAACTCCTATACGCGGTGGAAAACCCTGCCCGGCTCATTGCAGATTGTAAAACTTCCGCCCCGCCAAAAGCGCAACCGCCGCCCCTTTTCGGGGCGGCGGTTGGCTGCAAGCCGTTACAGCGCGGCGACGCACTCAATCTCCACAAGCGCATCTTTGGGCAGCGCGCCGACCTGGAAGGCCGCGCGCGCCGGGAACGGCGCGGTGAAGGCTTCGGCATAGACCTCGTTCATGGCGGTGAAATCGGCGATATCCTTGAGCATAACCGTTGTTTTGACAACACGGTCCATCCCCGAGCCCGCTTCGGCCAGGATGGCTGCAAGGTTTTGCAGGCATTGGCGGGTCTGGGTACGGATGTCGTCGCCGGCAAACGCGCCGGTGGCCGGGTCGATCGGGATCTGGCCTGAGACATAGACAAAGCCGCCGGCCTTGACGGCCTGGGAATACGGCCCGATGGCCGCAGGGGCGTTGCCGGTGTGGATGGCGGTGAGGGTGGACATAAGGGTGCCTCCTTTGTGCGGGTGGTTGTGGAAACGGCGGTATATGGTTTTGCACGGCGCGGCGCGCCGGCGAACCGGGGGCTTTATTCAAACGCCCCCGGCCTTCCGCACAGGCCGGGGGCTGACAAAACGATACCGGGGTTGCTTGCGGCGCTTCAGGCGCCGGGGCGGGGCGTTTCGGCCTGGGAACCGGGCAGTGGGATTTCGGGCATGAGCTCGTCCGAAACGATGCGCAGCATCTGTTCCAGCTTTTGCAGGTCTTCTGGGGTAAAGCGCTTTTTGGCGCGGTCTACCACCTGCTGCAGATAGGCGTAGCTGATGCTGTAATACTCAATGTATTTTTTGGTCGGGTGAAGGTGATACTCCCGCTTGTCGGTGCTGGATTGCACCTTTTCCACATAGCCTTTCTTGACCAGGTTGTTGATCTTGTAGGATGCGTTCGGGGTGGACAGATGCATCAGGTTGGAAAATTCCGCCACGGTCGGGTTGCCCAGCGCCATGATCACTTCCATGCAGAAGGTTTCGACGGTGGTCAGCGTGGCTTCACGGTTTTCAAACCGGCCGAAAACCTGCTGGTAGAAATGCAGTTTGAATTTGGTGTAGACCTGCTCAAAAGCCTGGTCCAACATGGCAAACACCTCCTGCTGATTCTGCCGGGGCTGGCGCGGCGCGCGGCGGAGCGGGCGCCGGCGCGGCGGGACCGGGCGCAGCGGCCGCCCCGGGCGCACAGGCCCGCGGGCGGATGGTTTGGCTTGCATGGCAGGCCTCACCCGCGGTCAACAATCGCGAAGGTCAGTTCGGCGTTGACGGCGCGCTGGCCGTCCACCCAGGCCGTCGCCTTGCCGACGCCGACCGGGCCGTGCCGTTCGATCAGCTCACATTCCAGGGTGAGCACATCACCGGGGACAACCTGGCGGCGGAACCGCGCGTTCTTCACCCCGCCGAACAGCGCAAGCTTGCCCTGCGCGCCTTCCTCGCTGAGGGCGGCAACCGCGCCGCACTGGGCCAGCGCTTCCAGGATCAGCACGCCGGGCATGACGGGCTGGCCAGGGAAATGCCCCTGGAAGAAGGGTTCGTTCATGGTGACGCACTTGACGCCGCGGGCCCACTGGCCGGGGGTGTAATCGGTGATTTTATCCAGCAGCGCAAACGGATAACGGTGGGGCAGGATCAACGCGATCTGCGCAGCCGTCAGCGCGCGCGGCGGGTCGTTTGGAACAATCGCCATTGCTCAGCCCTCCCAGCGTTTGAAGATGACCGCGGCATTGTGGCCGCCAAAACCGAGCGAATCGCTCAGCGCATATTCAACCTGTTCGGCAACGCCCTGGTTCGGGATGTAATCAAGGTCGCAGGCCGGGTCAGGCTGCTGCAGGTTGATGGTGGCCGGCAGGAAGCCTTCGTGCAGCGCCAGGGCGGTGAAAACGCCCTCCACGCCGCCGGCCGCGCCAAGCAGGTGGCCGGTCATCGACTTGGTCGAAGAAATGCGCAGCTTGGCGGCATGGGCGCCGAAAGCCGCCTTGATCGCCGCGGTTTCACAGGAATCGTTGAGCGGGGTGCCGGTGCCGTGGGCGTTGATGTAGCCGATGGCTTCAGGCGCAAGGCCGGCGTCCGCCAAAGCCAGCTGCATGCAGGCCGCGCCGCCGACGCCGCCCGGGGCCGGCGCCGTGATATGGTGGGCGTCGCAGTTGGTGCCGTAGCCCACAACCTCGGCATAGATCCTGGCGCCGCGGGCCTTGGCATGCTCGAGCTCCTCAAGCACAAGCAGGCCGGCGCCTTCGCCGATGACAAAGCCGCCGCGCTCGGCGTCAAACGGGATCGAGGCGCGGTTCGGATCGGTCGCGGTGGTCAGCGCCTTCATGCTGGTGAAACCGCCGACACCCAGCGGCGAGATGCAGCTTTCCGCACCGCCGGCAATGGCCAGGTCTTCGTATCCGTCGCGGATGCGGTGGAACGCATCGCCAATCGCATTGGTGCCGCCCGCGCAGGCCGTAACCGGCGCATAGCAGTAGCCTTTCAGGCCAAAGCGGATTGCAATCTGACCGGCGGCCATGTTGGCAATCGTCATCGGCACAAAGAAGGGGCTGACCCGGTCAAAACCCTTCTGCTCGCCCTTGGCATGCTCTTCCTCCATGTTGGGCAGGCCGCCGATGCCGGCCGAAACGATTGTGGCAAACCGGGCGGCGTCCTCCTGTTCCATCTTGATGCCGGCGTCGGCCATCGCCTCAATGGCGGCGGTCAGGGCGAACTGGGTGAAGCGGGCCATCTTGCGGCATTCGCGCTTGTCAAGGACTGCGGCGGGGTCAAAGTTCTTGACTTCGGCCGCGAGCTTGGTCTTGGAATTGCTGGTATCATACAGGGTGATGGGGCCAACGCCGCACACCCCCTGTTTGACGGCGGCCCAGCTTTCGGCCACCGTGTTGCCGGTGGGGTTAATGGTGCCCAGGCCGGTGATGACGACTCTGCGTTTGTCCATGATGGAATCCTCCGAATGATTCTACGTTTTGTATAATCGTGAGAGCTTTGGCTGAAATAGACCTAAAAATATACCCATGAAAAATTGTGGTGGACCGCACGCCGGTAGCGTGCCGGAAAAGCATGGGCCGCCCCTGCGACCCCAGCCCGATTCACCGCAATTTTTCTCATTTTTGGCGGCTTACCGGCCGCCGCTCACATCCCCATCCCGCCATCGACGCAGAGGACCTGGCCGGTGACGTAGGAGGCGGCGGGGCTGGCGAGGAAAGCCACGGCGGCGGCGACCTCCTCCGGGTTGCCGACACGGCCGGCCGGCACGCCGGCAAGGGCGGCGGCCTTGGCGGCTTCGGGCATGGCCTGGGTCATATCGGTCGCGATGAAGCCGGGGGCCACCGCGTTGACCGTGACGCCGCGGGCGGCAAACTCCTTGGCAAGGCTTTTGGTCAGGCCGATGAGGCCGGCCTTGCTGGCGGCGTAGTTGGTCTGGCCGGCGTTGCCGTGCAGGCCGACGACGCTTGAGATGTTGATGATGCGGCCGTAGCGCTGGCGCATCATCCGCTTGGCGGCGGCCTTGCAGCAGAAGAAGGCGCCTTTGAGGTTCGCGCTGATGACCTTGTCGAAGTCCTCCTCCTTCATCTGGAGGATCAGCTTGTCGGCCGTGACGCCGGCGTTGTTGACAAGCACATCCAGCCGGCCGAAAGCCTTGGCGGCCGCTTCAACCAGGGCCGTACAGGCGGCGGGGTCGGTCACATCGGCCTGGTGGGTTACCGCTTCCACGCCCTTTTCCCGGCAGGCGGCGGCGGTTTCCTCGGCCGCGGCCGCGTTGCCGGCATAGTTGACGCAGACGTTGAAGCCGGCTTCGGCCAGAGCCAGGCAGATCGCGCGGCCAATGCCGCGGCTGCCGCCGGTGACAAGGGCGGCCGGGCGGTCGTTCATTTCCATGTTGGCAGCCATCTTCAGCCCTCCTTGACGGCGGCAAGCGCCTTGGCGAATTCTTCGGCCGTTTCGACGGCGTAGCAGGTCATTGCGCTGCCGACGGTTTTCTTGATAAAGCCGCTGATCGCATGGCCGGGGCCGACTTCGACGACGGTGTCAACGCCGAGGTCAGCCAGGCGGCGGATCGTATCCTCAAGATAGACGCTGTTCTGCACCTGGCGGACGAGCAGGTCGGGGATTGCGTCGGTCTCGGCCTTTTCATGGCCGAGACAGTTGAAGAGCACCGGCAGCTGCATCGGTTTGAACTCAACCGTCTTGAACCGCTCTTCGAGCGCGTCGCCGGCCGGATGCATGAGGCTGGTGTGGAACGGGCCGCTGACCTTGAGCGGCACGCAGCGCTTGGCGCCGGCCGCCTTGGCGAGCTCGGCCGCCTTCTCGACAGCGGCTTTCTCGCCGCCGATGACGAGCTGGCCGGGGCAGTTGTAGTTGCAGATCTGGACGCAGCCGAGCGCCGAAGCCTCCTCACAGCAAGCCTGGAGCTTGTCACGGTCAAGCATGAGGACGGCGGTCATGCCGCATGCAAGGCCCTCGCTGGCTTTCGCCATCGCCTTGCCGCGGAAAGCCACGAGCTCGACGGCGGTTTTCGCGTCAAAGACGCCGGCGCACTCAAGCGCCGAATATTCGCCGAGCGAGAGGCCGGCCGCAAAGGCCGGGGCGACGCCGGCTTCGCGGAACATCGCGGTAACGCCGGCCGCAAAGGCAACCATGCAGGGCTGGGTGTACTGGGTCTGGTTGATGACGCCGTCTGCATCGGTAAAGCAGACTTCTTTGAGGTCGAAATCGACAGCCGCGGCGGCCTCGTCAAAGACAGCGCGGAACGCCGGGCTCTGCTCATACAAATCGGCCCCCATGCCGGCGTGCTGGCTGCCCTGGCCGGCAAAGACAAATGCTACTTTCATGGTCTTCTCCTTCTCTGCGTTACAGCTTCCCTGCCAGCCCTTCCATCTCGCCAAGGCGGGCTTTGCAGCCGTCCATCAGGCCGGCGAGGATCTCGGCCACAGGGCGGATGTCGTGCAGCATGCCGGCGACCTGGCCGGCCATCAGGCTGCCGGTGTCGGTGTCGCCGTCAAACACGGCGCGGCGCAGGCTGCCAAGCGTGAACTTTTCAAGCTCCATCTTGTCGGCGCCGGCCTTCTCCTGGCGGACATACTCGCGGGCCATCTTGTTTTTGAGCACCCGGACCGGGGTGCCGCCGATGCGGCCGGTCACGATGGTGTCGCTGTCCTTGGCTTTGAGCAGGGCCTTTTTGTAGTTTTCGTGGATCGGGCATTCCTGCGAGACAAGCAGACAGGTGCCGACCTGGGCGCCGCAGGCGCCCAGCGCGAGCGCCGCGGCCAGCTGGCGGCCGTCCGCAATGCCGCCGGCCGCGATGACCGGCAGGTCAACCGCGTCGATGACCTGGGGCACAAGGGCCATTGTCGTCATTTCGCCGACATGGCCGCCGCTTTCGGTGCCTTCGGCAATCACGGCGTCAACGCCGGCCTTGGCCAGGTGTTTGGCCAGCACGGCCGCCGCGACAACCGGGATCACGATGATGCCGGCTTCCTTCCATTTGGCGACATACTGGCCGGGGTTGCCGGCGCCGGTCGTGACGACGGGCACCTTTTCCTCGACAACAATCCGGGCGAATTCATCGGCGCAGGGGTGCATGAGCATGATGTTGACGCCGAAGGGCTGGTCGGTCAGTTCACGGCAGCGGCGGATGTGGGCGCGCAGCTCGTCGCCGCTGCGGATACCGCCCGCGCCGATCAAGCCGAGCGCACCGGCGTTGGAGCAGGCGGCTGCAAACTCACCGGTGGCGATGTTCGCCATACCGCCCTGGATAATCGGGTATTTTGTGCCAAGAATCTCATTGAGCAGTTTCATCGTAAACCGTTCCCCTTTCTGTTCATGCTTTTGCGCCTGTGTTGAACGAATCACCGACGGTGAACGCCATGCCGGCCCAGGTCAGACCGCCGCCGAAGCCGACGCAGGCGACCCGCATGCCGGCGCGCAGCTTGCCGGTTTCGGCCAGTTCATGCAGGGCCACCGGCACGCTGGCCGCGCTGGTGTTGCCGAAGCGCTCCATGTTTTTGTAAAACTTGGCGGGGTCGGCCTTGAGCTTTTTGACGCAGTGGTCAATGATGCGGCCGTTCGCCTGGTGGCAGACCACCCAGTCCAGATCGTCAAGGGTGAGCCCGCTTTCCTCCATGACGGCGTGCAGGCTGCGGGGCAGCGCATCCACCGCAAACCGGAACACCGCGCTGCCGTCCATCTTGATCGGGCCGCCTTCGGGCACCTCGATCGCAAGGTCGCCGCGGGCGCCCAGGTCCACGGCAAACGGCGCGTCGCAGAGCTTAAAGACGCCTGCGCCGGCCGCATCGCCAAACAGCACGCAGGTGCTGCGGTCGGTCATATCCATCAGGCGGGACAGATGCTCGCACCCGATGACCAGCGCGTACGGCCGGCTGCGGTCGGCCCGTGCAGCCAGCAGGCCGCGGGCGACCGCCGCGCCGTACACAAAGCCGGAGCAGGCGGCATTGATATCAAGCACCGGGATATCCTGCGCCAGGCCGAGTTCCTGCTGGATCAGGCAGGCGTTGCTTGGCGAAAGGTAGCGCCCGGAGATTGTGGCGCACAGGCAGCAGCCGATTTCCTTGGGATCAAGGCCGCTGTTTTCAAGCGCCTGGCGCGCCGCGCCGATTGCCATTGTGCCGGAATCTTCCCCCTCGGCGCAGAAACGCCGCTGGCGGATGCCGGTGCGGGTGGAGATCCATTCGTCGCTGGTCTCCACAATCTTGCTCAAATCGTCGTTGGTCACAACCTTGGCGGGCAGGTAGGCCCCGGTCGCAATCAGCTGGAATCCTTCCATGTTGTTCCCCCGTTATGTCATAGGTTCGTCATTTCCTGGCCATGTACCTGGCGAAAAAATTAAAAATTAAGAATGAAAAATGAAAAATGCGGTGAACGACGGCCCTCGGCCGCCAAAGATGCGCTGCGCGCCCCGGATTTTTCATCTTTCATTCTGCATTTCAATTACAGGCCGATCTGGCGGTACTTCTTGTACCGCTGTTCGGCCAGGGCCTTGCCGCCCATTTTGCACAGCTCGGCCAGGTGGCGTTCCAGCACGGTATCCAGCACGGCAAAGAGCTTGTCGTGGTCGCGCTGCGCGCCGCCGAGCGGCTCGGGGATGACCTCCTCCACAACGCCGCCCTGGTAAAGGTCCTGCGCGGTCAGCTTCATGACCTCGCACGCCTCGCCGCTGCGGGAGGAATCCTTCCACAGAATACTCGCAAAGCCTTCGGGGCTCAGAACCGAGTAGACGGCGTTTTCCAGCATGAGGATGTGGTTTGCCACGCCGAGCGCCAGGGCGCCGCCGCTGGAGCCTTCACCGGTGACCACCGCGATGACCGGCACGCTCAGCGCGCTCATCTCGGCCAGGTTGCGGGCGATCGCTTCGCCCTGGCCGTGTTCCTCGGCCTGTTTGCCGGGGTAAGCGCCCGGGGTGTCGATGAAGGTGATGATCGGCCGGCCGAACTTTTCGGCCTGTTTCATCAGGCGCAACGCTTTGCGGTAGCCTTCGGGTTCGGGCATGCCGAAGTTGTAGCGCATATTTTCCTCAAGCGTCGAGCCCTTGCGGTGGCCGATGACGGTAACCGGCATACCCTTGTAGCGCGCAATGCCGCCGAGGATCGCGGCGTCCTCGCCGCTGTGGCGGTCGCCGCGCTGCTCAAAGAAATCGGTGAAGAGGACGCTGATAAACTCATCAATATGGGGGCGGGCCGGGTGCCGCGCCAGGAAGACCCGGTCAGCCGGGGTGAGTTCGGCGCAGGATTCCAGCAGCTCGCCGCGTTTGGCGACAAGCTCGGCCATTTCGGCCGATTTGGCGATGCCGCCATCCGGCTGGGGGCCGACCGATTCGGTGCCGAGGATCTCTTCCTCCGGCATATCGGCGGCTTCGGGTGCAGCCGCGCGCAGCGTTTCGATCTGCGCGTCGATGGCTTCGACTTCCTTCAAAATTTCCTTAATCATGCGCTGTGTTTCCTCCCCTGGGTGTGCAGCTGCAAAAGCAGCGCGAGGGTTTTCTTCATCTCGGCGCGGGGCACGACCTGGTCCACGAAGCCGTGCTCAACCAGGAATTCACTGGTCTGGAAGCCCTTGGGCAGCTTTTCGCCGATTGTCTGCTCAATCACGCGGGGCCCTGCAAAGCCGACAAGGGCGCCGGGCTCTGCCAGCGTGATATCGCCCAGGCTGGCGAAGCTTGCGGTGACGCCGCCGGTGGTGGGGTGGGTCAGGTAGGAGATGTACAGCCCGCCTTTTTGCTGGAACCGCTGGATCGCCGCGCTGGTCTTGGCCATCTGCATGAGGGAAAAGATGCCCTCCTGCATGCGGGCGCCGCCGCTGGCCGAAAAGATGATGAGCGGCAGCTTCTTGTTTGTCGCATATTCCACCGCGCGGGTGATCTTTTCACCCACGGCGGTGCCCATGCTGGCCATGAAAAAGCGGCTGTCCATCACACAGGCAACGCAGGGCGCCCCGCCGATCTTGCCGGTGGCGGTGACAACGGCTTCCCGCAGGCCGGTCTTGGCCTGCTGGGCGGCGACCTTTTCAGGGTAGCCGGGGAAGTTGAGCTCATCCTTGCCGACAAGCTCGGCGTCGAGCTCACGGAAGGTGCCGTGGTCCAGCACAAGGCTCAGGCGGTAGTACCCGCCGATCGGCTGGTGGTGGCCGCAGTTGGGGCAGACGTAGAGGCTCTGGGCCCAGACCTGGCGGGTGGCGCGGCGCTCGCACTTTTTACACATCAGGAATTGCGGGGCCTGCCAGCGCGGCGCATCGGTGCCGGCGTCGCGCTTGGCCTTCAGCTGGAACACCCGTTCGCGGGTGCCGGCGGCAAACATCTTGCCTACGTTCATACGTCTGTCCTCCTCTTCGGGTTGCGGGGTATCGGGTGGATTATTCAGCGTGCTCGGTGACGTAGTTGAAGATGTCGCCGACGGTCTTCATGTTGGGCAGCTCTTCGTCAGGGATCGAAACGCCGGTGGCTTCCTCGATGGCCATGTTCAGTTCGACGGCGTCGAGGCTGTCCGCGCCGAGATCATCGGCGAGGCTGGCTTCCATCGTGATCTTGTCGGCGTCAGCGCTGAGGGTTTCCACAATAATGTCTTTGAGTTCTTCGAAAGTCATGGGGAATTCTCCTTTTCTATGTATGGCAATTTGATGCGGTGCCCGCCCCTGCCGGGGCTGGCTGCCGATTTTACCTAAATTTATTTAGGTAAAAAGACGATGTTATTATACACCCGCCCCCACATTTGTCAAGCAGGCAGCGGCCTGCGGCCGCACGGTTCGGCGTCTTTCACAAATTTCTGCCGGACGGGCCGGCGGTTTTCCAAAATTCACTGCATACAAAGCGGCTGCCGCGGCCCGGCCGGCCCCGTTTTCTCCGCCGCCGGGGAAAACGGGGCTATGCCTCGCGCCACGCCAACACCCCGCCCACAACCGTCGCTTTGACCTGCATGGCAGGGATCTGTGCTTCGGGGATAGTGAAGAGGTCGCGGTCAAAGACGGTGAAATCGGCGAGATACCCGGGCGCAAGGCGGCCTTTTTCGGCTTCGGCAAATTCGTTCCAGGCGCCGGCCTCGGTGTAGCAGCGCAGCGCCTGGGCGCGGGTGACGCATTCGGCAGGCTGCCAGGCCGGGCCGCCGGCGAGCGGTTTGCGGGTGATTGCGCTGTAGAGGTTGCGCCGCACATCCAGCGATTCGACCGGCGCGTCGGTGCCGTAGCTCAGGTGTACGCCGCGGCGCACTGCGCTGCCGAACGCATAGGAAGTCGCGGCCAGCGCCGCCCCGCAGCGGTCTTCCACAATTGTGTGGTCATAATCGAGGAAGATCGGCTGTACCAGCGCGCCGGCGTCCAGCCTGGCAAGCCTTTCCCACTGACCGGGCGTTGTCACCTGGCAGTGCACAACACCGTGGCGGTGCGGGTTGGCGCCGCCGTGGGCCGCGTTGACCGCCTCGATGACATCGAGCATTTCCTCCATCGCGGCGTCGCCGATCGCATGGGCGATGACCTGCATGCCGGCGCCGTCGGCAAGTTTTGCCATCCCGACCGCCTTGTCATATTCAAGGCAGCACAGGCCGTGCTCTTCCGGCGCATCGGCATACCCGCCGCGCAGCCAGGCCGTGCGCGCGCCGAGCGAGCCGTCCAGAAACAGCTTGAGCGGGCCGAGCTTCCAGCGGCGGCCCTGCGCGCCGGGGCGGAAGCCGGCGGCCCAGAAGTCACGCAGCTCGTCCGGCGTTTCGAGCGCGCATTGCAGCACAATCCGCACCGGCAGAAGCTGTTCCGCATCCAGTGCGGTCAGCGCGGCCATGACGGTGCGCCAGTCCCGGCTGCGGACATCGTTGGACTGCACCGTCGTCAGGCCAAGCGAAGCGGCGTGGGTGGCGGCGGCGAGGAAGGCGGCCTTGATCTCGTCAACGGTCTCGGCCGGCAGCAGCGGGCGGACCAGATTGACCGCATTGTCCCGCAGCAGGCCGTTGGGCGCGCCGTCGGGGCCAAGGTCGATGCCGCCGCCCGCCGGGGCCGGCGTGGCCGCCGTGATGCCGGCGGCGCGCAGCGCGGCCGTGTTGCAGACCATGATGTGGCCGCAGACCCGGTCGAGCAGCAGCGGGTTGTCTGGGCAGAGCGCGTCGAGGTCGGCGCGGGTCGGCATAGCGTGCGAACCTTCAAACAGATCCTGGTTCCAGCCGTTGCCGTAAACCGCGCGGCCTTTGGGCACGGCGCGGCGGCGCAGGAAATCGGCGCAGCGGGCCGCGATGTCGGCGGGGCTTTTCGCGCCGAACAGGTCGATCGAGCCGAGCCCGCGGCCGACATCGAGCAGGTGGCAGTGGGAATCGTTGAAGCCGGGCAGCGCCCAGCCGCCGCCGAGGTCGATGCAGGCCGTGCCGGCCGGCGCGGCCGCACGCAGTTCGTCGCCGCCCAGCGCCGCGATCCGCCCGCCGCTGACCAGCATCGCCGAAGCGCCGGGCCCGAAATGGGCGTTGTGGAAAAGTGTGTAGGACATGGGGGCCTCCGTGGGGGAAATTAGGCGTTGAGGTGGATCGGCGGCCCGCGGCCGCCTTAAAAAGCACACCCCACCCAAAAGCCCCCGGCCTTTCGGCCGGGGGCTGGCAGGGTTACACAGCGATGTGCGAAAAATTACCGCTGGATACGGCCGGAGCCGTCGCCGCCGGCGAGCTTCTCGACCTCGGAGACGGTGACCATGTTGTAGTCGCCTTCGATCGAGTGCTTGAGCGCCGAGGCCGCAACCGCGAACTCAACGGCGTCCTGGGTGCTCTTGCCGGACAGCAGCGCGTAGATCAGGCCGCCGCCGAAGCTGTCGCCGCCGCCGACGCGGTCGATGATGCGCAGCTCATACTTCTTGGAGAAGCAGTATTCGTTCGAAGCAACGTCGTAAAGCATCGCGCTCCAGCCGTTGTCCGAAGCGGAATGGCTCTCACGCAGGGTGATGGCGACCTTCTCGAAGCCGAACTTGTCGGCCAGCTGCTTGGCCACGCTCTTGTAGCCTTCGCGGTTGATCTCGCCGGCGTAGATGTCGGTGGCTTCGGCCTCGATGCCGAAGACGTCCTTGGCATCCTCCTCGTTGGAAATGCAGACATCAACATACTGGCACAGGTCGGTCATGGCGGCGCGGGCTTCCTCACGGGTCCAGAGCTTGCCGCGGTAGTTCAGGTCGCAGCTGATCTTGACGCCGTGGGCCTTGGCGGCCTTGCAGGCTTCGCGGCAGATATCGACAACATTGGGGCCCAGCGCCGGGGTGATGCCGGTGAAGTGGAACCAATCGACGCCTTCAAAGATCGCATCCCAGTCGAAATCGGCGGTAGAGGCTTCCTGAATGGCGGAGTGGGCGCGGTCATAGATACAGACCGACCCGCGCTGGGAAGCGCCCTTCTCATTGTAATAGATGCCGACACGGTCGCCGCCGCGGACAATCTTGGTGGTATCGACGCCGTAGCGGCGCAGGCTGTTGATCGCGCACTGGCCGATTGCATGGGCCGGCAGCTTGGTGACGAAGATCGCATCGGCGCCATAGTTGGCGAGCGAGACGGCCACGTTGGCTTCGCCGCCGCCGAAGGTGAATTCGAGGGTGGAAGCCTGGACAAAGCGCTCGTAGTTATACGGCTGCAGCCGGACCATCAGCTCGCCAAAGGTAACAACTTTCATGGGGATCATACTCCTTTTTTTGATTTTGGTGGGCGGGAGAAAGCGTTAGGAATGAGGAATTAGGAGTTTCGGTGGTTCGGCGCAGCCGCGCGGAACCACCATAATTCCTAATTCCTAATCTATTCCATCATTTCTGCACCAGGTGGATCGCAAAGCCGGCGATTTCGTCGGCCATATAGATCGCGGTGGTCTTGCCGTTCTTGACGACCTTGGAATCCATATCGAACTTGACGCCGCGCAGGCCGAGGTGGTAGATCGCACGATCGACGTTGTTGGTCTTGATCGCGATATGGCCATGGGTGCCGCGGCCCGGCTTCTTCATGATCTCGAACTCCTTCTTGCCGACGAAGATCGAGGAGTTGCCCGGCTTGACCGCCATATTCAGCAGCGCGCCGAGGGTTTCGGCCGTCTTGGCGGCTTCGGCCTCATCGGCCGAGTTGATGCCGATATGGCCGAGCTCGAGGCCGAGCATTGTATCGACGGCTTCCTTGCACATCGCAGTGATCTCGTCCCAGGCGCCGGCCTTGATCTTGTCCGACTTGCACATCCAGGTGCCGCCGACCGCAAAGATCTGGTCATAGGCCAGGTAATCGTTGACGTTCTTGGCGTTGATGCCGCCGGTGCACATCCACTTGGCGGTCTTGAGCGCGCCGCCGATGTTCTTGAGCATCGCAACGCCGCCGTTGGCCTCTGCCGGGAAGAACTTGATCGCCTCGCAGCCAAGGTTCATCGCCTGCTGCATCTCACCGGGCGAGCAGGTGCCGGGCATCATGATGCCGCCCTTTTCGATGACATGCTTGGTGACGTTGGGGTCGAAGCCCGGGCTGACGATGAAGGATGCGCCGGCCGCCATTGCGCGGTCCGCCTGGTCGATGGTCAGCACGGTGCCGGCGCCCAGCAGCATTTCCGGCACTTCCTCATGGATTTTCTTGATGCAATCTTCGGCGCAGGCCGTGCGGAAGGTCACTTCCGCGGCAGGCAGGCCGCCGGCCACCAACGCCTTGCACAGGGGCACAGCCTCGTCCACGCTGTTGAAAGCAATGACCGGGATGATGCCGATCTCATACACGCGCTCTACAATAGGATTCATAGCACATTCTCCTTACTGCATAGATTTGCCGCCGCCCTCGGCGCGGCTTTGAACGCGAAATTGGCGGGGTCATTCCGCGGTTCGGAACAGCATTCCGCAATTTGCTAGTTTTATTATACAAATTCGGTGGCTGCTCGTCAATCGGTCAAATTGCTCATTCCTGTGTCGGTGAATTTTGGCAAGATCGCGCGCGTTCCGCCATCCGGCATCCACTTGCGGAAATGGCGGCTTGCTGGTATACTTGGTTCCATAATACGGAACTTTCCCGGGCCGGGACCCGGGGCGGGTAAATGTGAATTTTTTGTAAATTCCGGGCGTTTTGCCGGAATTGGAAAGGAAAACCATGCAGCCACCCAAACAGCAGGAAGGCGGCGTGCAGAGCGTCGCGCGGATTTTCACCCTGATCGAAGTGCTAGCCTCCCACCCGGGCGGGGCCGGCCTGCAGCGGATTGCCGGCGAGGCAAACCTGGCCAAAAGCACCGCCCACCGGCTGCTGGGCAGCCTGGTTGCGCTGGGCTATGCCGCGCAGGACCCCGCCACCGGGTACTACCGGCTGACGCTGAAGATGTTTGAAATTTCTTCCGGCATTGTCAACAACATGGACATTATGGCGGTCGCGCGGCTGCACCTGGAACGGCTGAGCCAGCGCACGGCCGAGGCCGTCCACCTTGTGATCCGGGACGGGGCGGACGTTGTCTATATCTACAAAACCGAAAGCAGCCCGATGCGGATGGCAAGCCGGGTGGGGCTGCGCAGCCCTTTGTACTGCACCGGCGTGGGCAAGGCGATCCTGGCCACGCTGCCCGACGACGAAGTGGCCGAAATCTGGCGGCACAGCCGCCCGCAGAAGCTGACCGGCCGCACCGTGGCAAGCCTGGAGGCCCTGACGGCCCAGCTGGCCGCTGTGCGCCGCAGCGGCTATGCGATCGACGATGAGGAGAACGAACTCGGGGTGCGCTGCGTTGCGCTTGCGATCCCCGGCCCGGGCGGCCGGGCCGAAAGCGCGTTTTCCATCAGCGGCCTGGCCCCCTACATGACCGCCGACCGCATCCGCCGCATCAGCGCCCTGGCGCTGGAAACCCGGGACGACATTTTGCGGGAGATGGGGCTGAAAGGGTGAGCAGCCCCCTGCAAGAGCGCCCCGGCCGGATTGACAACCCTTTCCCCGCCGCGTATACTGAAAGCTGACCCGTTTCCCCTTTTTCGGCTTGACAGGAGGCTTTTGTCATGTCCCACCCCAGCACCGAAGCGGCCGGCGGGCCGTTTGTTCGGTTTTTGGCTTCCAGCCTTTCTTCCAGCCTGGTTGACCTGGCTGCGTTTGCGGTGTTCTGCGCCGCGCTGGAAGGCCCCCTTGGCGAAACGGCCGCGATCCTGGCCGCCACCGTTGCCGCGCGGGTGCTTTCCTCGCTGTGCAACTACCTGATCAACTATTTCCTGGTCTTTCACGCCCACACCGCGCACGGGCGTTCGGCCACGCTGTACACCACCGTCACCGTCATCAAAACAGCCTGCAGCGCGGTGTTTGTCGCGGCGCTTGCCAGGCTCCTGCCCGCCGCCGTGCCGGAGCTTGCGATCAAAATCCCGGTTGACTGCCTGCTGTTTTTTGCCAACTACCTTGTCCAGAAGCGGTTTGTCTATTGAGCCGCCCTATTACGCAGCATCCCCGCCCGGGGCAGCCCCGGGCGGGGATGTTTTGGTTTTCAGGCTTTATGCAAACCAGAAGCCGCTGTAATCGTATTTAAAGGTGCGGTAGTTCTGCATCGTGCAGTCGTAAGCATATTCACGGATCAGCTCGCCGTCGGCGTTGTATTCGCCGAAGACCATCGAGATGCCGCTGTTGACCGCCCAGTGGCCCGAATCACCGATCTGGGAGCCGTTCGAGACAATGCTCGAATACGGCACGTCAAAGCTCTGCTCGAGCGAGAAGGTCCGGGCGTTTTCATCAATCTTGTAGACATAGACCTGGCTTTCCTCATGGCCAAGGCCGTACAGGTCGGTGCCGACGGTATCGGCCAGGTCCGGCTCATAGTCGTCGCGGCTGCTCAGCGCCCAGTAGTTGTTGTTGTACACCGCCAGATAGTAGACGCCCTCGGTATCGCCGGCGGCAAGGTATTCCACGCAGTGCTGCCCGTACTGCGGCACAAACTCACCGTCCTGCGCCAGGCAGTAAGAGGCATACGGCGTATCCGCCCAGAAATCCGTGTCGCCCGCCAGCCAGTCCAGCGTCGGGGTGCCGTGGATGTCGGTAAACTTCATGATGGTCGAAGTCTCGCGGGAGGAGACGATCACGCTGTCCTCCTCCGGCAGGTACTGCAGGCTGTTCAGGTGAATCCAGTCCCACTCGCCGGCCTGCCAGAAGAACGGGTCGGTCGCATTGATCGGGCGGGTCATCGCATAGTAATCGGCCAGCGTCTCGGTAAAATCGATGAGGTGGGTCACCTCGCCGGTTTCGATGTCGATCGAAAGCATCTGGTCCTCCACCGTCTCGGCGCCGGTGCGTTCGGCCAGCGCGAGGATTTCGCCGTCCGTACCGAAACCGATGTCATGGTGCAGCGCCCACTCGCCAAGGTCATAGACCTGCTCCACCCGGCCAAGGCCGTTGATCCGCGCCAGCTTGGTGGCCGACACGCAGGTGATGATATCGTTATCCACAAACAGCACCCGGTCCAGGCCGTAGCCTTCCAGCACCATCTCATACCGCAGCACGCCGGCATCGTCATACAGGAAGCCGTACCCCAGGTACCCGTTGACCCGCATCATGGTGAACAGGCCTTCGGCCTGGGCTTCCTCGGCGGCGGGGCCGTCGGTAACTTCCAGGGTGGTGTCATAGCCGGATTCCGTTTCCGGCATTTCGATCGTGAAGCTGACGTTCTGGCGCAGGTTGCCCCAGGAACCGACAATTTCAAGCGTGACGGTGTTGGTTTCGCCCGGAACAAGGCCGATGATCTGGATCTCGTGGGTGCGGGTGTTGGGCTGGCCATCGGCTTCGGCCGCCGTGGCCGTGAAATCGGGGATGTCCTCGTCTTCCACATGGACGGTGTAGGTCACATGGGACGCAACATCGGTTTCAAAATAAAGGTAGAGCCCGTTCGCCCCCGTGCCGTAGGGGTTGAGCACCGCAAGCGGGTTGGTGGCGGTCCAGGCCATGCCCATCCCCTTGAGGGATTCAAGCGCCTGGTCCAGCCGGTCCTGCACCGCGCTGTCATAGAAAGTGAAACCGTCCTCCTCAATATCGGTGGGCACAAGCCGGATGACCCGGAGCTGGTCGCTGTTGAGGTCGGCTTCGGCAAATTCGATGCCGAGCGAGGCATCGCTGCCGAGCACTTCGCCGGTATCGATGGCCCAATCGGAACGGACAACCGTTTCCTGCGCGGTAAACGCCTTGGAAACAGCCAGCACAATGAAGGGCGCCGCCACCAGCAACAGCAGCACAACGGCAACCGGGATCACAAAGCGTTTTTTCAGGCGGCGTTTCGGTTTTTCATTTTCCATGGTGAACGCACTCCTTTCAAGGCGTTACAGCGGCCAATAGTTGACAGCGATCAGAATAATCCCCAGCACGGTGAGCACCGCGCCGGTCAGCCGGTTGAGCAGCAGCGTGGTGGCGCGGGTTGCAATGCGCGCCGCAAACTGTGCCCACCCCAGGGTGAAAATAACGCAAAGAAGCAAAAGATCAAGGCGCGGCGCGCTGCCCAGCGCAAAGTGGCTGACCGCGCCGGTCAGGGCGGAAAAGGTCATGATGAAAACGCTGGTGCCGACGGCGGTTTTCAGCTCATAGCCCAGCACCATTGTGAGCACCATCAGCATCATCATGCCGCCGCCCGCGCCGAAGAAACCGCAGACCAACCCGATCGCACTGCCGCCGAGCACCCCTTTGAGCACCTTGACGGCGGTGGATTCGCCTTCCAGCGTGCGGCGGGTGGAGGTAACCGGGAAAATCAGGAATTTCAGCCCCAGAAACAGCACCATCAGCACCGAGGTGTTGCCCAGCGCCGCGCTGGGTACCAGGCTGGAAAGGAAACTGCCGAAGGCGGTCATAATCAGCACGCTGACCATCATGACCAGGCCGTTGCGGATGTCGATGGTGCGGTTCTTGGCATAGGTATACGCGCTGGCCGCGCTGGCCAGCACATCGCTTGCCAGCGCAATGCCGATAGCGTTGTACGCGTCAACGCCAAGGAAGGTCACCAGCATCGGGGTGATGACGGTGGCGGCGCTCATGCCGGCAAAGCCGGTGCCGATGCCCGCCCCCGCCCCCGCGAGGAAACAGATCCACACCTCATAGAGATATTCGTTCAAACACAGCGGCCTCCTTTTGGTATGACCGGGCCGCAGGGTCGCACTGCTGCGGGCGGTTTTTTGATGCGCTATCCCAATATACCACATTCGCCCCATGAAAGCAAAGCCACAAAAGCATCTGGCTGCGGGGAATCTGAAAAAATTCATGAATTTTTTATGAAAGTACCGCCGCCGGCCCGCGCCGCGGGGATTGACACCTGCCGGCCCGCGCGGTAGGATGTAATATGGGGTGTGGGCGCGCGCTTTGCGCTGCCTGCGCCTTGCATTTCTGTTATATCGGAGGTTTCCATGTCCACCGCAACCACCCTTGCGCCGGCGCTGCGCGACCAGCTGCGCACCGTTGTGCAGCTGAGCATCCCCGCCGTGCTGGCCCAGGTTTCGGCCACCGCCATGCAATACATCGATGCAACGATGGTCGGCAGCCTTGGCGCCAACGCCTCGGCCGCCATCGGGCTGGTATCCAGTTCCACCTGGCTGCTGGGCGGGCTGTGTTCGGCCGCCGCCACCGGCTTTGCGGTGCAGGTGGCCCACCGCATCGGCGCCGGGCAGGATGACCGCGCCCGCGCCGTGGTGCGGCAGGCCGTGGTGTTTGCGGCCTGGTTCGGGGTGCTGCTGGCCTGCATCGGCGCGGCGGTCAGCGGGCCGCTGCCGGTCTGGCTGGGCGGCGCTGCCGCCATCTGCCCCGATGCGGCGGCCTACTTCCTGATTTATTCCGCCGCGCTGCCGGCGCTGCTTGTGCAGCAGATGTTCGGCTCCATCCTGCAGTGCAGCGGCGATATGCGCACCCCCAGCCTGCTCAATGTTCTGATGTGCCTGCTGGACGTTGTGTTTAACGCGTTTTTGATCTTCCCGCAGGTTGTGCTGGGGCCGGTGGTTCTGCCGGGGGCCGGCATGGGGGTGGCGGGGGCCGCGCTGGGCACCGCGCTGGCCCAGGCCGTTGTGGCGGTGCTGATGCTTTGGGCCGTGCTGGTGCGCAGCCCGCGGCTGCGGCACCTGGGCGGCAGCTGGCGGCCGGACGGCGAATGCCTGCGCACCGCCGCGCGGATTGCGGTGCCGGCCGCAGCCGAGCGCGTTACCCTGAGCGCGGCCCAGATCGCCGCCACCCGGATTGTCGCGCCGCTGGGCACGGTGGCGGTGGCGGCCAATTCACTGGCCGTGACGGCCGAGAGCATGTGCTATATGCCGGGGTACGGCATTGCGGCGGCTGCCACCACGCTGGTGGGCCAGAGCCTTGGCGCCAAAGACAAAGCGCTGGCCAGGCGGTATGCGCGGCTGGCCACCGCGCTTGGCGCCGCGGTGATGGCCGGCATGGCGGTGCTGCTGTTTGCCGGGGCAGGCGCGCTGTTCCATGTCCTGACCCCTGACGCCGAGGTACGGGCGCTTGGCGCCCAGGTGCTGCGGATTGAAGCCTTTGCCGAACCGCTGTTTGCGGTCAGCATTGTGGCGGCGGGCGCGCTGCGCGGCGCCGGCGACACCCTGGGCCCCAGCGTGCTGAACCTTGTGAGCATGTGGGGCGTGCGGATTACGCTGTCCGCCGCGCTGGCCCCGCGCTTTGGGCTGCCCGGCGTCTGGTTTGCCATGTGCTTTGAGCTCTGCGTGCGCGGCCTGCTTTTCCTGGCCCGGCTGCTGCGCGGCAAATGGCTGGAAAAAAGCGTACTGTGATGCAAAAGATGCGGCCTGTTGCAAAACAGTCCCCCAAAATATGGCAAAAATTTTCCCCTCAAAGGAAATGCTTCCTTTGAGGGGGTTTGCCTTGCTGCATCTGCTTTTCTGTGCAACCCGCTGCTGCAACCTCATTTCGCAGCAGGCGCTTCTTTTTTCTCTTTGGGTTCTGCGTCCGGGCCTGCCGCGCCGAAAGCCGTGTCCCCCGGCAGGCGATCCTCCTCCACCACAAGCCCCGGTTTGCCGCCGCGGCGGGCTTCGAGCAGGAAGAGCCAGGGGCGGCCGCCGGGCGCATTTTTGGCAAAGGCAAGCCGCTTGGGCTCCAGCCCGGCCGCGGCGAGCACCGCAAACACCCGGGCCAGCTGGTCGGGCCGATGGCAGAGCGCAAACCGACCGCCGTACCGCAGCGCCCGGGCTGCCGCGGCCGCCACATCCTCAAGCGTGCAGCCGCCTTCGTGCCGGGCGGCGGCGCGGCGCGGGTCGGGGCTTTTTTGGCCGGCCGTAAAATAGGGCGGGTTGCAGGCGACAAGGTCGTACTGCCCGCGGGCCGGGCCGGCGGTGCAGAAACCGCGCAGGTCGGCGCAGCGCGGCTCGATGTGGGCGGCGGCGGGGCCGTTTTCCCGCACGGCCTTCGCGCACAGAGCGCTTGCCGCCGGGTCCACTTCAACCGCCGTGCACCGGCCGCGGTGGCCGGCGTCATGCCAGCACAGCGCAACAATGCCGCAGCCGCTGCCAAGGTCGGCGGCGGTCTCCTGCGGGCGCGGCGTGCAGAACCGGGCAAGCAGCAGCGCATCGCTGCCAAACTGCGCCCCCGGCGCGGTCAGCACCCGGGTGCCGTTGTCAAGAATTTCGGTGCGCATGGCGCAAACTCCTTCGCAATGGTCTGCGGCCCTGCAAAGCGGCGCCCCCGGAAGCGGCCGCCGCCCCGCCGCAGACGATACAGCATACAAAAGACCGGCCAGACACAGGGGCCGGGCCGGCCGGGGATTATACGGTGGTGAGCAGGATTTCTTCCTCCGGGCGTTTGGGCACGCAGTAATCGCGGTTTTCGTCCAGATAGTAGCGGACGCTGCCGTTTTCCATCGGCACAACGCGGCTTTCGTGTTTGGGGTAGCCGAGCGCGACAACGCTGTGCAGCCGCAGCCGGTCCTGGTCGGCCAGGCCAAGCAGCGCCTTGATCTGTTCGCGGTCAATTGCCCCCATAATGCAGCTGCCAACGCCATACCCCCAGGCTGCCGCCGTGATGCTGCCGAGCGCGAGCCCTGCGTCGGTATCGTTGACGCCGGGCAGGCTTTCATCCTGAAAGACAGCGAGGAAGGCGGTGGGGGTTTCATCGGGGGCGGGGCGGCCCTGGTCCGGCGGCAGATACGCCGCCCAGCGCACCAGCTGGTTGACCGCAGCCACCGCAGCCGGGGTTTCGATCACCGCATATTTAAGGGTCTGGCGGTTCGCGCCGCAGCTGACAATCCGCGCGGCTTCGATGCAGGCGCGCAGCACGGCTTCCGGCACGGGTTTGGGCCAGAAACGGCGGTAGGTGCGCCTGGTGCGCAAAAATTCCAACACGTCTTGCATGGGGAAACCTCCTTGTTGATTGCGCGGGGCGCCCGAGTTCTGCGCGCCGGCGCAGAGCTTCCGGGCGGAGCGCCCCTTTTTGCTTTCTTTTATTATACCGTTCCCTGTTTCAGGAATCAACCACCGTCCGGGTTCGGCCGATGCCGACCGCGGCCGAAGCGATCTGCCGCCAGCTTGCGCAGCCGCAGATGCCGTCGGCCGTCAGGCCGAAGCTTTGCTGGCAGGCTTTGAGCGCGCGCTGGGTGGCGGCGCCGAAGATACCGTCCAGCCCGCCGGCCGAATACCCCAGCGCGTTGAGGGCGTCCTGCAAAATCAATACATAGGTGTTGCGGTCGCCGCGGCGGCAGGTGGGGTACCCGGCCGTTGTGTTCGGGCAGGCCGGCGTGCCGTAGCGTCGGTCAAAGTGCACCCAGGTCGGGGTCATGGAAAGCGGTTCGACATATCCCCAGGCGCCGGTGGCGGCGGCCGCCGCGTGAATGCGCCGCCGGGCCGCCGCGCCCGAACTTTGGCCGACATCAAACGCAACGCCGGCATAGTGCTGGCTGGTGGTGCCGTGGCCGCCTTCCCAGATGCGCCTGAAGGCGTAGCCGACCGGGATGCCGGCGCCGTAACGGCGGCGGGTCAGGTTCCAGGCTTCCATGGCGGCGGTTGTGGTCCAAAGCACGCTGGCCCGGCTGGCGCCGCGGAATTCCCGCACGGTCAGCGTGGTGCCGGTCGCATACGGCATCGGGTCGGAAAGGGCAAGGTCCGGGTAAACCAGGAACTGCCGGTTGTAGGCGTCATAGACGAAGAGCTTTGGCATGGTGGGCCTCCTCGCTGAAAAGATCGATGGGTTTCAGGTTTGCGCCGCGGCGGCCAGAGCCTCCCAGGTGGCGTCGTCCACCAGGCCGAGCGGGCGCAGATCCACCGCAAGCTGGAACGCATCCAGCGCTTGGACGGTGGCGGCGTCAAGAAAGCCGGTTTCCGCCACAAAAGCCGCGCCGGGCCAGCTTGCCGCAACCGCGTTGAGCCAGCTTTGCAGCGTGTGCACGGCCGGGCCGGCGCTGCCGGCCGCAAGCGCGTTGCCGGGCCAGACGCCTGCCGGCCGCGGGGTGGCCGTGCCCGGCGTGACCGCAAACAACGCCGCAGCGGCCCGGGTAAACGCCTGCCAGTCGGCGGTGTCCACCACGCCGGTCACCGGCAGCCCAAACGCGGCCTGGGCCGCGCGCAGAGCGGTTTCGGTTTCGGCGTCAAAGGTTTCGCCGGCGCCGGCAGCGCGCAGGTCGGGCAGCCACTGGGCCAGGAAATCCAGCAGCTGGCGCAGCACGGCCACGCTTGCGCCGCTTTCGCCGGGCTGCAGCACCGAAGCCGGCGCCGGCAGCGGGGAAAGCCGCGCCACCGGCCCGCTGGCAGAAAGCCGCATGGCGTTGTCATAGATGCTTCGCCAGGTGAGCGGGCCGACAATGCCGTCCACCGCAAGGCCCGCTTCCTCCTGCCAGGCTTCGACGGCATCCTGCGTTGCCGGGCCGAAGATGCCGTCAACGGCCGGCGCGGGCAGCCCGGCGTAATAGGCCGCCAGCAGCCGCAGATAATACTGCACGGCCCGCACCGGGGTGCCGGTATCTCCGGGGCGCAGCGTGCCGGGGAATACGCCGGGCAGCACACCGGGTTCGACAAGATTGTTCAGAACGGCCAGGGCCACCTGCTGCAGGAGGGCCCAGGTTTCCCGGCCGACGACGCCATCCACCGCAAGGCCGGTCAGATCCTGGAACGCGCGCACGCCGGCCGTCGTGCCGGCGCCGAAGATACCGTCCGGCGTGACGGTGGGCAGGTCATACTGGCTGGCCGCAACAAGCAGCCAGAGCTGGATGAGCCGCACCGCATCACCACGCGCGCCGGCGCGCAGCGGGCTGCCGGGGTAGGCGGTGCCGCCGGCGTCGCTCTGCACGGCCGCCCAGGCTTCAAACAGCGCCTGCCAGGTTGCCTGGCCGACAACGCCGTCCACCGCAAGGCCGGCCTGGCTCTGGAACGCGCGCACGGCCGCTTCGGTGCCGGCGCCGAAGTTGCCGTCCACCGTGACGGCGGGCAGAGATTCCTCATACAGGGCCAGGCCGCCGAGCCAGAATTGGACGAGTTCGACATACAGCCCGGTGTCCCCGCGCCGCAGCGTAACCCCCGGCCAGCTGCCGCCTGTCTGCACCCCGCCCAGGGATTCGCCTTCGCTTGTGAGCTGCGCAAGCCGCTTGACGCTGACGTAGATGTAGGTTGACGGCACAAGGGGCGCTTACCCCGGCTGTTCGGCGCCGCAGACGGCGCGGCTGACCGGGTGGCCGGCGGCGCGGTACTGGGCGGCGCGGGAGGCGCGCTGGGCGGCGGCAGCGTCCCAGAGCGCCTCGCTCACAATGGCCGGCACCGCCGGGTCCCGCCAGGAGGCCCAGGTTTCGGGCGGGCGCGGGCGGCGGATATACCGCTCGCCGACATCGATCGTCTCCGTCTTGCCGCCGCAGAAAAAGCCTTTGTATTTCGGGTTTTCAAGCACCGCCTTGACCGTGCGCGGCGGCACCGGCCGGCCGTCGGCACGGCCGAGGCCTTCGGCCGCCAGGGCGGCGGCGATCCGGCGCAGGCCGTACTCGTTTTCCACATACAGGTGGAAAATCCGCCGCACGGTTTCGGCTTCGGCGGGTTCCACATACAGCCGCCCGCCCCGCTTGCGGTAGCCGAGCAGGCTGGAATTTCCATAGATCCGCCCGTTCTGGATTCCCTGCTCAAACACGATCTTGGTGCGGGCGCGGGCGCTTTCGGCTTCAAGCTGAGCGCCGAGCGCCATAAACTGCAGCATCAATTCATCACTGGCGCGGAACGTGTTGAGGTTTTCTTTGAAGAACCAGACCATAACCCCGCAGGCCTTGAGCCGGTCCTTATAAACAAGGCATTCCTTTATATTGCGCGCAAACCGGGCCACATCCTTGACGACGATCATATCAAACCGGCCTGCCTCGGCGTCCGCAATCATCTGAAGAAAACCGCTGCGCGCGCTTGCCTTGGTGCCGCTGACGGCGGCATCGGTGTACGCGCCGGCATACGTCCAGGCCGGCGTTTGTGCAATCAGGCGGCGATAGGTTTCGTGCTGGTTGTCAAGGCTGTGGCGCTGGGCGGCGCTTGCCGTTGAAACCCGCGCATATTCCACCACCCGCAGCGGCAGGCGGTATACGTCGGCCCCGGCGTTGACTGCGCGCAGAAGCCCGATGTTCATCGCGCCGGCCCCGCGGACGGAGCGCTGCAAAAACACTTTGTAAGCATACGATCACCTCCACTGGTAAGCTATGCGAAAGGCGGGAAAAATTTTCCGTCATTTTTTTATTTTTTCCGCTTGACAACCGCCGAAAGATCTTGTATAATAATCAAGCACTCTTTTGGAGGGCACAGATGGCGGTATAGCTCAGTTGGCTAGAGCATTCGGTTCATACCCGAAGTGTCACCGGTTCAAATCCAGTTACCGCTACCATTGACAGAGTTTCGCTAAAATAAGGGGGACGTTGCCTGCAATAGTGGGCGAGGATGTCGGAGATTTTAGCGAAGCTCTGTGTTTCTAAGGCCCGTTGGTCAAGCGGTTAAGACACGGCCCTTTCACGGCTGTAACATGGGTTCGATTCCCGTACGGGTCACCAAAAAGCATCTGCTTTGTGTAAGGCAGATGCTTTTTTCTTTGCTGTTACATTAAAATCCGCCGCCGTACGGGAATCGAACAGCCCGGCCGCCCAGTACGCCGCAAAAAGCAAGGGCAATATCGCGGGGTGCAAGGGCGCCGCACAGCGTCCTGCCGCGCCTTCCCCTTCTTCCCGTTTCCCTGCGCCCAGGGATCGCCCCTTGTGCCGTCAACCTAGCTTATCTTATACCAGGTCGCGCGGCCAACGACGCCGTCGGCTGTCAGGGAGAAGTACCGCTGGAACGCCCTGACGCTTGATTCGGTGTCGGCGTCAAAAGTGCCGGTCACGGCCGGCTTGCCGAAGGCCGGGTAGTCCTTCGCAATGCGGGAAAGCTGCCGCTGGATCGTGCGCACCGCGGTGCCGGTATCGCCGCGGCGCAAGGCGGCGCCCGGATAGCTTTGCGGGATATCGGTCAGGTTGGTGCTGCGGGCAAGCTCCACCCGGCTGCCGTAATAGTACCGCAGGATTTCCAGCGCCGTCTTGCCTTCCCGCGCGCGGTCAACCGTGCCCCACTGCGACATCCCGTCGCAGCTGACAAGCTTGCCGTCACAGTATTCGGTAAAATAGGGTTCGGCGTCGCCGCTGCGGCGCACATAGGTGTTGAAAAGTTCGGCAGTCAGCCGTTCCATCACGGCGTAGACGGTGCGCCCTTCGGTATACGCCTGGTCAACGGCCGGCGACCCTGTGATGTTGAAGCTGTACCCCCGGCTGGGGTACCATTCGGTCCAGATGCGGTTGAGCGCCAGGCTGATCTGCGCCAATATATTGGCTTTAAGCGCCTCTTCGGGCCAGGTGGGATACACTTCGCTGGAAGCGACGTTGGCGATATAATCCTGGAAGCGGACTGTGACGTTGCGGGCATTTTCGGCCGGGCGGCCCAGATGCACCGTGATGCTGCGCGGGATCACCACGGCGCCGAGCACCCGCGCCCCGGCGGCCGGGGCCGGGCCGCTGCCCCCGCCGCCGGCATAGAGCGGGTGGGGCGGGATTGTGATTTCACTTTCGGCGCGCAGGGTCGCGGTATCCAGCGCAGCGGCGGCCGGCAGCAGCGCGATCCGCGCCACGGTGCGCTGGCCCGCAAACAGCTGGATGCCAAACATCCGCAGCGGCTGCCAGCCTTCACACTCGGCCAGCAGGCTGTACACGGCATAGGGCCGGGCGGCCGGGTTGGGCGCCAGGCTCAGCGCCGGGTCAGGCGCGGGCAGCGCGCCGACCCGGGCAACGCCTTCGGCGTCGGTTTCCTGCCGAAAAACAACGAGACCCGCCTCGTCAAACACCGTTACCCGCACACCGGGCTGCGGCCCGGCCTTGCCGGCCAGCGTAGCGGCCACCCATAGACTGCCAGTTTCCATATACAAACACCTCCTTGCCCCAGCCTATGCCGCGCGGCCGGCCGGGGTGAACCGGGCACGCAGCCCAAAAAACCTTTCGCCTATCCGCCATTTTCTCTTGCGCCGGGACGCTTTTTTGAGTATAATACAGGATAGCCTCTGCGCGGGGCGCGCCCCGCGTTACCAAATAAAAGTTCACATACAAAACAGAAAGGGAACCGTATGCCATCTTTGCGCGAAGAAATTGAAAGCCGGCGCACCTTTGCGATCATCTCGCACCCGGACGCCGGCAAAACCACCTTAACCGAAAAACTGCTTCTTTACGGGGGTGCGATCCAGACCGCAGGCTCGGTCAAAGGCAAGCAGAGCGCCAAGCATGCCGTGTCTGACTGGATGGACATTGAAAAACAGCGCGGTATCTCGGTCACTTCGTCGGTGCTGCAGTTCCATTACCAGGGCAAGTGCATCAATATCCTCGATACCCCGGGCCACCAGGACTTCTCCGAAGATACCTACCGCACCCTGATGGCGGCCGACTCGGCCGTCATGGTCATCGACGCGGCCAAGGGCGTTGAGGCGCAGACGATCAAGCTGTTCAAGGTCTGCACGCTGCGGCATATCCCGATCTTTACCTTTATCAATAAAATGGACCGCGAAGCCCGCGACCCGTTTGAACTGATGGAGAACATTGAGGAAATCCTTGGCATCAAGACCTACCCGATGAACTGGCCGATCGGCTGCGGCAAAGGGTTCAAGGGCGTGTTTGACCGTAACGCCCGCCGCGTACTCGCGTTTGAGGGCGACGGCCGCGCAAACGGCGTCAAGATGGTGGACGAGATTGCAGCCGAGCTCGGCGACCCGGCGCTCGACGCTTTGATCGGGGCCGACAACCACGCAAAACTGGCGGAGGACATTGAGCTGCTTGACGGCGCAGCCGAGGAATTTGACCTTGCGGCCGTCCACCGCGGCGAGCTCTCGCCGGTGTTCTTCGGGTCGGCGCTGACCAACTTTGGCGTTGAGCCGTTCCTGAAAGAGTTCCTGCGGCTGACCCCGCCGCCGCTGCCCCGCCCCGATGCCGACACCGGAGAGACCGTGGCGCCGACGAGCGAGGATTTTTCCGGCTTTATCTTCAAAATCCAGGCCAATATGAACAAGAACCACCGCGACCGCATCGCGTTTCTGCGAATCTGCTCGGGCAAGTTTGAGCGCGGCATGGAGGCGTTCCATCTGCAGGAGGGCAAAAACATCAAGCTTGCGACCGGCACGAGCCTGATGGCCGACGACCGCGCGATTGTGGCCGAGGCCTACGCCGGCGACATCATCGGCCTGTTCGACCCGGGCATCTTCTCGATCGGGGATACGCTGTGCAACCAAAAGCACAAGGTGCGGTTTGCCGGCATCCCGACCTTCGCGCCCGAGCATTTCGCCCGGGTGACCCAGGTCGATACAATGAAGCGCAAGCAGTTTGTCAAGGGGATGGAGCAGATCGCGCAGGAAGGCGCGATCCAGATCTTCCGCGATCTCGGCGCCGGCATGGAGGAGGTCATCGTCGGCGTGGTCGGCGTTCTGCAGCTTGAAGTGCTTGAGTACCGGCTGAAAAACGAGTACAACGTCGATATCCGGCTGCAGAGCCTGCCATATGAGTACATCCGCTGGATTCTGAACCCGGCCGATGAACTTGACCCCAAACACCTTGACATTACCTCGGACACCCGGCCGGTGGAAGACCTCAAGGGCAACCGGCTGCTGCTGTTCGGCTCAAGCTGGAGCATCAACTGGGCCAAGCAGCACAACCCCGATTTGAAACTGTCGGAGTTTGGGAATTTGACGTTTTAAGGGGATGTTGGCGAGGAGGTTTGCGGCCGTCCCCGGTTTGACCACGGGCAACGCCTTACGTCCGTAGGGGCCGATGCCTGCAGCGGCCCGGGGAACCCCGCGCCGCCGCGAACGCTCCGGGCGGGCGCTGCCCGCCCCTGTGGCCTCCATATTGCAACCCTCTACCCATCATTTTTTCGAGGCGATCGCCCAATCGCCAATCCACCACATGTTTCATTTCCCGACGAGGTTTTTATGGCTGATTTACTTCTTCGCGGCGTCGCGCTGGCGGCGCCGGCGCGGGCCGGGGCCGGCGTTTGCCGGCTGATTGTGCCGGTGCAGGCGGGCGATGCGGCCGCGGCCGCGGCGCTGACCGGGCCGGCGGCTGCGGCCGGCGACCTTGTGGAGCTGCGGCTTGACGCACTGGCTGACCGATCCCCGGCCGGGCTGGCGGCTGCCGTGCGGGCGGCGCGGGCCGCGGCCGGGCAGGCGCCGCTGCTTGTGACGATGCGCACGGCGCGGGAGGGCGGCGCGGCCGACCTTTGCCCCACCGCCTACGCCGAAGCGCTTGCAGCTCTCTGCCGCGACGCCGGCGATGCCTTCGACCTGCTTGATTTTGAGGTTTCGGCCGGCGTTGAAGCCCGCGCGGCCGTCCAGGCGGCGGCCGCCGCAATCGGCGTGCCGGTGCTGTTCAGCCGGCATTTCTTCCGCGAAACGCCGCCGACCGGCGTGATGGCCGACCTGCTGACCGGGATGGCCGACGACGGCGCGGCGGTGGCCAAGCTGGCCGTGATGCCTTCGGAACCGGACGATGCGGCCCGGCTGCTGGAGGCGACCGCCCTGGCTGCTTCCCGCCGGCCCGAAACCCCGCTGCTGACGATGGCGATGGGCCCCGCCGGCACGATCACCCGGCTGTGCGGCGCGGCGTTCGGCTGCTGCGCAAGCTTTGGCGCGCAGGGCGCGGCCAGCGCCCCCGGCCAGCCCGCCGCCCCGGCGCTGCGCGCCGCCCTGGCTGCGCTGGAAACCGCTTTGCAGGGGAATTAGCCGCCTCAACCGCTTTGCGTCCGCCCTGCGGCCCGCCTTGTGACGGGCCGCGGGGCGGTTCTGTTTTTTCGCCGGCCGGCGCGGAAACGAACCGAAAACGGGTTACAATGAAAGGGAACGCCCCGCCGGGCGCAGCCGGCCTTCCGCCATTGCCAAGTTCTGTGAAAACGTGTACAATAAAAGCAGATATCCCACACAAAAAGGAGGCCGGCCGATGGCGCAGGCAATGAACACGGCGCAGCGGCGCTGCGCGGGCGGCATAACCTATACGCTGACCCGCCGGCGGGTGCGCAACATCAACCTGCGGGTCCGGGCGGACGGCAGCGTGGCGGCTTCGGCTGCGCCGCGGGTGCCGGCCGGCGCGGTGGACGCCTTTGTGGCTTCACACGCGGGCTGGGTTGCCGCGGCCCAGGCCCGCGCGGCGGCCCGCCAGGCGGCTGAAGACGCGGCCCCCCTGCCCGACCCCGCCGTGGCCAAAGCCCGGATCACCGCGCTGTGCGAAACCTTTTTCCCGCTGTTTGCGGCGCTCTGCCCGGGCGGGCGGATGCCCCGCATTGTGGTGCGGGATATGAAAACCCGCTGGGGGTCCTGCAGTTTGCGTACCGGCACGCTGGCGTTCAGCCTGCGGCTGTGCACAATGCCCCCTGCCGCGCAGGAGTATGTGGTTGTGCATGAATTCTGCCACTTTGCCCACCCTGACCACAGCCCGGCTTTCTGGGCCGCCGTGGAAGCCGTTATGCCCGACTACCGCGCCCGCCGCGCGCTGCTTCGCACCGCCCCGCAGCCGTCGGCATAGCCTGTTGTAACCCGGTCTGGGAATGGTCCGCGCCTTGCCGTTTGTGCCCCGGCCGCATACGGACCGCCGTTTACCCAATGTGCGCGCTTTGCGCGCTGCGTCAAACCACAGGGAGGTTCCCCTTTGCCAGATACCAACAAAAAATACGCGACGCTGGTCAACAACACCATCCTGTTCGCGATTTCCAACTTCAGTTCCAAGATTGTCAGCCTGTTCATCCAGCCTTACCTGACCTATGCGCTGGAAAGCCCCGACGTGCTCGGCGTGACCAGGCTGATGCAGAGCGTGACCAACCTGCTGATTCCGGTGGTCAGCCTGGGGGTCAGTTTCGCAGTGATCCGGTTCGGCCTTGACAAAGAAAAGGACAAGGCCAGCGTTTTCATGAACGGCCTGGCCACCATCCTGACCGGTTTCACCGTCATGGTGCTGGCCTGGCCGGCCGTGCGGCTGATCCCGAACGCCGCGAACTACCTGGTGCTGCTGTACCTGTGCGTGCTTGCCAGCTGCCTGCGCACGCTGTGCACCCAGTTTATCCGGGCGCGGATGTGCAACCGGCTTGTCGCGGTGGACGGCGTGCTGACAACAGCCTCCCTGCTCGGGTTTTATCTGCTGTTTTTAAGCGTGCTGGACATGGGCGCGACCGGCTACCTGCTGGCGCTGTTCTGTTCCGACATCTGCTCGGCTCTCTTTGTCTTTATCGCGGGCGGCTGCGCCAGATTCTTTGACCTGCACAAGTTTGACAAGGCGCTCTGGCGTGAAATGCTGCGCTACTGCATGCCGATGATCCCGGCTTCGATCAGCTTCTGGGTGATCAACGCTTCGGACACCTTCTATGTCCAGGCAATGTGCGAAGGCATTGACGGCCGCAGCGCCGAAGCCTGGGTCGGGCTGCTGGGCACGGGGTACTACCTGCCGCAGATCATTACCTTTGTCGGGCAGTTTTTCTATGAAGCCTGGCAGCTTTCGGCCGTGACCGAGGAGGAAAACCGCGAAGCCTTCTTCTCCAAAATTTTCCGTGTGTATGCAAGCGTGCTGCTCTGCTGTGCGGCCGGCATCATCTGGCTGTGCCGGCCGATGATGCACCTGTTCCGCGCCGATTACTATGAAGCCTGGCAGTTTGTGCCGTTTCTGGTTCTGGCTTCCACCATCACTTGTTTAAACAATTTTCTGAACAGCGTCTACGTTGTGTACAAACGTTCGTCCAGTTCTTTGTACACCATGCTGGCCGGCGCGGTGCTGAACCTGGTTTTGAACTATCTCTTCATCCTCTGGCTCGGGCCGGTCGGGGTAACTTCGGCAAGCTTTTTGTCTTTGCTGCTTGTGTTTTTGCTGCGGGCACGGTCAACCCGGTCGCTGCTTGTCATTGATTTCCATGCCGGGCGGATGCTCGTGCAGCTGGGGCTGATTCTCATCGAAATTGCGGTTCTGTTCTATGTCGATGCCTGGGTGCTGCCCACAACGCTGCTGACAGCCGTGGTCTGCCTGCTCAACGCCCGCGAGGTGCTGAGTATGGCGCAGAAACTGCTCGGCATGGTGGGCGGAAGGCTGCGGAAAAAGGGCTGACCCCCACCGACAGGCGGGCGGCTTTTACGCCCCCGCAGGGGCCGGCGCCCACAGGCCCGGCCCGCCCGCAACGCCGCATTTTTGATGCGCGCCGCCGGCGCGCCCCGGGAGGCTCCTTTATGAACCTGATTTTCTCTGCTTTCGCAACGCTTGCAGGTTACCGCGAAAACGCCGACGCAAACCGCGGCACGGCGGCGTATTACCGCTGCCTTGTCGTCGCGCTTGCAAGCGCCAAAGCCCAGAACCCCGGCTGCTGCGTGGCGCTGGTGACCAACGCCCCGGTGCCCGCGCCGTTTGACGCCCAGCTGGCCGCGGCCGGCTGCGAGGTCTGGGCCTGCCCGTTTGATACCTTCCGCTACCCGGCCGATCTGCCCTGGTCGCTTGCCTTTTACAAGCTCTGCGCGCTGGGCTGGGTGCTTGAAAACAAAGGTTTTGACCGCCTGGCCATGGTGGATTGCGACACCTACACCCAATACCCGCTCGACGATCTGTTCCGCGAAGCAGCCGAGGCCGTGCTGCTGTATCAGGTGCCGCACCCGGCCAGCCAGCCGATGGCGGCTGCGATCAGCCGCTGCTGCGACGCCGCCTGGCCCGCCGGCGCGCCCCATGCGCTGGCCCACTACGGCGGCGAGCTGGTGGCGGGGCCGGCCGGGCTGCTGCGCCGGTTTCTTGCCCTTTGCGCCGAAGCCGACGCTGCGCTGCGCGCCGCCGGCACGCTGCCGCAGGACGGCGACGAGGTACTGCTTTGCCTGGCGGCCTGGCGCGCGGCCCAAACCGGGCTGCCCGTGCGCGGTGCCAACGCCTATATCTGCCGGTACTGGCTCGGCGCGCGGCACTACCTGGTTTCCACCAACTATTGCCTGACGCCGGTCTGCATTCTGCACCTGCCCGGGGCCGGCAAGGACCGCCAGCTCAAGCTGCTGTACCGGCGCTGGGCGCGGCGCGGGGCCTTCCCCAAACGGGAAGATGTGTGGCGGCTGTGCGGGTTCCCGCCCGCGCGCCCGCCGCTGCTGCGCACCGCCTGGGTGCGGCTGTGCGCGGCGCTGGGGCGGTAAAGCGCCCGGCGCCGCCGCGTTTGCGGCAAACGCCCGCCTTTTCTTTTGACGACAACCTTTCCTGCCGGAGGTGTTCCCATGCCAGACACATCCCTTACCCCTGCGCCCGGGCCGCGGCGGTTTCCGCTGGGCAAATGGCGGCGGGCGCACCAGAAAGACGACGACCGCCTGACCCCTTTGATGAAAGCGATCAAGGCCGTGCACAGCGCGACCTCCTCGGCTTCAACCAACCCGGAAGACCTGGAAAAGCAGCGCGCCGGGCAGGAGCTGTTCGGCAAGCTGGTCACCCCGGCGCTGGGCCTGCGCACCGACCCGCTCACGCTGCGCCACGGCCCGGTGCCTGTTCCGGCTGAGTGGGTGCGGCTGGACGCCGGGCATGACCGGAACCACGCCGTGCTGTACTGCCACGGCGGCGGCTACACCTGCGGCCAGCTGGGCTATGCGCGGGTGCTGGCCAGCAAACTGGCGCTGGCCACCGGGTTCGACGTGCTTTCGTTTGAGTACCGCCTTTCCCCCGAGCACCCCTACCCCGCCGCCGTGCAGGACGCCCTGGGCGCCTGGGACACGCTGGCCTACCTGGGGTACGGCGCGCGGGATATCTTTGTGGCCGGGGATTCAGCCGGCGGCAACCTGGCGCTTGAGCTGGCGCTGCGGCTGAAGGAGCAGGGCCGCCGCCAGCCGCGCGGGCTGCTTTTGTTCAGCCCCTGGACCGATATGACCGCCGCCGGCGCCAGCTATGCGGAGCGTGCCGACGCCGACCCGCTGCTGACCCATGAATATGTCGAATCGGTCCGGGCGGCCTACTGCGGCAGCCGCACCGATTTTGCCTCGCCCTGTTTTTCCCCGCTGTACGGCGACCTGCGCGGGCTGCCGCCCACCCTGATCCAGGTTGGCAGCAACGAGATCCTTTTTTCGGATTCCGAACGCCTGCACGCTGCGCTGCAGCGGCAGGGGGTGTTCAGCGTGCTGGAAGAATACCCCGATTGCTGGCATGTGTTCCAGCAGATGCCCACCCGCGCCGCCGCCCAGGCGATGGACAGCGCCGGCCGGTTTGTGCGCCGGGTGGTGTGAGCGGGGCCTGCTGCTCTCTTTTGTTTGCTGACCTTATTTCCTGAAAGGCGGTTCTTGCGTATGCCCCACACTTGGTACAAAGTGGATAATGTGGCCAAGGTGTTTTTGGCTTCGGTGACCAGGCGGGACCCGCGTGTTTTCCGCATCAGCTGCACCCTGACCGAGGAGATCAACCCCGACGCCCTGGCGGCGGCGCTGCAGCGCACCGCGCGGGATCTGCCGCATTTTTCGGTCACGCTGCACAGGGGGCTTTTCTGGCATTACCTTGAACAGACCGACAAAGTCCCCACCCCGGTGCCGGAAACCCAGCGCCCCTGCGCCGCGATCTATGGCCGCGATTTGAAAAACGCGCTGCTCTACCGCGTGAGTTATTACCGCCGGCGGATCAACCTGGAAGTGTTCCACGCTTTATCAGACGGCAGCGGCGGCGTGGTCTTTTTGCAGACCCTTGTGTACAATTACCTGCAGCTGCGCCACCCCGACGAACTGGCCGGCACCCCGCGCCAGCCCGGCGCAAGCGCCGACGATATGGGCCAGGACAGCTACCACAAGTTTTATGCCAGGCGCGCGGCCGCCCCCCTGCGCGACCCCGCCGCCCGCAAGCCTGTCTGCCGGCTGCCCGGGCGGCGGCTGCCGCTTGACCAGACCCAGTTTTTTGAAGGGCACCTTTCTGTCAAAGAGATGCTGGCCCGCGCGCGCGCCATGGATGTTTCGCTGACCAGCTACCTTGCGGCCGCCCAGATCCTGGCCGTCTGGCGCGAAGTGCCGCTGCTTGACCGCGGCAAGGCTGTGACGGTCGGGGTGCCGGTCAACCTGCGCAACTACTTCCCCTCGGGTTCGGGGCGGAACTTTTTCAGCACCATCCGCATTGCCCATGCCTTTTCGGGGGAGGAAACCCTGGCCGAGCTGGCCCGGGAATTTGACCGCAAACTGCGCGCCGAACTGGGCGAGGAGCGCACCAAAGCCCGGATGGACGCCTTTGAACGGTTTGAGCGCTGGCCGGTTGTGCGGCTGATCCCGCTGCCGATCAAAAACGCCGTTGTGGCCACCGGCAACTGGATTGAGATGCGCCGCACCACCCTGACCATCTCAAACCTGGGGCGGATTCAGCTGCCCGCGGCGCTGTCCCCCTATGTGGAAGGGTTCGCCGCCTACTGTTCAAGCGACGGGCTGTTCACCACCGTCTGTTCTTACGGCGATGACCTGGTGCTCGGCACCGTTTCGGCGCTGCGGTCCACCAACATCCTGCGCAATTTTTACCGCGCCCTGGCCGAGGACGGCCTGACCGTCACCCTGTATGCATCCGAGGTGAATCCCTGATGAAAACCTGTCCGCATTGCCGCATCCAGGTGGGCGGCGACGGGCTGTACTGCCCGCTGTGCCACACCCCGCTGGCCGGCGCCGCCGACCCTGGCGGCGAAGCCCCGTATTTTCCGCCCAGCCCGCCGCCGGGCCGGCGCGCGCCGTTTGGGCTGCAGCTGGCGGCGTTTGTGCTGCTGGGCGGTTCGGCCGCCTGCCTGGCGGTTGATTTTCTGCTGCAGGACGGCGTCCACCTGCACTGGAGCCTGGCCGTGCTGGCCGCGGCGGTGGCCGCGCTGTGCCTGCTGCGCGCGCTTTTGCTGGGCAGCCGCAACGCGCCCAAACTGCTGTTCCAGATCCTGGTCGGGGCTTCGGCGCTGGTGTTTTTCTGCGATAAGTTTTTCGGCCTGGGGGATGTCAGCGTGGAATGGATCGTCCCGGTGCTGTGCAGCGTAACGCTGCTGCTGAACTTCCTGTTCAGCTTCATCAACCGCCGCTTTACCGAAAACGGGCTGATCTACCTGCTGCTGAACATGGCGGTCGGCATTGCGCCTTACCTGGCTTTCAGCCTGCTGGGCAGCCGCACCCCGATCGCCTGGGGCGTCTGCCTTGTCATCAGCATTGTGACCTTTATCGGGCTTGTGATCTTCCGCGGGCGCGACCTGCGCGGGGAGTTTGAGCGCCGCTTCCACCTGTGAAGCCGATGCAAATTTCCCGCCGGCAGCCCGAAACCCGGCAAAACCCTCTTTTCCAACGCCCCTTTGCGTGCTACAATAGAATTTGTATCGCACACAAGGGGGATTGTTTTATGCCGATGGAATTTTCAAAGCGGCTCGACCTGTTCGGGCCTGAAATTTTTGCCGCGCTCAACGACCGCAAGATCGCGCTGGAAGCGCAGGGGCGCACGCTGTACAACCTGAGCGTCGGCACGCCGGATTTTCCGCCAGCGCCCCACATCAAGCAGGCGCTGCTGGACGCCGCCGCCCAAGACGAAAACTGGAAGTATTCTCTGCGCGACCTGCCTGAAATGCTGGACGCCGTCGGCGGGTATTACAAGCGCCGGTTCGGGGTGGAGGGGATCACCCGGGACAAGGTCATGAGCGTTTCCGGCAGCCAGGACGGCATCGGCCACCTAGGGCTTGCGCTGCTCAATGATGGCGACACCGTGCTGCTGCCCGACCCCTGCTACCCGGTTTTTATGACCGGCATGCGGCTGGGCGGCGGCGTGCCCTGGTTCTATACCTTAACCCGGGAAAACCGCTTCCTGCCGGATGTGCACGCCATCCCGGCCGAAATTGCCCGCAAGGCAAAGGTTATGCTTGTCTCTTTGCCGGCAAACCCGGTCGGCAGCATCGGCACGCCGGAACTGTACCGCGAAATTGTGGATTTCTGCCAAAAATATGACATCCTGCTTGTGCATGATAACGCTTACAGCGATATCATCTTTGACGGCGCCAAGGGCGGCAGCATCTTCAACACACCGGGGGCCGAAGAGGTTGCGGTTGAGTTTTTCTCGCTCTCCAAATCCTTCAACGTGACCGGCGCGCGGATCAGTTTTCTGGTCGGCCGGCCGGATGTTGTCGCCGCCTGCAAAAAACTGCGGACCCAGATCGATTTCGGCATGTTTCTGCCGGTGCAGCAGGCAGCCATTGCGGCGCTGACCGGGCCTTTGGACAGCGTACGCGCCCAGTGCGCGGTTTACCAGGCGCGGCGCGACGCGCTGTGCGGCGGGCTGCGGGCCATCGGCTGGGACCTGCCGGACAGCCACGGCAGCATGTTTGTCTGGGCGCCTTTGCCCCATGGCCGGCAGGACAGCATGGCCTTCTGCCTTGAACTTATCGAGAAGGCCGGCGTGATCTGCACGCCGGGCGCAAGCTTCGGGCCTTCGGGCGAGGGGTATGTCCGCTTTGCGCTGACCCTGCCCGAAGAGGAGATCCGCCGCGCCGTCGCCGCCATCCGGGACAGCGGCATCCTCTGACCGTTTTCGTTTCACACCCGTTTTCCCGCACGCCGGCTGCGTGCAGGAAAACGGGCTTCTTTTTAGTGTGG